>Ga0070741_10013569_pt1 | contig 14337 bp, 11 predicted proteins | sample Coa_R1_4_FD_66440 | JGI IMG/M metagenome (GOLD analysis project Ga0070741, IMG submission 66440) | Surface soil microbial communities from Centralia Pennsylvania, which are recovering from an underground coalmine fire - Coalmine... | ecosystem: Environmental > Terrestrial > Soil > Unclassified ...
GCGCGCAACAAAAGGTAAGCCACCACCCGGATCAGTGCGAAACCCGCGAAGAGCAGCGCGCCAAAGTAAACCAGAGTCAGTCGGGAAACATATCTGCGGAAAAGGTATCCTCCCGACAGCTCGACCATCATCAGGCCGCCGACTGACAATAACAACTGCGAGATTACCGCCGGCAACCGCCAACCACCCTCAAACCCATCCAGTCCCAGAAACACCGAGAGCAGCGCCCAGATCACCCACGTGGCTGCCAGGAAAGGAAGCTGGACCGCGGCGGACCGCGACTCCAGGCTTGTAAGCGCCGGTCCATAACGCAACGCCAGCGCGGCTGTCATTGCCAGGGCCGCCCACGCCAGATCACTGATCAAAATGCTTGATGACAGATTGCGGGACTTCATGGGAACGAGTGCGGTCGTCTTCGCGGCCGCTATGCAACCGCAGCGCCGCTTTGCTGGCAGATTCTTGCGCGAAGCGTAGTAAATATCGCGTGAGTCACGCTAAGATGAAGGTCCTCGATGATTTGCATGTTATCGGAGGGAATAACCAGGCACAGATCGCAGAGATTTCTCATGTCGCCGCCCTGAAATCCGGTCAAACCGATCGTTACAGCTCCAACCTCCCGTGCGACCTTCAGCGCCTTGAGCACGTTGGGAGACCTGCCACTGCCGCTGATCGCGAATGCAATATCGGCGGGGCGGACAAAATTTATCAATTGCTCAGCGAATATGTCTTCGTAGCGCGCGTCATTCGCCCAGGCGGTCATCAGGGGCACATTGTCAGTAAACGCAAGCACCTGAAAGCGCTTTCCCGAGCCGTTGGCGGCGCCTTTGCCCAGATCACAGGCGAAGTGCGAAGCCAAAGCAGCGCTCCCCCCGTTACCGAAGAGGTAAATCATGCGACTCGACTCATAGGCCTGCATGAGGGCCTCAACAATACCCTCAACTGTGGCAATCGGCATTTTGGCGATCACGCGGGTGACACTATCGAAGTAAGAATTAACGTCAGCGCTTAACATGTTGACCTCATCTTTTGCGGTATTCAGTAAGGCCGATAACCCGATCGTGGTAAGAGGGGACCGCCGCATAAGTGCGAACGGCCACTGAATTTACGCATTGGGGATGGAGCTTGGCTGCTCAACAAACCGGGATTCTCATTGACTCGCGGCCCGCCTAGTAACCGGCAGAGCTTGCCATGACGACTCCTGCATTTCGCATATTTGCGTGCGCATCGTGAACCTGTTCCGGGATACCACCAAGAGTGTCGATCCATTCCAGAAAGTCATCCAGGATGGTGGCAAGAGAGCGCCGGGGCCGCCAGCCAAGCTTGCATAATTTTTCCACGCTGGAGACACTGTTGCGGTTGTCTCCCCGGCGGTATTCGCCCCCAATCTGGGGGCTCGAACCCGACGAGACCCTTGCCAGCACCGCATTTGCATAAGCGAGCACGCTCATCGGCTGCCCACTGCCAACATTAAAGGACTGAAAGATTGCCGCCTCGTTCTCCATGACAAGCAGGTTGGCATCAACAACATCCTGCACGTGCACGAAATCGCGGGTCTGTTCGCCATCTTCGTAGACGAGGAGCGGCTTACCCTGCAGCGCCTGACTGACGAAGATCCTGCACACTCCGGAGTACTGGTTGTAGAGAGACTGCCGCGAACCCTGAGTAATCGAGTAGCGAAGCGCAACCGTAGGAATCCCATGTAACCAGCCAAGCCCGAGCGCAGTCTTTTCTGCCGCCAATTTCGATACCGCATACTGGTTGTAGGGATTCGTGTACTCCTCCTGAAGCAGGCGGGGCTCAGCCTTCCTTCCACAGTGCGGGCAGAGCACGTCCCATTCGCCGCGAGCGAGTTGCTGCTGCGACCGCGGAGCAGGAAGCAGGAAACCGTGCCCGGAACAATGATATTGCCCTTCTCCGTAGACTGCCTGTGACGAAGCCACGACAACTTTTTTTATGGGGAGCCGATCTTGCACAATCAGCTCATAAATCAGGGATGTCCCTACGGCGTTGACATGCAGGAACCGGGAGAACTCAGGCATGTAGTCCTGGTAGGCGGCCTGGTGCGAGACAACATCTATGTTTCTCAGGGCGTGGCTCAACGCGCTTTTATCTGTGATACTGCCGCGGACAAACTCCGCCCGCGGGTTCAGATAGCCAGGCCGGCCGTGAGGGTGCACCTTCGGGTCCAGGTTATCCAGAATCCGGACCTGGTAACCTTCATTTATGAAACGATCTACCAGATGCGACCCGATAAAACCTGCGCCGCCTGTTACCAGCACTCGCATAAGCAACCTTCTACTCTACTTCCGGAAGCGTGTTCTACTTTCCAGATCCTGAAATGACAACCGCGGCCGTCCTGAACAGGATCTTAAGATCGAGCCAGAGGGTCCAGGAGCGGATATATTCAAGGTCAAGTCGAATCCAGTCATCAAAGTCGTTGATCGAGTTACGTCCGTTAACTTGCCAGAGGCACGTCATCCCGGGCTTTACAATCAGCTTTTGTTTCTGAAAGCCGGTGAAGCGCGCATATTCGGCAATCAGCGGAGGTCTCGGACCAACCAGGCTCATGTCGCCTTTCAGCACGCTGTAGAGTTGCGGAAGCTCATCCAGACTGTATCGCCGCAACCAGCGACCCAGCGAGGTGACACGAGGATCATCTGTCAACTTGAATACCGGCCCCTTCATTTCATTTCGAGCAATCAGCCCGCTCTTCAGTTCGTCGGCGTTGGCGACCATGGAACGAAACTTGTACCCGATGAACTCCCGGCCCTCCTTCCCCGCAACCCGCCAGCGATAGAAAATTGGGCCGGGAGAAGTCAGTTTCACCAGGGCCGCCAGGATAAGGATGCAGGGTGAGAGCACTACCAGTAGCAGCGTGGCCAGGACGACATCCATGGCTCGTTTACAGAACAGCAGAAGCGGATTGCGCCAGCAGGGTGAGCTCGCAATGGCCTCATAGCTGCGCAGCTGTGCGGTCGCCATAGTTATGTTTTTCTTAGTTCGTGCAGCGGAACTTCGTGGAAGCCCCTCAAGCGCGCGTAGGCTTCGACCAGCTTTCTTGAGGAATGACTCCAATCCAGCTCATTGCGAACCCTGGCCTGCCCATGCTCGCCAAGCCGTCGTCGTCTGGCCGGATCATTTAGCAGTGAATCAATTTCTTCCGCCAGTCGTTTCGCATCATCTACTTCCACATAGACTGCCGCATCCTGGGCCGAGCGGCGCGATTCGACAAGATCGAACGAAACGATTGGTTTGGCACATGCCATGTACTCCATGATCTTGTTCATGGTTGACATGTGATTCAGCGGTATCGGAGGGTCTGGAGCAATACATACATCAGCAGTCGAGAGATACTGGAGCAGTTCATCATCCGGGATCCGGCCGGTGAAGTTAACCGTGCCATCCACCCCTAAGTCTCGCGCCTGCTGGCGAAGGTTGGCCCATTGGTCTCCTTTGCCTATCAGACTAAATAGAACATCCCGGCCACCCCGTAACTGCTGCAGGTGATGTGCGGCCGATATCACCCGGTCGACGCCGTCCTGCTGGCTCATGACCCCAAGATATACGACCATGTAAGGGAAGCCCTTCTTGAGTGCCGGCTGAGGGAAGGTGGCCCGAAAACGTTTTAAGTCGGGCCCGCTTCGGACAATAACGAGCTTCTCGTCTGGGACGTTGCCGCGCGTGCGCGCAATTTCGTGAAAGGATTGGTTAGTGGCAATCACAACATCCGCTACCTTGTAAGAGTAACGCTCGAGTCTCAGCAGAATCCGGTACGCAAAATCCCGCCTGTGAAACTTGCTTTCGTAGGTTTCCGGACAAAGGTCGTGCTGATCGTAAATGAACCGTATGCCGAAAAGGCGAAATGGTGTATACAGCAGAGCGAACAAATCCGGCGGGTTCGCTGCGTGAACGTAGTCGAAACCGTGTCGCAGAAATAGCCATAGCATCAAGGTGAACGTGCACAATAACGCCCACAGATACTCGATTATGTATCCCGGAGCAGAGCTGGCCTGCCAGTACAGGGGATAACGGTAAACGCGGATCCCTTCGCAAATCTCAAAGCCCTTGCGCTCCTGGCGTTCCCCTCGCGGACAGATCACGCTGACCGTATACCCGGCCTGCTGCAGAGCGATCGCTTCCTGGCGCATTCGCCGGTCCATGGGAAACGAAAGATTCTCAATCAGCATCAGGACGCGACCAGCAGAACGACTGGTTGGGTTCGGTCTAGGCATGGTGAAGCCGCTGGAGAAGGAGAGCAAGGGCGCTGAACATGGTGGCCTGGCCCCAGTGGAAACAAGGCGTCCGATTTACATAGTGACGATGGCGCTGAAAGTAGAAGTAGCCAGTGGCATCTTGCATATTGTCCACCATCCACATTGCAACTCGGACTGCGGCCGGAAGGGCCCGGTTGTCATATTCGTGGAAACGACAAAGCGTCTCGATACTCTGGGAAGCACACTGAATGTCGAGTGGGTAGACTGAGTGGGGGTAATACTTGGGACGGCCATCCGCGAGAAAGAACCGCTCAAGATAGAAGCTCCACCCCCTTTCGCAGGCGGGGCGAAACCTCCTGTCTCCGGCGCCGGTTTCATAGTCGAGAAGGCTGTCGAGCACATATGCCGTATGCCAGTTATCTATCCAACGCAGATTGGACGCTTGCCCATAAAACCAGGAGCCGTCTTCATTCTGATAGCCCACTGTGTACGCCATGGCTTGCTCGGCCACTTCTCTGAGTTGCTGATCGCCGGTATAGTGGAAAACCCGTGCCAGAAGCCCCGCCGCCAGAGCATTGGCATTATGAACGCGCACGTCAGCATGAGGAACATATCCAATGCAAACCCCTTTCTCATCGGGGAAACGCGGTAATCCATGCAAAATGAACCGGCAGACCTGAATTGCATCTTCCAGATCAGCCTCATTGCCGGTTGCTTCAAAGGAATCCACAAATGCGTGGCCAATCAGGGAACTCCACACGACCGTAGGCCGGCCCGCGGGCAAGTAGTAAGTACGCGTTTGATAATCGAAATGATTGCCCCAGCTGAGCCCTGTATGACCGCGAGAACAATTCGAGCGCAGCCACGCCAAACAATCCTGTGACTTAGCAAGAAATCCCATCTCCGGCCGGAGCTGATGCCAGCGAATGTACCCTCGGGCCAGGAAGCCCATCCCCTTGGAACTGGTGGCGGGACTGATTCCAATCCATGGCCTAAGATTCAGCGGAAATCTCTTTACCAATTGGACCAGCATTTGGCGACCGATCTTGCTGCCAAATGTGAGCGGACGCAGGAAACTGTTCAATCCGTCAAACGGCTCGTATCCCTTGAGTTGATGGTCCACCAGCCAGCCATGAAGGGCAACAAGCGCCGCCTCAATGCTGGCGGCCGTTTCCTGGCGCCTATCGCTGCTGGAGGCTACGGCCAAGTTGGAAGCAGACATGGGAAACAGTAAACAGGTCATTTAGCGGAATCGGCATCTCACCCCCCGTCCTCACCGACCGGAAGAAAGTCTCGAGGGCAGCGCGGTGGCCTTTGTCCGGTAAGAGCGAGCGCCAGGTCCGTTTTTTGCCGTTCTGTACAATCGTGAGCCGCTGGAAATTGTCGAGAGTTGCCACTCTTCCATTGCCGATGATTTCCAGGCGCTCCTTGGGCACCGACGGGTCGCCGTGAGCAGTGTAAGTAATGTGGCCCACGGAACCGGACTCGAACTGCAATGTGTAGACAGCAGCATCTTCAGCGCGTCCAAATCCGTTCCCGGCGGAAGCTGCAGCCGCCCGCACCTGGCGCGGATAAGATCGAAAAAGAAAAACCAGCAGATCAACAAAGTGACATACCTCGCCCAGCAGCCTTCCGCCACCCTGTTCCGGGTCGTAGTACCAATGTTTGGAGTCCAGAGCGCCGGCATTGACGCGGTAACTGGCAATCCACGGGCCTGGTTGAGAGTGCATCCATTTCGCCAGTCGCTGCACGTGTGGAGCGAACCGCCGGTTGTAACCAACCATGAGCGCAGCACCGGGATGCCGGCAGACGTTTTCCAATTTCTGCAGTTGCTCCTCCTTGAGGGCAAGCGGTTTCTCGACGTATACGGCTTTGCCGCCCTGGAGCGCAGCCAGGGCCAGAGGAGCATGCAGGTCATGTCGAGTGGCGATAATGACGGTGTTGATCTCCGGATCGCTTAGGACCTGTGCCGCGTCCGTCGTGGCATATCGAAAGCCAAAGCGCTTGGCAGCGTCCGTAGCGTTCACGCCAGTCGCAGCACAAATTGCAACTGGCGCCACTTCCGGCTCATGCCGAAGTGCGGGTAGGAGCATGGTCTTGCAGTGATTTCCGGCGCCGATCACTCCCAACTTGATCTCGCCAAGCCGAGGGGCGGCTGTTGTGAAATCAATGCGCGACCGGGACGCCGTCTCCTCTGACGGGTATGCCAGCAGAATGCCCAGTGCCGTTTTGTCTTCCAGCAGCCGCCGGTAGGCGAGGCCTGCATCCGCAATCGAGAACCGCTGGTTAATGATCTCTTGTGTGCGGATCTTCCCTTGTTGGACTAACTCGAGGAACAACTCCATGTTACGCCGCTCGGTCCAGCGCACGTAGCCTGCGGGATAATCAATACCCTTTTCTTCGTAAGTTGGGTCATATCGCCCCGGCCCATAGGACCTGGACATGCGCAGGTCAAGCTCCTTCTCATAGAATGTCTCCCAAGGCAGTTCAAGCCGGGTCTTTCCAATATCCACGATCCGGGCACGGTCCCGGGCCAACTCGGCTGCGAGATGAACAGGATCGGAGGTGCTGCTGGATGCGGTGATAATTACTACATCCGCGCCGATTCCCCGGCTCAAGGCATCAACTCTCATACGCGCCGAGGCCGGGTCTGGCAAACTCACGAAATCCGCGGCCAGCGACTTTGCCAGTTCGAGGCGTGATTCGTCGAGGTCGAACCCCAGAATTTTGCATCCGTTGGCAGCGAGCAGCTGAGCACAAAACTGCCCTACCAGGCCCAGGCCGATAATCACAACGACGTCGCCGAGTTGGGGACCGGCTTGCCGGACTCCCTGAATGGCAATGGCGCCAACGGTCGCGCACGCCGCTGCATCCAGAGGCACATTGTTCGGCACGCGACAGCAAAGATTCCTGGGAACTACGTTCAACTGCGCGTGATTCGCTGAAGATCCAGCACAAGCAACCAGGTCCCCAATCTGGAACTCGGTAACGTCTTCTGCGACACCCGTAACGGTGCCGGAAAGGCTGTAACCCAGTGGAACTGGGGTCTTCAATCGGTTCACGACCTTGTGATAGGTGGCCGCGATTCCGTCCCGGGTTATCGCTTCCAATACCTTGTTCACCTGGTCCGGTCGCGCTCGCGCCTTGCTGATCAGGCTCATTTGCGCCTGTTGTACTTTCATCCGTTCTGTGCCAGCGCTGATCAGAGAGAAGGCGGTGCGGACCAGAACGGTTCCAGCACGAAGCGTGGGAGGACACACTTCCTCCAACTCCACCCTCCCAGTCCAGTAGTTATCCGTGACTTGATACATCTTCGAAACTTCCTTCAGCGCTGTAGCTTCTTGTTGGTAGTCTTAAGTGTTGTCCAGATAGGTGGGTGGTTTGATGTCTACTTGGTTAGATAAACAAACAGGTACCATCCTACGCGGGAAGCGAGTCGGCTTTCCAGGCTGAGAGGTATCCAGCGACCAAACGAACTCTTCCGCAGCGGAAAATGCGCGACCCTGGTTTCCACGCTGCTGAATTCCGCAAATGTCTGCCGAATACCTTTCTGCGTGAAGACAAAAGCGATCGGACATTCGGGGCCGTCAGTCGCGTGATGAATGAAATTCCGATTCCGGAAATAGGACCACCCGGAGCGTAGAAAATTGCTGTAATGAAGCTCCCATACGGATGGCCCGGTATTTCCTCGCATACCCGTGAGCCCATCTTTCAGCTGAGCGCGGTCATCAGACAATCGCCAGATTCTGCTCAAGACCAGCATTAACAATCGCGCTCGCATGTACCCCATGATTCGAAGGTAGTAGTTGATGCTGTGTTTGTGGTACAGCATCAACACGGCTTTGCCGCCGGGCTTCAGTACCCTGTAGACCTCACGAAATGCCATATCAGGGCGGGGTGTGTGATGGAGTACACCGTGGGAGTATACGAAATCAAAACTCTCATCTGAAAAGCTCAGGTTCTCGGCGTCTTCAATCTGGAATGTTCCTTTCAGGCCCAGAACATGGAAGTGTTGTCTGGTTGCGTCCAATGCGGTTTGGGTCAAGTCAACCCCGGTGTAATCGGCCCCGTGTTCCGCAAACATGACCCCGTCGGCACCGTTGCCACACCCGATTTCCAAAACTCGCTTGCCGTTGGTCTCACCGAACGGCACAAGTAGAGGAATGTGCCATTCGGTACGATAACGAAACTCCCTGTACTTCTCGTAGAACTCCGGAGTACCCTTTTCCAAGGCAATATAATGCGCGCCGCATGCCTCTGTGTTCCAGAACTCACGGACACTCTGGGCAGATTTAGGACTTGCGGGAGAACATAGCGTCGAGATCATTGTCACAAGTCCGCGATCCATTCCTTTGGCCTAGACTCGCGAATCGGCGAGCGCCAGGTCGGCGCTTTCATCGGGTGTTGATTGGCTGTCCAGAAAAGCCCGCTGCCACAGTTCCAATGTCAGCAACATCCATATCCGGTAGGAATAGTCCTCGGCGCCGGCACGATCCTGCTCAACCAGTCTTCGTACTTCCGCCGGATTCAGGTATCCGCGCCGCGCGACATTCTCTTCACTCAGCAAGTCATCCACCATCTCACGCAGGTCCCGCCGGAGCCACATTCGGGTAGGCGCACCGAAGCCTGCCTTGCGCCGCCGGATCACCCAGCCGGGAACAACCTCTCGCACCGCCTTCTTCAGGATGTACTTCGTCGTGAGGCAATGGAGCTTCATCTCGGGGGGCACGCGCGCCAGAAACTCGACGATTTCCGCGTCAAGTAATGGAACACGGATCTCAACAGAAGCGGCGGAACTCAGCTTGTCGGAGTACGTAAGATTCAGCTCCGGGAGAAAGGTCTTCGTGTCTACATACAACATGCGGTTAAGAAAATCTGCGTCAGGGACCGCTGCAAAGTGATCCAGGTGCCGGCTGCCGGCAACGGTATCGCGAAGGTATTCGCCGATAGCTGGAGAGTACAACTTCATCAGATCCTTGTCACTGCAGTAAGAGTGAACCGAAATGAACCGATCTTCCGGCGCCAGAGAAGTGTTTTCCAACAGCCTTTTGAAATAACGGTGAACAGCCATGACCAAACCGGGACGAACACCAGGCAGATAATTCCTGAGCTTGGGGAGCCCTTGCAGAAACTTGAGCGCGATACCACGCTGAATAAATGGTGGTAACATTCCCAACCACTCGGACAGGCGATGACTCAAGTAAGCTCGATACCCAGCAAAGACCTCGTCTCCGCCCTGCCCACTTAAGAGAACCTTCAACTGGGACCGCGCAGATTTACAGATCAGATAAGTGGAGATGGCCGCCGCATCTGATACCGGCTCGTCCAGATGCCAGACAATCCTCGGCAAGAGACTTACAACATCCGGCTGCAGTGTGATTTCGTGATACTCCGCCCCAAAATGCGCAGCCACCCGGCGAGCATAGAGTGCGTCTTCGTCCGATTGCTCCAGCCGCCCATCTTCCGGCCGGTAGGCTACGGTATAGGCCTTGATAGGTTCGCTGCCTGTCTCACTAGCCAGTGCCAGGATGGTGGTGGAATCCAGTCCGCCGCTGAGAAAAACTCCCAGAGGCACATCGGAAATGAGATGCCGTGCGACGGCCCGCCTTAGGACCGTTCCCAGCTCCTCAACCAATTCAGGCTCGCGCGATTCGCGGTCCACCTGGAACACCAGGTCCCAATAGCTTTGGATGGCGAGCGTTCCATTCTCCCACCAGAGATAATGGCCAGGTGACAATTTAAGAATTTCGTCGAACATCGTCTCCGGCCCGGGTACCCAGCGAAAGGCAAGATATTTGTGGAGCGCCTCCATATTCATACGGCGGGGCACATCATTGCAGAGGAGAAGCGATTTGATTTCTGATCCGAAGACCAGCTTGTCGCCGATTTGCGCATAATAGAGCGGCTTTATCCCCAGCCGGTCTCGGGCCAAGAGCACGGTGGGACGAGAGACAGACTTACGCAGGTCCAGCAAGCCGAATGCGAACATGCCATTCAGTTTCGGCAGCAAATCAACGCCCCATTCCTCATAACCGTGAATCAGGACCTCGGTGTCGGTGTTCGATCGGAACTGATGACCCCGGCTTTCCAATAGCCGCCGCAACTCGCGGAAGTTGTAAACCTCCCCGTTATACGTGATCCAGACTCGCCCATCTTCATTCGACATGGGCATGTGGCCTGCCGGCGACAGATCAATGATGCTCAATCTCCGGTTACCCAGCCCGGCTCGAGCCTGCTCGTTCACGTACACACCCGCGTCATCCGGACCTCGATGAGCAATGATGCGCGTCATGCGCCCAAGCAAGGCCCTGTCTACAAAACCAACGGTTCCACAAATTCCGCACATACTATTTGCTGGCTTCTATGTACAGGGAGTACGGTTTGCAGGGGGTTCCATCCGCGGCAACGTCAAGCAAGAAGGTTCCCCAATCGCGAATTCTGCTGGTGTGAGCCGATTCCTTCCGGACATTCCTGAACGAAAGGCTAGCTAAGAGCCTGCCGAGCGAATACTGGTCATACATCCAACGATGTAACTCCCCGGCCGCAGAAGCATCGGTACGTAGCCAACCTTCCACGGTTCGCATCCAGGGCTTTTGCTCGAGCGTGCCGCTGACCTCAGTCCTGACCATTTGATCAAATAACTCCCTTGTCCAATGTTCGTGTGCAGCCGGCGCTGTAGGTTCACCGCGCTCACAATCCCGGAGTGCACGGTCATAGGCAGAGACCAACAACTGAAGGTCAGGAACAACGATCCGGATAGTCCCACCGGGCCGTAACACGCGATAACATTCGGCCAAGAATATCGTGGCGGCGTGGCGTTCCAGATGCTCCAGGAAGTGCGAGTGGTACACCACGTCGAATGTGTCGTCCGCAAATGGAATACCCCGCCGAAGGTCCCATGCGACTATCTCTGGGTCTACGTCGCAAAGCCGTTGGTAGCGCTGTGGCGAAAGCGCACCGGCTCTGTACAGTAATCGGCTTAACCGCCTGTATCTTGTGAGCCGTGCATATGGCGAGAAATCCACATTGTTCCAGCTCCAATCCATTCTGGTACCGCACGCCAGATTAAGCGCTGCGCGGCCGTCCTTTAAACGTTTCACAGGAAACCTGCCACCTCGCGGCGCAGGCACGCTTACCGATGACCCGCTGGACCTTTGCAGAATTGTGGTATCGTCCATCGCAGCAGTAATGCGTAACATCGGCTTAGGTACCCTGCCGGGCCGCGTATCAGGCGACTAATGGTTCTGCTTTCATGCTTTCTGCGCTTCTGAGACTCCGAGTCTCGGAGTTTGCCACTTAGGTCTGAGCACGCCGGCGACTGTCTGAAGAGGATCCGACTCCCTTTCGGTGAAGTGTCGAGCAATCTGGCTGACGGTTACATCGAGGGGGATAGATGGGCGCCAGCCAGTGTAGGTTTCGATTTTAGCGATGGACGGCACTCTCCTCTGCATGTCTTCAAAGCCTTCTTCATACGCTTGTTCGTATGGTACGTAGCAGATTTCTGATTCGCTCTTGACTTCTGCTTTTACCAGTCTTGCGAGCTCTTCGATAGTCACCTCATCAGAGCTCCCGATGTTAAATACTTGGCCTATCGCCGCCGGCGTCTCCACCAGCCTGAGAATTGCACCGACGACATCTCCCACGTGGCAGAAACAACGGCTCTGCCTGCCATCGCCGAAAATCGTGATTGGTCTTCCCTCGATGGCCTGTCGCACAAAAGTAGGAAGCACCATGCCATATCGTCCGGTTTGCCGAGGCCCGGTTGTATTGAAGAAGCGCCCGACGATGACCGGGAGCTTCTTCTCCTTCCAGTATGCCAGGGCGAGGAACTCATCAAGCGCCTTTGAGGCAGCGTAACTCCATCTTCCCTTGGTGGTTGGCCCCAGCACCAAGTCTCCATCTTCGCGAAACGGGATGTCCGCACTTTTTCCGTAGACTTCTGACGTGGAAGCAACGAAGACAGGTTTTTTCTTCTTTTGTGCCGCCTCGAGAACCAGCTCTGTTCCGTGGACGTTAGTATCTATCGTTCGCACCGGGCTCTCGACAATTAAGCGGACCCCCACAGCGGCAGCGAGATGAATAACTAAGTCGCTTTCATCTACAAGCTCCGCCAGCAGACTTTTGTTCATGACGGAGTCAAGCCAGTAGCTGACTGTGGGCTTATCTTTGAAATGCCGGATGTTCTCAATACTGCCCGTTGAAAGATCGTCCAGAATCAACACAACGTCCCCTCTTCCCAGGAATGCTTCGGCAAGGTGGGACCCAATAAAACCTGCACCGCCCGTAATGAGTACGCGCATTGGTTCTCTCCCTACTTGATCAGGCCATACTTGGCCGAGTGAGCTTTTCCCTCTGGGTTCCCTTCACTACACTTGGGGAGCAGCTTACCCGCTCATAAACCTTCAGAGTTTGCTCGGCGACTCTCTGATTTGTGTAACTCTTGAGCACCCGGTCCAGCCCACGCTTCCGCAACTGCAGCCGGAAACTCTCGTTGCTGCACAATCGAAGACATTGCGCGAGTTCCCTGGTCTGGCGCTCCGGGAACACCAGGCCGGCGGCCCCGATGACATTGGGAATGTCGCCACAGGTAGACCCGATGACTGGAACGCCGCACGCCATTGCTTCAATGAGAACGCGGCCAAACTGTTCCTTGATGGGCGGCTTGGTGTAAGTCGGAAGAACCAGGACATCCATCGCGTTCATAACCTCCGCTACCTGGTCATTTCTGCGCGGGGGTAGCAGGATGAGTTTTAGTCCTGATTGGGTGCATCGTGATTGTACTTCCTGGCCCAACTGGCCCCTGCCGATCATCAACAGTGCGATTTGTTGTTGCGAGTCCGCACGAAGCAGAGTGACCGCTTCGACAAGATCGAACAGTCCCTTTTCCTCAATCAGTTGCCCAACGTATCCGATTACGAACTCCCCTGGAAGGATTCCTAACTGCTCGCGCCTGAGTTCCCTCTTCTCGGTCGTAAGCGGAAAGAAAAGTTCTGGATCAATTCCAAACTGCGGAATTACCTCAACTTTGTCGGATGGAACTCCCCTGGAGATCAGAAGTTGCTTCCCCGCGGAGTTCCCGGTAATGAAGAAATCAATATGACGACGAGTCAGTTGCGCCAGCCGCTCCAGGGCTTTCTCCTTTGCTCCCAGTTCCCACCAATACAGGTTGTCCCAACAAAAAACGACTACTTTGGCGCGAGGAGCGAACCACCGGCGGTACAGCAGCGCCTGGCACACGATCCAGCTGTGGCACTCGTTTTCGACGTGGATGATATCGGGCTGAAAGTGCGGAAAATCCAAATTGTGGCTATATAGGAACCAGCGGGTTGAGCTACGCCTGACATTCAGAAAACCTATTCTGTACTTCCTGATCGGCACCTGCGGATTGAACTTGAAGTCCACCTCATAACGGCCGAAAGGTGTCGGATACCATGAAGGCGTCACCAATCTCAATTCCGTATGTCGAGCGAGGTAAGCCAGCTTGGTCCGCGAGGAAGACTCGATACAGCTATGGCTGATAAAGGCTACCTTCTTACGGGTCACGGTGTTTTAACCCAACGCGGCGACGGAAAGTAGCTCACTTTCCTGACCCGCATATCCCTTCGGATGTCTCATTTTCCATTCCCAGGCAGTCCGGACAATCGAATGCAAATCGGAGCAACGCGGAGTCCAGCCAAGCTGCTCGATTAGGCGGCGTGGACTGGCGCACAGGATGGCAGGATCTCCCGGGCGGCGTCCTGCCTCTTTGAGATTCAAACCGCGGCCAACTACCTGGCTGACCACTTCGCATACTTGCCGCACGGAATATCCGGTGCCAGTCCCAATGTTGTAGACGGAGAAACCCGGGTCACTCTTTCGCAAAGCCGCTAAGTGGGCCTGAGCAATATCTGACACGTGAACGTAGTCACGGATACAGGTGCCATCCGGCGTCGAATAGTCCTGTCCGTAAATCTCAAAGGATTCACGCTCTCCCGCCGCCGTCTGCAGCAACAGGGGAATAATGTGGGTCTCAGGACGATGGTCCTCACCGACAGAGGGTGTCGCCCCACAGGCGTTGAAATAGCGAAAAGCGGTCACCGCCCACGAGTAGGCGGATGCGTACCAGCGAAGCACGCGTTCCAGT
>Ga0070741_10013570_pt1 | contig 14337 bp, 15 predicted proteins | sample Coa_R1_4_FD_66440 | JGI IMG/M metagenome (GOLD analysis project Ga0070741, IMG submission 66440) | Surface soil microbial communities from Centralia Pennsylvania, which are recovering from an underground coalmine fire - Coalmine... | ecosystem: Environmental > Terrestrial > Soil > Unclassified ...
GGCGCCGCGACGGCGGCGGGAGCGCGGCGCAGGTCGCCGGTCTCCAGATCCGTGCAATGCCGGAGGAGCGCGAGCGCGCGATCGCGCAGATCGGCGCCGAGCTCGTCGGATCCCTTTCGCAGGGTCTCCTCCGCATAGAGCTCCGCCGCTCCCGCCGCGAGCCTCGCGAGACGGAGCGGCGGCAGCCGCAGCGGCCGCTTCCAGCCCTGGGCGCGGACCGCGTCGGAGGTGAGGTCCCAAAGGAGATCGTGCGTCCCGAAGGGAAGGGTGAACGCCGGCTCCCCGCTCTCCCACGCCTCGACGAGGCGCTCCGCATCGCCGAGGAGGTTGCGGAGGAAGAGAAAGACGGGCCCTTCCCAGGTGAGCCCGGGAGCGCCGGTGCGCAGCAGCGTCACCGAACCGCGGCCGACGTGCGCCGCGAGCGGCGCGAAGGGGACCTCGGCGGAGCCGCGCAGCCGCGCCATCGTCTCGGGCGGAAGCTGGATGGAGAGCCGCTCCGGCTTGCGGTGGACGTGGCTGAGGAGCGATTGCGGCTCCGACTCGCGCGAAGGCCAGTGCGGAGCTCCGCGCCGTGCGCGCCGGGCGAGCTGCGCGCAACCCGAGCCGAGACGGCGCGCCAGCCGCGCGTCGGACAGGGCGGGGCTGATCGCCAGCAGATCGAGCAGCAGCCCGCGCGCGGCGTGCAGCGTGGCGGTCCGCATCTTCTGGGCGTCGACCACCAGGCCGGAAGCGAGCACGCGCGCCGGCGGAGCCAGCGTGACCAGGGTGAGCAGGAGATCCGGGCCGCGCGCCTCGAGCACCAGCTCCGTCGGGCCGGGCCCGATGGTCGCCTGCGCGGCGGGCTGGCCCTCGCCGATGCGGATCAGCGCCTGCGCCAGCTCGTCGACCGCCTGGAGCACCCGCGCCTCGCCCAACCCGGCGGCGATGTCGACGCCGAAGACCTCGATCCCGAGCACGTCGAAGATGTCGGCGCCGGTGAAGCCCTTCGCCTTGGCCCCGCTCAGCGAGCGCAGCTCGCCGACGTACGTCGGGTTCAGGCGCCAGGAGCGGCCGGGACGGATCCGGATCATCCGCGCAAGCTAGAACGCATTTTCCCGGTCTGCCAAGGAGTAATCGCATTGCAACGCCTGCCCGGGAGGCGTCGACCAATTCGTTGACACTCTCGCGGCAACTCAATACGCTCATTCGACAATTTCTTGGAGCGGCGGAAGGGTAGCCTCCATTGGTCCCGACCGCACTCCAGCGGAGTTCCACATGACGTTCACCGAAGCGGCCGTCGAGGTCTTGCGGCGCTCTGGAAAGCCCCTCCACTTCCGCGAGATCGCCGAAGCCGCGGTTCGCGACAACCTCCTCTCTCACGTCGGGCAGGATCCCGAGATCACCATGGGGCAGCGCCTCGCCGCGATGGCGAAGCGCGAGGAGGAGCGGAAGGTGGTCGCGGTCGAGCCGGAAGGCACGTTCGCGCTGATCGAGTGGGCGGTGCCGCAGGAGGTGCAGATCGAGCCCGTCGCGCCGCCGCTCAAGCCCGTGGAGACCGACGAGCCTCTGTACCGCCCGCGCGAGCGCGAGCCGCGCGCCATCCACGCGCAGGCGCGGAAGCGGCTCGCCGAGCTGCAGGCGGAGCACGAGGAAGGATACGAGGAAGCCGAAGCCGAGCGCCGGCGCCAGGACCAGGGAAAGAAGGGGCAGCGCCGCTTCCCCCCTCCCGCCGAGGTGGTGTTCGAGGCGCTGGCCCAGCGGCAGACGGGCGCGCCGCTCGCGGAGCTCGCGGCCGATCTGTTGCGCCGCCAGCTCCTCCCGGACGCGCTGGTGCGCGACCTGCCCTCGCTCGTGGCCGCGCTCCTCGAGGACAACCGGCGCCGGACCGAGGCGGGCCGCAAGCCCGCCTTCATCGTCGACGGCGAACGGGTGACGCTGGTGGAGTTCCCGCCGGTCGCCGCGTTGCCGGAGGAAGTCCGCGCGCCCCACGTCGGCGCCCGCCCGATGGGCGCGGCGCAGCTCGGGGCGGAGGTGCGCCGCGCGGTGACCCGGGCGCTCCGGCGCCGTCTGGCCGAGCTGGAAACGGCGGTGTTCGAGAACCTCTGCGCGGCGCTGCTGGAGAAGATGGGCATGCGCGACGTGCGGGTGGCGAAGCGGAGCAAGGAAGGGCCGCTCTATCTCGCCCGGCAGCGGCGCGGAGTCTCCGATCTGCGCGTCGCCGTGAAGCTGGTCCGCGGCAGCCGCGAGATCGGGCGCGCCGACGTGCAGGAGCTTCGCAAGGACCTCGCGCACTACTCCGCCCAGATGGGGCTCGTGCTCGCGCCGGGCGAGGCGGGCCGCGACGCGCGCAGCGAAGCCAGCGCCGCCGGACAGGCGCCGGTCGCGCTGTACGCGGGCGAGGCGCTCCCGGAAGAGATGATCGCCTGCCGCGTCGGCGTGACCGTGCAGAGCGTGGAGGTGCCCGACGTCGACGAGGCGTTCTTCGCCGGGCTGCTGCACAAGCGCGAGGAGCGGTCGGACGGCCGCAGCTTCCACCGTCGCGACCGCGAGGAGCGGGCGGAGGAAGCCGCGCCGGCCGCGACGCCCGAGCCGGCCGCAACCCCGGCCGCGCAGCCGGAACCGGCGGCGACTCCGGAGCCCGCTCCGGCGACGGAGGCGCAGCAGGCGGCGCCCGAAGAGCCACCGGCGCCCGCCGAGCCGGCGGAGCCTCCAGCGCAGAGCGACGAGCCTCGTGAAGCGCGCGGGAAGCGCCGCGGCGGCCGCGATGACCGCCCCCGCGCGACCACTCCCGCGGAGCAGGCCTGGGGACAGCCCGCGGGGACGCTGCGGTTCGCGCCGCCTCCGGGCCCGACTGTGGTCGATGTGCCCACCCTCGCGGCCGAAGAGGCCAGGCCGGATCCGGCCGAGGAGCCCGCGGCGCCGCCGCCTCCGTCGAAACCGGACGAGTTTTGACCCGGACGACGCGCGCCCTTAGCATCGGAACGAGGATCGCTCCGATGCATCCCGCGAAAAGCCTGGCCGCGCTGGCCGTCGTCGCCGCCGCCTGCAAGCCGTCGGCGTCGAGCGGCGCGCTGGTGGTGGGGAACATCGTGGTGAGCGAGGCGTCGCTCGCGGGCAAGCCCGAGATCGCGGAATCCGCGGAGAACCTGCGCAAGGAAGTCCGCGCCGCGCTCGAGGCGAGCGGACGGTTCCGGGTGCGCGAAGGCGGGCCGGTGCGGATCCAGCTGGAGATCGATCGCGCGCAGCGCACGCTGGCGCCGCCGCCGGTGTTCGACCCGGGGAAGCCCCTGGTCGAGCTGGAGACGGCCGACGTCGCCGTCACGCTGGAGATGACCTCCACCGGCGAGAAGCTCGAGGTCGAGCGGCTGGTCGCCGAAGGCTCCGCCCGCAGGCCGACGCACGCCGACGACAGCCTGGACCCGGGCGCGCGCCATGCGGCATTCGACGCCGCGCTCGACGCCGCCCTGCGCGACGCCGTCGCCGCGCTCGACCAGCAGATCCAGGCGCGCAACAAGACCGAGGAAGCGCTGCTCAAGGACCTCACGGCGCCCGAGGCGCAGATCCGCGACTACGCCATCCGCGTGCTCGCCGACCGGCGAAGCCCGGCCGCGGTTCCGCACCTGATCGCCCGGCTGCAGGATCCGAATCCCGACGTTGCCCGGCGTGCGGCGGGCGCCCTGATCGCCATCGGCGATCGCAGGGCGGTGAGCCCGCTGATCGACATGACGCGCCACCGCCGGCCGGAGGACGCCGGACCCATCCTCTATGCGATCGCCAGCCTGGGCGGTCCGGAGGCGGAGGCGTTCCTCTTCACCCTGGAGAGCGGCGCACCCGACGAAGAGACGCGGCGCGCGGCCAAGGGCGCCTACGACGACCTGGTCCGCCGCAAGAAGGAGGACGCCGCCCGCACCACGCGGCGCCGGCGCGCCCGCCCGTGAAGAAGCCTGTTCTCCTTCTGCTGCTCGCGTTCGCCTGCAAGAGCGGTCCGCAGGCGGCCCCGAACGCCGCCGGCGAGGATGCGAAACCCTACTACCCGCTGGCCGTGGGCAACTCGTGGACGTACGTGCTGCGCGGCGCCGATCGCCAGGAGACCATCCAGATCGTCGGGCGCGACGGGCCCTGGTTCATCGACGATCACCGCGGCCGCCTGCGGTACGAGAACGACGGCGTGCGCGACAGGGACCGCTACCTGCTTCGGACCCCGCTGGCGGTCGGCGCGAAGTGGACGGCGGTCGAGAACCTCGTCGTCCAGCGCTTCGAGGTGGTGGGGATGGACGCCAGCGCCGTCACCCGGGCAGGCACCTTCACCCACTGCGCGGTGGTGCGCAACGAGCAGCCGCTGGGGAAGAAGGGGAAGTTCGTCACGGAATGGACGTATGCGCGCGGCGTGGGCATGGTCCAGCTCGTCACCAGCACCGTCGACCCGCAGGGAAAACAGCAGGAACAGACCCGGCTGCAGCTGGTCGCATATCGCGTCGGGCAGTGATAGACGACGCGGGGTGGAGCCCTATCGCATCCGCGTCATCTACGGCGACACCGACCAGATGGGCGTCGTCTACTACGGGAACTACCTGCGCTTTTTCGAGGGCGCCCGCGGCCATTTCATCCGCGGCCTGGGCCTCTCCTACGGCGAGATCGAGAAGCGTGGCATCCTCTTGCCCGTGTACGAGGCCTCGGTGAATTACGTCAAATCCGCGAAATACGACGATCTGCTCGAGGTCCATCTTTCCGAGACGCACACCCGGGTGAAGATCCGCTTCGAGTACAAGGTCCGGCGCGAAGCCGACGACGCGGTGATCGCGCTCGGGCACACCATGCACGTGTGCGTGACCCGCGAGCTGCGGCCGACGCGCGCTCCGGACTGGCTGCTCGAGAAGCTGGAGTCCGCCCGGCCGGGGAGCCGGGTGGGCCCCCAACTGGAGGGTAACCGCAATGGATAGGAACATCGGGCTCGAGGCAGTGCGGCTCACCGAGGCGGCGGCGATGGCGTCGGCGCGGGTGATGGGCCGCGGCGACGAGAAGCTCGCCGATCAGGCCGCGGTGGACGCGATGCGCAAGGCGTTCAACCAGCTGAACATCCGCGGCACCATCGTCATCGGCGAGGGCGAGCGGGACGAGGCGCCGATGCTGTTCATCGGCGAGAAGGTGGGGAAGGGCGACGCGACGGACCCCGAGGTCGACATCGCGCTCGATCCCCTCGAGGGCACCACCATCACCGCCACCGGCGGGCCGAACGCGCTCAGCGTGATCGCCATGTCGGACAAGGGCAACCTGCTGAACGCCCCCGACACGTACATGGACAAGATCGCCGTCGGCCCCTCCGCGAAGGGCGCCATCGATCTGAGCAAGACCCCCTCGCAGAACCTGCGGGCCATCGCCGACCGGAAGGGGGTCTACGTCGACAACCTGACCGTCATCATCCTCAACCGCCCGCGGCACGAGAAGCTGATCGCGGAGGTGCGCGCGACCGGCGCGCGGATCAAGCTGATCGGCGACGGCGACGTCAGCGCCGCCATCTCCACCTGCTTCCCCGAGACCGGCGTGGACGTCCTGATGGGGATCGGGGGCGCGCCCGAAGGGGTGATCGCCGCCGCCGCGATCCGCTGCATCGGCGGCGACATGCAGGGCCGCCTGGCGCCGCGGAACGAGAACGAGATCGAGCGCGCGCAGAAGATGGGCATCAAGGACGTGAAGAAGATCTTCGAGGCGGAGGAGATGGCCCGCGGCCACGTCATCTTCGCGGCCACCGGCGTCACCTCCGGCGACTTCCTCCGCGGGGTCCGCTTCTTCAAGGGTGGCGCAGAAACCCACTCCGTCGTCATGCGATCGAAGAGCCGGACCATCCGGTACATCCAGTCCCGCCACACCTTCGAGCACAAGCCGGACTACGCCTGAGAAAAGAGGGCGGAATCGATAGCAGAACCGCGGACGAGGGGCCAAACTGGTTCCTTGGAGGCGGCCGGGAAGCGTGCGATCACAGAGCCACATGGCGCGGGTCAGCCGGTCGATCGAGATCGAGGTCGGGCCTGACGCGTTCACCCGCGTGGTGCAGGACTACGCCCGGTATCCCGAGTTCGTCCCGGAGGTGAAGGCCGTCCGCGTCGGCCTGCGCCAGGGCGACGCGGTCGAGGTCACCTACTGGCTCGACGTGAAGCTCCGCCTGTTCGACTTCACGCTGCGGCACGTGACGCGCTCCCCCGCTCGCATCGAATGGAGCCTGGTCCGGGGCGGCGAGTTCATGCGCGCCAACGAAGGGGCCTGGACCATCGAGCCCACGGGGAGCGGGGGGACGCTCGCGACCTACGAGATCGGGATCGACCTCGGGCCCATGGTCCCCGGGAACCTCGAGAAGGCGCTGGCCGACCGGGGGCTCCCGAACATGCTGGCGAATTTCAAGACAAGAGCGGAGAGTCTCCGTGAAGCAATGCGTTGAGGCGCACGTCTACTACAGTGGGTAGCTTGAGATTCGAGGCCGGTAGGTTGACCCAGCAGGGCTGGATTGTTACAAGTTTGGAGAGGGAGCAAACGGTCACTCGGGAGGACGGGGACGGGCGGGGAAAGCGCGGGGACGGTGAAACGATGGTGTCAGGATTGCATCGATCCAGTAGTTGACCGCGGGAGGTTCTCCAATGCTCGACGCTTTCATCATCGAGGAAATCAAGAAGCGTGAGCAGGATCAGGAGAGCCGTCGCCCGCGGGTCGACCTGCCCCTGCCCGAGCCGACCCCGCAGCGCCAGAACGACAACCGCGACGAGGAAGACGAGCCGGAGCGCGGCGTGGTGATCATCGACTACTCGGTTCCAGCGGCATAGCCGGTTCCCCGCGATGGCGGGGACATCGCCCCGGCATAGTACGGGGCCACCAAGACGAGGGCTCCCTGCGGGGAGCCCTCGTTGCGCTTCGGCTTTCCGTTAGCGCGCGATCTCGCTCCAGCGTTCCTTGATCTCTGCCGGGCTCCAGGGTCCGCCGTCGCGCGTCACGCCTTCGGTTTCGATCATCTTGTAGAGGAAGATCTTCGGCCCCTGGACGCCCACGATGGTCCCGGTGATGTCCGCGGCGAGGTCGCTGGCGAGGAAGGCCGCGACGGGGGCGATGTACTGCGGCCCGATCTGCTCCGCCGTCATCCCCTTGAACATCTGGAGATCGCTCGTCATTCGCGTCAGCGCCACCGGGGCGATGGCATTGACGGTCACTCCCATCCGCTGGAACTCCATCGACGCGGTGCGGGTCAGCGAATAGATGCCGCCCTTCGCCGCGGCATAATTCCCCTGCCCGAAATTCCCCAGCAGCCCGGAGAGCGAGGTGGTGTTCACGATCCGGCCGCCCTTGCCCTGGGCCTTGAGCACCCGCGCCGCCGCCTGGGTGACGAGGAACGTGCCGCGCAAGTGCACGGCGATCACCAGATCGAACTCCTGCTCGCTCATGTTGAGCAAGGTCTTGTCGCGGAGGATCCCGGCGTTGTTCACCACCACGTCCAGCCTTCCGAACTTGTTCAGCGCGGTCCACAAAAGGCCGTCCGCGCCCTCGCGGGTGGCCACGTTGTCGTAGTTCGCCACCGCGTCGCCGCCCTTCGCCTTGATCTCGGCGACCACCTGGTCCGCCATCTCGGCGCCCTTGCCGCCGCCGTGCCGGTCGCTCCCCAGATCGTTGACGACGAGCTTCGCGCCCTCGCGCGCGAAGAGGAGCGCGTGCTCCCGGCCGATGCCGCCGCCCGCTCCGGTGACGATCGCGACCTTGCCCTCGAGCAGACCCATGGTGTCCTCCGTTTCAGGGACGCGCTTCTATAACCCAACCGGGGCGGCGATTGGGCGCCGGGCGCGTCAACGTCCGGAGAGCGCGCGCTGGAGCGCCGCCTTCGCCAGCTCCAGCTGGTCGCGGAGACGCTCGATCTCCGCGTCGCGGCTGACGATCAGCTGCTGGGCGTCGGAGAGCTGCATCGCCAGGCCGCGGAGCTGGATGCGCAGGCGCGCATTCTCCTGTCCGGCGTTCTCCGCCGGGTTCTTCTCCGCACCCTCGGAGGAAGCGCCGGGCTTCTTCGCCCCGCGGACGTCCGTGGCCAGCGCGCGCAGCTCCACTTCCACCGAGTTGTCGGGGAGCGTGATCTCCGGCTGCGCCTCCGGCGCTCCGAGCTGCCGGAGCAGCGAGCGCAGCCGCTCGTGGCGATCGCCGTCCACGTCGGTGAACTGCAGGCCGAGGCCCGGGATCCGGCGGCCCTGGCCCGCCAGCGCGTCCACGCGGCTGGTGACGCGGGCGGTGAGGGTGAGCTGCTTCTTCCATCCGGGCTTCACCAGGAGGAGCGAGACGTTGGTGCCCACCTCTTCGAGCCGATCGGTCCGCAGGAACAGCCCGCCGAGCGAGATGTTCTCCACCACGCACTGCACGCCGCCGCGATCGCTGCGCAGATGCGCGGCGAGGCCTTGGGCGCGGACGCGGGGATAGCGGCGCCGATTCGGTTCCACGCCGCAACTCTAGCCGTTTCCGCGCCTGCCGCCGAGAGAAGGGGCGTTGCCGCTGCGTCCGCTCCATGCTACGGCCCGCGTCCATGAGCGAAATCGTCGACGTCCACGCGAGAGAGATCCTCGACAGCCGTGGCAATCCCACCCTCGAATGCGAGCTGACCGTCGCTTCCGGCGCGGTGGGGCGCGCGGCGGTCCCTTCCGGCGCCAGCACCGGCGAGCACGAGGCGCACGAGCTGCGCGACGGCGACAAGAACCGGTACGGCGGCAAGGGTGTGCGCACGGCGCTGGAGAACGTCCGCAGCCGCATCGCCCCCCGGGTGCTGGGCATGGACGCGAGGGACCAGGAAGGTCTGGACCGGCTGATGGTCGAGCTCGACGGGACCCCGACGCGCAAGTCGCTGGGCGCGAATGCCATCCTCGGGGTCTCGCTGGCGGCGGCGCGGGCCGCGGCCTCCAGCTCGGGCACTCCGCTCTACCGGTACCTCGGCGGCGTGAACGCGCGCACCCTGCCGGTGCCGATGATGAACATCCTCAACGGCGGCGCGCACGCGGACTCGAACGTCGACATCCAGGAGTTCATGGTGGTGCCCTGGGGCGCTCCCACCTTTGCCGAGGCCCTGCGCATGGGCGCGGAGGTGTTCCACGCGCTCAAGGGCGTGCTCAAGGGCCGCGGTTACTTCACCGGCGTCGGCGACGAGGGCGGTTTCGCTCCCAGCCTGAAGTCGAACCGCGAGGCGCTGGAGGTGATCGCGGAGGCGATCGGGAAGGCGAACTACAAGCTCGGCGCCGACGTCGTGCTCGCGCTCGACTGCGCCGCGAGCGAGTTCTACCAGGGCGACAAGTACGTGCTGGAAGGCGAGGGAAAGACGCTGGACCGGGCGCAGCTGGCAGAACTTTACGCCGGGTGGGCGAAGGACTTCCCCATCGTGTCGATCGAGGACGGATACGACGAGAACGACTGGGAAGGGTGGAAGCTGCTCACCGACCGCCTGGGAGGATCGGTGCAGCTGGTGGGCGACGACCTGTTCGTCACCAACGTCGAGCGGCTGCGGCGCGGCATCGCCCAGGGCGTCGCCAACGCGGTGCTGATCAAGGTGAACCAGATCGGCACGCTGACGGAGACGATGGACTGTGTGCGCCTGGCGCACTTCAACGGATACCGGAGCATCATCAGCCACCGCTCGGGAGAGACGGAGGACGCGTTCATCGCCGACCTGGCGGTGGCGTGCGACTGCGGGATGATCAAGACGGGATCGGCCAGCCGCAGCGATCGGGTGGCGAAATACAACCAGCTCCTCCGCATCGAGGAGGAGCTGGGATTGTCGGCGCGGTATGCGGGGAAGACCGCCTTCCCCCTGGCGAAGAAGTAGGCGCTTCTCCGCCGGACGAGGCCTCTGCTACCCGGTCTCGGCGACGGCCATCCGGTCGTCCTCGGGGAAGAGCTCGTCCATCAGCTCGCCCAGCTCGGACTCGAGCTTCGCCTTGGCGCGGATCTCGAGCTGACGCGCGCGCTCGCGGGAGAAGCCGAAGTGCTCGCCGAGCTCCTTCAGCGTCATCGGCTTGTCGTTCATGATCCGCTGCTCGATGATGTAGCGCTCGCGCGGGTCGAGCCGGCTGAGGGCCTCCAGCACGCGCTCCTGCACGATGTGGCGCTCCTCCTGGTCGGCGATCTCGGCATCGGGGAGATCGGCGCCGTCCTGCACGAAGTCGACGTGCGACGAGCCGCCGTCCTCGCCCATCGGGGCGTCCAGCGAGAGGTCGCGCCCTTCCATCCGCTGCTGCATCTCCAGCACTTCGCCGGGCTTCACGCGCAGCTTCTTGGCGATGGCCCCTTCGCTCGCCTTCTGCATGTCGCCGGTCGCGCCGTCGAACCGCTCCAGCTCGCGGCGGGTCCGCGCCAGGGAGAAGAAGAGCTTCCGCTGCGCCTGGGTGGTCCCGAGCTTCACCAGGCTCCAGCTCTTGAGGATGTAGTTCTGGATGAAGGCGCGGATCCACCACACCGCGTACGAGATCAGGCGGATGCCCTTGTCGGCATCGAACTTCTGCACCGCCTTCATCAGGCCGATGTTCCCTTCCTGGATCAGGTCGGCCATCTTGATCCCGTAGCTGCGGTATTCGTACGCGACCTTGACGACGAAGCGCAGGTTCGAAGTGACGAGCTTGTGCGCGGCGTCCAGATCGGCGCTCTTCGCATAGAGGCGGGCAAGACGCTGCTCTTCGTCGACGGTGAGGAGTGGATACTTGTTGATCTCCGCCAGGTACATGGCGAGCGAGCCGGTGCTCGACGGCAGGGCAGACGGTTGCATGGTTCCTCCGGGGTTTTCGAAATGCTGCCGTTGCCTTGAGCAAGCGCGGTGCCAGCCTGCGTAACGCCACGCTTCACAGGGACTTGACGAACCGGTCCGCGATGGACGTGGCAAAAGCTGTAAGATCTTCACGCCTGCTCGTCCGACGCGCCGGTAACTCTTGAGCAGCCGTCCGCTTGCGCACTCTTGTGGCTGCGCTTACGTTCGGCCGATGCCGGGACCGGGCAAGCGCGGGAAGTACCTCGGTTTCGTCGCGCACGAGATCAAGAACCCGCTGGCGACGGCGCTCTGGTCCTGCGATCTGCTGAAGAGGATGGGGCCGGCGGATCGCGGCGGCGAGCGCGCGGAGAAGATGATCGACGTCTCCCTGCGCGCGCTGCGGCGCATGCGCCGTCTGATCGACGACTACTTCACCATCGAACGTCTGCTGGAGCACGGATACGATCTGAGGCGCGACCGGGTCGCGCTGCGCGATCTCGTCGAGACGGCGGTGCGCGCTCTCGCCGAGAAGGACGCCTTCGTCACCGACGGGTGGGTGGTGGAGGTCGACGACGCCGCGACCACCGGCGATGCCGACATGCTCCGCAGGGCGGTGCGGCTGTCGCTCGAGCACATGGCGCGCGCCTCGCCCACGCCGCGGCTCTCCATCGCCGTCCGGCCCGACGGCGAGCACATCACGCTCTGCATCCGCGCGGAGACCTGTCCGACGCCGTTGATCCCGCCCGAGCCCGAGGAGCGGCCCACCGGCGATCCGACGGGGGCCGTCCTCGGATTCGCTCTGGCCTCGCGGATCCTCGAGGCCCACGGAGGACGCATCGAGGAGCGCGAGGGCGGCCTCTGGCTCTCGTTTCCGGAGGCCGCCTGAGTCCTCGCTACTTGTCGTCCTTGTCGCGGTCGAGATCGTCGAGCTTGTCCTTGATGCCTTCGCGGAGATTTCCCGCCGCGTCCTTCACCTTGCCCTTGATCTGATCCAGCTTGCCTTCGCCCTCCATCTGGCGATCGCCGGTGGCGACTCCCACGGTCTCCTTCACACGGCCCTTGAGGTTGTCCAGCCCGCCTTCGAGGTTCTTCTTGTCCATTCGCGCTGCCTCCTGGCGAGTACGGTGATCACCGCACGGGGACGCGCCGAGCCTCGGCCTAGCGGGCGGCGACCTGCTCGGGGTCGATCAACACCGCCCGGTAGGCGGCCAGCACGTTCTTCGGGTACGCCTCCAGCCGGCGCCAGGACCGGCTTCCGCGGCGCAGGGCGCGGGCGACGCGCGGCCCGGCGTTGTACGCGATCAGCGCGCGGGTCAGGTCGCCGTCGAACCGATCCATCAGCTGCGCCAGGTACCTGGTTCCGAGCTCGATGTTGAGCACGGGATTGAACAGGTGCGCGGGCCGGATCTTCGTGGACCCGGATCCCTTCTCCAGGAGCGAGCGCGCGGTGGGCGGCATCAGCTGCATCAGCCCGCAGGCGCCCACGCTGGAGACGGCGAAAGGATCGAAGCGCGACTCGACGTGGATCACCGAAGCGACCAGCGCGGGATCGAGCCCGTGCCGGCGCGATTCGCGCACGATCGCGGCCAGAACGCGCCTGCGGTCGTCGCCCCAGATCGCCGTCGAGTCCTTCATGAACCGCGAGACTCCGAGCCGGTCCGCTTCGCGCGCGTCGGCGAGCTCCTGCTCGGCGCCGGTGGCCGAGAGCGCCTGGATGCGCGCCGTCGCCGCCGCGAGGTCGTGCTCGGCGCGTCGCGCGCGGTCCTGCGCGGCGCGCGCGACCTCGACCGCTGCGGCGGCGGTATAGGCGAGATCGGCGGCGCGGTCGCCGGGATCGGGCTGCTTCAGGAGCCCGATCGCCGCTCCGGCTCCGCTCGCTCCCGCCGCGAACATCAGCAACAACGCCAGCGAACGACGCCGGCTGGCCGCCGCTCGACGGCCAGCCGGCTCGTCCCCCCCGGCTGCCAGAGCCGAGCCCCCCGCCCCCCACGTCAAAGCCCGAGTCATCCCGCCCCCCGAAGGCTCCCCCCGGACCGCGGAGGCCGCACGCCGAAACGCGCCAGAGCAGCCGGCGTGCCAAGCGAGCGGTCCTCTCGACCGGCCGCCTGTGCTCCGGGGCAGGAGGGGAACGCCCTTGCCCAGGTTGATCCCGGGCTTTCCGCATGTTAGAAGCCGCGGCCCCCGAACTTACGGGCACGCAACCCCTCCGTGCGGCTCACGCCGCCCGCAGCCTCTGCCCCGGGCACGCTGCGCCGCAATCCGGCGGGAGGAATGGCGAGGAGCAGGCGATGTCGAAAGGTCTGGTCGGCCGCAAGGTCGGAATGACGACGGTGTTCGCGGAAGATGGCGCGGCCATCCCCGTCACCGTGGTCGAAGTCGCCCCGAATCTGGTGTTCGGCCACCGCACGCAGGAGCGCGACGGCTATACGGCGCTACAGCTCGGATTCGAGGAGCTGGACGAGAAGCAGGCCGAACGGCGGCAGACCAAGCCGTATCTCGGCCAGTTCAAGAAGAGGACGCAGAAGCCCCACCGGCTCATCCGCGAGTTCCGCGTCGAGGCGAAGGAGCTGAACGACTTCGCCGTCGGGAGCCAGGTGACCGTCGCCCTCTTCAAGAAAGGCGACCGCGTCGACGTCACCGGCACGACGCGCGGATTCGGCTTCGCCGGCGTGGTCAAGCGGCACCACATGAAGGGCGCCGCCCGCGACGCGGCCTCCAGCCACGAGCACCACCGCCACATGGGCGCCATCGGACAGCGCAAGACGCCGGGGCGCGTGTTCAAGGGCAAGCGGATGCCGGGGCACATGGGCGTGGATCGCTGCACCGTCCAGAACCTCACGGTCGTCGACGTCGTCCCGGAGAACAACCTGCTGCTGATCAGCGGCAGCGTTCCCGGCCACGACAAGGCCGTGCTGCTCGTGCGCCCCACCGTGAAGTAATCCGCGCCGGGCGAGCCCGGCCGTCAGTCCGCCAGCGAGAGCAGCACTTCGCTGGCGCTGATGATCTGCTTCTGTAGCAGCGTGCGGGCGCAGTCGAGGAACCGCACCAGTGACCGGCCGTCGGCCGCGATCTGCTGCACTTCCGCCAGCGGCCTGCCGTCCGCGATCGCCTCGCGCACGGCATCGTTGATCTGCAGCGATTCCACCACCGCAGCGCGGCCGACGTATCCGGTCCCGGCGCAGGCGTCGCATCCGACGGGCCGGGGGAGGGTCTGCGTGCCCTTCTCGACCACCCCGTGCGCGATCAGCGATTCCAGGAGCGCCGGCGTGGGCGGATCGAGCTTGCGGCAGGCGGAGCAGAGCTTGCGCACCAGCCGCTGCACCATCACCAGGTGGATCGACTGCGCGATCAGCGCGCGGCTGAGGCCGAGGTTCTCCAGCCGCTGGATGGCCGCGATGGCGTTGTTGGCGTGGAGCGAGGTGAGGAGCAGGTGCCCCGTCATCGCCGCCTCCAGGCCGATGCGCGCGGTGTCCTGGTCGCGCATCTCGCCGACGACGATCACGTCCGGGTCCTGCCGGAGCATCGATCGGAGCACCTGCGCGAATCCCAGACCCACGGCGGCGTTCACCTGCACCTGGGTGACGCCGGGGAGGCGGTACTCGATCGGGTCCTCG
>Ga0070741_10013571_pt1 | contig 14336 bp, 12 predicted proteins | sample Coa_R1_4_FD_66440 | JGI IMG/M metagenome (GOLD analysis project Ga0070741, IMG submission 66440) | Surface soil microbial communities from Centralia Pennsylvania, which are recovering from an underground coalmine fire - Coalmine... | ecosystem: Environmental > Terrestrial > Soil > Unclassified ...
GCGGTATCATCCACCGAGACGTAAAGCCGCAGAATATGCTCATTTCCGCCACTAATCCTGACCACCTGTTACTCTCCGATTTTGGTATTGCCAAGCTCTTTGACAGCAGCGGTGAGCCAACATGGATGCCTATGCAGCCTGGCAATGTACCCCCTAATCTCTCTCTCACCCGAGCTGACCAGATTATCGGCACACTTGAGTACATGGCTCCAGAACAGCTTCAGCAACATCCCTTCGATGCGCGAGCGGACATTTACGCATTGGGTGTCGTGCTATTTCAAATGCTGACCGGGCAGGTGCCATTTCGCTCCACGACGCTCAACGGCATGTTATACCAGCATGCCTACGTGCCTTTAAAGCCCGTTCGCTCAGTTAACCCCAACACACCAGAAGTGCTTGCACGCATCACCGAGAAAGCGCTGGCAAAGTTACCAGAAGAACGCTTCCAATCAGCCCAGGAGATGGCCCAGGCATTAGAAGCCGCACTCGCCTCCGCTCCTGCTCCTATACCTCATCAACAACCATTGTCTGGTATAATCCAGCCTCAGAATTCTGCACCGCGCACAACAACCGTGCCTCCTTTGCAAATGCCAATTTCCGCACATCCCACAAGCATCATACGTACAAAAAAACGTTTTCGCCCCCAGAACGCTGCAACCCTTATTTTGCTCATCTTAGCACTTGCTCTACTGGGTTGGCGACTGCTCCCTGTGTTCGGCATCACACTGTCACAGGCACCAATTGGCGCTTCCCTTCCAACAGCATTTGTCGATGACTTTCACAACACGCAATTCCAATGGATCGAAGGAAGCGCCAATGGACTTACCGCGACGATTAGCAACGGCAAATATCTATTGACAACCGACAATACACAGGCTACCCATTTCCCCTATCCGAGTGCCGTAGCAACCTTACCAGCCAATTTCACCATGACGATTCAGATCGCGCAGGACACAGGGAGCAACACCCTGGCCTACGGACTAGTCTTCCACCTCAACCATACCGGTAATCAGGTCTCGTGCTATGCACTTGTTATCACCAGCAGTGGCAACTATGCGGTGCTAAGATATGATCCCGGTCAGAGCCAGCCCACACCCTTGCAACAAGGGAAACTCCCAACCACTTACGGATCACCCGGCACCATGTATACACTACAAGCTATCGTAAAGGGCAATAGCATGCAATTTTCCATCAACGGGCAAAGCATTCAGATCAATGGTGCTCCAATAACAGACGCGACATACAAAGATGGGCTGCCCGGGCTACTGGTAACAGGCCCAACAGCAAGCTTTACCGTGACCAAAGTACAGGTCTCTACCTCATGACTATAGGAAGACATCAACAGCGCAACTGAAAATACTGCTCGACATACGTCATATTTTCAGCGAGAGAAAGCTTCCCATCAACTTGGAGCACGGACATTCCACGTTCAGCAGCCTCTTGAGTCACAAACCGGGCAAATCCTATATCACGCTGCATCCAATTTGAGAACGCCTGAGCAGGGTTTTTACATTCCTTCACCACATCCCAGGCCCACGCACGCCGCTCATAATGATACAATTGAAATGCTGGAGTAGGCACAACCCACAGCGTCCTTCTCCTATCAAGCAATAAAGAGCAAACCAGTTCCGGCAGCAATGCCGCCCCCTCAGCAAGAATCGGCATTGATTTCGACAGAGCCAGCAAATCCTTGATAATAAGCGGGAACTCTTCGCGATAGAAGCTAATCTCTTCCACCGTTTGCTGCTCCACCGGGCGCATCCACAACTCCTCGCTGGACAAATGAGTCAATCTATAAAACGTGGGCTGTTCCTTGCAAGTAATCAGCTTCTCATGCACATAGAAAGCCTCATCACAGCGATAGATATGCAATCCATACTTTTCCGCCAGGCTATCTGCTATCGAACTTTTGCCAGAGCAGGGCGAGCCTCCTAGCCAGTAGACATGTGCCAACTCATGTCGTAACGCCTCACTGTTATAGTACATATTTTCTCCTCAAGAAGCCTCATCTCCTTGCAATACATCGAAGAAACAGTATATACTCAATGGGAGGAAGGTAGTCATAGTCAATCTGTCAGAAAAGAGCATATCATAACTCAAATCATGCCCAATATCCAGGAACAACTTTACGATACAGCCGAATTGATGCAGCAGGCCCGACATATCGTCGCGCTCACCGGAGCTGGTATCAGTACAGAATCGGGCATCCCTGATTTCCGCAGTCCCGATTCCATCTGGCGACAAAATCCCCCCGTGAACTACCATGATTTCTTGCATAAGCCCGAAGCGCGCAAAACTTACTGGCAAACGCGCCAGAGCCTTTCCCAACAGGTAGCAGCCGCGCAGCCGAACGCGGCCCACAGAGCGCTTGTCGAACTCGAACGCAGGCAGGTCCTGCTCGGTGTCATTACCCAGAACTTCGATGGCCTGCACCAGGATGCAGGACACAAGCCTGATCGTGTCATCGAACTGCATGGGACCTCACGCTTTGCAGCCTGCACGCTCTGTGGCACCCGCTCATCGATGGCTGACCTCCAGCAACGTATCGACACTGGAGAAATCGATCCCTGTTGCCTCCATTGTGGCGGTTTCCTCAAATCCGCAACAATCCTCTTTGGACAACGCGTGCCCGAAACAGAGCTCAGCCGCGCAAAAGACCTGACTATCGCGTGTGACCTGTTCCTGGTCATCGGTTCATCGCTAAGAGTCGTACCCGCCGCTACACTCCCTCGTCTGGCATTGCGCCGCAACGTACCTCTCATCATCATCAATCTACAACCTACACTCCTGGACGAACACGCCGATATAGTCATTCACGAGAAAGCAGGCAGCATACTACCCGCTCTTGTCACACTGCTCTGAGAGCCTGCAGAAAACTGCACTATTCAAACTGCCAGACCAGGCCCTCTAGAGGTCTCTCTCTATATGATCCAGTCCTCGTCCGAGCACGTCATTGATACTCGCAGACATCAAGCGCCAATAGAGATCCCCCATCTCTTGAGCCGGTGGTGACAAATCCTCTTTGAGCCAATAATCGATGAGGCCCATCAATGACCCGGCGGCGTGTGCTGCAAGCAGATCATACTTGACCGAGGCACTCTCACCAGCGCGAAACTGCGAGAGCACACGCCGCTTATAGAGTTCGGTAAAATACGTCTTCCATAAAGGAGCAATTCCGGGCGGCCCCGCATCTCCAAGCAGCGCCTGATACAGACGATGGTGCCGCGCCATATGCTCAAAGATGCGAATACTGCGAATGTAGTAGCTGCATGTTTCTGCCTGTTCCGGTTCAACACCCTGCCTCAATTCGTTAAGCAACTCCTTCACACTGTCTACCAATAACTCCTCTTTCTCATGGTAGTGTAGATAGAAGGTCGTCCGTCCCAGGTTGGCTCGCTCTGTAATATCCAGAACCGTAATCGCCTCATATCCTCGCTCGATGATAAGTGCGAACAAGGCTTCGCGCAGTTCGCGGCGAGTGCGCTGAATTCGGCGATCTATGTGCTGTGATTCATCCATCCTCTCTTCCTTTGTTCACTAGTAGACACATGAAATAGGACTGTCTGAGATGTCGAGAACGCGTGTGATCCAGGCGTATTTCTCTTGACCTTACAAGCCCGATGGCTTTATAGTGAGAGTGTCGAGAAATTCGACATGACGTTCACTAGTGAACATGCTGTATTATACCTTCTCTGTCTCCTGGCCACAACAGAGAGGAAAATAATGAGGAACAAGCTCAACCTATGAACGAAGCACTGTTACTTCCTGGCATCAAGCCACACACGATCAAGACAGATAGACTGATCATAGCCTATCTTCAGGCGGGTGTGGGTATAATTCCTATCGTCCTGGTTCATGGGAATACCTCATCGTCCTCCTTCTACCAGGATTTTATGCTGGCGTTAGCAAAATCGGGGCATTACACCATCTACGCCCCAGATATGCGTGGTTTCGGACAAAGCGAAGGACTTCCAGTGGACGCGACACGGGGAGCACGAGATTTCTCAGATGACCTGGCTGCTTTTGTTCAGACTCTCAATCTGCCTCCATTCCATGTCCTGGGCTGGTCGCTGGGAGGGAATGTCACCATACAGTACGCGCTCGATTACCCTGGAATGCTCCGTTCGCTCACCCTGGAAGCCACAGCATCACCCTTTGGCCTCGGAGGAACGAGAGACGCACAGGGAACACCAACCTGGCCCGATTTCGCCGGGAGTGGAGGTGGCACAGCTGCCCATCCTGAGTTAGTCAAGCGGATAGCAGCAGGGGATCGAGGAAACGAGCAGTTTTCACCACGAACCATCATCAATACACTCTATTTCAAGCCTCCCTTCCGGGTAACTCCAGAACGAGAAGAGATGTTGCTCACTGCCTTTCTAACGACAAGGGTAGGACCACAAAATTTCCCCGGTGAAATCATGCCTTCAGCCAACTGGCCGCTAGTTGCACCGGGTCAAACGGGCATCAATAACGCCTTCTCCCCCAGGTATCTAAACCAGCGGGAGTTCGCAAGGGCCCCTGAAAAGCCACCGGTTCTCTGGGTTCATGGAGCAAATGATCTGATCGTCTCAGATAGCGCTCTGACAGATTTTGGCGGCCTGGGTGAACGTGGGCTGGCTCCAGGCTGGCCCGGAACACAGATCTACCCACCTCAGCCAATGAAAACACAAATACGCAGCATACTGAGAGAGTATCAGCAGAATGGTGGTGAGTACCACGAAGTGGAATTTCAAGATTGTGGGCATGTTCCACATATTGAGAAACAAGAGGAAATGCTTCGGGCGCTGACTGCATTTATAAAAGAGCATTAATGGATAAAACAACGCACATCTTGCTCTGGCGATGGACGACTGGTTAAAAGCCACAAACACACTCAGACTTTGAAATGGGACACTCCGTTGTTATGATCATAACAACGGAGTGTCTGAGAGAGCAATGGCTAGCATCCAGCGAAATGACAAGAGGTACAAACGTTGAATCTGCCAGTAAGAAAAGCGTACACAACAAATCTGAATGACATAGAGCGCCACATCATTGAACCGCTTCCGACACAAGTACCTCCTAAGACGCTTTTTCGATGGAAGATGTAATTTGCTCAATCACTTCAACATCCGCCTCTTTCAGTGTCACCTGCACATCGGAAAGCCGTTCCACCACCTCAACCAGGAGCAAGGCATCATAACCCCGCTGCGGAGATTGCAGTGCCACCAGCTGAAATTGGACCACTTTCACCACAACATATCCAGGATAACCTGGCGCTTCTTTGCCAATAAGATCATTTGCCCAGGACGCAATTTCAGTGACCGTTGCCGCGTGTTCGTACCCCAATAGGCGTGTTTCCATCTCTCACCCACTTTCTTTTATTTCACAGAGTTTATTCACTTTACATTTCTATTACTTCTCTCCACATAGCATCAGATACAAGCTAGAAGCCGCACAAACCCTTCTAGCTCTTCGATACTATCCCCGACGAGCCTTCTATTTCGAGGCGGGTTTCGCGTACAGGCCCGTTTGGGAGACAAACACATTATAGGTCATTCCATCCGCTGGCAGAATCACCGCATTCCCATAGGCAGCATCGACAAAGGGTGACGACCAGGCTTGCTTATAGACCGTCTTGAAGAAATCATCATCTCCGCCGTTGAGCACTATTACGGTGTGCTTCGAGTTGCTCTCCATGTTGGGATCATCATATTGTCCCTCCAATCGCGTCAATTTGTATCCTGAATGCATACCCAGGAGATTGAGCCAGCTGGCAAATTTAATAATATTCCCCTGCACCATCCATCTATCGCCCTGCACCTCATAAAAGTTATCCGATGCTTGTTTGCCATCGTTGCCATACAGTACTAGCTCGACATTCATTACATGCTGCTGGTTCGTTATCATATTGGCTCGCACCTGGGCTACCTTGATATCTCCAGTCAGCCCCAGGTACGCCTGCGTTAAAGACGCTGCCCATAGCAACACCAATGCCACCACCAGCAACACCACCCCACCAATGCTTCTCCCCGCCCTGAAATGCCGATGACGCCTGCGCCAGCGACGGTACCTTTGCCCATTTTCGTCTTCAAAGATTTCCATCTCCCTCGATCCCCTTGTCAATCCCATCACAGCGGAAATCAGCATTCCTATACCTAATACGGCTATAAGAAAAATGATTAGTTGTGCCCAACCAATTTGCACGGGTGTATTCATTGCACTCCCTTGCCCTTCTGAGATTTTCTCATTGCCAGGTTACTCACTAGGCTAACAACACTCCTTCACATACTACACGGATTATCCGCATTCTTCAGCTCATCACTCATATAAACCAGAAATAACTCCGAAAATGGGCCGTCTCCCTTGACTCTCCATGCCTACGCCGCTCACTTGCCCTTTCCTCCTCACATAAGCCTTGCAGGCACTCAACCTCTTTCAACCGCTCATCTCATAGCGTGGATCGCTATGCAAGGATATGTTAACCGATGGAGCCAATTTGCGTGCAAATACGCCTATTGGCGGTTGACCTCCTTGCATCCATGTGGGTAAATGTATACTTATTGGACAAACCCTTTTTTGCTAGCCTGAATGTAGATTGCGCGAGAGGAAATTGGAGGAATATTTTGCCCTGGTCACGCTCTGTTATTTCTTTACCACTTACACACTCCCAGATACAACGGCAAAGACGGCCCAGTAGCGTTCTCTTACGTATCTTCGCGACGTGCCTTACGTCTATCATTCTCTCCGTTCACTATACAAACTATAGCCCGCTTATCCCTATGATGCACAATGCGCTGCATATCGATAGTGGACAGGCCGGGCTTTTCTCAACATTATTATTTTTAGGGCTGGCGGCCATGTATATCCCGGCAGGCATGTTGGCCGACCGCTTCGGTGCGCAACCCGTACTTATTGGCTCCTGCGTTTTGCTCGCAACAGGTGCAATCTTGCTTCCTCTATTCAATAACTTCCCCTGGATGTTGTTGTGCAGGGGATTGGCCGGTCTTGGTGCCGGGGGAGCATTTATTACTGGTGCTGGCGTAGCTGCCAGTCTGGAGAAGCATGCAGCACTGGGATTGGGACTCTACGGAGGCTCCAGCCAGATTGGCGCTGGACTCGGTTTGCTGGTGACGCCGCATTTACTGTCGTTCATGGACTGGCGTGGCTGTTTCCTCTTCTGGGGCCTGCTCAGTCTCGCTTCGGTGCTTATCTGGCTGCTCGTCAATGACGGACAAGAGAAACACGTCCCCACTAGAATCGATCTTAAAGCGGCTCTACGCTCACTGGCAATCTGGACGCTTGGCCTTTCGCACCTGGGAACCTTTGGCCTGGGCAGTGCAATTGCCGCATGGATCACCATTTACTTCGTTGCCCTGTACGGCCTTCCGCTTACCCTGGCAGCTACTATTGGCTCCGTTAGCCTTATGACGGGCATTCTCTTCCGTCCGCTCGGAGGCATCTTGCTGGCACGTCGTATCATTGGTGCCATTCCGCTCTTGCGTCTGGGTGCAATCATGGGCAGCCTTGGTATCGTCCTGCTCTGCATCCCTTTACGCCTTCCTGCACTTGCGATTGCAGGTCTATCCTTGATCGCAATCGGCTCTACCATCCCCTATACATCGGTTTTCAACTCAGCCGCACATCTGCGCACGGTAGGCAAAGGCGTGGGACAGGGCTTCATTGGCGTCATCTCCAGCCCTACCCTGATCCTGGGACCACCCCTGATTGGCTTGTTGCTGGATCGTACAGGCAGTTTTACTATCGCATTCGGCTCGATACTCTTCTTTGGCTGTATTGCGATGACCGCTTCAATTTTGGCAGGCCCTGCCGTGAAACGCGAAGCAGTGCTCACAGAGACAAGATGAAATACGAAGAAATAAGACGCAGCCTGCTAAATTTTCCGTGATATACTTACGTACTATCACCATTTACAAGCAGCCGACCATTATAGTATACTCTGATAAAAGTAAATGGGTTGTAACTCTTTCGTACATTATCGTGTTATTATGCAATGAGGAGCCTGGAGGGATGGCTCATTTTGAATCGGCCCGCACGGGATGCACGCAAGCAAGCGAACTGTTCCCGTTGCGGGCTGGTCAGTATCTATGGCATTTAACCAATATTACCACATCTACCGGCATTGACACTTCTTCCCACTCTAATTCGTCTATGAACATAGGAGCCAATAAAATTTGGTCCCTTATACTATAGTAAAGAAAAGTATATTTCAGTTTCGGGAGAGCATACATCATGCAGAAGCCAAAAGCTATTATCTTCGATCTCGATGGGGTACTGACTGACACTTCGGAATATCACTATCAGGCTTGGAAACACCTCGCCGATGACGAGGGTATTCCATTTACGCACGAGGAGAATGATGCCCACCTGCGTGGCGTGGGTCGCCGTGAGTCACTGATGTATTTGATCAGGGGCCGTCACTACAGTGAAGACCAGATTCAGGAGATGATGGATCGCAAAAATCGTTACTACAACGATCTGATCAAGCAGATGAGTCCGAAAGATGTTGTTCCTGGCGGTAAGGACCTCCTGGAAGAAATCCGCCAGGCGGGCATAAAATCCGTTATTGCTTCAGCCAGTAAAAACGCCCGTCTGGTACTCGACCGTCTGGATATTACCGGCTATTTTGACGGCGTCGCAGACGGCTATTGCGTTGTCAATAGTAAGCCCGCGCCAGATATTTTTGTCTTCGCCGCCGGTCTCGTAAACGTCCCCACACCAGATTGTCTGGGGATCGAGGACGCCGCTGCCGGGGTCGAAGCCATAAAAACTGCTGGCATGCGCGCTATTGGTGTTGGCCCGCAGGAACGCTTTCACAACGCTGATAAAGTGTTGGCAACTTTTGAAAATAAACACTTACAGGATCTATTAGACGCATAACATGTTTTAGAGGAACATGTCGATATACTTATGTATGGAGGGTGCTTTTTGGTGAATCTTTGGCATATCAACGAGGATACTTTTGATCCAAACCTCAAGAAGGTTCATAGCCAGGAAACCGTCTATAGTATCGGTAATGGCTACTTTGGCACGCGAGGGAGCTTTGAGGAGGGATATCCCAGAGCAAATCCTGCCACTTTACTCTATGGCGTCTTCGATGCCATTCCAATTGCTAAGGAGGAATTAGCAAACGCTCCCGATTGGACGCTGATTAAGCTGTTCGTCAACGGTGAGCGTTTTCGTCTTGATAGAGGGAAAATTCTTGAATACCACCGTACCCTGGACATGCAACACGGGGTACTACGCCGCTCGGTCCATTGGGAGAGTCTTTCCGGTGTACGCATTCACGTTACCGCTGAGCGTTTTGCCAGCCTGACCGATGAACATGTCGGAGCCATCCACTATACTGTCACAGCCGATGATAGCTCTGACAGCAAAGAAATTGATATCTCTGTGCGAGCCAGCCTGGACACAGCTGTAGGCAACATGAATGTTATGCACTGGGAAACCATCGATCAGGGCCACATGCACGACCTCATCTGGCTCCACAGTGAAACCAAGAAGACACTCGTCCAACTGGCACAGACCATGAGCTTTATCAGCCAGACCGAGGGGTTCCGCAAAGAAGTTCTCGACTCCGATATCGCTCCTAGTATTCGCTACTATGGGACATTGCAGCCGGGAGAGTCATTTTCTGCCGAGAAAATCGTCGTAATGTATACCTCGCGTGACGGCGTGGAGCCGGTGCATGCCGCGCTTGAGCATCACATGGAGATTGTCGGCATGGCTGCGCTTGCACCAGAACCCGACACCCATAAAGCACTTGCCATCGTGGTAGCATCGCCCGTGCCATCAAAGACCCAGGTGCATACCTATGACCGGCTACTGGCAAAACACTGTGAAGCCTGGGAAGAGTTCTGGCAGACAGCCGATGTCATTCTGGAAGGTGATACAAAGGCACAGATTGGCCTGCGCTACAACATCTACCAGTTGCGCATCAACGCCTCGTCGCACGACGACCGTTACAGTATCGCCGCCAAGGGTCTGACCGGCTTCGGCTATCGTGGGCACATCTTCCACGATACTGAAATCTTCATGCTTCCATTCTTCACGTATGTGCTGCCAGATATTGCGCGTAACCTCTTACTATACCGCTATCATCTGCTCCCGGCAGCCCGTAACAAAGCTGCCAGCAACGGCTATGAAGGAGCGCAATATCCCTGGGAGAGCACACTGGATGGCGAGGAGACTACGCCACCATCGATCATCCATCCAGAGACAGGTGAAGTCATTCCAGTATTAAATGGTTCTCTCGAAATACACATTACCGCCAGTATCGCACATGCTGTCTGGGAGTACTGGCGCGTGACTGGCGACGATGAGTTCATGCGTGACTATGGCGCAGAAATTATGCTGAGTACTGCCATGTTCTGGGCCAGTCGTGCCGAAAAGAACGAAGAGCGCAACGATTACGAGATTACCGACGTAATCGGTCCCGACGAGTGGCACGAGCATGTCAGCAACAACGCCTACACCAACTACATGGCAAAGCGCAACATCGAAACAGCCTTTATGACGCTCGATTGGCTCAAAATCACGGCTCCAGCTAAAACGCGCGAACTAGAAAATCAACTTGGCCTGACCAGTCAGCGCCTGGACCACTGGCACGACGTGGCGGAGCACCTGCGTATTCCACAGGATAAGCAAACGGGCTTGTTTGAACAATTTGACGGTTTCTTCCAGCTCGAAAAACTCGATCAAGAGAAATACAAAGGGCGTCAGGACTCCTACCAGGGCATCCTGGGTGTGCATGCCATCCAGAAGTATCAGATCGTCAAACAAGCAGACGTATTGATGCTGCTGACCGTGCTCGACCAGGAATTTGACCTCCAGACCAAGCAGGTAAACTGGGATTACTACTATCCCATCACCGATCACGACTACGGCTCCTCGCTGACACCCGCGCTTCACGTCATCCTGGCCTGCGAACTGGGTCTGACCGATGTCGCCTATCAACTCTTTATGAAAGGCGCACTCGTCGACCTGGAGAACTTACGCGGTAACACCCCCGAAGGTGTTCACGCAGCCTGCTCAGGCGCAGTATGGCAAGCCGCCATTCTCGGTGCCGCCGGATTACGCGTCACCGACGAAGGCTACACCACCAATCCGGTCTGGCCCGACGGCTGGACGCGTCTAGCCTTCAACTTCAAACACAAAGGTGAACTGATCCACGTTGACCTGCATAAATAGCCAGCATCCCTGAACACGCATCATCCCGCCTGCGGCGGGGGTTCATAGGAAAGAAGTTGTTTTCCTATGAACCCCCGCCGCAGGCGGGAATTCAGCCCAATTGAACAGATGAATAAAAGAAAAGAACAAAAAACCTCTTGACAAGAAAGCATAGTCAAGGTATTATAGTGCCCGTGATATGTCTGCTTGAAAATCAAATGCAACCTTAACACAACATCGCGGCGCATTCGTCTAGCGGCCTAGGACATCGCCCTCTCAAGGCGGAGATCACGGGTTCGAATCCCGTATGCGCTACCCATAAAGAGACAAGGGATCGACATTTCCCTTGTCTCTTTGCTATGTTACCAAGATTTTGCTATAGTCTATAGCAGTAGAAGTGTTCCTTCCAGGATGTTTTTCATTGCTAACCATCCACGGAAGACAACATAGAGAGCACGCCACTAGAGCACACTACTAAGGAGGATTCTTAAAGAAACGCATATGCATAAAAAGTTCGTATTTAGCCTGCTTGGTCTCGCACTATTCACTATCCTGTTCTCTGCATGCAGAATTATTGATGCAAATGCCCTTCCTAAAAACACACAGGTTGGCATGACTGCATCAGATTTTGCCCAAAAGACCGTTACCATCAAAAAGGGCCAGAGCCTCACGCTGGTTGATCAAACACCAACAACACACACCATCACAAATGGCAAGTGGAATGGCGCAACGCAACAGCCAGCCAAAGAACCCGGAGCTCCCACGGTCAACGTTACCGTCTCTTCTGGGAGCGCCAATATCGGTCCCTTCAACACAGCAGGGACCTTCGATATATATTGCACCATTCACCAGGGCATGAACCTGACCGTGACCGTCTCAGGCTAACAGTATCTTTTAAGAGCAAAGATAACTTCACAAAATCGCACTCTATGGGATTTTGTGAAGTTGTTTTTTTCGTTGTGAGAAGATAACCACAATTCTCTACATAGTACTTTCATGGCTGTCGGTGCACAAATTATTCAGTCCAAACCGTTTGTTATGCTATACTGCATCTGGAAGAGTACGAATAAAATAGATCAGGATGATATCAGGTCTATGCAATTACAAGAGCGAAAACAACAGAAAACAAGCTTCGGCTTCTCTTTTTATTTCAAGTGCGGCGCTATTTTTCTTCTGATCTCACTCAGTGCGCTTATCGCTGCCTGTAGCAGTGGCGGTACAACCGACACCAACACAAACCCGGTCAACCTGCAACAGGGGCCACAACCAACCGTTACCATCCGTATAGGCAACACCAATGCCTCGCCAACCCCCCCACTGCCCCCTGTCTGGTGCGGTGCCTGGGCAACCCAAAATACCGTCAGTAGCACCTCGGCAATCGTTGGCGTCAATGCCAAGTTCACCCGCAATGTCAACGGAAACCCTGAGGGCATAGCCGGTGCGAACGCCACAGCATCTCTGACCTGGCCTGATGGTACTCCCTTTACACAAACTGTCCAGACATCTACCGATGGGCTGGCTGTCTTCTCTATTCCTGTCGTGAATAAACCCAACACCATCAATCAAATTATCCTTGTCCAGGTCACCTTTAACAAGGACGGCACAACATGCGCTGTCAACGGGGGCCGCGAGGCTTATTTCGTTCTCATCGTGGTCTCGCCTACACCCACTCCAACGCCAAATGACAATAACAACAATGGCAACTGAAAGCATCACAAAATAAAGCACGTTTGAGCGCTATTCGCGCTTTTCGATCAACTCTTTCTGCTGAATACAACAGCACAAATTTTGCACACAGCTTATCAAAAGCGGTGGGTAATCTCCGAAGATTGCCCACCGCTTTTGTCCAAAATCACCTTCTGCTTGCCTTTATCATTGTAGCAATTGACAAGGTATACTCCTGTGTGCTACGCTCTTTTCAGCGCGGATTCGCCACTACCTTTTCTTGACCAATCACGGTCACGCGTCCCGATACAGACAAATCAGTTGTCTGGAAGAAGAGGTACCTTACGCTTCCTCTTCCGCCAGCCCGGATGGTCCTTTACAATATGCCATCCTCAAACATTTTTCGCCTCCTTGTTTCAGGTGCTAGAAGGAGATCTCGAACGCCTAACAGAGAAGAGTGGTGTAACCCGAATCCGTAACTTCAACTGTATTTCTCTCCCGACAAGTCACATAACCTGTCGGCTTCAACGAAATGAGCGTGCTGGTCCTTTGTAATTGTGCTTGTGATTTTTCAAGCTCAAGTACACGTTCAAGGATACACGCGCCTAGCTAGATGGAGGTACCATCAATGACGATGAAGCACGCAATCACAGTCAAAGTGAATGGTCAAGAATACCATTCCGAGGTCGAGCCACGCCTGCTGCTGGTCCACTACCTACGAGATGTGCTAGATCTGACTGGCACACATGTCGGATGTAACACATCGCAGTGTGGAGCGTGCGTGGTGCTGCTTAATGGTGAAGCAGTCAAGTCCTGTACAGTTCTCGCCGTACAGGCTGATGGCTGCGAAGTAACCACCATTGAAGGACTGGCCCAGGGAGATAACCTGCATCCTATCCAGGAGGGCTTCTGGGAAAAGCACGGCCTGCAATGCGGCTTCTGCACGCCCGGCATGATCATGGCCTCATATCAACTGCTCAAGAACAATCCCAATCCCACTGAAGCAGAGATTCGCAAGGGCCTTGAGGGTAACATTTGCCGTTGTACCGGTTACCAGAATATCGTACGCTCAGTCCAGTTCGCTGCCGAGAAGATGCGTACCGCTGCCACCGAACCTGTAGGCTCAGGTAGCGATTAACCAAACTGCCCGCAATGACGTGTTGTGATAATCACGTCGCATAAATAACACAATCACACGAGCATCATTTACCACATTTATTTCGTTTCTCAACGGTTGAGAAAGGATAGGCACACTTATGGGCATTGCAGCTATGCTTGGCACGCCTATCAAACGGCGTGAGGACCCTCGCTTGATTACCGGTCAGGCAACCTACGTTGATGATATCAAACTCCACGGTATGCTTCACATGGCCATTCTGCGCAGTCCCTATGGTCATGCACGCATCAATAATATCAATACTCAGCCCGCCCGCAAACTTTCAGGGGTCATGGCTGTGTATACCGCAGCTGATCTCAAAGGCAAAGTTGGCAACGTTGCCATC
>Ga0070741_10013572_pt1 | contig 14335 bp, 14 predicted proteins | sample Coa_R1_4_FD_66440 | JGI IMG/M metagenome (GOLD analysis project Ga0070741, IMG submission 66440) | Surface soil microbial communities from Centralia Pennsylvania, which are recovering from an underground coalmine fire - Coalmine... | ecosystem: Environmental > Terrestrial > Soil > Unclassified ...
CCCGAGATCGCGATGGGGGTGATGAAGGTGCTCACGCACCGCCTCCGCGAGACGAGCCGCAAGTCCTGACGGGGTTGCGGACCGCGCAGAGTTTGAATTGAGTATTGTGTCCCCGAATCAGCGGAGGGCGGCTTCGAGGTCGGTGCGGAAGAGGAGGGCGGGGGCGGTGCGGTAGCCTTTCTTGACGGAGAGGACGTGGCCGTAGCGGTCGATGAGGATTGCGGCGGGATACCGGGGATTGGGGCCGAGGTAGCGGCGGGCGGTCGCGCTGTCGGGATCCTCCACCACCGGGTAGGTGACGTGGCGGGCCTGCAGCAGGCGGCCGGGATCTGGCGAGAGGGCAGCGACGACCAGGCCACGACTTTTATACTGAGTGTATAGAGACTCGAGGGCCGCCAGATCCTTGCCCGCGGACTTGGTGGCGGCGGGGAGGAAGCCCAGCAACACCGCCTTTGCCGGGAAGCGCCGCATCGCCGCCCGGGGGCCGACGAGCTGCGCCAGATCGAACCGGTCCTGTCCGGCCGCGTCTGCGTTCTGCACCGTCCCGAAGAAGAACGGAGCCGCGTCGCCCGGCGACAGCGGCGGAGGCTGCTGGTCGGGCGGTCCGAGAAAGCGCGGCGCCCCCGAGAGCAGGAATGCCGCAACCAGCGCGAAGCTCATCCCTGCCCTCCGCTGAGCTTCTTCACCTCCTCCACGAACGTCGCGAGCGAGACCTCCTGCTGCGCGCCCGTCTTCAGCTCCTTCAGGCGCGCGCGCCCGGCCTTCAGCTCCGCGTCTCCGAGCACCACGGCGAATCGCGCGCCGAGCGCGTCCGCCCGCTTGAGCTGGTTGCCCGGATTCGCCTTGCGAAAGCTCACTTCCGCGGAAAGCCCCGCTGCCCGAAGCTGCTGCGCCAGCTCGTCGGCGCGCGCCGCCTCCGCGTCGCCGAGAGGGGCGAGGAACACCACCGGATGCGTCGCCCGCTCCTTGCCCTGCTGCGCGAGGATCAGCGCCATCCGCTCCACGCCCGCTGCGAATCCGATGCCCGGGACGTCGGGTCCGCCCAGCGCCTTCACCAGGCCGTCGTAACGGCCGCCGCCCGCGACGGTGCTCTGCGCGCCGAGCCCGGCGGTGGCGATCGCCTCGTACGTGGTGCGCGTGTAGTAGTCGAGCCCGCGCACCAGCTTCGGGTCGACGACGAACGCGACGCCCAGACGGCGGAGGATCTCCTGCACGCCCGAGAAATGCGCCCGGCACGGTTCGCAGAGGAATTCCTCCATCCGCGGAGCGCTGGCGGCGACCTCCTGGCATTTCGGGTTCTTGCAGTCGAGCACCCGGATCGGATTCGTCTCCACCCTCTTGCGGCAGTCCTCGCAGAGATCGGCCGAGCGCGAACGCAGATACGCCTGCAGCGCCTCGCGGTAGCGCGGCCGGCAAGTCGCGTCGCCGAGCGTGTTCAGGTGCATCTCGAAGGGGATCCCCAGGGCCCGCAGCCAGCGATCGAGGAGCTCGATCTGCTCCGCGTCGATGCGCGGGCCCGGGCTGCCGAACGCCTCGATCCCGATCTGCGTGAACTGCCGGTAGCGGCCGCGCTGCTGCCGCTCCCGCCGGAACATCGGGCCCAGGTACCACCACTTCGTCTCCGGCTCCTGCTGGTTGACGTTGTGCTCCACGTACGCCCGCACCAGCGAAGCCGTGTTCTCCGGCCGCATCGTCACCGAGTCGCCGTGGTCGTCGAAGGTGTACATCTCCTTGCCGACGATGTCGGTGACCTCGCCGATGCCGCGCACGAACAGCTCGGTGCGCTCGAGGACGGGGGTGCGCGCCTCGCGATAGCCGTAGAGCGGGAACAGGTCGCGCGCGGCCTGCTCGACCAGGTGGTAGTGGCCGATCCGCAGCCACGGCTCCTCGTCCTTCACATAAGTGTCGATGGGCAGGACGTCGCGCGTGCCCTTCACGCCCCGGATCTTCTGGCTCATGTCGTTTCCAGGGCCTCGCCGAGCCTGATCGGCGTTCCGGGCGAGAGGCGCTGCGCGAGCTTCACGCCCGGCGCGAAGAGCACCACCACCGTCGATCCCATCTCGAAGACCGCCAGCTCGCCGCCCTTCTCCACCCGGATCGGCGCGTCGTAGATCCTGCGTTCCGTCTGCCGCGTCCTTCGCACGTTCGTCACCACGTCGTCGTAGAGCGCGCGGATCCGGCCCACGTTCGTCGCCCCGACCGCCACCACGCCGCACGCTCCGCGCGGAGTCTTCAGGAACGTGGTCAGGCGCTCGTTGACGCAGAACAGCTTGTCGACGTTGCGCACTCCGACGGGGTTCACCGGCCAGAGCTGGCCCGGCATGTTGACGTACCCGGTGATCCGGCCGCCGAGCGGCGCATGGATGCGGTGGTAGTTGTGCGGCGCGAGGTAGATGGTGCAGAAGGCGCCGCCGGCGAACTGGCGCGCGTCCTGCTCCGCCTGCGGCCCTCCGATCAGCTCCGCGAGCGTGTAGTGCTTGCCCTTCGCCTGGTACAGCCGCGACTCGACGATGTCGCCGAGCTCGCCCACGGTCCCGTCGACGGGGCTGACCGGCAAGAGCTCGCCGGGCGCGATCGGGCGCATGCCGGGCTTGAGCCTGCGGGTGAAGAACTCGGTGAACGTGGGGTATTCCTCGATCGGCCGCTCCGCTTCCTTCACGTCGACGCCGTACTTCCTGGCGAACGCGCGGATGACGGCGCGCACCACGGGTCTCGGCGCGCTGGCGCGGCACGCGGCGCCCACGGCGCGGGAGAGCGTGTTCTTGGGCAGCAGGCGCAGGAGCGTGTACGACAGCTCGGGCATCGGGCTGCGTGGTGTAGCAGGCCGTCCCGCCGAACGCTATCGCGGCTGGTCCTGCGCGGCAGGAGCTGACCCTGGCTGCGGCTGTCCCGGAACCGTGATGTAGTACTGCGGCTCGCCGGCGTCGGCAGGCTGCGCGGCGCGGGCGGTGGCGGCTGCCGGCCGGGCGGCCGGCGGCGGACCCGCGTCCACCGGCGCAGGAGGCGGCCGGGGATCCGCGGTGCGCCGGTAGATCTTTCCATTCACCACCAGGACCACCTGCCCCACCATCCCCGGCAGCTTCGAGCGGCAGGTGTCCGACGGCGCGACGCGATAGACGGTCCCGCCCACGCCCGTGCCTTGCTCGGTGAACGGCTCGTTCTCCACCAGGCACCCGCCGGATTGCTTGTTGAGCTCCGCCACCGACGCTCCGGAGCCGTAGGGGTCCTGCGCCTGCCCTGCGTCCGGCTCCTCCGCCGCCGCGAATCGCGAGGGGTCGATGTTCACCAGGGGCGCCGCGCTCTGCGCCGCCGCGGCCGCCATCTTCTCCCGATCCGCGCGCTCCTTCGCCAGCGCCTGGCGCCCGCGCTCGATCGTGCCGAGCAGGGTCTGCGCCGCCGCCGCGTCGTCGGAGCGCGAATTGACCTTGCGCAGGAGCGCGACGACCTCGTCCATCCTCGGATCGCCGTACGCGTCGTCGAGCTCGGTGGCGTAGAGCTGCTGGTAGTTCGCCGCGGCCTGTTGATAGTTCTCGTCCGGTCCGCTGCTCCGGTGACAGGCGGCGAAAGCGAGCGTGACGACGCAGAGCAGGGCGCAGCGGGACAAGGCCATTCCCCCTGGGGAAAAGGACGACACTGACGCTAGCACGGAATCGCGGGCTGGCAGGATTTCCTGTCGCGGGCTCAGAAGTGGGTCTGGACGCCGACGGAATCGGTGTGCAGGTCCCACCAAAGCAGGCCGCCGCCCGTCGCCGCCAGGACCGCCGCCGCGATGTAGAAGCCGCGCGCCAGATTCGTGTCGCGCTCCAGATCGGCATAGCTCTGCAGATCCGGCTTGTGCAGCTGGTTCGCCGCCGCGAGCGTATTCAGGTCGCCCGCCGTGGAATATGCGCGCGCGTGGAAGGCGGCGCCGATCACCGCGCTCGCCACCGCCGCGCCGATGGCGCCGATCGCCGCCGGGCGGACCCAGGCGGGCTTGCGCGGGCCGACCGCGGCGATCACGGGCAGCGCCGCCGCGGGAACGGCGACGACCGCGGCGCCGAGATCGACGCGCGCATCGGTGGTCCGGCCGAACCGGACCTCCACGAACGTGCTGGTCTCGCGCGCCTTGTCCTTCACCCGGACCACGTGCTGCCCCGGGGCCAGCCCGTCGAGCGGCTCCGCCAGCGGCAGCGTGCCGGCCGCCTTCCCGTCGACGAACAGCAGCGCGCCGGCGGCGCCCGGGACGTCGACTCGAAGCGCGCCGACGAATCGCGCCGGCGCGAGGAGCTGGACGGCGGTCTCCCGCACCATCTCGATCAGCGCGTCCTGCGAGCCGCTGACCGGATGCGTGGCGCGGCGAAGCTCCTGTCCGGTCTTCGCGTCGAGCAGCTTGAGATCGACCATGAACGAATCGCCGAGTTGGCTGGTGGTGCCGATGATCACCTGGCGGGCGCCGGCGTGCAGGGCGGCGGCCGCGGCGCACGGGACCTTCGCCTCGCAGTCCGGCTCGCGCTTGAGCGCCTCCGCCACGTCGGCTTCCTTCGCCAGCTTCGCTTCCTGCAGCTGGCCCAGCTCGTTGCGCAGCGTCACCTCGAGCGCGTGGACCACGTCGGCGGGCGCGCCCAGCGGGCGCAGCGGCATGAGCGCGACCACCGGCGGTTGCGCCGGCGCCGCGGTGGCGAGCATGGCCATGCCCAGCGCTGCCCACATCGAAGCTCACCCTCCCCAGGGTCCGGAAACCAGCGAGCAAACAATATTACAGCAGGTTCGCTTCTGGCTTACACTGGAGAGCGCGATGTGCCGCCTCTTCGGGTCCCGCTCGCTCGATGCCGGTGCCGTGACGCACGAGCTGTTTCATGGCGCAAACGCGCTTCGGGTGCAAAGCCGCGAGCATCCCGATGGTTGGGGTGTCGGCTGGTACGAGAAGGACGTCCCGCGTGTAGTCCGGAGTCTCACTCCCGCCCACGGCGACGCAGATTTCGAAAAGCTCTCGCACTTCGTCACGGCGCAGACGGTGCTGGCTCATGTCCGCAAGGCGAGCATCGGGCGCGTGTCGGCGGAGAACACACATCCGTTCCAGCGCGGAGCCTGGCTGTTCGCCCACAACGGGACGCTGCCCGACTGGGAGCGCGTCCGCGGGCCGCTGGAAGCGCTGATCGACCCGTCCCTGCGCGCGGAGCTGCGCGGCGAGACCGACAGCGAGCGCTGCTTCCTGCTCTTCCTCTCCCGGCTGCGCCGGCATTGCGGCCTCGCCAGGGCCGACATCGGCTCGGCCGCAGCGGCGCTGGCGGAGACCGTCGCCCTGGTGCGCGAGGTCGCGGAGCACGGCGACAAGAAGGCGAGCACGACGTTCCTCGCGACCGACGGGCGTCTGCTCCTCGCCTGCCGGAGGGGACGGACGCTCTTCATCTCCTCGCCGCCGCCGGACGAGAAAGGCCGCTGCGAGTACGTCGCGGTCGCCAGCGAGGATCCCGGCGACCCTCCTCCCGGCGGCCGCCGCGCCTGGCGGCTGCTGCAGGAAGAGGCGCTGGTCGCGGTGGACCCGCAGCTCCGGCTGACGGTGACTTCCCTGCTGCCGCAGTGAGCTGGCGCTTCCGGCTCGATCCTCCCGGTCGTGGCGCTCGTGCTCTCTCCAGTGCTTCCGCGGCACTGGAGGCAGGCCAGCTCAGCCCGGGTGCGCCGCCGCGAGCAGGGTCTCGCCGCGCGCGCCGGTCGCCTGCAGCCGCGCCTTCCGCGCGCGCGCGCCGGCGTGCTCGAGGGCGATCTCCAGCCGATCGCGCGGCAGCGCATCCTTCGCCCTGTCGGCCCACTCGCAGATCGTGGCCGCGGGCTCCGCGAGCAGATCGTCGAGCCCGAGGGCGAACAGCTCGGCTGGGCTGGAGATCCGGTAGAGATCGATGTGCTGCAGCGGAACCGGGCCCCGATAGAGATTGACCAGCGCGAACGTCGGCGAGGTGGCCCGCTCCGCGTTCGCGCCCTCCGCGATCGCTTTCGCCAGCAAGGTCTTCCCCGCGCCCAGCTCGCCGGTCAGGGCGACGAAATCTCCGGGTCGCAGCGCCGCCCCCAGCCGGCGCCCGAGTGCGCGCGTCGCGGCCGGCGTCTTCAGCACGAGCTCGCGGATGCGCTGCGCGCCCGTCATCGCCCCCAGCGCCGGAACAGGCGCGGCAGGCCGGTACGCACGATGTCGGTGGCGATCAGCGGCGTCTCGCCGATCTCGGCGGCGGCCAGATCGCCCGCCATCGCGTGGAGGAAGACGGCCAGGCGCGCGCGGTCGGCGGTGCCCCCCGGAGCCGAGCGGCGCGCGAGGACCGCCGCCGCGATCCCGGTGAGGACGTCTCCGGAACCGGCGGTCGCCATTCCAGGATTGCCCTGGGCGCAGATGGCGCTGCGGCCCTCCGGCTCCGCCACCACCGTGTGGGCGCCCTTCAGCACCACGCAGGCGCCGAACCGCTGCGCGGCGCGCACCGCGGCCTCGATCCGATCGGAGAGGACGCGTTCGGTCTCCTCGCCGGTGAGGCGCCCGAACTCGCCGGGATGCGGAGTGAGGATCGGCGGAGCGGGCGCCTTGCGCAGCCATCCCGCGATCTGGTCGCGGTGTTCGGCGAGCGCGTTCAAGGCGTCGGCGTCCAGCACCGAGACCTCGGCGGCCGCGACCAGCTCGGCGATCAGCGGCCCCGTCTCCGGTCCGCGCGCGATCCCCGGCCCCGCCGCGAGCGCCGTCTTGCCCTTGAGCGCCTCGCGCAGCGCCGGAAGGTCGCCGAGCCCGAGGGGACCCTCGCCGGGCAGGGCGACGAACATCGCTTCCGGCAGCGCCTGCAGCGCCGCCCCCACCTCCGGGCGTGCCGCGAGCGTCACCAGCCCCGCGCCCGCGCGCAACGCCGCCTCGCACACCATCGCCGCCGCGCCGCTCTTCCCCGCCGAGCCCGCGACGGCCAGCACGTGCCCGAAGTCGTTCTTGTGCGCGTTGCGCGGGCGCTCTGGGATCTGCGAAAGCGCCCACTCCTCTTCGATCAGCTCGCACGCGGGGCCGGGAAGGCTCTCCTCCAGGCGGCGCGGGATCCCGATCGGGGCCACCGCGATGCGACCGGCGCAGCCCGCGCCGGGGTGCAGGTACAGGCCGCGCTTCGGCGCGTGAAATGTCACCGTCAAGTCCGCGACCAGGTGGACGGGATAGACGTGGCCGGTGTCGGACTCGACGCCGCTGGGGACGTCGACGGCGATCACCTGCGCGCCGCGCTCCCGCGCCGCGTTCATCGTCCGGATCGCCTCTGCCTCGGGTCCTTCGGGGGCACGGGAGAGGCCGCTGCCGAAGACGGCGTCGATCAGCACCACGCCTTGTCCGCCGCGCAGCGTCTTCTTCGCCTCTTCTCCGCCGGCGCCCAGCCAGGCTTTCGCCGCCAGCGCCGCGTCGCCCTTCAGCGTCGAAGGAGGCCGGGTGAACCAGACGTACACTTCGCGCATCGACTCGCGCAGCAGCCGGGCCGCCACCGCGCCGTCGCCGCCGTTGTTCCCCGGTCCGCAGAACGCCACCACCTTGCGCGGGCGCAGCTCCAGCGCGGCGCGCGCCACAGCCGCGCCGGCGCTCTCCATCAGCACCCGGGTAGGCAGCTCCGCCTCGGAGGCCGCGAGCCGATCCAGCTCGCGCTGCTCGGCCGCGGTGAGCAGCCTCATCCGATCAGGTCCTTCATGTCGCGCACGGCGCGCTCCATTCCGGTGAGGAGCGCGCGGCAGACGATCGCGTACCCGATGTTCAGCTCGGTGATCTCGGCGATCTCCGCCACCGGCTTCACGTTCCAGTAGTCGAGACCGTGCCCTGCCGCCACCCGCAGCCCCAGCTTGGCCGCGGCCTTCGCCGCCTCGATGATCCGGGAGAGCTCCCGCGCGCGGTCGCGCTCGCCGCGCGCCTCGCAGTACCGGCCGGTGTGCAGCTCGACGGCCTGCGCGTCGGTGCGGTGGCTGGCCTTGATCTGCTCCAGATCGGGATCGACGAAGAGCGAGACCTCGACGGACGCGTCGCCCAGCGAGCGGACGACGCGGCGGATCTCCTCGCGGCCTGCGACCACGTCGAGACCGCCCTCCGTGGTCAGCTCCTCGCGGCGTTCGGGCACCAGCGTGCAGGTATCGGGGCGGTGGAGGAGCGCGAGCGTCAACATCGGCTGGACCGCGGCCATCTCCAGGTTCAGCCTGCCGTTCACCGTCTTCCGCAGCAGCTCCAGGTCGCGGTCGTTGACGTGGCGGCGATCCTCGCGCACGTGCAGCGTGATCTGATCGGCCCCGCCCAGCTCCGCGAGCGCGGCGGCGGTCACCGGATCGGGATACCGGCCCTTTCTCGCCTGCCGCAGCGTGGCGACGTGGTCGATGTTGACGCCCAGCCGCATCGGGAGCTCCTCCGACGCGCAGTGTATTGCATCGGGCCGCAAAAGGCTGTTTCCGCCGCCGCGGATCCAGCAGGGCCGGCAAGGGCGGCTACGCCCCGATCGCTTTCTTCAGCTCCGAGGCGATCGCCGCGGCGTAGGCGTCGATCTCCTTCTGGTCCGGACCCTCGACCAGCACGCGGACCTTCGGCTCCGTCCCGCTGTACCGGACGAGGACGCGTCCGTTGTCGCCGAGCTTCTTTTCCGCGTCGCGGATGGCGCGCATCACGCCGGGGATCGACCCCAGCTCGGGCTTGCTCTTCACCGGGAGCCCGAGCTGCGCCTGCGGAAACACTTCCATGCACTTCGCCAGCTCGGAGAGCGGCTTGCCGCTCTCCACCAGCACCGCCAGCACGGCCAGCGCCGCGACGGTGCCGTCGCCGGTGGTGGCGTTGTCGAGGAAGATCAGGTGGCCGCTCTGCTCGCCGCCGAAGCTGTACCCGCCGCGCCGCAGCTCCTCGAGCACGTAGCGGTCCCCGACCCGCGTGCGCACCACCCGGCCGCCCGCCTTCGCCATGCACTGGTCGAGGCCCATGTTGCTCATCACGGTGGCGACCAGCGTCTTCTTCGGGAGCGCCTTGCGCCGGATCAGCTCCAGCCCGCACATCGCCATCACCGCGTCGCCGTCGACCACCTCGCCGTGCTCGTCGCAGACGATCAGGCGGTCCGCGTCGCCATCGAGCGCGATCCCGAGATTCGCGCCCGTCTTCTTCACCGCCTTGCACATCGTCTCCGGGTGCAGGGCGCCGAAGCCGCGGTTGATGTTCTTGCCGTCGGGCTGGTTGCCGATCACGATCACCTTCGCGCCCAGCTCCTCGAGCACCGCCGGCGCCACGCGGTAGGCCGCGCCGTGGCCGCAGTCCACCACCAGGGTGAGGCCTTCGAGGGTGAGGTGCCGCGGGAACGTGCTCTTCGCGTACACGATGTACCGGCCGGCGGCGTCGTCGATCCGGTACGCCTTGCCGATGCTGGTGGCGGTGGGCCGCAGGTGGTTCAGCTTGTCGTTCGCGATCAGGTCCTCGATCTCCGACTCCACCTCGTCGGGCAGCTTGAACCCGTCGGCGCTGAAGAACTTGATCCCGTTGTCCTGGTAGGGATTGTGCGAGGCGCTGATCACCGCGCCGGCATCGGCGCGCATGGAGAGCGTGAGGTTGGAGATCGCCGGCGTGGGCAGCGGCCCGCAGAGCAGGACGTCCACTCCCATGCTGCAGAGACCGGACGCGAGCGCCGTCTCCAGCATGTAGCCGGAGATCCGGGTGTCCTTGCCGATCACCACCCGGTGCCGGTGGTTGCCGCGCTTGATCAGGTAGGCCACCGCCCGCCCGAGCTGGAGCATCAGCTCGCCGGTCATCGGATAGACGTTCGCGACGCCGCGGATCCCGTCGGTTCCGAACAGCTTGCGAGCTGGCTCTACGGGTTTCTCTGCCAAGCGGACTGCCATGTTGAAGGCTCCTGGGGTGAGACGCAAATGTTGATGCTTTGTCGCCGGGGCGGCAAGCGGCCTGCCGACTGTCAGGCACCGGACGCACGGACGGCGTCCGCGACGGCCAGCGCCTCGCGGGTGGCGGCGACATCGTGGACACGCACCACCGCCGCGCCATTCGTAGCGGCAATGACCGCCGCGGCGATGCTGCCGAAAAGGCGATCGGGCGCCCGTTTGCCGGTTCTGGCTCCGAGAAACGCCTTGCGCGAGGCGCCGGCCAGCACCGGGCGGCCGAGCTGGGCGATCTCGCGAAGCCGGCGGAGCAGGACGAGATTGTGCTCGCCCGTCTTGGCGAAGCCGAGCCCCGGATCGAGCGCGATCCTCTCCTCGCCGATCCCTGCCGCCCGGGCGCGTTGCAGGGCCTGGGCGAGCTCCTCCTGCACCTCGCCCAGCAGGTCGCCGTAGATGGCTCGCGACTGCATGTCCGCCGGGGTGCCGCGCATGTGCATCAGGCAGAGCGCGGCGCCGGCCGCGGCGCGTCCCATCGCCGGATCGTGCGCCAGGCCGGAGACGTCGTTGACGATCTCCGCGCCCGCGTCGATCGCGGCCGCTGCGACCGCCGCGTTGCGGGTGTCGATGCTGAGCGGAATCCGCGTGCGCTTCGCCAGCTCGCGGATCACCGGCTCGGTGCGACGCCGCTCCTCGCCGGCATCGACCGCAGCCGCGCCCGGGCGCGTCGACTCGCCGCCCACGTCGAGGATGTCGGCGCCTTCCTCCGCGAGCTGGAGCGCGCGCGCCAGCGGATCGTATGCGCCGCCGTCGGAGAACGAGTCCGGAGTGGCGTTGACGATCCCCATCACCAGCGTGCGCTTCTCCGGCAGGCGCGAGCGCGGCAGCTCCCAGGCGCTGCCCGGCGGAGGAGTTTCGACGGCAGCCGCCCGGTGCGAGAGCTCGGAAGCCGCGGCGCGGAGCGGCTCCCGCTCGAAAGCGTCCGCGAGGCTGCGCGCTGCCAGCCAGATCTGCGCCACGCTCCCCAGCGCGAGCGCGCCGCGGCTGCCCTCCAGGACCAGGAGCCCCGATTGCCGCAGCCCTTCGGCCAGCGCGCCGGCGGGGACCAGCGCGCTCCACCCGCGCAGATTCGCATCGGGGGCGGAGCGGCCGATCGCGGCGCAGGCCTGCAGCGAATCGGATTCGTTCTCGAGCTGCAGCAATCGCACGGGCGGACTCTAGCGCACTGCCGCGACCATCAGGATCGTCGTGAGCGCGCCCGCGCCCATCAGCGTCCAGCCGGCGCGGGTCATCGCCTTCATCGAGGGCGGCCGGAGCGCGATCCAGATCGAGGCGGCGAACAGCGGCGCCGCCGCGAGGACCAGGCGAGCCGGCAACCCGCCGACGGCGGCGAGCGCCGCGGCTAAGCCGATCGCCAGCAGGGTTCCGGTGAGGCGGACCCCGGCCGCCGGAGCGCGCGTCCTGTGCTCGACGATCACCGCGCGCACCGGAAAGACGGCGGCGGCGAAGCCGAACAGCCATGCGCCCCAGATGGAGAGCGCCTGACTCCAGTGCAGCCCATCGGCCGCGGCCACCGGCAATGCCGCCGAGCTCATCGCCGCGGCGGCGATCAGCTCGCCGGCGAGAGTCTTCTCGATCCCGAAAGCGACCGCCGCGACGAGCAGCGCCGCGAGCGCGGCGGCGATCGCGGCCCCGAGGAGCGCCGGACCGGGAGAGATCCAGAGCGCGGCGACGCCGGCTGCGGTCCCCGCGGCGATTAGCGCGAGGAAGATCCGCAGCGCCCGCCCGCCCTCCTCTTCGCGCACACGCTGCCCGCGCCTTCCGAACGCCACCAGCGCCGGCTCGTGCGCGAGGAAGAGGATGATCGCCGAGGCGGCGAACAGCAGTCCGGCCGGGCGCGGCGCGGCCACGCAGAGCGCCGTGAGCAGCGGAAATCCGAGCTGGCCATATGCGCCGTGTTCGCGTGGCGCGAGCGATCGCACGGCGGGCAGTGTAAACTGTGCGGATGAACGACGCCGCCTTCATCGCCGCGCTCGAGTCCGGCGCCCTGCCCGGCGCGCTGATGGATCACGCCGCGCACCTGCGCCTGGCCCTGATCTTCCGCGGCGAGCCCGAGCGGGCGCGCGACGTCCTCCGCAAGTACGTCCAGCGCGTCGGCGCGCACGTCAAATACAACGAGACGCTCACCTGGTTCTGGCTCCGCGCCGTGAACGCGCACGAAGGCGATCTCGCCGCCTTGCTCCGGACTCCGCTCGCGGACAGCAACCTGCCGATGCGGCACTGGTCGCCCGGGCTGCTCTGGTCGGACGCGGCGCGGGCGCAGTGGGTGGAGCCCGATCTGGAGCCTCTGGGCTTCTGAGGCGCTTCGAAGCCGGGCCCGCTCCTCCAGAGGCGTGACGCCCGGCGTTTGCGAGTCCTCTGCCAGGGGGCGACTCGCGTCTCCCTCTGGATCCCACGCGTCGCGACCGCGAGTCGCTACGCCTTGCCGACCTCGGTCTTGGGCACCGGAGCGGTCAGGCCGCCGAGCGCGTCGAGGATCTTCGACTTCTCCTTCACCTCGGGCCGGCGCACTTCGGGCGGCTTCTGCGGCAGGGGCAGGGGCTTGCTCTTCACCAGCACCTCGCCGCGGATCAGCGCGTCCACGTCGGCGCCGTCCAGCGTCTCCCACTCGAGCAGCGCGATCGCGATCCGATCGAGCGCGGGCTTGTTCTCGATCAGGAGCCCCTTGGCCCGCGAGAACTGCTCGGTGACGATCTTGCGCACCTCGGCGTCGATCTCGATCGCCGTCGCCTCGGAGAAGTTGCGGTGCCGCTGCTGGAACTCGCGGCCGAGGAACACCTCGCCCTCCTCCTCGCCGAAGGCCAGCGGCCCGAGCTTCTCGCTCATCCCCCACTCGCAGACCATGCTGCGGGCGAACTTGGTGGCGTGCTCGATGTCGCTCTTCGCGCCGGAGGTGATCTCGTTGAACGTCAGCTCCTCTGCGATGCGCCCGCCCATGGCCATGGCGATGCGGTCGAGGACCGAGCGCCGGTCCCAGTTCAGCCGGTCTTCCTTGGGGAGCATCTGGGTGAGCCCCAGGGCCGGGCCGCGCGGGATGATGGTGACCTTGTGCACCGGGTCGTTGTGGTCGGTGAGCTTCGCCACCAGGGCGTGACCGGCCTCGTGCCAGGCGGTGATCTTCTTGTCCTTCTCGCTGATGATCATCGAGCGCCGCTCGGCGCCCATCATCACCTTGTCCTTGGCGAAGTCGAAGTCGCCCGCGTCCAGGCGCTCCTTGTTCTTGCGCGCGGCGATCAGCGCCGCCTCGTTCACCAGGTTTTCCAGGTCGGCGCCGGAGAAGCCGGGCGTGCCGCGCGCGACCGCGTCGAGGTCCACCTCGGGCGAGAGCGGCGTCTTGCGGGTGTGCACCTTGAGGATGCCCTCGCGGCCCTTCACGTCGGGGCGCGGGACGACGATGCGGCGGTCGAAGCGGCCGGGACGCAGCAGCGCGGGATCGAGCACGTCGGGGCGGTTGGTGGCGGCGATCAGGATCACGCCTTCGTTCGACTCGAAGCCGTCCATCTCGACGAGGAGCTGGTTCAGCGTCTGCTCGCGCTCGTCGTGGCCGCCGCCCAGGCCGGCGCCACGGTGGCGGCCAACGGCGTCGATCTCGTCGATGAAGATGATGCAGGGCGCGTGCTTCTTGCCTTGCTCGAAGAGGTCGCGCACGCGGCTGGCGCCGACGCCGACGAACATCTCCACGAAGTCGGATCCGGAGATGGAGAAGAAGGGAACGCCGGCCTCGCCGGCGATGGCGCGCGCGAGGAGGGTCTTGCCGGTTCCCGGCGAGCCCATCAGGAGCACGCCCTTCGGGATCCGCCCGCCGAGCTTGGTGAACTTCTTCGGGTCCTTGAGGAAGGCGATGATCTCTTCCAGCTCTTCCTTGGCCTCGTCGATGCCGGCGACGTCCTGGAAGGTGACCTTGTTGTGGTTCTCCGAGAGCAGCTTCGCCTTGCTCTTGCCGAAGCTCATCGCCTTGCCGCCGCCCGCCTGCAGCTGGCGCATGAGGAAGACGAAGAGGATGCAGAGGACGCCGAGCGGCATCCAGGAGACGAGGAACTGCGCCCAGAGCGACTGCGAGTCTTCCTTCTCGAACTTCAGCGCCACGCCCTTCTGGCGCATCTTCTCCAGCAGCTGCGCGTCGAGCGGCGAGACGGTGCGGAACTCCTGCCGGTTCTTCAGCTGGCCCTGGAGGACGTTCCCCTTCACGGTGGTCGTGGAGACGTTCCCTTGCTCGACCGCCGCGTAGAACTCGCTGGCGTCGATCTCTTTCGGCTCGGGCGAGCGCTGGCGAGAGAAGATCGAATAGAACGAGAAGAAGAGCAGGATCAGCACTGCCCAGAGAAAGAACGTCTTGTACGACTGTCTCACCTTGGCTCCTCGTCTGGCCTGGCATCCATCGTAGCAGAACAGGATTCGGGCCGCCGCCTGGACGGTAACGGTCCGTCTTGAGGCTTCATTTCCGGCCCGA
>Ga0070741_10013573_pt1 | contig 14335 bp, 14 predicted proteins | sample Coa_R1_4_FD_66440 | JGI IMG/M metagenome (GOLD analysis project Ga0070741, IMG submission 66440) | Surface soil microbial communities from Centralia Pennsylvania, which are recovering from an underground coalmine fire - Coalmine... | ecosystem: Environmental > Terrestrial > Soil > Unclassified ...
ATTCATACTGCCGGAAATGTCCAACACGTTAATAACGTCCACCGGGATGTGCGCGCTCGTGATCGGCGTATCCGTTCGGTTCAGCTTGCGGATTTTGACCGACCCGACCAAATCTCGTTCACAACTACCAGATGGGCATTGTGAAGTCGTCGGAGGTTGCACGCCGAAATTCGGACAGCCGCCCCCGCCCGTCGCATCCACAAAGTGTTCAAACTTTACATTAAGAATGCCCTCGCCCGGCCCAGTGCCTTTGTTGACCGTAATGATTTTCATCCGGGCAAAGCCAATAATAGTGACTTGCGAGCCATCCGGCTGCGTACTGTCATACACGGGTACAGTAACGGTATGCGGGTCCTTGTGCGCGGCGCTGTTCAATTCATTATACAGACTGGAACTCCCATATAAGCTTGTACTCACACGCTTGATGGATTGTCCCTTAGTCCACAACCCACTCGGCGACAGCGTATCCGTCGTTTGGTTCATATAGCCCACGAGCGTGCTCACACTCGTATCCGCAGGATTCCACGTCACGTATGCATACCGTCGCGGCTGCGTCGTTTTTTCGACAATAGGGTACGTGTAGGTCGGCTGCCCATCTTCAAAGATAATGTCTTTCAAACCATCATTATTCGTATCATCAAAGACGGAATCGCTAAGCGCCAATGGAAACAGATTGGAAGCACCGCATGCGCCGCCCGCCGCGTAATACGCCGAGCCGGCCCCGACTTGCATCTGCTGCCATCCAATCACACGCGCAAAATACGTTGCAAATTGTTTGTTCCCTTCCACCTGCACGCCTACCACCGGGTCGCCGCCGCTGCACAGCGGCTTGGTGCCCGAGGGGAGACAGTCGGGCGCGTACGAGTTGGAAAAGTTTGTCGTCCAATAAACGTTGTCATGTGCGTAATCCACCGACCGGACGCCACTCGAATTCTGCGTCACAAAATACCACTTGACCCGATTCGGATCCACGCCATTCCGTTGCACATAATCGCGGATGGCATAGTTAATCGTGTCAGGCGTACCATTATTCCCGATCTTTTTGTTTAGCCCCATCATCACCGCGCCCGCTTGTGCGCCCGCATCCACAGCGTTCTGCATTTTGCGCCGCTCGGCGTACGCATTACCCGCATCTACCACCAGTGCCATCAGCGCCATCAATGCAACCAGCGCAAGGGCAATGATGACAACCGATTGCCCTTCTTCTTCTTTGGAAAATTGCAAATGAAATGATTTCATCTTGATTGCTCCCACCAGCAAGGTCGGCCGGGTTGAACGAGCTAATCCACAGTCATATTCGAGATCCCTCTAACCGGGAAAGGGCCGAACATAACGATGCGGTTGCCCCGAAAATCGGGAATGGAGAACGTTGGAACAGGCACTGTAAAAACAGCCGTGACCGTAATTTTCATACCGGAAACCCATGTCGGCTTATCCTGCGCATCGCACGCCGGTTCAGGCGTCACCTGGAGCCGATTTGAAGGAACCCAATTGATCGCGCTAAAGACCGCGTTCCTAACTCCCGTACAAGTGATTTGGGGATTATGGATGATCGCGCTCGCTCCTTCGCGCGAGGCGAGAGTAACCGTCAGATAGGCGAAAAAGATCAGCGCCATCGCCGCAAGACCGAGGAACACGCCGAGAAACACCGGCACAGCCAGAGTGAATTCCACCATGCTCTGCCCGTTCTCATCTACGACAGCCTCGGAACCAGGAGATTGAATTCTCACAGTAAAACCTGAACGATGAATCCCCCAGATGGAAATTTAACGAATCGGCATCGAAAACGTGTACTGCATCCGATAAACCGCAGGCAAGCCGAACCGCCCAAAGAACGGTAACGAGACGCGACTCGTAAACGTCTGGAGTGAATACACAACCGTTACCGTAATCGGGGACCCCGGCGTAATCCCGTTCGGCCCGACGACGGCAGTTGGCGGGTCCATGTTGCCATCTTCAATCAGCCGTTGTCCTTCTTGTCCCTTCAATGGCTCCGTTGGATCCGTAATTTCGTTGGTCACTCGACTATAAAATTCTTCCGTAATCGTCGGACAACTAGGCGTACAGCTCGACGCACCATCCGGGTTGTACGAATCGTTCGCATGATTGGCATCGGTGATTTGCGGATACTTGGAGGCGAATTCCGCCCCTTCCCGCGCCGCGTTAATGAGCGAAATGTACACCGAAAATACGATCCCCATCTCGATAAGCGCAATGACGAGGATGACAAGGAATGGCACGCCAATACCGAGCTCAACCAGACTTTGACCCTCCTCGCGATTGGCTTGTCTGACCAAGCCGGGCGACCTGTTCGAGGATTTCGTCTGGGAAAGGGGTGGGCGATGTCGGAAGAGCAGCATCAGGATACCAGTACAAAAAAGAGGATTCTCCATCAGCAATGACGGCGGAATCCCCCGTATCGTCAAGCCAGAGAACCACGCAGCAGCGAACTTGACGCGTCTACACAATGAGGCAAACGTTCAATGACCCTATCATTACTCTATCTTATTTTGCTACGCGACAAAATAGGAAGTTAGTCCCTTGATTTCTGGGGGATCTCGTCCGTCGGAAGATGAATGACGAACCTCTACCATCACCCTATCATGACCTTTGACCTGTTGTAATTGAATTCCCCAGAGGTTAGAATGAAACAGTCCGAAATCTTTTCCATCTATCCCTTTTTCAAATCACAAAGGAGTCCAGCCCATGCGGCGTGGTGGACGCATCTTTATCATTCTCGGTCTCGTGCTCGCCCTCATCTCCGGGATTGGAGTCTTTGTGGTGCTCGCCTCGGCAGAACCCCAGCCCGTCGAAGTGCCAACCACCAAAGTCGTGGTCGCCTTTCAGCAAGTCCCCAGCCGCAGCGAAATCTCGGCAGACCAGATCGGACAAGTGGACTGGCCCCAACGCGTTCCGACGCCGATTGGTGCGTACGAAAATCCCGCCGATGTGGTGGGCAAGTTATCACTCGTTCCGATCTATGCCGGCGAGCCGGTCATCAACCAGATGGTCATCTCGAAAGACGATGCCGAAGCGAGGCACAGCAACGCCGCCCTGATTTTGGACAAGGGCACGGTGGCGATTGCCTTCGGCGTATCATTGAACTCCGATGTCGCGGAGGCAATCCAGCCGGGAGACCGCGTGGACTTGATTGCAACCTATACTGCCGATGTTCCAAATCCCGCGTTCCCCGGACAATATGTTGTCACACAAAAGACATTGGAGAACTTGCTCATCCTTCAGGTCGGTCCCTGGCCCCGTGACGTGGGGGAACAATCCTCGTCAGGCGGTGGCGGCGGCGGTATCAACATTGTAACCTTTCAGGTGCAGGAGCAAGATGCGCTCGTGTTAAAGCAAATTGAAAATACCGCCTCGTCTTATGCCTTTGCCCTACGTGCGGCAAACGATGACGAAATCTTTCAAACCGAGCCAGTGACGCTCGAATATATCAACAAACGCTTCAAGTTCAATATCCCCGGCGTCGGTCAATAATTTCCTACAATCGAGGAGTGTATGTCCGTACCGCGCGAAAATAAAAAAATACGCGTTCTCATCGTAGATGACATTTCAGAAACGCGCGACAACTTGAAAAAACTGCTCTACTTTGAAGATGACATTGAAATTATTGGATCGGCGTCCAATGGACGCGAGGGCGTCGAACAAGCCGCCGCGCTTCGCCCGGACATTGTTCTTATGGACATCAACATGCCGGGCATGGATGGGATTCAGGCGAGTGAACTGATCTCGCAGCAAGACCCCACCATTCAGGTCGTGATGATGTCGGTGCAGGGCGAAGCGGATTACTTGCGCCGCTCCATGCTTGCGGGGGCGCGCGAATTTTTAATTAAACCGTTCTCCAGCGAAGAGCTCGCGCATAGCCTGCGCCGTGTCTATCAACTGGCTGCGACGCGCCGCGCAATAGCTCCGCCTCCCGCTACTCCGCCGCCCGACGGCAATCCTCCCTCGCCCGTTCCGCAAAAACCACTTGGCGCAAAAATCATTGCAGTCTATTCTCCAAAAGGTGGCGTCGGCGTTTCCACCATCGCGGTCAATCTGGCAGTCGCTCTCCGCGAAGAAACTCGCGCCCGCGTGGCGTTATTAGATACCAGTTTGCAATTTGGCGATGTCGGCGTACTGCTGAACCTTGCATCCGGTCGGACCTTCGCCGATATTGTGGAAGCAAAACATGATCCCGATGAAGACCTGCTCAATGGCGTGCTGGTCGCACACAGTACGGGAATCAAAGCTCTGCTCGCGCCGCCGCGCCCTGAAATAGCTGAACTTGTCACCGCTGACCACATTCGGAAAACGCTCGCCGTCCTCCAAAAGATGTTTGATTACATCGTCATAGATACCGGCAAAGGAATCAATGATCCGCTTCTCGCCGTGTTCGATGCCTCCGAGCAAATCATTCTGCTTTCGACCGCCGACATTAGTTCCCTGAAAGACGCCAAACTCTTTTTTGAAGTCGCGCAGGCATTGGAATATCCCGCATCCAAGACCTTATTGATCCTGAACAAATATGACGGCAAAACCGGGATTCATGCGCGCGATGTCGAAGGCAATATCAAGCACGCGGTCACAGGAGTCATCGCCCGCGATGACAAGGCAACCGCGCTGGCACTGACGCGTGGAATTCCCGTCGTACTCACGCAGCGCGGCAATGCGATGAGCCAAGCAATCTTTGCGATGGCGAGAATGCTCAAGCGAGAAGCGCCACCGGTGCCTGTCGCGGCACCCGCACCCGTCCGCCCTGCGGCTCCGCAACCCTCACCAAGAATGCAGCCCACCAAACCCAAACGCCGCTTTCTACTTTTCGGACGAACTTCCTAAAACGATAGGATACAGTGTAGTAACGAATTCGTTGAATTTAGGCTTTAAGATGAATTTCCGAGTTCAGCTTGGCAGGCGGTGAACGAATAAGGCGATGGACTTTCGCCCGTTACTATAAAGCGAAACTCCGTAACGTGAGTTACGCAACGGTTAGACAGAGGTAGGTCGTTATGTCACTCTTGAAACGAATTGAGAAAAAAGAAACAACAGGTGCGCCTCCCAGTAACGGAAGCAGCATTGTCACCACCGTCGAGCCGATACGCCAACGGCAGGCTCCCCCGCCGCCCCAAGATAAATTAACCGAACTCCGCGCTCGTTTGCTCACCAATATCATCGCCGAGCTCGACCCCAAGCTCGATATTGGTCACCCCGACGAACTGCGGCGCAGCATCGAAGAACTCTTTAATCGTTTCCTCGCCGAAGAACCGGACGTCGTGCTTGGACGAATCGAACGCCAACGCCTGCTCGAACAATTAACCGCCGAAATCATGGGCTTTGGTCCGCTCGAACCGCTCCTGCGCGACAGCAGTATTGACGAAATCATGGTCAATGGACCAAACATGATTTACATCGAGCGTCACGGCAAGCTGGAGCGCGTTCCTGCGCGCTTTGACAGTGATATGCACGTTTATCGCATCATTGACCGTATCGTGGCTCCGTTAGGGCGACGCGTAGATGAAGGCCAGCCCTATGTGGACGCCCGTTTGCCGGACGGCTCCCGCGTCAATGTCATCATTCCACCGCTCGCCCTCAATGGACCAACCATCACCGTCCGAAAATTCGCGCGGACGCCGTTGACCGCCGATGATTTGGTCAAGCGCGATACCTTCTCCAATGAATTTAACGAGTTTATGAAAGCCTGTGTCAAAGCCCGCCTCAATATCGTGATTTCCGGCGGCACCGGCACCGGCAAAACGACAATGCTGAATGTTCTATCGAGCTACATTCCCAACGACGAGCGCATTATTACGATTGAAGACGCCGCCGAGTTGCAGCTCCGCCAGGAGCATGTCATTACGCTCGAATCGCGCCCGAAAAACATTGAAGGCAAAGGCGAAGTGACGCGCGGCGATTTGGTCATCAACGCCTTGCGTATGCGCCCGGACCGCATCATCGTCGGCGAATGTCGTTCGGGCGAAGCCTTGGATATGCTTCAGGCGATGAATACAGGGCACGAAGGCTCCATGACCACGGTTCACGCAAATTCGCCGCGCGACGCGCTCCATCGTTTAGAAACAATGGTCTTGATGTCAGGCTACGACCTGCCATTGAAAGCCATCCGCGAACAAATTTCCAGCGCGCTCGATGTCGTGATCCAATTAGAGCGTATGCGTGACGGCACGCGCCGCGTGGTCAACGTCTCCGAAGTGCAAGGCATGGAAGGCGATGTCATCATCACCCAAGAAGTGTTCCGCTGGGAAGGCGGCGGCGTCAAAGACGGCAAAGTATTAGGACAGCTCAAAGCGACAGGCATCCGCCCGAAATTCATCGAAAAGATTGAAGCGGCAGGCATCTACCTCCCGCCGAGCATCTTTGGGCTAGATCCACGCTTCTACCAATAAAATTCAGTCGCGTAGTAACGTGCGATGAATAAAGTGCCCGTTATGGATTTCAGCGTAATCACCTCCGCCTTCACTTCCACGCCCATCTTGATGGGGTTTGTCTTTGCCGCCTCTGTGCTGATCCTCTTTTTCGGTCTGGATCAAGCCATCACGAACCGCCAGTCCGCTATCGAAACGCGCCTGGATCGCTATACCGCGCGGGAAACGGGCGAATTGAGTTCAGGACAACGCAAGCGTGGCGGACGCTTTGATTATCTAGTCAGCGAAAAGCGCGGGAGTGCGATTGCGACGGAATTAGCGCGTGCCGATTTGAAAATCACCCCCGGCGAATATGTTGCGCTCAATATCGTGACCGTCGTATTTTGCGCGGTCGTCTTGTTTGCGCTGCTCGGAGGAAATTTCATTTTCGGTTTACTCGGCGGCATTATTGGATTTTACCTGCCGCGCTTTTACGTTCGCTTTTTGCAAGGACGCCGACTGCGCGCCTTCAACAATCAATTAGGGGACACCATTGTTCTCATGGCACAGTCCCTCCGCTCCGGGTACAGTCTCCTCCAATCTATGGAGACGGCGGCCAAAGAGTTACCTCCGCCCATGTCCGCCGAATTATCGCGCGTCACGCGCGAAGTTGGGCTTGGCTTGACGATTAACGAGGCTATGGCGAACATGCTGCGCCGGATGCCCAGCGATGACCTCGACCTCCTCATTACGGCGATCAATGTGCAGCACGAAGTCGGCGGCAACCTCGCCGAGATTCTCGATACTATTGCCCACACCATCCGCGAGCGAATTCGCATCTTGGGCGAAATTCGTACCATCACAGCCCAGCAGCGTCTTTCGGGCATCATTCTCGCCGTCCTGCCCGTCATTTTGGCATTCATCATGTACCTTTTAAATCCACAATACATCTCGCGAATGTGGCAAGATGTTTGCGGCTTGTTGATGCTCTTTACAGGCGGCGTAATGATTATCATGGGCTATCTCGTCATTCGACGCATCACGGCGATTGAGGTGTAACAATAAGCTATGCCAATGACTCCACTTGTTCTCGCAGGCGCGTTCGCCATCGCCATCATTGTCGCATTTTTGGGAATTGCGCGGTCAGCCAGCACACCCAGCCCCGTTGAACAACGCCTCCAGCTGTACGGCACGCGCCCGCGCACATTGGAAGAAATCGAGCTTTCTCAACCGTTTTCCGAGCGCGCGCTGTTGCCATTGATTCGCGGCTTGGCGCGCTTTTTGTCGCGTTCGACGCCCCAAAAGAATGTCGAACAAATCCGCCACAAACTCGAGCTGGCGGGGAATCCGAACAATTGGACACCTTCCGAATTTTTGGGCGTGCGCGGTCTGGCTGGAATTGTCGGCGCGGCGCTGGGCTTGGTGCTGGGCTTCGCGCTGCATATGGACATTGCGCTCGTGCTGCTGATTTTTGCCTCGTGCGCTACACTTGGCTTTTACATGCCCCTGCTCTGGCTGAACCGTAAAATCAAACAGCGCCAAAAAGCAATTCAAAAGCAATTGCCCGACGCAATGGACTTGCTCACCATCAGCGTGGAATCCGGACTCGGCTTTGATGCAGCAATGGCCAAGGTCGCAGAAAAATGGGACAATGAATTGAGCCGCGCCTTTGCCCGCACCATTTCGGAAATTCGCGTCGGCAAGCTACGCCGCGAAGCTTTACGCGACATGGCCGCGCGTATTGAGGTTGCCGATTTCACAAACTTTATCGCCGCGATTATTCAAGCCGACCAGCTGGGCGTCAGTATCGCCAAAGTCCTGCGGATTCAATCCGAACAAATGCGGATTAAACGCCGCCAGCGCGCCGAAGAATTGGCGAACCAAGCGCCCGTGAAAATGCTGATTCCCCTCGCATTTCTGGTCTTTCCTTCTATCTTTATCGTCCTCCTGGGTCCAACGGTATTGATCTTTATGAATGGCGGATTCAACGCCCGTTAATTGTGACCTCGAGCGGGTGTTACGCACTCGCGTAGTAACGAATTTATTCCAACTCATTTCAAAAAGGGAATCGGGCTATTCTCACGCCGCGAAATTAGTTTGAACAAGCCCAATCTCTCGCGGGCCAAATCGAATCTAATTCTGTGCGTGGCGAGAGCTTTTCTTGTCACGCCCATTTTTGGGATATGGCGCAAACGCTTCGCGTCTTTAATTGCACACGCAACACATGGCTCGTGTCGCAGGGGCAAGTCGCTTCCAATCTGTGGACGCGGCTCGTCGGCTTGATGGGCAAACGCGCGCTCCCGCAAGGTTTCGGTCTGCTGCTCCGAAATGAAACGGCCATTCATACCTTCGGAATGCGAATTCCCATTGATGTCTTGTACATTGACGCACAGGGCAAAATTTTGCGAATGACCAATGCAATGCCGCCTGCAAAAATTGGACCTCTTGTGCACGGGGTACAAGATGTGCTAGAATTACCCGTAGGAACCCTAACGCAGTCCGATACACACGAAGGCGATCAACTCGAACTTACCATCGTATGAGCACCCAACCGGGTCGTCTCGGAGATAATGTTAAGGGAGTGAGTGAGAGGCTGCTGGACCTCCTCTTTCCGCCGCGCTGTGTAAATTGCCAAACCCCTGGCAATACCCTGTGTCTCCGCTGCTGGAATTCCATCGAACGGATTACGTCTCCCTTTTGTGCGCGCTGTGGTCATCCGCTTCGTTCTGCCAGCGCACGCTGTCTCGACTGCGACGCTCATGCCTTGACGATTACGAATATTCGCGCAGTCGTATGGCATGATGGCGCAGCACGCGAGGCAATCCACGCGCTCAAATACCATCGCCGCCGCGACATCGCCGCACCCCTTGCGCGCCTCCTTGCCGATTATATTGAACGATCCAACATCAGATTTGATTTCATCACGAGTGTGCCACTGCACACAACCCGCCAACGCGAGCGCGGCTACAATCAGGCAGAACTCTTGGCGAAACAAACCGCAGTCCTCACTCGTTCTATATATAGAGACACCTTGCAGCGCACGCGAGCGACGCGTGACCAGATTGGACTCGACCGCGCGGCACGCCGCGCCAATGTCGCGGATGCCTTTACCCTGCGGCAACAATCCTGTTTCAATAAAAACATCCTCTTGATTGATGACGTATATACCACAGGCGCAACGCTCGATGCGTGCGCAATGGCATTGCTGGATGGGGGCGCGCGTGACGTTTACGGTCTAACCGTCGCCCATCCTCGTCCCGGTCTTTTTGCACCTTACCAAAATCCATAATTTAGCGACCTGTCTGCTCACTTTAGCACGCGGGACTTGGGCGATTTGCGCCAAAGAACGGCGTGATGAATCGCTCCTCCAAGCAAAAATTTTGCGGCGGGCGGGTCAAGGAGGCAAAGATGCAGCTGATTATTACTGGCAAAAATATGTATGTTGCCCAGAGTACGGAGGACTATGTGCGGCGCAAGATAGGCAAATTGGACCGGCACCTATCCGAGCCGGTCGAAGCGCGCGTAGAGCTTGCGGTAGAAAATACGCGGAACGCCAATCAGCGGCAGATTGTTCAGGTCACATTGGACAAGAACGGTTCCATTATTCGAGCGGAAGAACGCGCTGCCGAAATGCGCGCGGCGGTGGATGCCGTCGTGGACAAGCTGGACAAGCAGATTCGGCGCTACAAGGACAAGCAGGTGCGTAAGCGGCGTGTGAACCCAAATGCGGCGGTCATCGCCGAAGCGGAAGCGGCGGCTGAACCCGAACCGCGCATCGTCCGCACCAAGCGCTTCCGAACGCTACCCATGAGTGAGGAAGATGCCGTAGAACAGATGGAACTATTAGGTCACACGTTCTTTTTGTTTCTCAACGAACGCACCGGCGAATTGAATGTGGTATATCGCCGCGAAGACGGCAACTATGGACTGCTCGAACCCGAGGTCGCTTGAATGCATTAATACTCGGCGGAGTAGAGACGTGACGGTGTCACGTCTCTACTCCGCCGCTTTTTTTCAGGTTAGCGAATTTCCCATTGCGACGCTCTGTGAGCAATGGTATAATTTTTATTGGTATGGCTGCACGGAAAACAACCCAAAAAGCAAAATCGAAAAGCACGGCGGCAACTTCGCCCGAATACCACGAATACGAAAACCGATATGCCGAGCTCGGTGAAGACCGCCCGAAGCTGTCACCAGAAGAATTTGAACAACTCGACGACGAACTGCTCGAACTCTTAGCCCTATCAGACAATGCAATGACGGACGAGCAAATCGTTCGCCTGCAAGAACTCGAATTCTTGCTGATTGACGCCGAATGAATCCGTCTCGCATCCTATTCGTCTGCACGGGCAATCTTTGCCGCTCTCCGATGGCAGCAGCCCTCTTTCGCGCCGAAGCAGAAAAAAGAGGCGAGCAGGCACGCTTTCAGGTCGAATCGGCAGGAACGTGGGGCGTAGATGGCTCGCCTGCCGCGCCGTTCGCCCAAACGGTGATGGCAGAATGCGGCTTGTCACTGGCAGAACATATTGCGCGTACAGTTTCGCGCGAGATGATTGACGAGGCAGCTGTCATCCTCGTAATGACGCAAAGCCATCGGGAAGCGCTCGCTACAGAATTCCCCGAAGCGGATACAAAGCTGCATTTGATGAGCGAACTGGTGGGTCTTGAATATGATATTTCCGACCCCTACGGCAGATCGCTCGAAGCGTACCGACTCTGCGCCGACGATTTAGCCCAACTGATTGAACAAGGCTATGCGCGTGTTGAGCTATGGCTCACTCGGATGCAGAACGCGCCCAAAACGCAAGAACCTCTTTATAAAAGACAATGACAAAAAGCCGCCGATAACACTCTGGGCTTATGGATGGCTCCCCGTCGCTATTTCACCGCGCTGACCAATTTTTTGCGATCCTCACTGCCCGACTGCCTCCGCCGTTTAATGACCCGCGCGTGCGTTTTCGTCTCCAAGCCGGTACAGCGATTGCGCTCGCGGTGGGTCTTTTGGTTTATCTTCTCCTTTTTGCCGGTGTACTCGCACCGCTGAATCGTCTGGCCACCGATTTTTTATATCACCCCGCCGACGTACATCCCGATATTGTTATTATCGCCATTGATCAAAAAAGCCTTGATGAAATTGGCGATGGTCCTTGGGCGCGTTCGGTCTATGCCGATCTGCTCGCGCGCTTGCGAACCGCGCCGCGTCTCGTCGCCTTTGATATTGTTTTCGAGCCACCCGCGCCGGGCGACGACCTACTTGCTGCGGAAATTCAGCGCAATGGGCATGTAATTACTACGGCGACGGGCGTTCCTGCTCCTCCCCTGCCCGAAGAATCTGACAGGTTCCCAAATCTCAATCTTGTTATATTGCCCGCTGCTCCGATTCGGCAGGCAGTCTATCAAATTGGTCATCGGATGATTGTGCCAGACGTGGACGGCATCGTGCGCCGCATTCCTCTGGCGGTTGAAGCGAATCGTACGCGATACCCTGCGCTCGGTCTGGCAGCCGCGCAAGACGCTCTGGGCGTCTCTAGGATTCAATATGATCTGCCAGCTCGCTCGGTCAGGGTTGGCGCAGTTCACATCCCCGTAGATGATCAGGGCTATGCGCTCTTGAATTTTACGAGTCCAACGCAAGGCATTCCCACTTTTTCCTTTGTAGATGTGCTACGTGGCAGTGTGCCCCCATCTACATTTGAACACAAAATTGTGTTCGTGGGCGAAACCAGTCGTTTGGAAGCCGAAGATTATGTGATCCCTCTCGATCTCGGTGAGGCGCATACGCACAATGTAAATTTGCAAGCAGACCTGACGAACATGATTTTGAGTCAACCCCCACAGACCTTGCAGAATCAAGGCGCGTTGGGACAACTCGCGCTTACGCTCGCCATCGCGCTGGTGGCGGGATTGACGCTGCCTTTTCTCCGCCCTTTGATTTCTGTTGCGATTACGCTAGTCTATTTGCTCGGGCTACTACTTTATTCATACGAGATATATAACCGTGGCGTCATCATTCAAATTTTGTATCCCGCGCTCGCGCTCATTCTCACCGCAGGATGCATCACAGCGTTTCGGTATCTGTTTGAAGAACGACGCCGCCAATTTTTAACATCGCTGTTCCGTCGCTATGTGCCCGCCGAAAGTGTAGGGCGCGTAGTCGCGGCGATTGACAGCGGCGAATTGCCGCTCTCTGGCACGCGCCGCATGGTCACCGTGCTCTATCTCGACCTGCGCGGGTTTGCTACCTTATCGGATGAACTGACGGCCACTTCCGTGTTAGAGACCGTAAATCGCTATATTGAGCTCGCGCTGCAAGCGATTCAGGCCGAAGGCGGCACGGTCTCGAAACCGATGGGCGATACCTTGATTGCGATTTGGAACGCGCCGCTCGACCAGCCTGATCACGCGGCGCGTGCCTTGCGTGCGGCAATTCAAATTCGGCGCAACATTGCGCGCTTTCAACAAACCCGCGTCGACGAGCAAACGCTGAATTTTGGAATTGGTCTCGCAACAGGCTGGGCGGTGCTGGGCAATATCAGCGCCTTTGGCAAAGTGGAATACACGCTGGTCGGCGATACGGTGAATGTCGCCGCACGTATCAGCGCGTTTGCGAATAACAATCAAATCCTATCCGATTCGGCAACGGCACAAGACCCGCCGCCCGACGTGATTGTGCGCGAGCTCTCGCCCGTCCGCGTGCGCGGACGCAAAGAACCTCTGCCCGTCTGGGAAGTCCGCGATGAAGAACGTGTAGGAGAGGAAGAAGAAGTAGAAGAAGAGAGCTAACCCTTTCTATTCTCTGCAGCAAAAGCTGCTCGACAAATCGCTTAATAAAAAACCGCGAATTGCGACGGAATACCTCGCGATTCGCGGTTCACCATCTTAAGCAATTTGTGAGGCAGATTAGGAAGACTGTAATGCATTCAAGATGGATAACGCTGTGGCATTGATGGATTGGGCATTGGACGGAAGCTTGCCAGTCACCATTTTGTTGGCGAGCAAGGTAATGCCCATAGCCAACTTGGGTATCAGCGCGACATAGGCCGAGAAACCGCCTACGCTCGTCGCGCCATCTTTGGCAAGCACCTCATTCGTCTGCCCAGAATTGCTGATTTGCCATGCCATCCCCATGATAAAGTTGGTGTTCTTGTTTTTCTTACCGCACTCGTTGGTTGGAGTGCCGCTCACGGGCTGTTGAGTCAACTCCAACGCAGACTTGAGGGTTTTTCCCGTACTCCGGACGCCGAGTTCCGCCGCCATGAAATTCGCCATGTCTTGGGCGGTTGTCTTCATATCGTTGGCGGTACTCCATTTTTTCGTAGTCGTGTTGTATGGCCCGACATATCCTTGCGCCACAGGCCCGCCCAGCGGCTGGATATATGCTGCCGTATTCGTCATTCCCAACGGCTTGGTAATGTCCAGATGCAACTGCTCATTATACTGGTTCACAAACTTGTTCTTGAGCTTGACTAGCCCAACAGCAAAGCCCAGTGTCACAAATCCGATGTTCGAATACAGCCAGCACTGACCCGGTGTACCGTTCCATTTTCGCCAATAGTTGATTAGCCCAGTGGGAGGCAGAAGCTCATTGAACAAATAATAGCTGACTTGGTTGCCCCCACCGCCGCGCGGCAGACCGGAGGTATGGGTCACCAATTGCCCCAAAGTTACTTGCGAAATATCGCCAACGGACTTGCCAAGAGGGGGCAAAATACATCTCGCCGCGCGAGCGAGCGCTTCAAGAGCGAATCGCTATCATTGCTTGGTGTTTTGGCGTCTGCCCTTGCGTTACCCCCTTACTTTCGCATTGGCTGCGAAATTTTTTCGCGTATTTTATTCAAACAAAACGCCAAGTCAAGAGGTACTCACTGAAGTACGGACAAAAGTTCGGACAACGCATGAAAAAGGAATGAGCCTCTGAAAGCGGATACAATTGTTTTACCGAAACAAAACCCGCTCTCCGGAGGCTCCATGCTCCAGTCTAA
>Ga0070741_10013574_pt1 | contig 14335 bp, 10 predicted proteins | sample Coa_R1_4_FD_66440 | JGI IMG/M metagenome (GOLD analysis project Ga0070741, IMG submission 66440) | Surface soil microbial communities from Centralia Pennsylvania, which are recovering from an underground coalmine fire - Coalmine... | ecosystem: Environmental > Terrestrial > Soil > Unclassified ...
AGATCTTGACGATCGGCGCGGGGAAGAGCCCGGTGTCGGCGGAGAGCTGGAAGAGGCCGAACGCGAAGAACGAGTCGAAGCACTCGCCGTAGCCCATCCGGAGAAAGCCCCACTCGGCGTCGCGCGGCCGCTGCGGCCGCCCCTCGCCGACGGCGATCCCGTAGCGGCTCGTCAGGCTCGCGAGCAGGTCCGCGTGGCGCTCCTCCTCGTACGCCTGCATCGCGATCGCCTCGCGCATGACGGGATCGCGCTCGACCTCGGCCATCGCGCGGACGCGCGCCGCGGCGGTCGCCTCGCTCTGCACCGCCTCGTCCCAGAAGGGCATCGCGCGGAGGCGCTCGACGTCGGCGTCGGGAAGGTCGGGCCAGTCGATGTCGCGCACCGCGTAGCCGTCGTGCGTGTCGACGAACTCACGGCAAAAGAGGCCCTTGTGCTCCTCGCTGCCGACTTTCAGCTCAGGCATCCATCCTCCCGACGCGGGGAGCGCGTCCGCGCCATATATCGGTCAAGCCGGGAACGGGCAAGCCGCGCTGGCTCCGGTCGCAAAGCTAAATTGACGACAGCGCGAGCTTTTCTTATGGTCGCGCGCATGTCGAGCCCCGGCACGCGACGGCTTCTGCTCGCCTGTGCGATCGCGATCTGCGCGGCGTGCGGCGGCGGCACGAGCGGGACCGAGGCGCGGAAGCCGGTCACGCCGCTCGACAAGACGACGACCGGCACGATCCGCGGCCAGGTCGTGTGGAGCGTCGACGCGGCGCCGGCGCGTACGACCGTCAATTTCAGCGCCGACCCCGCGTGCGCGGCGGCGCACCCCGAGCCCGTCCTCTCGCAGGACGCGGTCGTGAACGCGGGCTTCGTCGAGAACGTCGTCGTCTACCTGAAGAGCGGCCTCGGCGACCGCGGCTTCGACGTGCCGAAGGAGCCGGTCACGATCGATCAGAAGGGCTGCCTCTACCAGCCCCGCGTCGTCGGCGTGCAGGCCGGACAGCCGATCGCCTTCACCAACAACGACCCGGTCCTGCACAACGTGCACGGCACGCCTGCGGACTCGAGCGCGTGGAATTTCGGGAGCATGAAAGGAAGCACGCGAACGATCACGCTCGAGCACCCGGAGGTCGCCGTCAGCGTCCGGTGCGACATCCACCCCTGGATGCAGGCCTGGCTCGCGGTCTTCGACCATCCGTACTTCGCGGTCACCGGGCCGCGAGGGACGTTCGTGATCAACGACGTCCCGCCCGGGACGTACACGGTCGCCGCCTGGCACGAGAAATTCGGCGAGCACGAGAAGCAGGTGACGCTCGCACCGAAGGAAACCGAGTTCGCCGAGTTCCACTATCCCGAGGAACCGACGCGGAATTGACCGGTCGCGCCTTGCTTGATAGGTCGGGCGCGACCCAGCATTCCAAAAGGAGCCCCGGATGGAAGCGAGCCAGGCACTGCAGTCGCTGTTCCGCTGGATTCACATCATCGCCGGCATCGCGTGGATCGGCCATCTGTACTTCTTCAACTTCGTGAACGGTCCGTTCGCCGCCACGTTGGACGCTGACTCGCGCAAGAAGGTCGTGCCGCAGCTGATGCCGCGCGCGCTCTACTGGTTCCGCTGGGGCGCGGCCTGGACCTGGATCACGGGCGTCCTCCTGGTCCTGCTCGTCTTCTACCACGGCGGGATCACCTTCGACCGCGGCGGATGGAACGCGGCCGCGATCATCATGGTCCTCGTCACGTTCCTCGCTTTCGCGGTCTACGACCCGCTCGCGAACAGCGGCCTCGGCAAGAATCTGCAGACGCTCGCCGCGATCGGCCTCGCGCTCGTGATCGTGATCGTCCTCGCGTACATCCACTGGGCCGGCTTCAGCTACCGCGCGTACGTGATCCACACGGGCGCGTTGTTCGGCACGATCATGGCGGCGAACGTCTGGATGCGTATCTGGCCGCTCCAGAAGAAGATCATCACCGCGGTGCGCGACGGCGCGGCGCCGGATCCCGCCTGGGCGGCGGTCGCCGGCGCGCGATCCCGGCACAATACGTACCTCTCCGTCCCGCTGATCTGGATGATGATCAACGCGCACACGGCCGTGCCGTTCGCGTCGAGTCCGATCTGGCTGTTCGTCGTGATCGTCGTCGGGTGGGCGGCCGTGTACTGGCTGTATTCGAAGGCGGCACAGGTCAAGGGCTTCTAGCTTCCGGCGTTCCGTCCGCGGCGTCCTGGGCGGGACGCCGGGGCCTGCCCCGGCTCAGTTTCCCGGGCCGTCGAGCCGCGCGCGACGGTCCGCCTTCTTGTCGCTCGCGGAGCCGTCGAGGTAGGCGCGGTAGGTCGAGCCGAAGTAGCCGAGGTTGGACTCGTCGGCACGGTTCAGCACGGTGCCGAGGGTCTGGACGCGGAGGCGGCGGAGCTCGTCGGCGGCGGCGCGGGCGGCGGCGCGCTGGGTGACGCCGGACTGCACGACGAGGATGACGCCGCCGACGAGGCGCGACAGAAGCGGCACGTCGGGGAAGCCGAGGGCCGGCGGCGCGTCGAGGATGATGAAATCGTAGCCCCGTGACAGCTCGTCGAGGAGCGCCGCCATCGCGGCCGAGTCGATCAGCGCCAGCGGGTCGGGCGGCAGCGGACCGCTCGCGAGCAGGCTCGGGCCGTAGTCCGTCGGCCGGACGAGCGACGGCAGGTCCGTCGCGCCGGCGAGGAAGCTCGTCGCGCCGAGCCGGCCGTCCTGGCCGTAGATGCGGTGCAGGCGCGGCCGGCGGAAGTCGCAGTCGACGAGGACGACCCGCCGGCCCATCTGCGCGAGCACGATCGCCAGGTTCGACGCGATGACGGATTTCCCCTCCCGCGGCCGCGGGCTCGTGACCAGGAGACGCTGCGGGGGGCCCGCCGGGCTCGCAAGGAACAGCGCGGCGCGAAGGCTCCGGATCGCCTCGGTGCCGAGGCAGCGCGGCTCCTCCCCCGCGACGACCTCCGGCGGCAGCTCGACGGTCTTCCCGTTCGTCCGCTTCACGCGGACGACCGGCACGCACGCGAGCACCGGGAGCCCGAGCTCGCGCTCGGTCTCCGCAGGCGTCCGGAGGGTGTCGTCGAGCGTCTCCTCGAAGGCGATGAGGAGCATCGCCGCGAGCGCGCCGAGGAGCACGCCGAGCGCGACGTTCCGGATCGGCTGCGGCCGGTCGGGCCGGTACGGCACCGCGGCGCGCTCGACCAGCTCGACGGCGGCATCGGGGCCGCCTCCGGGCGTCCCGTCGAGCTGCTGCTGCAGGCGGCGCTCGAGGTCGCGGTCGGACTCGACGGTGCGCTTCAGGACCTCGTAGTCGATCGCACGCTGGTTCAGCTCGCCGATGACGCCCTTCTGCGCCTCCAGGGCCTGCGCGAGGAGCGTCTCCTGCTTCTGCGCGGCCTCGAAGTCCGCCCGGACCGTGTCCGTGAGCGCGCTCTGCGCGGTCTTCAGATGGCCGCGGAGCGTCTCGAGCTGCGCGCCCAGCCGGCGCCCCTCGGCGCTGCCCTCGCCGACGCGCGCGCGATCGGCCTCCAGCTTGGCGATCTCGGTCGTGAGGCTCATGATGACCGGATTCGTCGCGAGCTGCGGCAGCACGCCGGCGTTGGTCGCCGTCGTCTGGCGGTAGAACGCCTCCTTCTCGATCCGACGGCTCTGCGCGCGCGTCAGCGACTCGTTCAGGTCCGCGAGCTTCTTGTATTCGATCGATTCGCGCGGGTCGGCCGGGATGACCTGGTTCGCGCGAACGAACGACTGGAGGCGGGCCTCCGCCTGCTTCCGCGCCGTGGCCGTCACCTCGAGCTGGCGCTCGAGCGACGCGCGGCCCTTCGCCGACGCGTCGACGAGGTGCCCGACCGCGAGCGTCACGAACTCGTCGGCGAGCGCGTTGGTCACCTCCGCCGCGAGCGCGGGGCTCGGGCTCGAGTACGACACGTCGACGAGGCCCGAGTGGCGGCGCGGCGACGCATCGATCGCCGCGATGAAACGGTCGACCCGCTCCGCGCGCTCGCCGTCCGGCGTCGTCTCCGGCTCGTGGAAGAACCGGGCGAGCGGCGGCACGAGCTCGCCGAGAATGCCGAAGCGCGACGCCGCCGGCGCGAGCATCGGATCGTCGGCCAGCTGGAGCCGGTCGATCACGCGCTCGGCGAGCGCGCGGCTCCGGACGACGTCGAGATCGGGCAGGTCCTGCGCCTTCACCTGGATGGTCGCCTGCGCGCGGTAGACGGGGGTCGTCGCGAGCGTGACCAGCAGCGCGATGCCGACGCCGGCCCCGACGCACGCGAACGCGCTCCAGACGTGGCGGCGGAGAGCGCGCGCGAGGCGCGCGTGGAGGCGCGGCTTCGCGGGCACGCCGGGGGTCTCGGCGCGTCCGCCGGAGCGCGGCGCACGCGAAACGACCGGGACGCCGCCGTCGGGTCCGTCTGGCCGCTCGGACAGCGATCCATTACCCGGCATCGACGCTCGGTTTGTTGTAGGGAATGCCAAAATTGGTGTCAAACTTTGGCGCCCGCGACGTGCTCAACGCGGTGCGGTGCAACGCGGCACCCGCCCGGGCATGAGGAACGCTTCGCGGGTCAACGCGGCGTCGTCCGGGCAGACCGCCGAGGCGCGCTCGTCGGCGATGGGACGCCCGGCGAACGCGTAGGCCGTGTGGAACGGCAGCACGAACCCGCGCGCGCGACGGAAGTCGTCGTAGCGCGCGGTGACCGTGCCGGCGCCGAGCGGCGGCAGCGCGAGCGGGCCCTCGACGACGACGAGCCGGTCCTTCGCGTCGAAGCCGAGCCGGTACCGCGCGCCGTCGTCCGCGAGCGCAACGGCGAGCCCCGTCGCCGCCCCGTCCGGCAGGTCGGCCGTGGCGAGCGCGGCGACGCGGGCGCCGGGCAGCAGCAGCGCGTCGAGGCTCGCGACCGCGGTGAAGCGTGCGTGCGTCCGCAACGCCGCCGTGGGGCTCGCGTCGACCGAGACGAGGTCCGTCCCGACGAACGCGCGCGTCGTCGTGCCGTCGAACAGATACGAGTCGGGCTGCGCGAGCGTGTAGATCACCCACGCGTAGGCGTCGGGCGCGAGGAACGCGGTCCGGTACGGCCACGTGCCGGGGAACGCGAGCTTCACGTCGGCTTCCGCCTCGCGCACGAGCGAATGGAGCGGTCCGCCGCGCGCGCGGATCGCCCGCTCGAGGAGCGGTCGCGGCGCGCACCCCGCGACGAGCAGCGCGAGGACGGCGACGCGACGGCTACAGCGCATCCTGGCGCGCGAAGCGTCCCGCGTACACGGCCTCGCCCTCGCAGCGCTGGAGGACGATCTGACACACGCGCACGCCGGCATGGATCGCCAGCGGCCGGCCCGCGACGTTCGACATCTCGAGCACCTGCCGGCTCGCGACGCCGGGCGCCACGAACCCCGACGTCACGTGGATCATCAGCCCGAGCCGCGCGAATCGACTGCGGCCCTCGAGCCAGCCGGCGATGCCGGGCGGCAGCCGGATCCGCTCGCGCGTGAGCCCATGGATCGTCTCGCCGGGCTTCAGCACGTACGGCCCGACGAGCGGGCGGACGCGCGTGATCGTCCGGTAGTCGGCGTCGTCGGTGACGTCGACCACGTCGGGGCCGCCCTCCATGACGCGGATCTCGTCGCCGAGGTGGAGGTCGATCGAGGCGGGGCCGATCTGGTCCGGCACGAGCGGGTCGATCACGACGCGGCCGGCGGCGATCTCGGCGAGGATGACGTCCCGGGTGAGGATCATGGCGGCGGAGTGTAGCAGACGGAGGCGAGTGGTATAGAGAACGCGACTCCCGATGCCGTACGAGCACATCCTGGTGCGCGAGGACGCGGGTCTCGCGACCGTCACGATGAACCGACCGGAGCGCCGCAACGCGCTCTCGGAAGCCCACATGCGCGAGCTCATCGCGGCGCTCGAGGCCGCGGCGGCGACGGCCGAGACGCGGGCGATCGTCCTCGCCGGCAACGGCACCGCCTTCTCGTCGGGCCACGACTTCGCCGACATGGTCGAGCGCGACCTCGACGGGATGCGTCGGCTGCTCGCGACGTGCACCGAGCTCATGCGGACGATCCAGCGCGTCCCCGTGCCGGTCGTCGCGCGCGTCCACGGCGTCGCGACGGCCGCGGGGTGCCAGCTGGTCGCGTCGTGCGACCTCGCCGTCGCGGTCGAGGAGGCGACGTTCGCGACGCCGGGCGGCAAGGGCGGCTGGTTCTGCACGACGCCGATGGTCGCGGTCGCGCGCGCCATCGGCCCGAAGCGCGCGCTCGAGATGCTCTTCACCGGGGAGCCGATCGACGCGCGGACCGCCCTCGCCTGGGGCCTCGTGAACCGCGTCGTCCCGCGTGACCGGCTCGTCGCCGAGACCGAGGCGCTCGCGCGCGCCGCGTCTCGCGGCAGCACCGCATCGAAGGCGACGGGGAAACGCGCCTTCTACGACACGCTGGCGCTCGACGTCGACGCGGCGTACGCGCACGCCGTCGGCGTCATGGCCGAGAGCGCGATGTCCGAGGACGGCCGCGAGATGATGCGCGCGTTCCTCGAGAAGCGCACCGCGTCCTACCCGCCGCGGCGTTGACCGCGCGGAACGCCGTCGCATGCCCCCGCGTGTCGCCTATTTCTGCATGGAGTTCGGCCTGTCGGAGACGTTTCCGATCTACGCCGGCGGGCTCGGGATCCTGGCGGGCGACTTCATCAAGTCGGCGCACGATCTCGCGCTTCCCGTGGTCGGCGTCGGGCTTCGCTGGCTGCACGGCTACTCGCGCCAGCGGATCCTGCCGGACGGAATGCCGGTCGACGACTTCCCGACCTACCGCGCGGAGTTCCTCCAGGACACGGGCGCGCGCGTCCGCGTGGTCGTTGGCGCCCGGGAGGTGGAGCTCCGGGTCTGGCACACCGAGGCCTGGGGAAACCGGCCGCTCTATCTCCTCGAGCCGGTGGCACCCGAGGACGCGTGGATCACGCGCCGCCTCTACGAGCCGACGCTCGATTGCCGCCTCGCGCAGGAGATCCTCCTCGGCATCGGCGGCGTGCGCGCGCTCCGGAAGCTCGGCATCGACGTCGACGTGTACCACTTCAATGAAGGGCACGCCGTCTTCGGCGGCATCGAGATGGTCGCGGAGCGGATGGCGGCGGGCGCGGAGTTCCGGAGCGCGTGGGCCGCGGTGCGCGAGCAGATCGTCTTCACGACGCACACGCCGGTCGCCGCGGGAAACGAGGTACACGCGCTCGCCGACGTCATGCGGCTCGGCGCGGGCTGCGAGCTCGTCGAGGCGGAGCTCCGCGAGATCGGGGGCGATCCGTTCAACATGACGGTCGCCGGCCTCCGGCTCGCGCGCCGGGCGAACGCGGTGTCCGAGCTCCACGGCGACGTGTCCCGCGCCATGTGGCGCGACGTGACCGACGCCGCGCCCATCCTCGCGATCACGAACGGCGTCCATCAGCCGACGTGGCAGGACGCGCGCATCCGGGAGGCGGTCGGCTCCCCCGTCGCGCTCTGGACGGCGCACGAGGCGATGAAGCAGGAGCTCCTGCAAGCGGTCCACGCGCGCACCGGCACCCGCCTGTCGCCCGACGTGCTGACGGTCGGCTTCGCGCGCCGCGCCGCGGGCTACAAGCGGAGCGATCTCGTGTTCGGCGATCCGGCGCGCGTGGAGCCCCTCCTCCACGGCCGCCGGCTCCAGCTGATCTTCGCCGGCAAGGCGCATCCCGACGACGCGCAGGGCCGCCGCATCGTCGCAAACCTGGTCGCGATGGCGCGGCGGTATCCGGAGGCGGTCGCGTTCGTCCCGGACTACGACATGGCCGTCGCGCGGCTTCTGACGCGCGGCGCGGACGTGTGGCTCAACAACCCGATCCGCCCGCTCGAGGCGTGCGGGACGTCGGGGATGAAGGCCGCGCTGAACGGCCTGCCGAATCTCTCGGTGCTCGACGGGTGGTGGGCCGAAGCGTGCCGCCACGGCGAGAACGGCTGGGCGATCGGCGACGAGACGGCCGGCGCGGCGGACCAGGACGCGCGCGATCGCGAGGCGCTCTACCGGACGATCGAGGAGGAGGTGCTGCCGGCGTACGCGAATCGCGAGCGCTGGACGGGCCTCATGCGCGCGAGCATCGCGACCGCGGACGCGCAGTTCACGTCGGACCGGATGGTGCGCGACTACTACACCAGGCTGTACGTCCCGTAGCCGGTCCCACCCGCGAGCGACTGCGCCACGCGACGCGCGGCGGGAGCTCTCACGAATGTCGTCGCGGCTCGCAGCCGGGCACGCCGGCCTCGCCGAGGTCCGCGAGCAACGCGAGGACGACCGTCTGCGGCCACCCGAGCTGCTGCGCGATCGACTCGACGTCGCACGGCTCGCCGCGCTCGAGCAGCCGGAGGACCAGGACGTGAGCGAGGCTGATGTCGTCGCGGACGGCGGGCACGTCGCGCGTCTACCGCAGCCGCGCCGCGCCGTCCATCGCGCGCGGACTACGTCGCCGCGCCGGGCGGTACGACGAGCGCCCCGACGGCTTCCGCGTCGAGCGCCGCCGCAAGGTCGCCCGCGACGAATCCCGCGGCGCGCTCGTCGCCGCGGAGCGCCGCGTCGAAGTGCGCGAGCGCGAGGCCGCGGATCGCGCGATGGATCGGCGCTTCCGGCGCGAGCTCCGTGAACGCGGGGATCGCGGGCGCCAGCCGCTGGAGCTCCGGGACCATCGGCATCGTGCGGAACATCTCGTGAATCTGCTCGGCGCGGTCGCAGAAGTGCATGTGGTCGGTGTCGCGGAGGACGACCATGCGCTTGCGGCCGCGGGTTTTCCCGAACAGGTCGTGCATGCCGTCGAGCGGGAGAAGCGAATCCCGGTCGGCGACGACGTAGAGCGTCGGCACGTCGCGGTCCCACTCGAACCGGAGCGCGGCCTCGAGCGGCGCGATCTGCGCGACGCCACCGCCGCCCGCCGGCGCAAGCGGGAGCGCGGCCCGGATGCGACGGTCGCGCGCCGTCGTGGCGAGCGTCGTCCACCCGCCGAAACTGTGGCCCGCCATGCCGACGCGGTCGGGGTCCACCGTGTCGGCGAAATCGCCGAGCACGCGGTCGAGCATGAACGACACGTCGGCCGGCCGGAGCGGCGCGAAGTGCGCGACGACGGCCATCAGATCCGGCACCTCGCCGTGCATCTGGGCGCGGATCGCCGCCTGGATCGCCTCGGTCATCGTGTTGCCGGTGTGGTCGACCGCGGCGACGACGTAGCCGTGGCTCGCGAGGTGCGTGCAGAGGAACGTCGACTGCCGGCGGTGGCCGCCGTAGCCGTGCGAGAACGCGACCACCGGATGACGACCGCGACGCGGCTCCGCGTCGCGGACGGCGTCCTGCGAGAAGGGCGGGAAGCCCGGGACGAGGTCGTACTTGTCCTGCGTCGCGTCCGCGGTGTCCTGACCCGCGTACCGGTCGTCGGCGGGATACCAGACCTCGATCGGCAGCACGCGGTCCCGCGCGTCGTCGCGCGCGTGCAACGTGCGAACGCCCGCCGGATACGGACCGCGTGCGAACGGGTCGTACGCCATCAGCCGCGCTGGTACATCGTGACGACGCACGCGCCGCCGAGCCCGACGTTGTGCTGGAGGCCGATCTTCGCGTTCTCCACCTGACGCTTCTCCGCCTTCCCGAGCAGCTGCCACACGAGCTCGGCGCACTGCGCGAGACCGGTCGCGCCGAGCGGATGCCCCTTCGAGAGAAGCCCGCCCGACGGGTTCACCACCCACTTGCCGCCGTACGTGACCTGATCCTCGTCGATCAGACGGCCGCCCTGCCCTTCGGGACAGAGCTGGAGCGACTCGTACGTGACCAGCTCGTTCGTGCTGAAGCAGTCGTGGAGCTCGATCACGTCGATGTCGTCCGGACCGATCCCCGCCTGCTCGTAGACCTTCTGCGCGGCGCGCTTCGACATGCCGACGCCGATCCAGCCGAGCGACCCCATCGCGAAGTCTTCCATTTTGTCGGTCGTCATCGCCTGCGCGACGATCTTCACCGGCCGCGAGATGCCGTGCTTGTTCGCGTACTCCTCCGAGCAGAGGATCGCGGCGCCGGCGCCGTCGGACGTCGGGCAGCACTGGAGGATCGTCAGCGGATCGTAGACCAGGCGCGACGCGAGCACCTCATCGAGCGTACAGGCGTCCCGATACTGCGAGCGCGGGTTGTTCACCGAGTGGCGGTGGTTCTTGACGCTCACCTTCGCGAACTGCTCCTTGGTCGTCCCGTAGAGCTCCATGTGCTGCCGGCCGCCGTCGCCGAACATGCGCGCGGCGATGGGCGGCGCGCCCTTGTCGGCTTCCTTGCCGATCTCCTCGAGCCCCAGGAGCTGCTTCTCGAGCGGGCCCTTGTTCATCTTCTCGAACCCGAACGCGAGCACGCACTCGTTCATGCCCGACGCGATCGCCTGATAGCCGAGGTGGAGCGCGGTCGAGCCCGTCGAGCAGTAGTTGTTGACGTTGTAGACGGGCAGCCCGCCGATCCCCATTCCGTAGAGCGCGCGCTGGCCCTGCGTGCTCATGCCGTTCACGTAGCCGGCGTACGCCTGCTCCAGATCGTCGGGGCTCGTCCCCGACATCTCGAGCGCCCCGCGCACCGCCTCGTGGACGAGGTCCGTGAAGTCCCGGTCGCACCGCTCGAACTTCGTCATGCCGACGCCGATCACGCACACGTCACGCTTCGCCATGGGTCGCAGCTCCTCCTTCGCGGGGCGCACCTTACCGAGGCTGCGTCGCGATCGGCAACCCTGCGACCGGCTGGCACGTCGGGCACCAGTACGTCACGCGATCGAGCCGGTCGGGACCCGCCTCGCGGCGCCGGATCGGCACGCCGCAGCGGCGACACGGGTCGCCCGCCCGGCCGTAGACCCAGCGCTCGCGACCCGGGCGCGCGTCGCCGGTCGTGATCTGGCTCCCCGTCGCCCGGTTCGCGTCCAGGAGACGCTTCACCAGGTCGACGACGCGCGCCGGCTCCGGCACCGCGCCGACGGGCGTGTCGGGATGCACCCCGCGGAGGAAGCAGACCTCGCAGCGATAGACGTTCCCCGGACCGGCGATCACGCGCTGGTCGAACACGACGTCGCCGATCGGCCGCGCCGGATCGGCGACGAGCCGGCGGAGCGCCTCGCCGGCGTCCCAGTCGTCGCCGAGCGGATCCGGGCCGAGGTGCCCGACCAGGTCCGCCTCGCGCGCGGTCTCGATCACGTCGACGATCGGCAGCCGGAACCCCACCGCGACGAACGCGTCGTTCTCCAGCACGACGCGCGCCTGGAATCCCGGGCCGCGCCAGCGCTCGCCCCGCCGATACAGATGCCAGCTGCCCTGCATGCGGTAGTGGGTGTGGAGCGTCAGGCCGCCGTCGAAGCGGAAGAGCAGATGCTTCCCGCGCGAGACGACGGCGGTCACGCGACGCCCCGCGAGGTCGACGGTCGCCCAGCGCGGCACGCGGAAGTCGCTCCGGACGAGCGGCCGGCCGGCGAGCGCCGTCCGGAGGCGCGTCGCGGCGAGGAAGACCGTGTCGCCCTCAGGCACGGACGCTGACCCCGCCGCGCCACGTCTCGGCGAAGCCCGCGTCCCGGAGCGCCTCCGCGAGCGGGCCGCGGAGCAGCAGATCGCCGTTCGCGCGCTCGAGCGACAAGCGGCGCACGACGCCGCTCCGCACGGCGTCGGCGAGGGCCGCCGCCGCGGCGCGCAGCACCCCCGGATCGTCGACGTACGAGAGCACCGTCCGCCCGCCCCGCTCGACGTAGAGCGCGAGGATGCCGTCGACGAGGACGACCGTCGCGCCGGCCTTCCGGCCCGCACGGTGCCCGCCGTCGTCCGCGCGCTCGGGCCACGAAAGCGCCGCGCCGTACGGGTTCGCGGGATCGGTCGCCGCGAGGACGACCGCGACATGCGCGCGCGGCTCCGCGGCGACCGCACGCAGCCGGTCGACGGCCCCCGGCAGCGCGAACTGCGCGCCGCCGAGCCCCTCGACGAAGTAGCCGCGCCGGCACCGGCCCGCCTCCTCGCTCGCGGCGAGGACCGGATAGACGGCGCCGAAGCCCCCCGCGATCCGATCCGCGGCGATCGCGCCGCGGGTCACCACGCCGTGACGCCGGAGCGCCTGCTCCGCCGCCGCATGCCGCCGGCGCGTCGCCTCGGGCTCGCGTACCGGCGTCACGCTCCACCGGCCGACGGCTGCCGGCGGGCTCGGATGGACGGCGCGGCGGCTTCGCCAGCGCGTCGAGCCGTCGGCGCGGATCGGGCGATGGCGGAGGAGCGCGCGGAGCGGCCCGATGGTGTCGTTGGTGACGCGCCCGGCCCAGACGAGCTCCCAGAGCGCGAGGAGGAGCTCCGCGTCCTCCGGACCCCCGAGCGCCGCCGAGAGCTGGCGGAAGAAGAGCGCGCCGCCGCCGGCCAGGGCGTCGATCGCACGCGACGCGAGCGGCGACGGCTCGTCCGGCGCCGGCTCCGGCAGGAGAAGCGGCGCGGCCTCCGCGAGCGCGAGCACGATCCAGCCGTCGTTCGTGCCGAGCGCACCGGCGCCGGCCCAGGCGAGCTCGCCCGACGCTCCGAGCTGATCGAGCATCGCGGGCGCGTAGCCCGGCACCCGCGCGGGCAGGATGCGGCGCTCGAGCTCGGACGCCGGGAGCGGCACGCCCTGGAGCTGCTCGACCGCGCGCCAGAGCTGCTCGACGCCGGCGAGACGCGGTCCGCCCGTCCCGGCGTCGTGCCATCCGAGCGCGAAGCGCGCGAGCGCGTCCGGCGCCACCGGCTCGACCTCGCGCCGGAGCGCCGCGAGCGAGCGCCGGCGCAGCCGGCGAAGCACGTCGACGTCGATCCACTCCGTCTCGCGGCCGCCCGGACGGAACTCCCCGCGCGCGAGCCGGCCGGACGCCGCGAGCGCCTCGAGCGCGCGCTCGACAACGGCCGTCCCGAGGCCGAGCCGTCGCGCCGGACCGGCCGTCACGAACGGGCCGTGGGTCCGCGCCCAGCGCGCGAGGAGATCGCCGACGGGGTCGATCGCCGGCTCGGTGAAGGCGCGCGGGAGCCCGGCGGGAAGCACGACGCCCGCCGCGTCGCGATACCGGGCGGCGTCCTCGCCGGCGATCCAGCGCTCGACGCCGCCGACGCGCACGCGGAGCGCGCGCCGCGTGTCGGCGAGCGTCGCGAGCCACGCGGGCACGGCCGCCGGCGCGCTCGTGCGCGCGGCGATCTCGTCCGCGTCGAGGTCGCCGAGCGTGCGAAGGAGGTCGTGGACCTCGTCGGGGTCGCGGGCGCGACGCTCGCCGGTGAGCCGTTGCAGCTCGAGCTCCAGCTCGACGAGCACGTCCGGATCGAGGAGGTCGCGGAGCTCGGCGTCGCCCATGAGCTCGGCGAGGAGCCCGCGGTCGAGCGCCAGCGCCTGCGCGCGCCGCTCCGCGAGGGGCGCGTCGCCCTCGTACATGAACGCGCTCACGTAGGCGTGCTGAAGCGACGCGGCGAACGGCGACGGGACCGGCGTCTCGACCTCGACGACGCGGATCGTGCGATCCCGGATGGCGCGGAGGAGCGCGACCAGCGCCGGCAGATCGAACACGTCCTGCAGGCACTCGCGGTGCGTCTCGAGCACCATCGCGAAGGCCGGATGGCGCTGCGCGGCCTGCTGCAGGTCGGCGGCCTTCTGGCGCTGCAGCCAGAGCGGCGTGCGGCTCCCGGGACGCCGGCGCGGAAGGAGAAGCGCGCGGGTCGCGCATTCGCGAAACCGGCTCGCGAAGAGCGCCGAATGTCCCACTTCGGCGATGACGAGGTCGGACACCTCCTCGGGATCGAGCAGCACGATGTCGGCGAGCGCCGGCTCCTCGCCGTCCGGGACGCGGACGACGAGGCCGTCGTCGGTGTAGATGACCTGCGCGTCGGCGCCGAGGCGCGGGCGGAGCCGCGCCGCGATCGCCTGGGCCCACGGGGCGTGGACGCGCGCACCGAACGGCGAAAGGACGCAGAGCCGCCAGTCACCGACCTCGTCGCGGAAGCGCTCGACGACCAGCGTCCGATCGTCGGGAAGGACCCCGGTCGCCGCGCGCTGCTCGTCGAGGTAGCCGAGCAGATCGGCCTGCGCCCGCGCGTCGAGCCCCGCCGCCGAGAGGCGCGCGCGCCGGCCGGGGTCGTCGAGCGCGCTCGTCTCCCGGACGAACGCGCCGAGCGCGCGACCGAGCTCGACGGGGCGGCCCGGCGCGTCGCCGTGCCAGAACGGCATCTTCCCGGGAAGCCCGGGCGCCGGCGACACGAGCACGCGATCGGCGGTGATGTCCTCGATCCGCCAGCTCGACGCGCCGAGGAGGAACACGTCGCCGACGCGGCTCTCGTACACCATCTCCTCGTCGAGCT
>Ga0070741_10013575_pt1 | contig 14334 bp, 8 predicted proteins | sample Coa_R1_4_FD_66440 | JGI IMG/M metagenome (GOLD analysis project Ga0070741, IMG submission 66440) | Surface soil microbial communities from Centralia Pennsylvania, which are recovering from an underground coalmine fire - Coalmine... | ecosystem: Environmental > Terrestrial > Soil > Unclassified ...
CATCCAGGTTCTCCATGGTGATCTTCGCCTTCTTCCGGAACGGCATCGGCCAGTACGAATTGAAAGCGCTGCCGGGATTGACGCAGATAGCCAGCGAAGAGAGCGGCGCGTATTTCCCCCATCCCATGGCGAAGAAGTCGCCTACCGGAGCCTGAACCGACGGCTCGGTTTCGTCGTCCCAGTACATTCGCAGAATGGAAAATCGCCAGTTGCCCGTAGGTGTCATCCAGATGTGCTGGATGGCGCCTTCACCCGTGATCTCCGCCAAGGTGAAAGTCTTCTTCGCTTCAATCACGACGTAAGGATTCACTTTCCAGCCGCGTCCCAGTCCCTCGGCAGCGTGCGAGGAAACGCCCTGGGTCGCCATTCCGCCTTTCCCCTTTTCGCCGGTAAAATTCTCTGGACTGATCGAGAAGCTTTTGGCTTTCGAGGTTCGATAAATGTTGCTCAAACTGCCTGCAAGGCCGTCGAAACTCGTATCCTGAGCGAAGTATATAGCCGAAGTTCCGGTGAGGATCCCCAACAGCAGAAAACGGTAGGTGCGCATGTTCACCTTTTATATCACAGTGGGTGATTGGCCCGATCGAATCGTTTCGAAACTCGACTCGGCGTATAATACCAACTTATGCCCAAGTACACCATGCGCGATGTGGCGCGCCTGGCAGGAGCTTCCGTAGCCACCGTATCCGCCGTGATCAACGGAACGGCGACTGTCAGCGAACACCTGACGGCAAAAATCTGCGAGGCCATGAAAGCGCTGGATTACCATCCGGATGGCGTGGCCAGAAGCCTCAAGGTTGGCCGGACACAGGTTATCGGCATGGTGGTGCCGGACCTGACGAACGCATTCTTCCCCGAGGTGATTCGCGGCGTCGAGGATGCGGCGCGCGCGGAAGGCTACTCGGTCATGTTGTGCAATTCCAACGAGGAATCGGAACAGGAAAAACGTCATCTGAGCACGTTGTTTTCCCGGCGCGTTGACGGAGTGTTGCTGGCCTGTTCGGATGCAGCCGCCGCCTACGACAGCCTGGTTCGCCGCCGCTTCCCGATCGTGTTCGTCGACCGCATCCCGCAGGGGCTTCCGCACGCCGGCGTATCCGCCGACAACGAAGGGGCCGGCCACCAGGCGACGCGGCACCTGATCGACCTCGGACACGTGCGTATCGCGTTTATCGCCGGCAATCTCAATCACTCCTCCCACGCCGAGCGGTTGAACGGTTTCCGCAAAGCCATGCAGCAATCGAATCTCGCTGTCCGCGACGGCTATCTCAGGATGGGCGACCTCACCGTCGAGAGCGGGCACCAGTGCGGACTCGATTTGATGCGCCAGCCGGAGCCGCCGACCGCCGTTATTGCCAGCAACAATCGGATGCTCCTCGGCCTCATGCGCGTGGTGAATGAGATGCACGTCCCGTGTCCCGAGCAGGTCAGCATTGTCGGGTTTGACGATTTCGCCTGGACCCAGCATTTCACGCCGCCACTGACGGTGGTGGCGCAGCCTGCGCGCGAGATGGGCAGTAAGGCGATGGAAATTCTTCTGGCGAAGATCCGCGCCGGCGAAGGAAACGAGCAGGAGTACAGCCGCGTCATCCGCCTGCAGCCCGAACTGCGGGTTCGCAACTCGACGGCGCAGCCTTATCTGGTCTCCACTGCCGGCGGACGCGAGCAAGTGCAAACGGCCCAGTCCGGAAAGTCCACTGGCGCCTGACAATGGCGCAAGAGGTGAAGATGGCTCCTCGTAATTTGACCGCGATTCTCTTATTACTGCTGACGCCGCCGATACTAAAGGTTCGCGCCGCGGATCCTCCCATGATTCCCGTGGCGGAAGACGCCTACACCATGTGGGATCATTGGCCCTATCAACGCATCGGCGCGCGCGCGTATATGCGCAGCACCTACGATCGCCTGGGCGGCAACCACACGGCCGACGCTTCGCACTTTCTCTATCAGGAAGCAGACGATTTCAATGTGACGCTGGACGTGGCCGGCCCCGGCGTCCTCTACTTCGCACGGTATAACCACTGGCACGGCAGTCCCTGGCATTACGAGGTGGACGGCAAGGATCACATCGTCAAGGAGACCAGCACGGAAAATCCCCGGAAGCCCGCGCCCGAATCCGTGTTCCTGCCGGAAAAGCTATTTCCCAATCCGTTGACCTGGACTTGGTCCATCACCAAGGGCGCGGACTTGATGTGGGTCCCCATTCCTTTCGAGCAATCGTTCCGGATGGCGTATTCGCGCACGTTTTATGGCACAGGCTATTACATCTACCATCAGTACGTGAACGGAGCGAAGCTCTCCCGCCCCATCAAAGCCTGGGATGGCAACACGCCTCCCGATCCCAAAGCCGGCGAACTGCTCCGGCGCGCCGGTTCGGATATCGCTCCGCCGGCCGGCGCCAATGGCGTGGTCGAAGATAAGGGGCAATTCAAGCTGCCGGCGCGGCAGTCCGTGCGCGTCTGGGAAGGCAGCGGACGGCATATGATTCGCGAAATCGAGTTTTCGGTTCCCGCCGCCGAGGCCTTCGCTTTTTCCAAAGCCCGCCTGCGTGTGGAATGGGACGGCCGCCGCGATCCGTCGATCGACGCGCCCATTTCGCTCTTCTACGGCGCGGGCGTTCTGTACAACCGCGACAATCGCGAGTACCTGGTCAAATCCCTGCCCAGCGTGATTCAATACCGGGGCGATCGGGTTTACCTGCGCTGTTATTTCCCCATGCCCTTCTTCCGCTCCGCGCGCATGCGCCTGGACGGTGTCGCGACGGATATCGACGACGTCCAATGGAGCATACGCCACCAGCCCTTTAAAGATCCGGCCAACCACGTCGGCTATTTCCACGCCACCTACCGCGACCATCCGTCGCCGGAAATGGGCAAAGACCTGGTGCTGCTCGACACCACCAAGGCCGAAGGGGGAGGCGACTGGTCCGGAAGCTTCATCGGAACCTCGTTGATCTTCACTCATGACGGCGTTTTGTCTACGCTCGAAGGCGATCCGCGGTTCTTCTTCGACGATAGCCAGACGCCGCAGGCGCAAGGCACGGGTACCGAGGAGTGGGGGGGCGGCGGCGATTACTGGGGTGGTCTGAATATGACCCTGCCCCTCGCCGGGCATCCCGTAGGCGTGCGCAGGCCCGAGGAGGCCAAAGCGCCGGAAGACAAGATTCACTCGGCGTACCGCTTCCTGCTCGCGGACCTGATGCCCTTCGGTAAGAACGCCCGCATTCAACTGGAGCACGGCGGCACCAATCTCTCCACCGAACACTACGAAACCGTCACTTACTGGTATGGAATTCCGGCGCCCTCGCTGGTGAAAACGGACGAATTGAAGATCGGCGACCTGGCGAGCGAAAAGGGGCACAAATACGCGTCGCCGAAAGCGTCCGACGTTTACGAACTCACGTCGCGCTACGAGTGGGGTGTGGATGCGATCGAGCGCATGTGGCCCTTCCAGGCGCCCGTCTCAGGCGAGGGGCGGGAAGTGTACCCGGCGCACACCGACCGGGGCCGCTATACCACCGGCACCTCCGAGTTCACGGTCGGAATCGACCCGAAGAACCTCGGCGTTATGCTGCGGCGAAAGCTCGATTACTCTTTGGCCAACCAGCGGGCCGAGGTCTATATCGCGCCGGAAGGCGGATCGGAGTCGGATTGGAAACCGGCCGGGACCTGGTATCTCGCCGGTTCCAACGCGTGCGTCTACTCCTATCCGCCGGATCGGGACGAACTGGGAGCCACGCAGCATAGCGTGGAAGTGTCCAACCGGCGTTTTCGCGACGACGAGTTTCTTGTGCCGCGCGCATTGACCGAGGGAAGGTCCTCGATTCGGGTACGCGTCAAATTCGTTCCAGTGAATCGTCCACTCGTGCCCGGTCAGGCAAGGCCCTCCACGTTTGTAGGCTGGAGCGAATTTCGCTATGACGTCTACAGTTTCGTGATGCCGGACTTCAAGTTACAGTAGAGTCTCCGAATTCGGTTTTGGCCGGGCAGGCGTTTTCACCTGCCCGGATTTCAAGTTGCCCTATTTTGACAAGCCCGTGAGACGGGCGAGCGATAACGCGTGGCGCACCAGACCTATCGGCCTTCACCCGCGGGCGACGCCTTTGCGGCGGCGCTTTGCACCGGCGCATCACGGAAGAAATCCATCGATACGTAAGCCGGATCGAAGGCGATGTCCATGAAACCGGCCATCATTTCGTCCCAGCTTTGCGCGCCCCCCTTCACCGTCACTTTCGGATCCGGATTGTTCGGGTTGTTCGGCGAATTGTCCCAGCCGGCCCGCACAATCAGAGTCGTGCCTTTCGGCAGCAACTTCGGTTCGGCGAGATAGTAGCTCTGCTGCCAGTGGAATTCGTACCGCGGCACACGCAGCAGAACTTCCGATTCGCCGCTCGGATATTTTACGCTGTACTCGAAAAACCGCCCGCGGAAATGCATATGCGGTTGCAGCGACACAACTTTCAAATCGTGCTGCAACACTACCCGCGATTCCAACTGATAATTCGCATCACCCGGAGGAATGCGGATGGGGACGCCGTTCTGAATGCGCACCGTCTTGACGCGCTCCACCGGCGGCTGTTTCGCGAAGATCAGGCCGATGCGCGAGCGGTCGGTCGTGGCTTTCCCGTTCGCAGTGTAATGAACTTGAAACATAATGTCGGACCCGGCCTTGACCAATCGAGCCTGCCCGTCCGGCAGCACCACCGGATCGCCCCCGGGGACGAACACCTGCAGATGCAGGGGAAAGTCTGGAGCGGAAAACATCCGGCCGAGTAAAGGAGCTTTGCGGGTGGCCACCGGTGTTTCTTCGTCCAGTTCGAAGAACTCGCCCGGCTTGTGGCCGGCGGCATAGCTCGAACCGGGTTCGCGCGAATAAATCGACGAATGGTGCACTACCTGGGGATTCCCCGGACGAAACTCGACCGCCTGCACCCACTTGTCCTCTTTGAAATTCGTGGGCACGATGATGTACTCGTACGGGATCGTACCGGTAGCGCGCACGGAGAACGCCTTGGGCATCTCGAACACGACGTCGGGAGTGCCGATGCGCCATCCGTCGGTAAACTGTATCGCAGGCGGAGCGTCCTTCGGATCGCCTTCCCGAGCGCCTTGGTCGATCCACGCCACCAGCGTCGAGATGTCCGTCTCGGGAAGCCTCCGGTCATTGGCAAACCTGCCTACGTGAGGGTCCGCAAACCACGGCGGCATCTTTTTGGAGAGCACGGCTTCCCGAATCGCTTTCGCCCACGGTCGCACCTGTTTGTAGGACTCCAGTGGCATCGGGCCGATCTCGCCCGGACGGTGACATCCCTGACAGTTCTTCTGCAGAATCGGCAGGACATTCCGGTAAAAGGTCGGTTCCCCGGCAGCCGCGGAGAATGCAATGAGCGGAGCGAGTGCGAGCATCCGTTTCATATCTTCAACCAGTCTAAAGCCCCGCGGGAATCCCTGCAAGGAATTTCTAAACGATTCGAAGCCTATAAATACAGCCGCTGCCACGTTCGTTCCGCTCTCCGAAACGGTTCGAAGATTGTATTCCCAGCTTGACCCCGGGACCTTGGGGTCTTTAGACTCTAGGTAAGTCTGGAGGACTATGCTGGCGAGGCTGTCTGTATTCATCGGAATCTCCGCGATATCGCTTTGGGGCGCCGTGACGTCCAACACCACCTATTCGAAAGACGCCGCACCGATCTTCCAACGCCATTGCCAAAGCTGCCACCGGCCTGGAGAGGTCGGCCCCATGCCGTTGCTTACCTACTCGCAGGCCCGTCCCTGGGCGAAAGCGATCAAGGAAGCAGTTCTGACGAAAAAGATGCCGCCATGGTTCGCTGACCCGAAATACGGTCACTTTCGCAACGACCCCTCGATGACGCAGCAGGAAATCGATACGCTCGTCGCCTGGGTGGATAAAGGCGCACCCGAGGGCGATCCCGCCGACGCGCCCAAGCCGAAAGAGTTTTCCACCGGCTGGAACATCGGCGAGCCGGACGCGGTGGTTGAGATGCCCAATCCCTATCATGTTCCGGCCAAGGGTACTATCGACATCACATACGTCATCATCCCCACAGATTTCGGCGAGGATAAGTGGGTGCAGGCAGCCGAAGTGCGGCCTGGCAATCGCGCCGTGGTTCACCACGTGAACGTGATCGTGCAGCGGCACGATCCGAATAAGCCGCGTACCCACGAACCGGGCGTGCCGTATACCGCCCCCTACGTCCCCCCGAAGATGGAGCCCGGAACCCGGATCGTTCGCGGACAGCCATCCTCGGAGTTCCTGGTGGGGTACGTTCCGGGATATCAGTTCAAGACTTGGCAGCCGGGCCAAGCCAAGCTGATTCCGGCCGGAGCCGATGTTGTTCTGCAGCTTCACTATTCAACGAACGGCACGGCTGGAGACGACCGCACTAAGGTCGGATTTGCGTTTGCCAAAGAACCGCCGCGCGAACGAGTGCTTTCCGCCGTGGCCAAGAGCTGGGATTTCGTGATTCCGCCGGGCGATCCCAATCACGAGGTGCACTCCAGTGTGAAGTTCGCGGCGGACGTCAAATTGGTCAGCCTGCATCCGCACATGCACTATCGCGGCAAGGATTACGAGTACCGGGCCGTCTATCCGAGCGGCGAATCGGAGGTCCTGATGCGGGTGCCGCGCTGGGATTTCAACTGGCAGATGACGTACTTCCTGAAGGAGCCGAAGCTGCTGCCTAAAGGCACGACCATCGAGTGCGTGGCGCACTACGACAACTCGGCGAATAACCCGTTCAATCCGAATCCCAAGGCCACCGTCACATACGGCGAACAGACATGGGACGAGATGATGAGCGGCTGGGTGGAAGTGGCGTTCGACCCGGCCAAGGACCCCCGCTCGTTGTTTGAGCAGCCGGTTCAGGTCGCCAACAAGTGAACGTCAGGCCGTGCCGCCCAGCAGCAGTGTGGTCATATCCGCTTGCGTGCGCAGAGGGTCGGTCGGGTAGTAATGGTCCACGTTGGCGGGCACGATCAGTTTGGGCTTGGTGAAGGTGGCCGGAGCCACAGCCTTTTTGGCCAGGATCTGCAACGCCAGTTGAACTAACTGCTCGCCGTACCGCTCCGGAAAATGCCCCACCGAGGCGATCAGCCGCGTTCGTGGCCTGCGCAACTCGGCCCGCGCTTCTATTGACGCTCCGTGGCCGAGCCCAGCGCAGTTCGCTCCCGCGCCAGCCTCCTCGAAGGCACGCAGTCCGCCGATCGTGCTCGGATCGTTAATGCCGCATATAAGCGTACGGCCCGTTCCGCGCCGCCGCACATGCTTACGGACCAGTTCGAGGCTAGGCCCGTATTGCCCCTGTCCGTTCACGAACAGCACGCGTGCATCGTCAACATCGGGCAGGATCTCTTTCAACCCAACCACGGTGCCGCTCAGTCGCGAGCGCGCGAACAGCCCGGCTCGCGTCAATTCCAGCAGGATCACGTAATCCATCTGCCCGTTCCAGTTCTGCTTCACCCAGCGACCCAGATAGCGGCCGCCCATCAAGCCCGAATTGTAGTTGTCTGGACCGAAGTAGGTTGCGCCGGGATGCGGCACGTGGATCGCGATCATCGGAATCCCGGCCTCCAGAAACTTGCTGGAGACCACGGCCGAGACGTGCTCGTCGCCCTGGTGCTCCAGTACCAGGTCTACCTTCTCACGCACCAGCATCTCGGCATTTCGGATCGCCTGTTTCGCGCTGAAGGCATTGTCGAGCGTCAGCAGGTCGATCCGCTCATCCGCCGCGGCTCGGACCAAACCTTCGGTGATGTCCCGCGAATAGGAGAAGTCGGAACTAAGGGCACAGTAGCCTAGCCGGTACTCGTGCTTTTTCAGGGGCCGTATAGCGGATCGGTACTTATGGGCGCCGATGCGCTCTACCAGGCCGCGTTCCTCCAGCGTCATGAGCAGCCGGTAGGCGGTGGTCTTGTTCATGCCGGTGCGGGCGACCAATTCGCGCAGGCGCAGCGGCTCGCCGGGCACCTGAAAGGCTTCGAGCAGGTCACACGCCCGCAAGACAGCTTCTACCAGATAACCGTTTTTGTTCCGGGGTCCATCAGGCATGCAGGCCTCGGTGCATGTAGGAAAATCGTATACCGGAGCCCGAATGCCTGTCAATCCGGAGTCGAAACGTTACGAATCCTGCTGTCGGCCTCAGCGCAGCGCGGCGCTGGTCGCGCCGGCCTGGTCCGGAACGCTTTCGAACAACTCCGGGGTGGCCATGTCCGGCTCGAGCGCGACATCGATCAATCCGCCCAGCATTTCGTTCCAGGTCTGTTCCCCATAAACCACCAGAGCTTTCGGATCCGGATTGAACGGATTGTTAGGCGAGTTATCGTACCGGCCCAGAAGTTCGATGATCGTTCCTTTCGGCAGGACCTTGGGCTTGTTCAGCAGGTATGTGAGCTGCCAATTGAAATCCCATCGCGGCACGTTCAGCAGGACCTCGGATTCTCCGTTCGGGTAGGTCACCTTGTACTCGATGCTCTTACCGCGAAAGTGCATGTGCGGGCGCAGATTCACGATCGTCAGGTCTCGCGTCACCCGGGCCCGGGCGGAAACCGGATAATCGCTCACCCCGGGCGGAATCGTGAACGCGAAGTTTTGGACATTTACCGTATGGATGCGCTGCTTCGGCGGATCCTTCGCGAAGATGAGGCCGGCCCGCGAACGGTCCGTCACCTCTTTTCCGCAGGGTTGGTAATGGATCTGGAACAGAATCACCGATCCTGCCTTGATCAGTTTCGCCTGGCCCGGTTGCAAATCGAGAGACACGCTGCCCGGCGTGTAACCCTGCAAATACTCGCCTTCGGTCCCCGAGTGGAACTGCGGGCGCACAATTTTTCCTTCCAGCGCCGCTTTCGTAGTCTCAATGGTCCGCTGGTCGATCGCCTCGGCATCCAGGAACTCTCCGATCTTCCCCTTCAGCGACGGACGATCGGCAGGCACGGCGTGCGCTTGAATGTGATGCACTACCGCCCGGTTGCCCGGACGTATTTCGGCAGACTGCACCCATTTGTCCTCGGTGAAATTCGTGGGCACGGTGATGTACTGATATGGCACCTTGCCTTTAGCCGGCACCGTGAACGCCTTCGGCATTTCGAACACTACATCCGGAGTACCCATCTGCCATCCATCGATGAAGTGCTTCGGCTGTGGAGCATCCTTCGGATCGCCCTCGGGCGAGCCTGCGTCCACCCAGTTCACGATGGCCTCGATCTCGCTTGCGGCCAATCGCCGGTCATTCGAAAACTCGCCGTGCGCCGGATCGGCGAACCATGGCGGCATCTTCTTCTGGAGCACCGCCTCCCGGATTGCCTTGGCCCAGGGCCGCACATCTTTGTAAGTCAGGAACGACATAGGAGCCGCCTCGCCCGGCCGATGACAGACCTGGCACCGGTTTTGTAGGATGGCTTCGACATTTCTGTGGTAACTCGGCCCTGCCGGAGCGGCTACGGCCGGAAGACACATCCAGGCGATCAGGCAGACAGCGGAACTCCTCATGCCTCCCAATATCACCCGGCCATGGCCCATGGGCAATGGCGAAGGACATTAGCCGGCCAGGTTCACGTATCGAAATGTTGGATAAACGGCGCCGGCACGAAACCGTCCCACACAGAATCCTGCTTTCACTCAGCACAGTTCGAGAACACCGCGCCGTCAGCCACTTTGATGATTTCTGGTCCGCGCGCCGGTTGTTTCGCCTGGTGAACCGCCGGCAGATGACGGCAAACTGCGCTTCACCGCGGGCCGGGTTGCGCTAACTTAAAACCCATCTCGGGGTGCTGCCATGTCTATCCTAAGAACCACCGCGTTGCTGGTTTGCGCCGGCCTTACCGTGCCCATGGCCCTGGCGCAGTTGGATAACGCAGTCATGCTGGGCACAGTCACAGATGCTTCGGGCGCCGTATTTCCCGGCGCTGCCGTCAGCATTCAAAATCAGGGCACGTCCGCGACGGTCGCGCTGATCACGGACGAGAACGGAAGTTATGTCGCGCCCGTACTGCCGGTCGGCGTCTACCGTGTCACGGTGTCCGCGAAAGGGTTCAAAGTATCGGTGCGTGAGAACATCCGCCTCAGGGTGGCGGACCGCACTCGAATCGATTTCGCGCTGGAACCCGGGCTTGTCAGCGAAAAGGTCGAGGTGTCGGCCGAAGCGCCCATCGTGGAAGTCGCGTCCAATACCCTCGGCGGGGTCATCGCCCAGCAGCAGGTAAGCGAACTTCCGTTGAACGGACGCAGCCTGGCTTCGCTGATGGGCCTGGCGCCAGGAGTGGTGATGCTCGGAACCACCCAGCAGCGCAGTATGAACGGCGTCAGCCAGACCCGCCTGTTCGAGAGCGGTTCCCGTCTCCTGGTCGACGGAGGCGACTCCGGACAGGTCGATTCGGACCTGGTGGACAGTGCCTACGCCTCCGCGGCCCGCGTGACGCGCGCCAGCGTCGACGCCATTGACGAGATCCGCATCGTCGAGACGTCCTTCTCGGCTGAGTACGGCCAGGCGATGGGCGGAGTAGTGAACTTCATCACGAAATCCGGCACGAACCACTTCCACGGTTCGGTGTTCGAATATTTCCGCAACGAGAAACTCGATACGCGCAACTACTTCAACGTCGCGCCGGCGCTGAAACCGCCATTCCGCTTGAATCAGTTCGGCGACACGGTTGGCGGCCCGATCATCAAGGACAGGCTGTTCTTTTTCGCAAACTACGAGGGCGTACGGCAGAGGTTAGGCATCTTCCAGAACGTGTTCGTGCCCACGCAGACGTTTCGCAACAGCCTCTCGCCCGCCGTGCGCGCGTATGCCGATCTCCTGCCCCTTCCGAACGGAAACGTTTCCCCGACTGAACCGCGGCTGGGCAGCTTCACCCGCGGCATCTCGAATGCGCTGACCGAGGACACCGGCAGCGGCAAGCTGGATTTCAACGCCACGGCCAGGGATCGCCTCACCGGTCGATACAATCGCAACGAGTCTTTCACCAAAACGTGGTTCGGCGTTGGCGATGGCCAGTTCCGTGCGGTTCCCGCCACCTTGCAACTGGCCAAGGTCTCCTACACCAAGACCATCATGCCCACCTTGCTCAATGAAGCGGGTTTCGCCTTCAATCGCGGCGTCTGGTACGCTGCCGCCGCGGGCACCCCGGATCTGCTCGCCAAACCGATCATCGGTACCTTCGCCGGCATGGCTCCGATCGGTCCCACTTTGTTCGATCTTCCCGTCGCCAACAGTTCCTTCACCTGGCAGGACACGATGAGTTGGGTAAAGGGGCGCCAGTCGATCAAATTCGGTGCCCAGATCGTGCGCAATTGGGACAACAAAGCCATCACCTTCCAGGAGTCGCTCACGTTCTCGACTCTCGACCAGTTCGCGGCGAACTCCCCGGTAATCGCTTCCACGGTCGGCCAGCCCCGCATGGGGATGCGGAATACATATAATCATCTGTTCGTGCAGGATGATATCCAAGTCACTCCGAACCTGACCATCAATGCCGGCGTGCGTTACCAATACGACACCACCCCCACCGAATCGCACGGACGAATGGCCAACTACAATCCGGCCACCCGGGACGTGGATCCCGCCGGAACTTCCTTGTTCGATGCACCGAAACTGAATTTTGCGCCGCGCGTCGGCTTCGCATACAGTCCCGGCCGCGCGAAGCGGACCGTGATTCGCTGGGGCTACGGGATCTTCCACTCGGCGCTGGTCGCCGCGGCGGCGCAATCGACGCCGTCGAATGTGCTGGGAATCGGGCAGTCGGCCGCGGTGGTTTCACCCGGCCTTGCCTTCCCCTTTCCCCTGGACAAACTGGTTCCGAGCACCCGTACGCTCTCGGTCTTTCCGAAAGACTGGAAAACATCGTACACCGAGCACTGGAATTTCAATATCCAGCAGCAAATCGCGCAGAGCGCCATGATTCAACTGGGCTACATAGGCAACCGCGGATTGCACCTCAGCCCGAACGAGAATCTGAATCGCATCAATGCGGCGACAGGGCTGCGGGTTAACCCGAAATTCGGTCCGATCAACAATTTCTTTAACGGCGCAAACGCGAATTACAACGCGCTGCAACTCGCCTTTCGCAAGCGCTTCAGCCACGGTTTCACGTTCAATGCGCAATACACCTGGTCACATGCGCTCGATCAGGGGGGAGTTTCCAACGGGCCGGCCAGCACCGTCGTGCAAGACGACTTCAATCTTCACAACGAATACGGCAGCGCCGACTATGACGTAAGGCACTACCTGCAATTCGACTATTCTTACCAACTACCGTCGCTCCCCGCCGTTCCCAAGGTGATCGGCGGAGGGTGGCAGATCAACGGCCTGACCGTAATGCGCGCCGGACTCCCGTACAATGTCGTCTGCGGCTGCGATCCGGTGGGCAATGGAAACGTGACCGGCCGGCCCGATCTTCTCTCCGGCGTTTCTCCAACACCGGCCAATTTCAACCTGCCTGGCAATCAGCTCAACCTGGCGGCATTCCGAGTTCCGGCCGGACGCTTCGGCAATCTCGGACGAAATGTCTTCACCGGGCCGTCCGCCTACAACTGGGACTTCTCGCTGTTCAAGAACTTCAAGGTGACGGAATCGCAGAACGTCCAGTTCCGGGCCGAGATGTTCAACATCTTCAATACGCCGCAGTACTCGAACCCAGGGTCGACGACCACGGCCCCGGCAACTTTCGGAAAGAGCCTGACAACCATTCCCGCAGTTGGCGGGTTCGGGAGCAACCGGCAGATCCAGTTCGCGTTGCGGTATGCGTTTTGATCACCCGGTCCGCGCAGGCCGGACTACGACACGCCCGATGGTGCTACGTTCTTCCATCTGACGCATCGCGTCCGGCAGGTCTTCGAGCGGCACCACGCGATCGACGCACGGCCTGAGCTTTCCTGCCCCCATGAGCACGAGAATTTCCCGTAGCTCCGGCATGGTCACCGCCAGGGAACCGTAGAGCATCAGCTCTCCCCGAAGTATGAGCAGCGCGGGATTGAAATGGCATCCGCCTCCAGCCGGGTTACCGACCACGACGACTCGTCCGCCGCGACGAACCGAAAGCAGGCTCTGCTCGAGAGTCGGCGCGCCCACGATTTCCAGGAACAACTCCGCTCCCCGGCCGCCCGTCAACTCGCCGATCTGCTTCCGGTACATTCCATCGGCAGCGACCACCACATTATCCGCGCCCGCAGCGCTGATCGGCTCCGCTTTGGCAGGCGACGTCGTGACAGCGATCACCCGGGCGCCGAGCAGCTTCGCGATCTGGATCGCGTGAATCCCCACGCCCCCGCCGGCTCCGTTCAACGCCACCGTCTTGCCCGCCGGCTCGAACCCGTACAATCTGAGCGCGTGATAGGCAGTCCCGAGAGTGCACGCGGCGAGCGCCGCCTGCTCCGCCGAAATACCGTCCGGCACCCTGGTCACGATCCGAGCGGGCAGAACCACCTGTTCCGCATAACAGCCGTTCCGCTCCTCCCCCACGATCGCCCGCAGGTTTGCGCAGGCTGCCGGACGGCCCGCCCGGCACGCCTCGCACTGGCCACAGTACGGGAACTGAAGATGGACGACACGATCGCCGGGTTTGAGATCTTCGACAGCGCTTCCCACCTCCAGGACCACTCCGGCGCCTTCGTGCCCGAGAATCTTCGGCAGTTCCGGGCGGCCGAACTTGCCCCGGCTCCAGGTGATGTCCCGGTGGCAGACGCCGCAAGCCTGCACTTCGATCTTCACCTCGTCCGCAGCGTCGATCCGCGGCTCCTCTACGTCCTGCAACTGAAATCCCCGCGGTCCCTCGAAGGATTCCAGGACTTGTGCCTTCATGCTGGAACGAATTATAGCGTTGCGGCCTGACTTGCAGCGGTTTCAGGGAAGAACGCGGGTGGTGAGCGTGGGGGCTTTGCCCAGGAATTCCGGCGTTTCCGACGTCGGCTCCATCGCGATTTCCATGAAGCCGTTCAGCATCTCTTCCCAGGTCTGGTCGCCATAGCGCACGTCGGACTTTGGATCGGGATTGCTTAGATTGTTCACGGAATTATCGAAGTGAGCCAGGCATTCCAGCACCGTGCCTTTCGGCAGCATCCGAGGTTTCGCGAAGTAGTAATCGAGCTGCCAGTTGAAGTCGTACCTGGAAACGCGCAGCAGCGTATCCGTGGTGCCGTCGGGTAAGATCGCCCGCACCTCGAAATCCTTGCCGCGCAGATGCATGTGCGGCAGAATGGAAACCAGGCGCACGTCGCGCAGCAGTTCCGCCCTGGCCTCCACCGCATGATTCGGCGCACCCGCCGGAATGACGAAGTTGCGGTTGTACACGAGGATGCTCTTGATCCGCTCCTTCGGCG
>Ga0070741_10013576_pt1 | contig 14333 bp, 8 predicted proteins | sample Coa_R1_4_FD_66440 | JGI IMG/M metagenome (GOLD analysis project Ga0070741, IMG submission 66440) | Surface soil microbial communities from Centralia Pennsylvania, which are recovering from an underground coalmine fire - Coalmine... | ecosystem: Environmental > Terrestrial > Soil > Unclassified ...
TAATAGAGGTAACTGGCGATCAGCAGGAATCCGATTCGCCAATTCGCTTTATTGGCAATCGACCAATAGATGAAAAAGACCGCTATGAGGAAGACAAAAAATTTACTGCTTGTGACCAGCATGACTGTTAGCTCCGTTTGATTCGGCGGAAAGGTATCGGTCATATCCGCGCATCAGCTCTTGATAGAGGAGGCTTGCAACATACTTGTATCCGGCCGAAGTCAGGTGCGTGTGATCGCCTTGAGCGAGCGCAGGCGATTCTTTCGCCCATTTTGCTATCGAACCTGTTCCGCCCGTCGCATGGAACAGATCCCAAAATGCAGCACCAGATGACAATGCAACCTGGCGCTGAACATTAACAAACTGTGGCAGCACGGGGATTGTTTGCCAGTGTCGCCCGATGCGGATAGCTCGATCCGGTGGCGCTATTACTAGCAACGACGCAGTGGGCGCAGACTTATGAAGCCGTTTGAGTATTTCTGCGAGTTCTGCTCTGTATATGCTGAGATCTAGATCAGCGTCGCCGACTTCGTTCGTACCGTAGGCGACAATAATTAAATTGGGTTCTCTGCGTTTGAGATTGCTTGCCAGAATCGACCAATCCCACGTCAGAAACCTGTTTGCGCGCGCTCCGTTAATCCCGAGCTCGTCATAGATAACCCCGTTGTTGTCGCGCTCTGCGTCAATGCCAAAAATAGTTACCGGTTTGTTTGTGAGCGTGCGAATCTCTATTGAGTGCGGTCCGGGCTCGTCGCCTTCGACTTTCAGATAAGTCGCCTTGTAATTCGCGGAGTCCAGGCTGAAACGAGGAATGCTGACGAAGCCATCCAGCCGAACCTCAATATCGCCGCCTTGTGGTTGACTCAGAAAATAGATGTCGAACGATTGGCAATCCGCAGTTAGGTTTACCGATTCACCTGCCTTCTCTGCAGTGAAGCTGATCCCGGCCAAACCATACTTTCCATCTGCAATTAAATCGGACTGGCGCAATCCTGTTATGTGCCAGCCCGGGCTTGTACCGCTTCTGACCCCGCCGGGCGCATAATATGACCAGGGTCGACCAGCGAGGATGAAGCCCGGGCCAGCATTCCCAAAATCTGTTTTGAAATCCTGGCGAAGAGCGCCGGTCAGAATGTCCGCCGCAATGTGTGAGTCTCCGTAATGAATGATCCGGGTGATTGCCGGACGGTTACCGTCGTTAGAGGAAGTCGCCGTTCTTAAGAGCGAAGCATAGAAATTCCGCATCGCTCTTCCGCCGGGATCCTCGATTGAGTAATTAATTCTTTTTGTTTTCGATATAGCAGGAACCGCCAGAAAAATTAACAGGATGACCAACCGGCCGGCCTTAAAACGAAACGCAAAGCGCGTCGAACCGCCGAACTTCTGTCCGCTAATCTGCGCCCGATTTGCTGTGTTCCTTCTCATCTGCGGGGAGTATCGTCCCAGCAATGGATTTTTGTAACGCGGGCAACAACGATTCGGTGTTGTTCCGGCCTCAGGTAGCGAAGGGGCGACCACTCATTCGGCGAGTGTGGCTAGCCACATTTCTGTAAAATCCGGGTTTGTACTAATATTATGAAGAAGTTAGTTGTTTAATCTCGGGTATATATGCCTATTCTTATTGCAGAAGATAACGAAGCACAACGACATTACCTGCGCGATCTGCTGGAGCGCGAGTTCTCTGAATTCGCGCCTGTGATCGAAGCAAGGGACGGTGAAGAGACCGTCAAGCTGGCGCTCGCGCACAAACCGTCGCTTTGCGTACTCGATATTCAGATGCCGGGACTATCCGGAGTCAAGGCAGCAAAGGCTATCTGGCGCGAATTCCCGACCGCGAGGGTTATCTTCTGGACTCAGTTTCCGCACGAAATCTATATCAACGAAATTCGCAAGATAGTGAAATCGGTTCAACCTCCGCCAGCCTACGGATTCATTCAAAAGAACAATCCGGAATCGCGGTTTTTGCGTTTCGTCGCTTCGGTTCTGGAAGATGGCGCGGACATGATCGATCCTGCTTTTAAGGATTCATTCAAACGTCCGCTGTTGACTGAGTTTGAGGCAGAGGCGCTCTATTATCTTGCATTGGGGCTTTCGAATTGGGCAATTGCGCGAAAATGCAGTCTTTCTCAACGCGGAGTTGAAAGCCGATTGGCGACGCTTTATGAAAAGCTGTTTGTGTCGACGCCGGAAGGAACTCCGCACGAGGCTTACGACAAGCTGGCATACAACATCAGGACTCGTGCGTTTTGCGAGGCCTTGCGACGTGGTCTCATCAACAGTGACGAACTGGAAAAGGCCGCAAAAGACCTGGAATCCTGGATCGAGCGCGACCAAAAGCGCTTTTTAGAAGAACAGAAATCACATTCAAAGTAACGCATATCGGAAGGTGGACAACGGATTGCGTTTCAAGATTCTCTCCATCCTCTTGTTGCTCTCACTTGCCACGTCTTTCGGGCAGGAATCCGGCGAGATAACTCCGACGCCATCTACGTTAAATATTCATCAGTGGGGCTCTCTCAACCTGTTCCACGGATTACCGTCAAACCATGTCCGCGCAATTGCGCAGGATAACGACGGCATCATGTGGTTCGGGACAGACAGCGGACTTGCCAAATACGATGGACGAAGAATCCAGAAAGTAGTTGAGCCAGGTCTGCCACAAGGAAAAGTTCTGGCGCTTAAGGTCGGCGAAGATGGAACGCTTTGGGTTGGAACTGACACTGGCGCGGCCAGATTGATTTCCAGTCGTTTCAAACCTGTTACTGAAACGGGCAATAAGGCAATCACAGCTTTCATAATGCCTGATCGCGCGCACACCGTTATAGCCAGTGAGCAAGGCACGATTTTCATCTGCTCTCCACAAAGTGATGGGCTATTAAACGCTCACGTGATTGGACCAACAGATACTCCACTGCTGAGACAGGAAACGACCAGCAACAATACCGTGGGCAATCCTCTTGTGATTACGAGTCTGAGCCAAACAAAAGACGACATCATATTAGGAACGAGAGGCAGAGGTTTGCTCTCGCTCGATGGCAATGACATCAAGGAAATTGTCAGTCATCCAAGGTCGTTTTTCGTCAACACAACTTTCTTCGATGCAAGGGGACATCTGTGGTTTGGCGCAGACGCATCGAGAGGCGACAGTGGACTCTATATCAGCGATAACATCCTGCGCCCCGAAAAAGTCGATGTTGAAACCGGCGCAGTGAAAGCGCTGGCACAAGACAAACAAGGCGATCTGTGGATAGCGACCGACGGTCAGGGAGCTTTTCACCTCAGAGACGGACGACCGGCGGAACATTTCACATTTGAAAATACTGCTGGTGGATTGCGGTCAAATTCTATTCTCTCAATCTTCGTGGATCGCGAAGGCGTCATCTGGTTCGGCACTGACCGAGGAGTATGCCGTTACGATCCTCATAGTCCACGGATAGAATCCGTTTCGGACAGAGCGGAGAGCAATTTTGTACGCGCACTCTACAAAGCCAAAGATGGCCGCGAATGGTGTGGCACGAATCGGGGGTTGTTTACGCGCGATCCTCTGGTCGGAGGCTGGAAACCTGTCGAAGATTTGACGGGCAAGACAATTCATTCGATAAACGAAGATGAATCTGGTCATATCCTGATCGGCACTGCAGGCGGGCTTTATGCTGAAACGAACGATCCGTTCTCGCTGTTGGGCTGGTACAAGTTCGCAAAGGTCGAAAAAAATCCCGACAACACGACCGGCGGCGAGAGCGTTCGTGCAATAACGCATTTTCGCGGCGCTATATATATGGCTGGTTTCGGCCGGGGACTGGAAAAGCTGGACGGCGGCAGTAGAGTTCTACTATGGCCGCTTGACGCGACTGATCCCAAACAGCGAAACGTAGTCAGCCTGTATTCAGATGGCGACGAAAAGCTCTGGATAGGCACGGCCGACGACGGTATTTATTATTTCGACGGACAGCGCGTAACCACTGATCCTGTTCTCAAAGATATTCACGACGAATCCGTCTGGTCAGTTGCAGGAAACAGCAAAGATGGATTGTGGTTTGCAACGTCACGAGGGCTCTACAGATACTCCGAAGGCAAGCTGCAACAGATCCTGCACGACAGTAATTATCGTCAGGTGGTAGCAAGCGACGATTCGAAATCAGCCTGGTGCGCGACAGGCAACGGTTTGTTCAGAATAGTGTTCGACGATACGGCGGGACAGGTCATCAATCGATTAGACACGGAAAAAGGACTGCCTTCCGACAATGTTTTCACCATTCTTCCGGTCAAAACGGAAAACGACACTGTTCTGTGGCTGGGCACAAATCGCGGGGTCGCTTATTACCAACCAGGAAATGTTCCAGCAAAAATTCAGGCAGTGAGAATATTGGGCAGGCGAGTTTATCAGCCAGAGGAATTGCCCGCCGGTCTTCATCTTGCTTATCCGCAGAACAGCCTTTTAGTTGAAGTCGCCGCGAACAGCAGCAGGACTTTTCCCGAGCAATTCCAGTATCTGTTTCTGCTGTTCGATAACACTGGCCATCTGATCAAGAAACTCCTGTCAGCAGATTCGCAGTTTCAGATGGAAAATCTGAAGCCTGGCGGCTATCGAGTTGTGGCAAGGGCATATACGAACGACCTGGTCGTATCCGACCCGCTCGAGTTTCATTTTGATGTAGCAAAGGCGCCGTTCCCGTTGACATCGACCGCATTGGGAGCGCTTCTCGCTGTTGCTCTGGTGGCCTTGTGGTTCGGGTATCGACAGAATCGAAGAATAGTCGATGCGAACGTAGCACTGGCGGGAGCCAATCAGCAGCTCGCCGAGACCAGAATGCAACTGGCAAATGAAACAGAAAACGAGCGCCGTCGAATTGCTCGCGACCTGCACGATCAAACGCTGTCCGACCTCAGACGGCTGATGCTGCTGACGGATCAATTGCCAAAGAGCAATAATGGCGGATCGGTCGATCCAAAGACATTTCGCTCTGAAATCGAATCAATTTCAACGGAGATTCGTCACATCTGTGAAGATTTGAGTCCATCCGTGCTGGCAAACGTTGGCTTGGGCGCGGCGTTAGAGTGGGCGCTGTACAATACAGTCGCGCATCTGCCGGAGGAACGAAAGTTCGAATACGACTTTGCCTCAGTCGAAGACTTGGAGGAGCATTTTCACCTTGATCCTGGCGAGCAAATTCAAATCTATCGGATCGTTCAGGAGGCAATTAGTAATATCGGTCAGCATGCCGACGCTCAGCACGTCAGTTTGCGCGTTGCAATCACCGAAACGAGCGATCTTCTAATTCGACTTGAAGACGACGGCAACGGATTTGATACTGAGCACATCGGAAAGAAAACCGGACGTGGGCTGACAAACATTCGATCACGGGCCAGCCTGATCGACGCTGACGTAACCTGGCAAAAGAAAACTGATCGCGGGATTATCTTTACTTTATCGAAAAGTCACAGAAAATCGTCTGACTGAAAACCAAATTGCGCCTGTCAATCGTAGAGAATACAATCCCTAAACAGGGGCTAATCAAATCGTCCAGGGAGCAACCCTCAGCTTGAATCACAAACCGGCAACGGAGACCGTCATCACAACCAAACCTAGACCAGAAACACCGGTCACTACTCGCTACGCGTATTTTGTTCTGGCGCTGTTAGCCGTTATCAACCTGCTCAATTATATCGACCGAACAATAGTCGCAGCGGTTGAGACCGATATTCAAGCCGCGCTCAAGCTGAACGACGAGCAATTCGGCGAAGTACTGGCCATCCTAATAATCTCCTACACAGTATTGTCTCCTCTGTTCGGCAGACTGGGCGACAAAGGCGATCGCAGAAGATTGATTGCAATCGGCATCGCTATCTGGAGTATTGCGACTGCGCTGGCCGGACTGGCGCAAAGTTATCATCAATTGCTGCTGGCGCGATCTCTTATCGGCGTAGGCGAAGCTTCATATGCGACAATTGCACCCAGCTTAATCTCAGACGTGTTCCCGAAGGAAAAACGAGGAACTGCGCTGGGTATTTTCTTTGCCGCGATACCACTGGGTTTTGCTCTTGGCTACATACTTGGTGGACTCGCGCCGTATTTCGATCAGTCGTTCGGGCTGCACAGGGGCTGGCGTCCCACAATGTTCATTGTCGGCGGCCCAGGCTTGGTGATGGCGGCAATAACCTATTGGTTTATGAAAGAGCCAAAGCGAGGCGCTTTCGACGAGGATGACACCACCGAAGTAGACGAAGGAGAATTGCTTAAGGCCGCGCCCCAGGTTCTTGTTAGGTTGCACGAATCATTTGTCAAATGGCTGAACGGCCTTCCGGAAGGATTCAAGAAGACAGCAATAGGCGGCTACCTTGTTGACCGGCTTGGAATTTATACAAGCTCTTTTGTGGTTTATGCCGGTTTGCTGACAGTCGGAACGTTTCTGCTGGCATCGCTCGGATATACGGCGCTCACATTTGGATTAGGCGCATTATCGAACTGGGTGCCAAAATTCCTGGAAGTTGATAAAGGACTTGATCCCCGAACAGCAACCAAGTCTCTAGGGCTTATTATCCTGATCGCAGGCTTTATTGGAACGTTCTCTGGCGGAGCAATCAGTGACTGGCTTTTGAAATACACGAAACGCGCTTATTTCTTTGTTTGTGGAGTAACGGTTCTGATCGCTGTTGTTCCAAGCATGATCTCCTTCGCCTCTCCAAATCAGTCTGTATATCTTTCCTGCATTTTCATCAGCGTAACTCTGCTGTTCATGGGTAACGCTCCTGTCAACGCGATTATTGTAAATTCCGTAGCGCCCAATCTGCGTGCAAGCGCCGTTGCGCTAAATATTCTTATGATCCATGTCATGGGCGATGCCGTATCCGGTGTGGCAGTTGGGAGCCTGTCGACGTCGATTGAACAGCATGCCGCGAATGGTACTGTTCCTGGTTTTGTTTCCTCGATAGCTCATATGTTCTCACTGAATCCCGCGACCCAGCATTTATCTATTGCGCTCCTGATCACGCCGGTTGCAATGGCGATTGGCGGCGTCTTCTTCCTGATAGGGACGCGCACGGTCAAATAATAGCGTTCGGAAGTTCAGAGTACAAAGTTCAGATTACAGCCTTTAGGCTGCAAGTTCTGAGTGTCGCTTACCTGTTTAAGAGCAGCCTAAAGGCTGGACTCTGAACATTCCAAAAAATAATTCTTTTCAAGTATATCAACTTCTGATATATCACATGCTGTCATAACGAAGACTGGAGAAATAAAAGGAATCTCAATGCCAAAGAATACGCATGATGTGAAAGAAATGCTGCCGCTGACTCCAGCGGTTTTTCAGATTCTGCTGGCGCTTGCTGATGGAGAACGGCACGGCTACAGCATTATGAGAGAAGTCGCCGAGAGTACTGAAAATCGTTTGCGTTTGGGTCCAGGACTTTTATATGGATCTATTAAACGAATGCTCGCCGATGGAATGATAGAAGAGAAAGAACGAACCGACCCGGCTTCCGACGATGGTCGACGACGTTATTACAAACTGACCAGCTTCGGCCGGCGAGTGGCAATCGCCGAAGCCGAGCGCCTGGAGAGTCTGGTCGGCGAAGCCCGAGCTAAACGACTGCTTCGCGCTTAAAGATGTTTTGCGATTTATGAAAGCTGCTTCCTTCCCCGTTACTGCCTATCGAATATTGCTGCTGGCGTATCCGTCAGAGTTTCGCTCGTTGTACGGCGAAGAAATGACGCGTACGTTCGGAGAGCTCTATCGAGAAGAAAAACGGCAGAGTGGATTGCTTGGAATCATACGCCTCTGGTCGGAAGCCGTATTCGATTGCGCGGTAACCGCGCCCGGAGAACATATGGAAATATTTTTTCAAGACATCAGATATGCGTTTCGCGTAATGCGCAACGCTCCCGGATTTGCAATTGTCGCGATCGTTGCCCTTGCCCTGGGGATAGGCGCAACCAGCGCGATATTCAGCGTCGCCAGCGCTTTGTTGTTGCGACCGCTGCCCTATCTTTCGCCTGATCGCCTTGTGTGGGTATCCGGAAATAATCTGCCCGGCGGCATTAAGGATGAGGCCGCATCCGGTCCGGATTACTTGGATTGGGCAAACCAAACTCGAACTCTTGAAGAAATGGCTTGTTTCAATCGGTGGCAACCCACGCTAAACAACCAGGGAGAGCCAGAACGCATCCCGGGTGGAAACGTAACTGTCAACTTTTTCAATGTTCTGCGCGCTAATGCATTAGTTGGACGAACTTTCCTGCCGCAGGATGATACGGAAAATAATCGAATTGTTATCCTGAGCCATGGTTTATGGCAGCGCAGGTTCGGCGGCGATCAAAGCGTCGTCGGAAAAACTATCACCTTAAATAACGCTCCCTATCTGGTAGTTGGCGTGATGCGTCCCGACTTTGTTTATCCCAGCCAGAGCGCCTCAGAAATATGGACTCCGCTCGCAACCGGTTTCCTGGCAAAACAACCCCGTCGAGCCGACGGATTAGGTGTAATCGGGCGGCTTAAAGAAGGCGCAACACTGACGCAGGCGCACGCGGAGTTAAATACAATTGCTGAGGCTCTGGAAAAACAATATCCAGCAACGAATACCGGTTGGCGAATAAATCTGGTATCTCTGCAGGAAAAAGCGGTCGGGAGGATTCGGCCGGCCATACTGACATTGCTGGGCGCCGTGGCGTTTCTTTTGCTGATAGCCTGTGCGAACGTTTCCAATCTTCTGCTGGTTCGCGCCACGTCAAGACAGCGCGAAATCGCAATCAGAACCGCTCTTGGCGGGACAAGACGCAGGCTTGTTCAGCAACTACTGACTGAAAGCGTGATTCTGGGTTTAGCAGGGGGACTGCTCGGTCTGCTGCTGGCATACGTTGGCGTCAAAGGATTGATTGCAATTAGTCCTGCGAATATTCCACGTGTGCAGGAAATAGGTATTGATCGAATTGTGCTGGGTTTCACGCTGACGGTATCTGTCGTCACAGGAATTCTGTTTGGCTTAGTTCCAGCCTTGCAGGCCTCAAGCCCCAATCTAACAGAGACCTTGAAAGAAGGCGGTCGGGGTTCATCACAAGGCGGTCGAAGCGGCTATATTCGTGCGGCATTGACGGTAGCTGAGGTTTCGCTTGCGCTGGTTCTTCTGACAGGAGCAGGATTGATGATCAAGAGTTTTGTGCAACTCCAGAATGTCAATCCGGGTTTTAATACTGACAAAGTTCTCACCGCCAGCTTGTCATTGCCAAGGGCGAAATACGCTGACGATAACCAGTTGACGTCCTTTTACCAGCAATTTGTCGAACGCATTAAACCCTTGCCGGGTATCCAATCTGTCTCCTTGACCAGCGACGTGCCGCTATATGATAGTGGAGACTACCTGTACTTTGTTGTTGATGGACGTCCGCCCCTGCCTCCGGATGTGAATCAGGATGCCGAATACAATGTGGTGGACCCTGACTTTTTCCACACGATGTCGATTCCTCTTTTAAAAGGTCGCGTATTTACGGAACGTGACACGATACAAACGACACCGACGGCGGTGATCAGTGATCTGATGGCTCGTAAATATTGGTCGAATGAAGATCCTGTTGGCCAAAAAATCTCCTTTGGCGGCAAACAGTTTTACGAGATTATTGGGGTTGTGGGAAACACCAGAGATGAAAGTCTGGATACTCCGCCGTATGCTCAGGTTTATGTAAGCTATCTGCAGTCACCTCAACGGAGCCTGTCTCTGGTTGTGCGTTCCACGGCCGACCCGGTTCTGCTTGTACCTGCAATTCGCGGGATACTGTCATCGCTTGATAAAGATCAACCATTGTTCAATATCAAAACAATGGATCAGATTCTGGTCAGCTCAATTGCGCAGCAAAGATTGAATATGCTTTTGCTGTCGATCTTCGCGGGTGTGGCGCTGGTTCTGGCAGGTGTTGGCATATACGGCGTGATGTCGTATTCGGTAAAGCAACGAACGCACGAGATCGGCGTCCGGATGGCATTGGGCGCTCGTATTCAGACCGTCCTGAAACTGGTTGTCGGTCAGGGGATGAAACTGGCGGGTTTAGGAATCCTCATCGGACTTTTGGTTGCGTTTGGTCTAACGCGATTGATGGCTGGTCTTCTCTATGGAGTCAGCGCGTCGGACCCTACCACATTCCTTGTGATCCCGGTAGTATTGGCAGTGGTCGCGCTGCTAGCCTGTTTCATCCCCGCACGCAGGGCAGGAAAGATCGATCCGATCACGGCGCTTCGCTGCGAATAAGAGTTAGAGACGCTGAGATCATGTTTTTGGATCTCAGCGTCTCTACGACAAATCAGCTCTTCTCGACCAACCTAATCGTTGCTGCAATAGCCTCAATCTCTATTAAAAAACCGTGGTGCAATCCTTTTGCTGGAATTATCGCGCGAGCCGGACGGTGATCGCCCAGAACCTTCGCGTAGACCTGATTGACTGCGCCCCACAATTCCATATCCTCGATATACGCGGTCGTCTTTAGCAAATGGTTGAGGTCACTGCCGGCGGCTCGAAGAATAATGCCGATGTTGTTTAGGATCAGCTCGGTTTGTTCTTCGATTGAGCCGAGCCGTTTCTCGCCGGTCTCAGGATCTACAGCTATCTGGCCAGAGACGAATACGAGCCCGTTGTGAACTATTGCAGGCGAATAATGACCTGCTGGTTTCGGAGCATTCTCCGGAAATATTGCTTTCATATTAATCCTCGTTTTTCTGTTAATAAAAATTTATGGCGCAGCTTTTGGAGTCCGCCGCCCTGGCGGCGCTTTGGTAATCCCTCACGGACGTGAGCGTAAATCGAGAGACTACCAAAGCGGTGGCAGGTCACCGCACTCAAAAAGCCGCGCCATTCAAAACTGTCATTTCATATCGCCGTATTTTCCGACGATGATCTGCGGTCCGTTGTTTCGCTTCAGATTGTCATTCAACTGCGGAATCGTTTGACCCAGGAACTTGTTAACTTTTTCGATCTCCTGTTTGAACAGAGTTTGAAGCTCACCAAAAGCCTCTATCTGTGCCGGAGTCGGCGCTGCATTTGTTCCATCAATCGTGAAGAACAATCCGCCGACTTGATCGGATACCTTTGACCGGCCGGAAATGCCAAGGCCATCGGGTGCTTCTTCCAGTTCGCCTAATAATGACTGAACCTGTTTGGTGTTGTCGCTGATGGCAGTCAGCAGGTCTTTCGGCGCATCCGGCATCCGGTCCTTAATGGTCTTGTCGACTTGTTGAAGCTGATCCTTGATGCTATCCAGCGCTCGCAGATCGTTATTGATGATCGACTGCATATCGCGCAGCTTCAATGCGTAATCGAACTGCGTTTGCAGATCGGCCGTCTGCACTGAAACGGTGGGATCCATCCTGACTTCGACTGGCTGTTCTTGCGTTTTGTCGCCGACAAAAAGCTTCGCCGTGTATTTGCCTGGTACTGCCTGTGGCCCGCGCGGACCGCCGAAAAACTGAAGCTGTTCGGGTGTGAGCGGCCGCCGCAACGGTGCGCCCTCGTAGCTAAGATCCCATACAACGCGATTGAGGCCTTTATCCTTCGGCAGAGCCTTTATCTCTTTAATGACTTTCCCACTGCCGTCCAGGATCTGAAGTTTGACTGGCGTCTTGTCGTCCGGCTTGTCTTTCAGGTAATAGGAAATCAACGCCCCATAAGGAGGATTGGGTCCAGTAAAAACTTTTTCGCCGATCCCATATCGCGTGAACCTGGTCGTAAAACGAAGAGCAGGACGAATTTCAAACAGGTGCATATCGCTATTTGCGATCTCTGTCGTCATCTTTTGGATCGGAGTTATGTCGTCCAAAATCCAGATAGCGCGACCGTGTGTCGCCAGAATCATATCGTTTTCACGCGGATGAATTGCTATATCGTGAACCGATACTTTTGGCATGTTCTTGAAATTCATCGGAAGCCAGTTATCACCCCCGGTGTAACTTACAAACAACCCGAGCTCGGTTCCGGCATAAAGAACGTTCGGGTTCTTTGGGTCTTCCTTCACTACCAGGGCATAGCCTGCTGAAGGCAGATCGCCAGTTACATTCTTCCAGCTCTTACCGCCGTCAGTAGTCTTGAAGATGTACGGACGAAAATCATCAAGCATATGACGATCAAACGTCGCATACGCCACGTTCGCGCTGGTGCGCGAAGGCTCTATATGCGAGACAGGTGAATTCGGTTTCAACTCGGGAATGTTCTTGATTAAATTCGTCCACGACTTGCCGCCGTCGGTTGTCACTTGCAGGTTGCCGTCATCGGTGCCGGCCCAGATGGTTCCGGCCTTGATCGGCGATTCAGCAATGCTGATCACAGTACAATGAAATTCGGCCGCTGTGTTTTCAGGAGCTACCGGACCACCGCCATCTTTCTGCTTTTCCGGATCATTGGTGCTCAAATCGGGACTGATGATCGTCCAGGTTTTGCCAAAGTCCGTCGATTTGAAAATGACGTTACCGCCAAGATACACGGTGTTCTTATCGTGCGGAGACATCTCGATCGGCGAGTTCCAGTTAAATCTATATTTATTCTCTCCCGCGGGGCCACCGCCACCGCCGACCCAGGGACGCACAAGTTGCTGCTCCCGAGTTCGCATATCGGACCGAACGATGTTGCCTCCCTGCGATTCGGACAGATAAAGATCGGGATCGTCCGGATGATTGATGATGTAGAATCCATCGCCGAAGCTGACCATTCGCCAGTCATCGTTCAATATTCCGGCCGGCTCTTTTGTTCGGCTTGGTCCTGTCCAAGCGCCGTTGTCCTGCAATCCGCCCATTACGTAATAGAAAGGCTGCCGATTGTCGGCGTGTATCTGATACAACTGCCCAATCGGTATATTATTGACGTATTCCCACGTTGTGCCCTGATCGTAAGAAACCGCAACACCGCCGTCTTCACCTTGCCAAAGACGGCTTGGATTCTTCGGATCGATCCACAGTGCGTGATAATCGATATGAGTGTTATTAGTTATCGACCGATATGTTCGTCCGCCATCAATAGACATAAAGAGCGTCGAAGCCACGGCATAGACGCGATTTTCGTTCGTCGGATCGACCCTGACGTGAGTGTAATAAAACCCACGCGAAACAATCGTTCCCTGCCTGGACGTCTCGCGGAAAGTTTCGCCACCATCGTCTGATCGGAACATCAATCCTTCTTTTGTCTCTGCAAGAACATAGACCACGTTTGAATTGCTGGGCGCGACTCTAACCGCGATACGCCCCATCAATTTCGGAAACCCTTTTGTGATCTTGTTCCAGGTGCGACCACCATCGATAGATTTGTAGATTCCGCCGTTTTCGTCGCCGCTGTGGAACGTCCACGGGTGACGTTCAAACTTCCACATACCTGCATAGAGCACGTTCGGATTGTTAGGATCCATGTCCAGATCGGATGCGCCATGCTCATTGTCGATATAAAGAGTCTTCTGCCACGTCTTGCCGCCATCGATTGTCATGAAGACTCCGCGATCTTCATTCCAGCCAAATGCGTGTCCCTGGGCAGCGACGTAAACGATATCGGGATTGGTCGGATGAACCACTATGCGAGAGATGTGCTCCGTCTCTTTCAGTCCCAGATACTTCCAGGTTTTGCCGCCATCAGTCGATCTGTAGATGCCGTCGCCGAAAGAGACGCTGTTGCGTACTGCCGATTCGCCCGTTCCTACCCAGATAACATCAGGGCTGCTTGGATCGAGCGCAATCGCACCGATAGAGATAGTTCCCTGCCGCTCGAATATTGGCTTCCAGGTCGTGCCGCCATTTACTGTCTTCCACAGACCACCTGATGCGGCCGCGACATAAACTATGTTCGCGTTTCCCGGAACTCCGGCGATATCGGCAACTCGACCATCCATATTGGCTGGACCGATGCTGCGCCATTCAAGGCGATCGAATGCTTTAATATCTATGCCGCTGGAATCACCACGAGTCTGCGCAGACACTAAAGCGAGACCGGCAAAGGCTGAAATAATCAAGGCGCAGAATGGCAGCAGAAATCGAAGTCTAATCATCAACCTATCTCCTGTATGTCATTGAGAGCGGCGTAGCCACCGTGTCGTTCTACTATTGAAAATCGTAAATGAACAGTGAAAAAACAGACGAACGAGTCACATCAAGTTAGACTCTACACACCTGCCAAATATGTTTCAAGGGTTGTGGGACAAACTATCAGGGCAACCGCATCATAAAGCTGGAGCCGGAAAGGGGTTTATGGCATAGTAAAGTAACGAGGCAGGCAAAGAATCTGGTTCACGGAGCTGTTTACAATGCCATCAGAGACCTCTCGAAGCCTGATTGATTGCTTTTCGGATTTGAAAGACCCTCGGATAGATCGTAGCAAACGCC
>Ga0070741_10013577_pt1 | contig 14333 bp, 13 predicted proteins | sample Coa_R1_4_FD_66440 | JGI IMG/M metagenome (GOLD analysis project Ga0070741, IMG submission 66440) | Surface soil microbial communities from Centralia Pennsylvania, which are recovering from an underground coalmine fire - Coalmine... | ecosystem: Environmental > Terrestrial > Soil > Unclassified ...
TCAGCTTCCCCTACGCCGTGCGAACCCTGCTCGACGAGATCACGCTGCCGCCGATGGCGCTGATCAGCGGCGAGCTCCGCGAGCTGGAGCCCCTTCAGCCCGGCCCCCGGGCCGACTTCGGCGCGCCGATCGGCGAGGCGGACACGATCTTCACCCTCCATTCGGAGGTGCTCACGTTCGGCGAGAGCTTCGATGCGCCGAACGTGACCTTCGCGCTCTCGCTGGCACCGGCGGTGCTCGAGAGCCTCAAGGAGCTGCGGGGGGCGAGCGAGGAGCGGATCGCGGAGGTCGCCCGCTCCGCATCGCCCCCCTCAGCGAAGACCGTCTCGGTTCACGTGGTCGAGGTGGAGGGGTCCGATCAGATGGTCCGGGCGCGGAGCGTGACGCCGCCCAGGGAGGAGTGGGGGCTCGGCGGCGGGATCGTCTCGACGGCATCGCCCGCTGCGGCGGCCGTCAGGCTGCTCGCGCGGGGGAGCATCACCGGGCGCGGCGCATTGCCCCCGGAGCGCTGCATCGACCCGGATCAGATGTTCGCCGAGCTCGAGGGCCGCGGGGTGCGCGTTGAGATCTCCCCCGCACGCGAAGCGGAGAAGGTGGCCTTCTGATGAGGGTCGGCGTTCCCACCGAGATCAAGGACGACGAGTACCGCGTCGCGCTGACGCCCGCCGGCGCCAGGGAGCTCGCCGAGCACGGCCACGAGGTGCTGATCCAGGCCGGCGCGGGCGAGGGGAGCGCGATCGGTGACTCGGCATACGAGGCACAGGGCGCGAAGATCCTGCCGGACGCGGCCTCCGTCTACGAGCGGGCCGAGCTGGTGCTGGGCGTGAAGGAGCCGCAGCCGCAGGAGGTCGAGCTGCTCCGCCCGGAGCACACGCTGTTCACCTACCTCCACCTCGCGCCGGCGCCCGAGCTGACGAGGGGCCTGCAGGACAGCGGCGCCATCGCCGTCGCCTACGAGACGGTCGAGGACTCGCAGGGCCGTCTGCCGCTGCTTGCCCCGATGAGCGAGGTGGCGGGGAAGATCGCGACGCAGGCCGGCGCCTTCTTCCTCGAGAAGCCGCTCGGGGGCCGTGGCATCTTGCTCGGCGGCGTCCCGGGCGTCGCCGCCGCCACCGTAATGATCATCGGCGGCGGCGCGGTCGGGATGAACGCCGCCTTCATCGCGATCGGCATGGAGGCCGACGTCTTCGTCTACGACGTCTCGATCGACAAGCTGCGCGAGCTCGACGTCGCCTTCGGCGGCCGCGCCTCGACGGTGTACTCCTCGACGCTGGCGATCGAGGAGATGCTCCCGCGGGCCGACCTGGTGATCGGCGCCGTCCTCGTCCACGGCGCGCGAGCTCCGTACGTCGTCCGCCGCGAGCAGCTCAAGCTGATGAAGCGGCACGCCGTGCTGGTCGACGTGGCGATCGACCAGGGCGGCTGCTTCGAGACCTCCCACCCGACCACCCACCGCGACCCCGTCTTCGAGGTCGACGGGATCACCCACTACTGCGTCGCGAACATGCCGGGCGCCGTCCCGATCACCTCGACCTACGCGCTCACCAACGCCACCCTCCCGTACGTCGTGGCGATCGCCGACCACGGCATCGCGGAGGCGGCGCGGCGCGATCCGGGACTGAGGTTGGGAATCAACGTCGCTGGCGGTAGGGTCACTCACCCGGCCGTCGCAGAGGCCGTTGGCACGGACCACACACCCGTCGAGGACGTGCTCGGCAACAAGCAGAAAGTCTGATCCAAGGAGGAGAGATGGCCACCGCCACCGCCGAGAAGAAGAAGTCCAAGAAGACCGACGTCCTCGAGCTCCAGAACATGATCGGGGGCAAGTTCGTGGCTCCGGCCGAGGGCAAGATGGAGGAGGTCGTCAACCCGGCGAACGGCGAGGTGATCGCCCGCGCCCCGCTCTCGACCGAGAAGGACGTGGAGGAGGCCGTGAGGGCCGCCCGCAAGGCTTTCGAGAGCTGGTCGGTGACGACGCCGGCGCAGCGCCAGGAGCTGCTGCTGAAGCTGGCCGACGCGTTCCAGGAGCGCGCCGAGGAGATCACCGACTGGGAGACCAAGGACGCGGGCAAGCCGCGGCAGGCGATGTTCGACGAGGAGATCCCGCCGATGGTCGATCAGCTCCGCTTCTTCGCTGGCGCGGCGCGCACGATGGAGGGCAGGGCCGCCGGCGAGTACATGGAGGGCTACACCTCATATATCCGCCGCGAGCCCGTCGGCGTGGTCGGCCAGATCACCCCGTGGAACTACCCGCTGATGATGGCCGTCTGGAAGATCGGCCCGGCGCTCGCCACCGGCAACTGCCTGGTGCTGAAGCCGGCGGAGACGACGCCGGTGACGACCCTGAAGATCCTGGCTGAGCTCTGCGCGGAGATCTATCCGCCCGGGGTCTGCAACTTCATCGGCGGTCACGGCGACCCCGCAGGCGCGAGCCTCGTCACCCATCCCGAGGTCGACATGGTCTCGCTCACCGGCTCGCCCGAGACCGGCAAGTGGATCGCTCAGCACGCCGCGGACTCGCTCAAGCGGGTTCACCTCGAGCTCGGCGGCAAGGCGCCGGTGATCGTCTTCGACGACGTCGACATGGAGACGGCGCTGGAGACGATCGCCGGGACCGGCTACTTCAACGCCGGCCAGGACTGCACGGCGGCGACGCGCGTGCTCGCCTCCAAGGGTGTCTACGACGACGTCGTCTCCGGCCTGGCCGAGCAGGCCAAGGACTACAAGACCGGCGACACGTTCGATCCCGACACCGTCCTCGGCCCGCTCAACTCCGAACGCCAGCGCGACCGCGTCGAGGGCTTCCTGAAGGACGCCGACGGAGCGGAGATCGTCACCGGGGGCAAGCGCCCGGAGCTGCCGGGCTACTTCCTCGAGGCGACGGTCGTCTCCGGTCCGGATCAGAAGAGCAAGCTGATCCAGCAGGAGATCTTCGGCCCGGTGATCACGGTCCAGCCGTTCGACGACGAGGCGAAGGCGATCGAGTGGGCGAACGGGACCAAGTACGGGCTCGCGTCCTCCGTCTGGACGCGGGACGTCGGCCGCGCCCTGCGGGTCTCAAAGGCGCTGCGCTTCGGGTGCGTCTGGATCAACGACCACATCCCGCTGGTCGCCGAGATGCCGCACGGTGGCTACAAGCAGTCGGGCTACGGCAAGGACCTGTCGATGTACTCCCTCGAGGACTACACGCAGATCAAGCACGTGATGGCGAACATCGGCGAGTAACCCTCGCCCGGCATGGACGCTACTTGGTGCGCTGGCAGTAGCCGAAGGCGGTGAGGTTGTCGGCCGCGCCGAAGTAGCCGAAGGCGTTCGCGGTCGTCGTGCCGTCCTTGTTGATCGAGCTGCCGGAGTAGAAGGCGTTGCGGGAGTCGCCGAGGCTGAAGCCGACGCTGGTCAGCGTCAGACCCGACGGGCAGCTCGGCGTCGTCGCCGAGGCGCTCGCTGTGGCCGGGACCGGGACCGGCATCGAGGACACCTCGGTGAGGATCGGCCCGCGGTGCTTGACGCAGTAGGCCACGGCGGTCAGCTCCCCTCCGCCCGTCATCCCGCTCCCGATGAACGCGCTGCCCGTCACCTTCCAGGCGTTCGGGCCCACGGCGTGAGATTCGGTGACGTAGTCGCCGCCGTCGCTCGCGAAGTCCGTCCGCTGGAACCCGCCCATGATCAGGACCTGTCCGTTCGGGCAGCGCGCGATCGCCGACCTGGTCTGACCGGGCTGGATGAAGACCGTCTTGTGCGGGGTCGGGTTCTGCGGGATCTGTCCCCGGGCGCAGACGGACTGCACGGTCACCTGCCGCGCGGTCGTTGATTCGTGGCTCGGGTCGTAGAGCACCTCGCTGATGTGGAAGCCGAGCTGGGCGCCGAGGCGCTCGTAGGAGTGCGGGTAGACCCCCTCGCCGTCGGGCCCGGGCGGGACGTTCACCAGCATGCCGCCCCCGATCGGGTAGCGCCCGCCGGGACAGAACACCTCGAGGCGCGTCAGCTGGTCGGGCGCCGACATCCTGAAGGTCTTCTGCACGAGCCTGAGCGAGCGGGGCGGCCCCGGCTTACCGGGCACCACCCGCGGGCCGCGTCGTCCCTGTACGCGAATCGTGCCCTGGGCCGAGTTGAGGATGTAGAGCCCGGAGCTCGAGCGGAGGGCCATCATCACGTGGTTGCAGGTGCTCCCGTGCCTCAGCACGTAGACGGTGTCGAAGCGGTGCACCCCTCCCGGCCCGCTTGCCACCAACACCCGGAGCCCCTTCTTGCGGCGGCTGATCGCCTTGGCGAGCTGCGGCGCAGGCGGGTAGCAGCCGTCATCGCTGACCGAGCGGACGTACAACGCGACCTTGAAGGCGTCCTCCAGCTTCTTGGTCGGTGAGTTGTGGCCCGCGCCGCCACGGGAGAGCGCGCCAGGTGCGCAGGCGAGGGCGCCGATCAGGAGGGCGGCGACCAGGACGAGTCCAAGCGGGTTCCTCCGCACGATCACGATTTAACACGCGGGCGGATCGGAAGGAGCGCCGGGATCAGCCCCTCGCCCGCAGGCAGTAGCCGTAAGCGATCAGGCTCGGGGAGGCCCCGAAGTACCCGAAGGCGGAGGCCGTGCTGGTGCCGTTCGGGTTGAGCGAGCTGCCGGCGTAGAGGGAGCTCGGCGATCCGCTGAAGCCGGTGGACGTCATGGCGAGGCCGGCCGGGCATGCCGGGGTCGTGGCCGCGGCGACGGATCCGAACGCAACAGGAGCCGACGCAGAGACCTCGGTGAGGATCGGGCCCCGGTGCTTGACGCAGTACGCGATCGCGGCCAGCTCGCCGCCGCCGCTGCCGCCGAACGCCGACCCGGTCACACGCCAGGCGCTCGGTCCGTCCGCTCGCGACTCGGTCACGTAGTTGCCGCCGGTGCTGTCGAAGTTCGTGCGCTGGAAGCCACCCGCGATCAGGAACTGCCCTTTCGGGCAGCGTGCCTCGGCCGTCTTCACCTGGCCTGACCTGATGAAGACCGTGCTGTGGGGGCTTGGGTTGGCGGGCCTCAGCGACTGGCCGCAGACCGCCTGGACGGTGACGGTCCGCGGCGCCGTCGACCCATGGCTCGGGTCGTAGAGGATCGCGTTGATGTGCCAGCCGCGCTGAGCGCCCAGCCGCTCATAGGAATGGGGATAGACGCCCCCGCCGTCGTGCCCCGGGGGCAGGCTGACGGTCATGCCGCCGCCCAGCGGAAACGACCTGCGCGGGCAGAGCGTGTCGAGGCGCTGCGTGTAGTCGTGTCCCTGCAGCCTGAAGCTCCTGGTGACGAGCTGGACCCGCCGGGCCGGGCCGCTCTGCCCTGGGCTCGTTCGCGGACCATGGCTGCCGTAGACCCTGACGTTGCCCGTCTTGGAGTCGAGGATGTAGAGGCCCCTCGGGCTCCGCCAGGCCATCCGAACCCGGTTGCAGTTCGTTCCGTGCCGGAGGATGTAGACGATCCCCTGCTTGCGGGCGGCGCCGGGACCCCCCACGACCCGCACTCTGATCCTCTTGTTCGTGCGGTGGATCGCCTTGGCGAGCTGCTTCGGGGGCGGGTAGCAGCCGTCATCGCTGACCGAGCGCAGATAGAGCGCGATCTTGTACGCCGCCTCCAGCTTCTTCGTCGGCTTGTTGTGGCCCGCCCCGCCGACGATGGCAGGGGCGGCCCCCGGCGCCGCGAACAGCGCGATCAGCAACACGGCAAGCAGAAGGGGCGTTCGTCTCATCGAGGAGGCCGAGGTCGAAGCCGGCGACGGTACAGAAGGGCGGCCGGCAGCGCGCCGAGAAAAGCCGCACCGAGCACAAAAGGCCACCAGGGTGTGCCGCCCCCGGAGGACTTCGCCGAGGCGGTCTGCGAGCGCGCCGGCAGCAGCTGGGAGAGGAAGTGCGCGTAAGCCGCGGAGCCCGCCAGGTTTGGGTGGTAGAGGTCCGGCAGGAACCACGCGCCGGGGGCGGGATCCGTCCTGTGATGGGGGAGGCTGTAGCGGACCCAGTCGAGGAGCTTGATCTGGCGAGGGTGATCCCTCGCCGCCTGCTCGATCACGTCGGTGTCCGGCGCGGGGGGCGCCCCGGTGTCCGCGTTGTAGGACGTGACCAGTGCCAGCGTCCGCTTGGGGCCGATCACCTTGAGGGCGAACTTGATCAGGCCCTCGTTCACTCCCCCGTTGCCATACGAGTTGATCAGGACCAGCCGGGGGAGGACCCCGCGGTTGCGCATGTCGCGCGCGATCCAGACGGCCTGCTTGAAGCCCCGGCAGCCCCTCGCGTTGACGTCGAAGCCGACCTTGGTCAAGTCCGGGATGGGAAACAGCATCGTGGAGTCACCGATCGCGATCGGCGGAGGCCCGTCGTTCGATCCGTACGGGTTGAACCGGGCCTGACCGGTGTGCTGCTTTCCGCAGGTCAGGGGCACGCGGCCGGCGGCTGCCGGCGACGCCCCGAGGCAGAGCAGCACCAACCACAGGCAGATCAGTCCCGGCTTGCTCCTCACGGACGCACCCCGCGTCTTCAGAAGTTCTGCGTGTAGGTGCTCTTCACCTCGGCGCCGCCCTTGCGGCAGTCGACCGTGGCGTTGTACTGCACGCCCGGGACGGCCTGGCGGCCCCCCTCCGAGCAGTCGAAGCCGAGCACCGCCGTCTTGCACGTTCCGCCCGAGCCGCCGCTGGCGAGGCGGCAGCGGTGGTAAGCGATCACGAGCCTCTCGGCCTGGCCGCAGCTCACCTTCGCGACCGAGATCGAGGTCACGTAGGAGGCGCCGAGCTGCTGCTGCCGGCCGTTGATGTTGCAGTTGGCAAGCGCGGCGGCGCTGCTCGTCGTGCCGCTCGACGAGGAGCCTCCCCCGCCGCATCCCGAGATCCCGGCCGCTCCGAGAATCAGCGCAGCGCCAGCGGTGATGGCCAGAACCCGGCTCAAGGGGCGCCAGTCTATTTGCGTTTGCGGCGCGGGCGTCCCGGGGTAGGATCGCCGCGATCCGACGGGCAATCTCGACAGCAGGGGTGATCGCCGCCGTGTGCCTGGGCCTCGGCGCGCTCTCGTCGGCCGGTGCCGCGCCGGTCGCGCACACCTCCGCATTCTCGGCCTGCGACATCAGCGGCAAGCAGCAGAGCCTGGGCGCCTCCTACGTGACCTCGCTGAAGGTCCAGGGCGTCTCCTGCACGAAGGCCGAGAAGGTGATCACCGCTTACCACCGCTGCCGCCATCAGAGCGGCGGACCCGCCGGGCACTGCTCGAGCACGGTGCTCGGCTTCAGGTGCAAGGACGGCAAGCGGACCGGCGTGCCGAACGTCCAGTACGACGCCACCGCGAAGTGCCGCAAGGTCACCAACTCCGCGAAGCGGATCAAGAGCCGCTACACGCAGAACACCTAGCTCCAGTGGCCGCTCGCCGCCGCGAGCCGGTCGTGACGCTGATCAGTAGGTGAAGTCCCTGTCAAGGGCGGCGAGCACCAGGTCCGCGGCCACCGAGGCGCCCGTCTGGTTCAGGTGGATCCCGTCGGACTGGCGGACGATGGTCTGGTTCCCAGAGATGGAGATCGAGTCGCGGTAGGTGTCGCCCGGCGTGAAGGTCGGCCGCAGGTCGACCACGCGCACGGCCGGGCCGTAGGCGGACGCGGCCTCCTCGATCGCCCGGTTGACGTCGTCGGCGATCGGCTTGCGGGCGGGATCACGCTGCGTCGGCACCGTCAGCCAGTAGACGCGCTGCGCGCCCCCGCCCAGGTAGTTGCCCATCATCTGGCTCACGCGGGACCGGAAGATCGCCTCCCATTGCGGGCCGCAGCAGCTCACCTGCGCGCCTCCCGGGCCCGGCATCGAGTAGCCCTCGTTCGCGCCGATGAACATGACGACCGCGTCCGGATGGTCGTCGGCCGCCTGGGTCGTCGAGAGCCTGCTCCAGTCCACCAGCCCCGCGTTCGAGATGCCGGTGGCGAGATGGGGGTCCCGAGTCACCTCGACGCCGGAGCCCCGATCCGCGAGCTTGCGGGCGATCTCGATGTCGAGTGGCGTCGAGAGCGAATCGCCCGTGACGAGGAGACGGTCGAGCGGCTGAGGCGCCGCCGGGACCGGCGGCAGGACCGACGCGGTACGACCCGGGCTGACGCCGCCCGCGGCGAAGCCTCGCCCGGTCAGCTCCTGGTTGGGCGAGAGCCAGGAGGTCAGGTCGCGCCGGGCTCCCGCGAGGGGAAGCTGATCGGCGACCCATCCGGATGGGCTTCCGACCGCCTTGACGATGTCGCGACCGAGGCCCGGCTTGAGCTCGTCCGCGGCCTTGCGGACGGCCCCGCCGGCGAACAGCAGCAACAGGAGCACGGCCAGCGCAACCGCCTTTACTCCGTCCCAGGCGCTGTAGCGCCGCAGGCCCCAGCGGTCGAACCGCTCCATCAGGCTGTCGTCGCCGTGCGGCTCGCCCTCCCGGCCCGGACGGGATTCGGCCTCCATCTCGGCGATCGTCTCCAGGCCCTCGGGCATCAGGCGGTTGATCGCGTCTGACTCTCGCCGCCCGCTCATCAGAAGCGGAAGTAGATGAACGGGGGCACGCCCTGGCTCGGGACGGTGGCGCCGACGACCACCACGACGAGCGCCAGCGCCGCGCCGAGCAGCAGGGGCTGCAGTCGTCCGAGCCGCAGCTCGATGCCCTCCATCGGGCGCTCGGGAAGCAGCTGCAGGCCGATCACCAGCAGGATCGCCCCGACGACCGGGACCGAGTAGAGCGTCGCCGGCCCCGACCTGACCAGCGCGGACATGTAGTCACCGAGGGCCGCGATGCTGGTCGACCGGAACAGGATCCAGCCGACGACGATCAGGTTGAAGGTGACGAACCAGCGCAGCCAGCCGGGGAAGATCCGCCCGAGCCGGCCCTTGATCGCGTGCTCGGCCGAGAGCCCGGTCCCCTGGTAGGCGCCCCAGGCGACGAAGTTCCAGGCGGCTCCGTGCCAGAGGCCGCCCAGCGCCATGGTCAGCATCAGGTTGAGGTAGGTGCGGATCCGTCCCTTGCGGTTGCCGCCCAGCGGGATGTAGAGGTAGTCCCGCAGGAAGCGCGACAGCGTCATGTGCCAGCGGCGCCAGAAGTCCCGGAACCCCGTCGCCCGGTAGGGGCTGTTGAAGTTCTGCGGGAAGACGAATCCCATCAGCAGGGCCAGCCCGATCGCCATGTCCGTGTAGCCGGAGAAGTCGCAGAAGATCTGCGCCGCGTATCCGTAGGCGGCCAGGATCGCGTCCGGCGCGCCGTAGGACTGGGGCACGGCGAAGACCGGATCGACCAGGGTCCGGCCGAGGTAGTCGGCGATCATCACCTTCTTGATCAGGCCGAGGGCGACCAGCGAGAGCCCGGCCCCGACCGCGACGCGGTTCGGATCGCGCGGCTCGCGCAGCTGGGGCAGGAACTCGCTGGCGCGGACGATCGGGCCGGCCACCAGGTGGGGGAAGAAGCTCAGGTAGACGGCGGCGTCGAGCAGCGAGGCCGGCTCGGTCTGCCGCCGCTTCACGTCAACGACGTAGGTGACCGCCTGGAAGCTGAAGAAGCTGACGCCGACCGGCAGCGCGATCGTCACCAGCGGCAGCGGCATGCCGAGCCCGATCGAGTCGAGCGCGTCGGAGACGTCGCTGACGAAGAAGCCGTAGTACTTGAAAACGGCGAGCGCCCCGAGGTCGAAGGCGACCCCACCGGCGGTGAACCACTTGCGCAGGCGCTCGTCCTCGGTTCGCTGGATCGCGACGGCCGCCCCCTGGCTGACCAGCGTGATCGCCGCCAGCAGGAAGCAGAAGCGGGGATCGGCGGCCGCGTAGAAGACGTAGCTGGCGACGACGATGAACGGCTTCCAGAGCTGCTGCCGCGGCATCAGCGCCCAGGAGAGGGCGAGGACGATCGGGAAGAAGATCGCGAATTCGACAGTGGGGAAGAGCACTTGACCCGCCGGCTTGAGGTCGGGCGATGCTAGAGAATCACCTGGCGTGATCGGAGGCGGGACAGCGCGGATCGGCGGGCCGCTGGCGGCCCTGCTCGCCCTCGTTCTGATCGGGGCGCCGGCGGCCCACGCCGGCTGCGGCGGCGTCGAGACCGCGAACCCGAAGCACAAGGTGGCCCCTCGGCCCCCGCTGGCGATCGGCGACTCCTCGATGCTGCTCGCGCTGCCCGCCCTGGCGCGCGTCGGCTACAAGGTCAACGCGCGGGGCTGCCGCCAGTTCTCGGAGGGCCTTCACATCCTGCGCCAGGCCCGCCGTGCCCACCGCCTGCCGCACCTGGTCGTGCTCGCCCTCGGCGCCGACGCGTCCGTCTCCGGCTCGCAGATCGAGCAGGCGAAGAAGATCCTCGGCCCCAACCGCAAGCTCGGGCTGGTGACGCCGCGGGAGCTCGGCGGCGGCCAGTCCAACGACGCGGACGTGATCCGCAACGCCGGGCAGCGCGATCCCGAGCACGTCAAGGTGCTCGACTGGGTCCGCTACAGCGCCGGGCACAGCAGCTGGTTCCAGCCCGACGGGCTGCACCTGACCTTCTCGGGCGCGAAGGCCTTCGCGCGCCTGCTCAAGAAGCTCGTGCCTCTGGCGAAGCCGCCCGCGGGTCGCTAGGGGACCGCGGTGCTCTCGGCGATCGCTCCGGCGCCGCCCGCGCGTGCCGCCACCCCTTCCTCCCGCGTCAGGCGGTGGGCGAGGTAGACGGGGAGGATCGAGAGGAGCACGACGAGCACGGCGACGACGTTCACGATCGGGAGGTTGTGCGGCCTGAAGAGATTGGTGAAGATCCAGATGGGGAGGGTCTGCTCACCGGCCCCGATCGTGAAGTTCGTGACGATGATCTCGTCGAAGGAGAGCGCGAACGCCAGCAGCCCGCCTGCGACCAGTGCGGTCTGGATGCTCGGACGGGTGACGTGCCAGAGCGTCTGCCAGGTGTGAGCGCCCAGGTCGGCCGAGGCCTCCTCGAGATTCCCGGACACCCGCCGCAGGCGCGCGATCACGTTGTTGTAGACGACGACGATGCAGAAGGTGGCGTGTCCCGCGATCACGGTCAGGAGACTCAGGTCGACACCGAGGACGTGGATGAACGTGTTGCTCAGAGCGACGCCGGTGACCACGCCCGGCAGCGCGATCGGCAGCACCACCAGGAACGAGATCGTCTCGCGCCCGAAGAAGCGATAGCGCGCGACGGCGAAGGCCGCCAGGCTCCCCAGGATCAGCGCGATCATGGTGGCGACGACGCCTACCTTCAGCGAGGTGACGAGCGCGTCCCGCGCGCCCTGGTTGTCGATCGCGTCCCCGAACCACTTGGTGGTGAAGCTGGGCGGCGGCCAGGCCAGCGAATTGCCGCCGTTGAACGCATAGATCGCGATCACGATCAGCGGGATGTAGATGAAGGCGAGGCCGACGCCAACGCCGAGCCTGAGCAGGTTCCGAGTCGTCGGTGAGAGCCTCATAGGTGCTCGAACGCTCCCAGCCTCCTGGCGATGGCCAGGTAGAGGACCATGACGAGAATCGGCACCATCGCGTAGGCGGCGGCGAGCGGGATGTTGTTGGTGTGGTTGGCGTAGATGACGTTGCCGATGAACTGGGTGTCCGGTGAGACCAGCGTCGGCGTGATGTAGTCGCCCAGCGTGAGCGAGAACGTGAAGATCGATCCGGCGACGACCGCGGGGAACGCCAGCGGGAGGACCACCCGCCTGAACGTATTCCACGGGTTCGCACCGAGGTCCTCGGAGGCCGAGATCATCGAGTTGGGAATCCGCTCGAGCCCGGCGTAGACGGGAAGGATCATGTACGGAAGCCAGAGGTAGCTCTCGACGAGCCAGACCGCCGTCGCGCCGTAGCCCGGCCCGCTCAGCCCAAGCGGGTTGAGGGCCCAGTCGATCACCCCGCCGGGCGCGAGCATCGCCTGCCACGCGTAGACCTTGACGAGGTAGAACGACCAGAGGGGCATCAGGATCGCGACCACCAGGATCCCCCTCGCCCTCGGGCCGGCCACCTTCGCCATGTAGAAGGCGATCGGAAGTGCGAGGGCCACGTCGGTGACCGTTGCGGCGGCCGCGATTCCGACCGTGCGCACCGCGACGTCCGTGTACACGGACGTGTTGATCAGCGCGTCGTAGTTGTGGCCGGTGAAGCTCTTCTGGAGCTCGCCGCTGAGGGCGTTGACGCTCCAGAACGAGGAAATCAAGAGAACCGCCAGCGAACCCAGGTAGCCGATCACCAGCCAGCCCATCGGGCCGGCAAGCAGAGTGCCCACCTGGAGACGCCGGCGGCCGTAGAAGAGGTCGGCGAGCCTGCGGCCCACCGACCTCTTAGGCGGCTCGGCGGTTACGCCGGCCGCTTCCACGGCTCGAGATTCATCAGATGATGCCCTTGGTCGCCGGCATCACCCCTTGATCTGAGTCCAGGCCGCGGCCCAGTCGTTGTAGTCCTTGCAGACGTTCCCACGACTGTCGCCGCAATCCGACACCGGCACCTTCCAGTAGTAGACCCGCTTCCAGAAGGACGGATCCGCAGCGTGGTACTCGTCGCAGAACTGCGGATCGGCCGGCAGGCCGAGCTCCTTGTCGGCGGTCGTCACCGTGGTCGGGTCGCACGCCTTGCTCTGCGCGGGCGCCTCGCCGAACCACTGCATGATCTGCGCCTGGACGGGCGCGGAGGTCACGTAGTTCATCCACTTGTACATGCAGTTGGGATGCGCTGCGTTCTTCGCGATCATCCAGGTATCCGACCAGCCGGTCGCCCCCTCGGTGGGGACAAACCCGGTGCTCGCGCCGGGAGCGGCGACCGGAACCTTGTTGGCCTTCAACGTGAAGTACTGGTACTGCCACGTTGTGCCGACCTGATCGTCGCCGTTCGTGAACAGGTTGATCTGCTTCGTGAAGTCAGACCAGTAGTCCCCGACGTAGGGATGCTGCTGCTTGAGCAGGTTCACGGCGGCGTCGAACTGCTTGCTGTCCAGCTCGTAGGGATCGGTGATCCCGAGGCTGGGGTCGTGCGCCTTCAGGTACACCGCGGCATCCGCGATGTAGATCGGGTCGTCGTAGGCGCTGATGTGGCCCGCGTACTTCTTCGCCTGGTTCGGATCGAGGATCACGGACCACGACGTGGGTGCCGGATGGACCTTGTCGGTCCTCCACATCAGCAGGTCGGCGCCGCGTCCATGCGGGATTCCGTAGTTGACACCGTCGAACGTGTTGTACGGCTGGTTCTTCAGGTCGGCGAAGATCGTCTGGTAGTTCGGGACGAGGTCCGTGTTGACGGGTGCGACGTCGCCGCCGGCGACGAGCTTCGCGGTGGCGTTACCCGATGCCGAGACGCCGTCGTACTGGCCACTCCGCATGTCATCCACCATCTGGTCCGAGGTTCCGTCGACCTTGACGTTGACCTGGCAGCCGGTCTGCTTCTCGAAGGGAGTCACCCAGTCGACACCCTTTGTCGTCGTGCCGTCTTCGCAGTAGCCGGCCCAGCAGATGATGTTGAGCTTGCCTTCGCCGGCCCCGACCGTCTTTTGAGCCTCTGTGGTGCTTCCACCTCCTCCACCGCCACAGCCGGCGATCACCAGCATGGTCGCGGCCAGCCCCCCGACAATCGCGGCGGGCAGCCAGGCGGAGCGAGCTCTGAGTGGGCTCACTTTCCTTCCTCCTCTCCCTCTACGGCGACGGTCTGATCCGCTCGCCATCCGATTTTCACCTTCCTGCCGCGCAGCGCCTGGGCCTCGGCTGAGGAGGTCTCCAGGTTCTGGCGGACGACTTGAAGCTCTCCACCTGCCTCGAGGTCGACCAGGTACCGCGTCACCATCCCGGCGTAGGAGACGTCGGTGATCGTCCCCTGCTCGACGTGCAGGCCCTGCGGGGCGGCCCCGTTCTCCACGAAGAAGATCTTCTCGGGCCGTACCGTGAAGCGGCGACCGTCGCGCTCGAGCAGGTTCGATACACCGACGAAGCCGGCCACGAACGCGTTCTCCGGCCGCTCGTAGATCTCGGTCGGCGCCCCCACCTGCTCGATCCGGCCGTCGTGGAAGACGGCGATCCGGTCGGACATCGTGAGCGCCTCCTCCTGGTCGTGGGTGACGTAGATGAACGTGATCCCGACCTTCTGCTGGATCGACTTGAGCTCCACCTGCATCTGCTCGCGCAGCTTCAGGTCGAGTGCGCCGAGCGGCTCGTCCAGGAGAAGCACCCGCGGCTCGTTCACGATGGCCCGCGCGAGCGCGACCCGCTGCTGCTGGCCCCCCGAGAGCTGATTCGGCTTGCGGCTCTCGTACCCGGTGAGGCGCACGGTCGTGAGCGCCTCCGAGGCGCGCTTGCGCCGCTCCTCCTTGCCGACCCCCTTGACGCGAAGTCCGTAGGCGACGTTCTCCCCCACGGTCATGTGCGGGAAGAGGGCGTAGTCCTG
>Ga0070741_10013578_pt1 | contig 14333 bp, 15 predicted proteins | sample Coa_R1_4_FD_66440 | JGI IMG/M metagenome (GOLD analysis project Ga0070741, IMG submission 66440) | Surface soil microbial communities from Centralia Pennsylvania, which are recovering from an underground coalmine fire - Coalmine... | ecosystem: Environmental > Terrestrial > Soil > Unclassified ...
ATGACGGATTTAGCCGAACGCGTCTTCCGCCTTCCCGTCCGGCGCGGGGTGCCGCGGTTCCTCGGCAATAGCGTCGATGCGGCGAACGGGCCCATGTACGCCACCGGCGTCGGGCTCACCCTCCGCGAACTCCAGCACTACCAGGGGAACGGGGCGAAGCGCGGGCAAGAGGGGCACGGGTGGCAACGAATGCGTGAACGAGTCGCCGAGTGGTTTCGTGATTTTTTCTAATTCAGTAACTGGTCCTTCCCTTGGGGGAGGACTTAACGACCGGAGGAGGTGTGAGATGATCGAATTTGTTGAGCCGAACGGCAGTAAAGCCCAGATCCGTATCGTTGGCGTTGGCGGGGCCGGCGGCAACGCGGTGAACACCATGATCGCCGCCGGGCTTTCTGGAGTCGACTTCATCGCCGCGAACACTGACGCGCAGGCCTTGCGGGTCAATCTCGCGTCGACCAAAGTCCAACTTGGGGGCGAACTTACCAAAGGACTTGGGGCGGGGGCGAACCCGGAGATCGGACGCCGGGCGACGATCGATACCGAAAGTGAGATCCGTGAGCTGCTGGAGGGCGCGGACATGGTGTTCGTGACCGGCGGGATGGGCGGCGGGACCGGGACCGGCGGCGCGCCGGTCGTGGCGCGCATCGCGAAAGAATTAGGTGCACTCACTGTTGGTGTGGTTACAAAGCCTTTCCCTTTTGAGGGCAAGAAACGCATGCGTCAAGCGGAAGAAGGGGTGCGGGAACTCAAGGCGAATGTGGACACGTTGATTTCGATTCCGAATCAGCGGTTGCTCTCGGTCGCCAGCCGCAGTCAGCCGCTGATGGAAGCGTTCCGCAAGGCGGACGAAGTCCTGTTACAGGCCGTGCGAGGGATCTCCGATCTGATTATGGTGCACGGGTTGATTAACCTTGATTTTGCCGACGTCCGGACGATTATGTCGGAGATGGGCATGGCGATTATGGGGGCGGCCATAGCGACCGGCGAGAATCGTGCCGAAGAAGCCGCTCGCCGGGCAATCGCGAGCCCGTTACTTGAAGACATTTCCATTCGCGGCGCAAAAGGCGTGTTGATCAACGTCACCGGTGGGTCTGACCTCACTTTGCACGAAGTCAATGACGCCGCCTCGCTGATTCAAGAAGAAGCCGACGAGGAGGCCAACATTATCTTCGGCGCGGTAATCGATGAAACACTTGATGATGAACTGCGGATTACCGTGATTGCCACCGGCTTCGGAGAGGAAGAAGTGTTGCAGCCCCAAACGACAGAGAAACCGTCGCTGAGCGCGGTGCGAAACGGACTTGGTATTCGTGGGCACCAGCCGACTGCCCCGGGCCCGCGCAGAGTCGTGCGTATGGGGGTGATCGACGATCTCGATGTGCCGACCTGGCAACGCAAGCGCCAGGCCGACGGCGCCTCGGCGACGTCACAATTGTCACAATTAGACGGCGAGGACAAGTACGACATCCCCGCCTTTTTACGGAAGCACGCCAATTAGAGTAAGTGGCAGTTGCATTTACCTGAGTCCCTAGAGCGAATTACCAATGAGGGTATGGACACTGCTCCCGACTCCCCGGCCCGGGATGCCCGCTCCCCTCCAGGAGCCGGGGACAAGGCCCAGTAGGGCTGGGGAAAGGCTCCGCGGACATGACGTCATGCCCGCGCAAGCGGGCATCCAGGTGGGAGGCGAGAACGAGAGGTTCCGTATAGGCAAAGGAGAAGTGCTCTAAGCTCCGACCCTCTCCCTCCCGGGCCTGTCCTAAGCCTGTCGAAGGGGAGAGGGCGGCACGAGCGTAGCGAGTGCGGGTGAGGGCAATATCCATGACCGATCCCGCTGCAATGCGCTCTCGATCGTCCGTTACGTCCCACCGTCATCAGCACGCGTGGCCATATCCACTGACCAGCGTACTTCTTCTTCCTTGAAAAAGAGTGCCCCTTTCTTCTTGGGGGGGAGGAGCTTCACAACTTCTTGGTATTGTTCGTGCGCCGTTGTGATCGCTTGCAAGACTCCTGCTCGTGTACTCACTGGGAGTTCTGGATAGATTACCGACAGAATGTACTGGTGCTCGAGGAGTGCCGTGGCGAATTGCTCGGCGAGCGATTCTTTGTCCGCGGCTTCATTACTGACAAGTTGTTTCGTGCGCTCGAGATAGTCCCGGTAGCGTCCGGCGGCCGTGGCTGCGGCGGCCGAATTTTCCGCCCTGATCATGGCTTCGACTTCGGCCAACTTTTCGCGGGCAAAGGTCAGACACAGTCGCACCTTGTCAGCGGCGGTGCGAGCGAGGAGTAATTGACCCTCTTCTCGTATCGCATCAAGACGATAGAGGACACTATCCGGGCTGCGTCCGGGGTCCGGGAGCCATTCGATGTTGCCAAAAGCACTCGCGAAGCCGTGACCGGCGAGTGCGATAGGGGGGAGAGAGAGGGTGAGACAAAATGTGAAGCAGAGGCCGAGCCCGGAATAGGAGTAGGACGGGCGCCGAGTCCGTTCCACAACGTTGGGATCACGAACGGCACGAGGCCACGCCGTTCGCGCGAAAGCGGGAATCCAGAAGAGGAGGATAGAGGAACTGGGTGCCCGCCTGCGCGGGCATGACGTTTTGGCGGTCATGGCAATACTTACGGCGACGCGTAAGGTGAGACACTCGGAGTGACGATAGACCGGACCGCTGTTTCCGTTCCCTCCGTGTACTCCTCTACGTTGATCATAAAATCTGTCACCAATGGTTTGCCACCGGGGGCACATTCAAAGAACACTTTATACGTTCCGGGCGTGGGGAAGAAATGATGTACCGGCACATCCGGGCCGCGGTAAACCTGCTTGGCGGGGCCACGCATCAGTTGCACCATCATTTGGGCCATGTGGCTGGGGTTGGTTGTGTGATCGCGCATGGCATTCATCATTGCCGCCATTTCCGGCGTGTAGGTATGCTGGTGGCCGAAGTTCGTCCCGTCAATGCGCCACGCTGCCATATGGACTTCGGTGCCGAGGTACAGCCCGAGGTCGGTAACCGGCGTGTCGTCCTGGTACGTCAGATGGAGCACAAGCTCGGCGTCATAATTCGCGAGCGGCGGATTAGGCGACGTCGAAAGCGTGGCACGATATTGTCCAAAGGTCTTATGTCGCGAGAGGTCAACAGAGACTTCAAGTGGTAGCGGACGATCGCCGACGGAGACCGTAAACTGCTTCACCCAACTGCGGTCTTTATGGGTAAATTCACTGGCAAGAAGATAATCGCCGGCGCGGGGAAACGTGTAGGGAAAATGAAACGTCGCCGTGGCGAGGTCCTGAGCCGTAAGTGGAGCGAAATCCTCGTGATGAATATGCGTAAAACTACGAAAGTCTCGACTGACAATAAAAGTATGTAAGGCACGTTCGTGTAGGATCTGCAGGTCTGGGACAGGTTGCCCCGTTTTTGTTTCGGTCACCCGATATGTCAGAGACGCCGGCTCCTGGGGGCGTGGTTGCGGCGGAGAAACGGAGAGGGTTAAGCGATAGGGGCCGTCCGGCTGGCCAATGAGCACAGCGTCGTGTGATTGCTGGCAGCCGGAGAAACCGCAGAAGCACAGGGCACAAAGCAAAGAGCAGAGAGCACGAAGCACGGAGTAAGGAGTAAAGGTATTCAATGTTGGCGTGTCGCCTTTCCTCTTGTCCGTTTATCCTCTTTTCCTCCCGCCGCCGCTTCCCCATTTCCCTTTCTTCCCGCATCCCTTTTCTGGGTTTGTCCTATGTTCGTCGGGCTGTTCATAGTCCGTTCGCAGAGGACTGTCAAACACACCTTTTTATTTTCCTAGTAAAAATAAGGGGTTGTGATTATCTGGGGCATTGGAGGGACATTGCTTTTCTCCAGTCCTTCCTCTATACCAGGGGGCAACGTGGAACGGGGCAGGGGGCCCTCGGCATAGTAGGGTGCAGCCGTTACCAATGGGACAGGGTTAGGAGGATGTTCGTGGATCCACGAATGATTCATTTGTACAGTTATTACCGCGAAGCCGAGTTGCGAGGCGCAACGCTCCTTCTGAAATTGATTATGCGAGTCGACGATCCTGAGGCACAGGTCAAGCTTTCTCGTCACCTAGCCGATGAAACCCGCCACGCCTGGCTCTGGACGAAACGTATTGCTGATCTTGGCAGTACACCGGTGCAAATAGAAGATGGATATCAGGTCCGCATTGGAAAAGAAATTGGCATTCCGCGAACGTTAATTGATCTTTTTGCATTGACTGTCGTCGTCGAAGAACGTGCCCAACGTCGCTACCTTGAACATGCCCGACGACCCGACATTGACCCAGAAACCCGAGAGCTACTACACGAAGTGACCAAAGACGAGAAATGGCACATCGGTTGGATTAAGAATAAACTCAGAGACCTGGCGGCAGAAAATGGCGGAGAAGAGAAAATGCGGGCGACACTTGAGCGATATCGGCAAATCGACAACAAAGTTGTCGCCGAAATGCAGGAGAAAGAACGAGCCGCGTTCGGGTTTTCTTTCTCTGATGACCCGGCGGAGATGCTGGGTCTCGTCGTAAACCAATAATTGACGTGCTAGACCGGGAGCGCCTGTGAAAGGGGCTGCCCAGAATCCTCCATTATCCTCCCTCCCCCCGACTAACGAGGAAAGAGAATTTCTCTCGCCTACGCGGGGGAACGAGCGTAAAAAAAAGATCATTCGTCCTGCGAGTAAACGACACCCGGTCGCCGCCCGCTGCGAATATGTTCTCTTCTTGATTTTGTTTTCGTTTCTCCGGGCGTTGCCGTTCCGTATTGCGTTTCGTGTGGGCGAATGGATTGGCCGGTTGTTGTACCATTGCGACCGCCACCACCGCCGCGTCGGGTTGCTTAACCTCTCCATCGCTTTTCCTCACAAGAGCGTGGCCGAGCACCACACTATCCTACGCGAAAGTCTCCTGAATCTGGGGCGGATGGTGGCCGAGTTCTGTCATTTACATGCCTTACGGGCAGAAACGATTAGCCAACGTGTGACGTTCGCCGATTTTGCACAATGGCAAGAGTTAATCTCGAAGGCGCATCTCACGGGTGCACTGATCCTGACCGGTCATTTTGGCAATTGGGAACTCTTTGCGTATGCACACGCGTACTACGGGTTTCCGGTACACATCATTCATCGTCGCTTGCGCAATCCTCTGGTGGACGAAGTGATCGTGCGAGAGCGTGAGCACTGTGGGAACAAGGTCATTCGTAAAACGACGGCCGGAATCGAAGTCCTACGTGCGATCCGAAAGAAAGCGCTCGTCGTTGCGGCAATTGACCAGAATGCCTCAGGCCGCCTGGGAGTATTTGTCCCATTTTTCTCGCGCCTTGCTTCCACCTCTGCCGGGCTTGCGGGTCTCGCCCTTGCTTCGAATGTGCCGGTCATTCCCGCTGTGTTGGTCCGGGAGCAGGGCACATGGCGGCATCGGATTGTGATTGGGGCGCCGGTGGAGGTGGTGCGGACGGGAAATCAAGAAGAAGATCTGCGACTACTAACGGAAAAATTTTCTGCCATTGTTCAGCAAATGGTCGAACAATATCCCGACCATTGGCTGTGGATTCACAAACGGTGGAAGCGTCGGCCGGACGGCGAACCGCCGATCTATTAAAGCCTTCTCTGACTGGCTACGAAGCCAGGACGCCCGAAAGCAGGAAGACTCACGTTTCAATCTCCTACGGAGTTCACTAGTCGTTTCGATCCGCTTCCGTTATTGATCTTCCGCTTCGATCCCCGCCAACATCGTGAGCACCTTCGCCCCGATTCGTTCGCTCCGGGACGAGGTTTCCGCGATGCTTTGCATTGCTTGCGCGATCAAACGCACTTCACGTAACACGATCAGTACCGCAGCGAGAATCACTACGCCGTTGATCCAAAGAAGCCCGTGGTCCATGTGTTCACCTCCTTTCTTGTCCGTCCTAATTAAATATATCAAAAATCAAAATTTCAATCTCCTACGGAGTTCACTAGTCGTTTCGATTCGCGTCCTGCCGGCACTGGGAACACGTGAGGCGCTTGGGTTTCAATCTCCTACGGAGTTCACTAGTCGTTTCGATCATAGGCCGCGCGCTGTTGCGTTTGGAGCTGCGGTGTTTCAATCTCCTACGGAGTTCACTAGTCGTTTCGATCCGCGCCCAGCGTACGCAGTTGGCTCAATTCGCCTTGTTTCAATCTCCTACGGAGTTCACTAGTCGTTTCGATACAGTCGTTTGCCTGAGCAGCCTCCTACCCATTGTGTTTCAATCTCCTACGGAGTTCACTAGTCGTTTCGATGGACATGAAAAATTTGATGGGTCAGAAGTTCGGAGTTTCAATCTCCTACGGAGTTCACTAGTCGTTTCGATGCGTGGATCAACCACTACCGGGACACGACCACGGTGTTTCAATCTCCTACGGAGTTCACTAGTCGTTTCGATTTCAGGTTCCCATCGGCCATCCGGTCGATAAAATCCGTTTCAATCTCCTACGGAGTTCACTAGTCGTTTCGATTCGCTATTGGGGGCCAACTCCCAACGGGCAAATTCGTTTCAATCTCCTACGGAGTTCACTAGTCGTTTCGATGTCGGATGCCGCCCTCACGGCGGGCACCCTCATCGGGTTTCAATCTCCTACGGAGTTCACTAGTCGTTTCGATTTATTGTATCAATGTCCCGGCAGACGTGGACGATTGGGTTTCAATCTCCTACGGAGTTCACTAGTCGTTTCGATCCATAATATCTCGCTGGACCGTACAGACTTCGTAGAGGTTTCAATCTCCTACGGAGTTCACTAGTCGTTTCGATCTCTGCCGAATTATGTGCCGGCACTCATTGACAAGTTTCAATCTCCTACGGAGTTCACTAGTCGTTTCGATGATGCAGACAGAACTTGAACGTCGGCTCACCCGAAATAGTTTCAATCTCCTACGGAGTTCACTAGTCGTTTCGATTCCCGAGTTTCAAATTCTGGAACGATCGTACGACCGTTTCAATCTCCTACGGAGTTCACTAGTCGTTTCGATGTTGTTTGGGTCTCCGGTGCCACCGGCTCATGGGGGTTTCAATCTCCTACGGAGTTCACTAGTCGTTTCGATTCCGCGATAGCTTAGGCGGCGCGTGCGCCGTGAAGGGGTTTCAATCTCCTACGGAGTTCACTAGTCGTTTCGATCAGCGTATCGAAATAATCGCCGAGTCCGAAAATACGGTTTCAATCTCCTACGGAGTTCACTAGTCGTTTCGATGGTTGGTATCATTTCTTCAGCGTTTTTGCCAGCTTGTATAGGTTTTTACGCGAGTCAGTCCTGTCTGGACGAAGTCTGAGACTGAGCTGTAACTGTCCGCTCTTATCCATGCTTGCTAACCCTCCAATCTTCCACGCCATTGTTCCGAGCGCGTATCGCCTGGGTTTTTGCCGACAGCTTCGATCCGCGCTGGGCCGATTAAACGATCACTGCTCCTTCCCGACGCGGTTTCTCTCCGCCGATACGCTCAACTTGGCGCTTGCAACTTTCACACAGAAAGTAGAATCGAACGCTATCGTCTTTGTCTGCCTCGATTAGATGGTCAAGTCGGTCTTTGAGCTTGAGAAACTGCATCTTCTCCACTTCGCACTCGAAGACGCTGTATTGCATCCACTGGCCGAAGTTTTTCAGCGCTTTGAAAATGCGGCTGCGACGTTTGTCGTCGGCGATGTCGTATGAAATTACCACGAGCATACTTTTTTCACTCCGAAGAAGAATTCTTCGCTCAAGTTCTTCGTGGAGCGGATACTCCCGAATCTCGACAAATTTTTACGGCGAGCCAGTCTTTTGCTTCCCGATGCCTGGGGATAGTAGAGGTCTTGTTTGTTGCTGGATTATACCAGATCGAGTGCTTCGCCCCTTCACGAAATAAGCGACAACCATGCTCATGCAAGTGCTGGAGGAACTCCCAGCGCTTCACACTACAGAATGTCACAGTTCTACGGTAAGCGGTTCTTTCCGTACTCCCATCTGTGGCCGCTCTTTTGCCGCGAGAGCACGGTTTGCTTCAAGGATAAGTATGAGCGCCTCTTTGAGGTTTTCCCGCGCTTCCTTCAGTGTCCTTCCTTGCGTGTTGGCTCCGGGCACTTCTCCTACATAAGCGACATACCAGTTCCCTTGCTTTTTAAAGACCGCAGTAAATTCACCTTTCATAAATAGCTGCTCCTCTTGTTGTGGCTGGACGTTACCGTATCACAAATGGCTCATAATGTTCGAGTTCTCCTTGAATGCACTTGGCCAGAATGCGGGCTTGCAGCTCGAAGCACCGTTGATACGTCACCTTGTACTCAAAAACAGGATGCTGAATCTCGGTCTGTTTGCGCTCTTCGTACTGGACGAGAAACTTCTTCCGTGCGTCGGGTGTCAAACTGTGCACGTTTCCCAAGCCAATAGCGAAATCCTCAGGTTGGATGACACGCTTGTTAAGACAGCTCAGGACAGTCGCATCGACGATGAGCGGACGAAACTCTTCCATCAAGTCCAACGCCAACGAGGGCCGACCATAACGATCGGCATGCAAGTACCCACAGTAGGGATCAAAGCCCAGGACATTGACTGCCGCGTGTACATCGTTCGCTAACAGTGCGTAGCCAAAACTCAGTAAGGCATTGACTGGATCGGTTGGCGGACGCCGCACTCGCTTACTAAACGAGAAACCATCGGCTTTGATAAGACGGTCAAACACACCGAAGTATGCGGCTGACCCTTCACCTTCATGCCCACGCAACGCGGCAAGATCGTCCGCCCGCTCGGCACGTCCTTCAGCGCCGCGGATGGCTTCAACTGCGTCATCGACAACAAGATCGTCGGTATTGCGCGCCGCCCGTAATAGTGTCACCCGCAGGTTGGCGAGCTTACCCAAGACAAATCCCCGCGCCAAGGTAAGGGTACGGTGTTCGTCGAACGACGCCGCATACTGTGCTCGGCGTAACAACGAGTTTTTAGAGAACGCCGGCTCGATGCGGCCAATATAGCGGCCGTACTCGGTGAGATAGGTCAGATGAACGTTGCGCTCCATCAAAGCGGCGACCGTGTACGGAGTGACTGTGACTCTCCCCATCACGACAACCTGTGACACCTTTAACATGGGAAGATCTAGCAGGGTCTCGCCTTTCAACGTGACGCGCAGGCGCTCATCTTCTTTGCGCAATACCGAATCCTGTTGAGTGAGGTAAAGTGTGGACATAAGCAAAATAGGCTAAAGGCTTAAGGCCAAAGGGAGGCGTCAAGGTTCAATCTTCTTCAGAAGGGAAGCGAGCATCCTGATAATTTCTTTATTAAGATTAGCGATCTCTTTCACAATCTCTACGTTGACACGTTGCCGCAGCACGGAAGAATCTTGTAGCTTCAGGAGCCAATTCTCCGTTTCATAGGCTGAACGGAGTGCATAACTCAGAAATCGTCCGTATTCCTTTCCACGATAGCTACTATGACCTTCAGCAATGTTTGCACTGATAGAAGTAGAGGAACGCAGCAACTGATCTCCAATCACCCAAAACGGTTGTTGGCGAGGGAAAGATGTCACGAGTTCAATGACCTGCAAATCCATTGCATGTGCTTTCTGCCACACGATCAAGTCCCGAAACGTTTTAATTCCCGGCCGCTCGCTCATACTTTTTCCCCTTTAGCCTTTGGCCTTTAGCCTGCAGCCTCTCATTTCTTAGCCGAGCGGATTCTCTTGGCAAACAAATGTCGTACAAACTACACCCTTTACATCGTGGCGTGTACGGATTGGGCGGACGTGCGCCGGAGTCGATCAACTGACGCACGGCGGTGATCGCTGCTCGGGTTTGTTGGCGTAGCTCAGTGGTGAACTCAACTTCCTGCCGTCGCCCCGTGGCTGCATAATAAATGTATCCTTTGTTGACCTCTCTTCCGGTCATCTCTTCCAGACATAGCGCCTGGGCGCAGAGTTGCAGTGCGTCGTTGATCCACTCGCCCCGTCGTCCCTTCTTATACTCGATCGGGTACAGCTCCCCGGCTCGTTCTTCAATCACGTCGGCTTTGCCGCAGACACCGAGCGTTCGAGCGTACAGATACACACTACGTGTTTGTATCGTCCCATCGCGGGCACTGCTTTCTCCCGAATCCACGCGCTGGTGGAGTAACGTGCCTTCGACGGTATGCTCATTCTCGACAAAGATGTTCTCGACGAAGATGTAGTAGCAACGTCGTGAGCAATAGTCGTATTGATTCAGAGCAGACAAGAAGATGAATTCTTCCATTTTTCCTTTTACTCTAGAGCCTAGAGCCCAAATCCTAAATCCTTCTGGTAACACCAAACCCCATTGTCGTCTTCGCGCCCACGCCCGCATAGAAAGCAAAATCCGCCAACACGTTGAGCGTCTTAATGATGGCTTGGTCATGTAACTCCACCAAGCGAAAGGAGCACGAGCCGACGAATCCCGGAAATGTCGTGGTACGATACTGACCACTATCTCGTTGAAACACCAGCCGCGCCATTTGTGAGGTAATGCGATGATGCGTCATTTCGAGATGATGACCGCAAATCTCCTTCAGCAGATTCGCCTCGACAAAGGACGACGGTGAGAATTGATTCCAATTGCGTAACAGACTCCCGAAGATTAGATCCGACAAGGGCAGGGGAACTATGAGATCAGGATACGCCGGCCCACCGCCGCGCTTGAAAAATGTCGGTGTGGCGAACTGAAAGGAAAACTGCTTCTCAGACTCGGACGCCTTTTTATACAGCTCCTCAAAAGACGTACACCCGGTCCACTCCTCACCGCTTTGTGGCGTAGTGAGAATACGCGCGACCGTCAGTTCAGTGCGCGCCAGATCAAGCGAAAGATTAGGCGCCGATAAAAAATAACGGGCCAGGAGCGGGTAGATCGCGTCATCGAGAAACGTGAAACGAATCTTGAGTTCCTCCCCGGCGCGGATGGACTCCGCCCGGCGTTGGCGTTCACTCAACAACAGCGCCGTGGAGAACGGTTTCAGTCCTTCAGTCCTGTGGACTTCATCGCCTTTGACGGCGCTAGCCTGTTGGAGAAGTTCATAAAACAACCCGTGGAGGATTTTTCCCTGGGCGTGCATAAGAGGAAGATCGGTTCTCGGAAAGGCGTGAATGACAATAGCGTAGGGCATGGAAGAGTTCTCCTTTTTTATACAACCCACCATTCACCAGTCTGACGTTGGATCGACCAGCCATATCGAGCCATGACTCGGTAGCCATCGAGACCACTGAGCAAACGGAGCTGTTCATCGTTGGCACTCAGACAGGTCACCTTCAGGTTTGTCGGATACACACCATCTCGGATAAGAGTTGCCCATTGCCAGGGCCGTAAATCCGTTTCTTCAAGAATTAGACAGGGGACAAGCTTTTGCTCGACGGCGCTAATTATCTGTGAAGCAGTGGGAATGACAGAGCCTTGTTTTGCTCGACTCACCTGTAATCCTTGGAGAGCTGTCGGCTTTTTCATGTAGCGGCGCCGAAACTCTTCCCAGCTCCCGTCATAATGAAATACCCAACCGACTTCCAAAGGCTTCTCCACAATGTCTTGCAGAACGACATAGAGATCCGCTGCTTCCCGTTGTCTTTGTTCTTTGAGCTTCCACTCGTAAAAGCGCAGTAGATGAAAGAGCGAGAGCGGCACTGTCTCTCGTGCAGGGGAGACCAATCCGTGTGGGTCGTCCGCTTCAACCTCAACGCCTACATCCGCATCACGGAAACTGAAAACTGGAAGAAGTGCAGTCACCTCGCGGGCAACATAGGCTTGCAATTTGGCGCGTGCGGTTGTCTTTTGCAGTACCTGAGCAGCCATCGCTCGCACCTGCTCTTCAGGAAGCGGCTGTCCTTCTTCCTGGGCGTATTCACGCAAGGCTCTCACCACTGTTACGTCGACACTTGGGGTAGTCTTGCGCAATTCTTCTTGTAAGCGACGGAACCCTTGGTAGCGGCGAATCTCGCCTTTTAGACTCCGGAGCTGCTTTTTGCTTGACGGCGCGTACACGCGTTTGATGCTGTTGAACACGCGCTCAATGATATCCGCCTTCTCGCCAAGTAATTTATCCATTTCCATGAGCGGTTGAGCGACTTCCAAGAAGGCATACGAACTCACATACTGAGAGAATGAGGGACGCTGCATCCGTTCACCGGCAGCTTCGTGTAGTAAGGCTCGCAACTGTGCACGAGAGAGCCTGGACTGCTCGCCAATCTGGTTACGTAAGTTTTTCAATGGCTCGTCAGGAATCAACGCAAGCGCCGTAGAGGTAACATCCTGTACCGATTTGCCTAATACTCGACCGGCGCGCCCAAGCCGTTGCCAGAACTGATCTTCCCATGGGGCTTCAAAGCCGACGAAATCAAGGTTCTGGCGCTCTTTGGACCGACCCTCAAAGTTGAAACCGATGTCCACCGTAGGGGTAGCGAGGAGGAGTGGTTTACGGGGAGCTTGTTGTCGCTCTTCTTTGCTGAGTGGTCCGGTGATGCGACCAACACTGTGAGTTCCTAATTTTCGCTCGAATTCCCGTGCAAGACGATTGACTCCGTACAAACTGTTAAGAAGGATCGCTCCGTCTTTTTCTTGATCGACAAACTCAGCGATCCGTTCAGTGTGCTGAAGAAACTCCGAAGCTGCATCTCGCGTATAGGGATGCAGTTCAAGTTCTACCTCCGTGAGACTCCTCGTGGCTAGTGGGTCATCTGGACTCACTGGCTGTGGGTCTAAGCGTTTGACCGTAATTCCTTCTTGCTCAAGTCGCTCAATGAAGCGGTTGAAGTCAGAGTCAGGAGTGGCGGTGAGCAGACAAATTTTTCGACGTTCTGGAAGGTCAAGAGAAAAGTAGCCGAACTCCTTCGAGAGTAGGATAAAGAACAGGAGATTGGCAAACTGCTTGGCGTCGTAGTAGTGAACTTCATCAATGATGATGTATTGAAACTTGGCGATGAACTGCTCGGCGATGTTGCGTCGATCAAGATTATTAAAGAGATAAAACACGCCATAGTAAAAGAGGTCGGGATTGGTCACGAGTAGCAATGGCGGTTTTGTACTTTCAGCAGTGTTATCCAGCTCTGGCAGCAACGTTGGATTCGTGAGAATACGGTAAAAGCGTTCGCTAGGTCGATCCGGTAAGTGACTGAGGGAGGACTGTCGTAAGTATGCCGCATCTATTGCTGCTACTGCATGCGGCAAGGGGGCATCAGCAATGAATTGTTTGGCATCTTTCGCGTGTTGCCTGACTAACTCGTTGACCGGAGCAATAAGGAGCGTATTTGCTTGCGGATGAGCGAGCAGCCAGAGTAGCGCAGCTTTGGTCTTGCCCGTACCGGTGGGAAAGGCGTTGATGACCATGTCATGTGTGGCCAGAGCTGCAGCCGTTTCTACTTGGTGCTGCAAGGGCTGGGGTAATACTTGGCGGACAGCAGGAGGAACGGCTTCTGGTGCAGCATAGCGTTGATATTCAGCCTCAAGATGTACACGAATCGGTTGTGACATTAAGATGCCCTCCGCCGCCCTCGGCTACGCGTTGGTGCGTTAGCGGGAGGAAAACCGAAAACCATGCCAACCGGCAAGCGAGTATCACCCAATGTATACATACGCCCGGAAAGTTGGACGTTACGAATCAGTGGAACCGGAGGAAGATTAAAGAGATCGTGATAGCCAATCTCGGTATCTGTACTCAGATCAAGTGGATTGAGAAAGGTGGCAATCCGGACTCCTCGCTCCATATTCGTCGGTGGGTCGCGCCATTCGTGTGTCACTGCGACACGCGTCTTGCCAAGAAATTTGCCCAGGCGAATGTAGCGCGGGAGCGGCAACGCTTCGCGGGTGAAGACGTAACAAGCAAAACAATTACCACGCGAGAGCATGCGTAATCGTCCTTTCTGGGGAAAGTTGGTGACCGGTGCGCGTGCGTTCTCAAGACGAACGGCAAGGTCGGAGACCACGGCGTTGTTCGCCATCTTGTACCAGTAGGATTCGACCATGCCGTTGAAACGTTCTACCTCAAGTGCCGGAGCACCTAGCGGGGTGCCCGGTGTGACGTAAATGCCTTTTTCATTTAGGGAGGAAAGGTCCTCGCGATAATACGGGCGGTCTTCTCGCTCAGAGAGACGATACGGTGTCACGGCCAGACCAAGTGCATAAATGAGAGCATAATTGCCGAGCACGGGCTCGGTCTGGAACAATTCGTCGATCTCGCGGCTGGCGAAGAAGACCTTCTCATGCAAGGTCAATTCAAGACGGTAGACGAACATTCCGCCCTCCTTTAGCGACCTTTCTTGGTTTTCGCTGGCGCTGGGTACGAAGCGTCGAGTCGGCGGAGGAACGATTCTGGTTCCTTATAAGTTTCGTGAATCTCGGCAAGGAATGCCGCGAGCG
>Ga0070741_10013579_pt1 | contig 14332 bp, 13 predicted proteins | sample Coa_R1_4_FD_66440 | JGI IMG/M metagenome (GOLD analysis project Ga0070741, IMG submission 66440) | Surface soil microbial communities from Centralia Pennsylvania, which are recovering from an underground coalmine fire - Coalmine... | ecosystem: Environmental > Terrestrial > Soil > Unclassified ...
ACGATGGGCGGCGGCATGGGCGCCATGAAGCGCGTCGCTACGCTTCTGGAAATCTTCACCAGCCAGAACGGCACCATCGTCCTGCTGGAAATCCGGACCGCGCCTGCGCCGGACAACGATTTGCAGGTTGCCGGGATGGCGGTGCCTTATCCCGGTGAGCGGCTGTGCGGAGACGCTTGGGCGTGTCATCGGACGGCCGAACTCTGCAGCATCCTGTTGGTCGACGGGCTAGGCCATGGACGCATGGCCGCTGAAGCCGCTGACGAGGCGATTCAGGTCTTCCGTCAACGGGCGGGACTCCCGCCTGGCGAGATCCTGTCGTATATCGACGACGGGCTGAAAAAAACGCGCGGGGCGGTTGCCGCGATCGCAGAGATCCGTGCGGCGGAGAAAATTCTGACTTATGGTGCCGTGGGCAATACGATGTGCACTCTATTGAGCCGTCAGACTTCGCGCAACCTGATGTCGCATAATGGCACCCTGGGCGTGGCCTCTCCACGCATTCCGGAGTTCCGCATTGACTGGCCCGACGACGGCATACTCGTCATGCATTCCGACGGCCTCGCCTCCCGCTGGGACCTTTCGACGTATTCCGGGTTGCTGGCGCGACACCCGGCTGTGATCGGGGGCGCGCTGCTGCGGGATTTTCGCCGGCAACGCGATGACGCCAGCGTGGTTGTGGTCAAAGCTGCGGCCTGAACGATGTCCGAGCCGATTCTCAGCATCGCACTCCGGACCGAGCGTGACGTGGTGCATGCACGCCAGCGCGTCCGCGAAATTGCCGCGTCACTGGGCTTCGACAATCAGGACCAGATCCGCCTGGCTACCGCGACCTCCGAGATGGCGCGCAACGCCTTCCGTTATGCCCGCAACGGCACCGTAGAATTCTCGCTTCAGCTTGAGCACCCCCAGCACGTCGAAGTTTCCATCCGCGACTCCGGGCCCGGCATTTCCAACCTGCAGCAGATTCTCGATGGCCGCTATCGCTCCGAAACCGGCATGGGGATGGGCATCCTGGGAACCAAACGCCTCATGGATGAATTCGAGCTGAAGTCGTCTGCGGAAGGCACGGTTGTCCGCCTGGTGAAAAGGATGCCGCGCAATCGTCCGCTGCTGACTTCGCGGAACGTTCGTGAGTTGGAGCAGCGGTTGCGCAGCGTGGCAATCCAGGGCCCATATGCGGAGATCGAACGCCAGAACCAGGAGCTGTTAAAGACCCTGCAGGAGCTGCGCTCCCGGCAGGAGGAGCTGACGCTGCTGAATCGTGAGTTGGAAGACACCAACCGCGGCGTGGTGGCGCTCTATGCCGAACTGGATGAGCGCGCCGACTACCTGCGGCGCGCTTCCGAGCTCAAGACGAAATTCCTCTCCAATGTCTCGCACGAATTTCGCACCCCGCTCAATTCCATCGTCTCTCTTTCACATCTGCTGCTGGACCGGCTGGACGGCGAGCTGACGCCCGAGCAGGACAAGCAGGTCCGCTACATCGAATCGTCGGCGCGCGATCTGCAGGAGATGGTGAACGACCTTCTGGATATCGCCAAGGTAGAGGCCGGCAAGATCAAGATTCGCGTTAAAGAATTTGAGGTGAAGGAGCTGTTCAGCGCATTGAAAGGCATGCTTAAGCCGCTGCTGGCCGACAACACAGCCGTGGACCTGGTCTTCGAAGATCCGGTCGGCCTGGCCCCGCTGCACACCGACGAGGGCAAAGTTTCGCAGATCGTGCGCAACCTGATCTCCAATGCCCTCAAGTTCACGCCCAGAGGCAGCGTCACCGTTTGCGCCCGGCGTGGCTCCGGCAACCGCATTATCTTCGAGGTGGCCGATACCGGCATCGGAATTCCGGCCGAATACCACGAGACCATCTTTCAGGAGTTCAGCCAGATAGAGAATCCGCTGCAGGACCGCCATCGCGGCACCGGCTTGGGATTGCCGCTATGCCGCAATCTGGCCACCTTGCTGGGTGGACGCTTGTGGCTGGAGAGCCGGCCGGGCGCCGGCTCGCGCTTCTTCGTCGAGATCCCCGCGGTCTACCTGGGCGAAGCCAAGCTCAAGACCGGGCCGCTGCCCAGTCCGGAGTTTCATCGGGCGCCCGTGCTCCTGCTGGAGGACGACGAGGAAACGGGATTGGTATTCGAATCGTTGCTGCGAGACACGGGCTTCCAGGCCGTCGTTGCTAATGAGATTTCGCAGGCCGAGGAGTGGCTCCAGCGGCACACACCCGTGGCTATCGTCTCCGACATCTACATTGGAGACAACACGGCGTATGAGTTCCTGGCCGGCGTGCGGCGGTCGAATCCCACACTGCCCCTGATCATGACCTCCGCGTACGCGAGCGCACCGGAGGCCCTGGCGCAAGGTGCAGACCTGTTCCTGCCCAAGCCGCTGGAGCGCGAAAGTCTGTTGAGGGAGCTTCACCGGCTGACTTCGCGTGGCGCCACCCGCCGCCTCCTCATCGTCGACGACAACGAGGTCTCGCGTTATATCCTGCGCGAGATTCTGGACCAGCCCTGGCTTCGTCTCAGCGAGGCCGGTTCGGGTGGCGAGGCGCTGCGTCTGATCGCTGAATCGGCGCCCGATGCTGTGATCCTCGACCTGTTGATGCCGGATGTAAGCGGCCTGGAGATATTGCGGCGCCTGCGGCAATCGCCGGACACTAACAATCTCCCGGTGCTGATTTATACATCTAAGTCGTTGTCGGAAGCCGAAAGAAAAGAACTGGCGTCTTTACGTACTTCGGTCGTAAGGAAAGAAGATGTTTCGGCGCGCCTGTCGGCGCAGCCGTTCTTGCAGTGGCTGAGCGATGCCGGTCTCACGCCTGAGACCGCCGCTTCACAATCGCATGCCTGAGAAACGACAGCGCATCCTGATCGTCGATGACCGGGAGCAGAACCGCTACGTGCTCGCGCGCTTGCTGCAGCAAGCGGGCTACGAGTGCGAGCAGGCCGGCTCCGGCAAAGACGCGCTGAAACAAATCGCCACCCTACCCGACGTCGCCATCCTGGACGTGCACCTGCCCGATGTCTCGGGCTTCGCTCTGTGCCAGCAGATCAAAAAGGACCCCCTGACGGCGCAGGTCTCCGTGCTGCAGATCTCCGCCTCCTTCGTTTCTGCCGAGGACAAGGCGCGCGCCCTGGAGGCCGGCGCGGATGGATATCTCACCCATCCTATCGATGGCGTAGTTCTGATAGCGACGGTGCGCTCTCTGGTCCGGTTACGCGAAGCCGAAGTGATGGCGCGCCGGGTCGCCGGACAGTGGCAATCGACCTTCGACGCCATGACGGAAGGGCTCGCGTTCGTCGATGCCGAAGGCAAGATCGCCCGCTTCAATCAGGCCTTCCAGGACATCTGCAACAGCACGGTTTGCCGCTTGGGCGGCAGCGCCTCGGAACTGTTGCACGAGTTCCTGGGCACCGACGAGCCCCTGACCGCTGCCGGCAAGGATCGCTACAGCGCCGAGTTTCCGGTCGGCAGGAGGACCATACGTGCCACTGTCGATCGTGTGGTCGACGAGGATGTGGAACTTGGCAGGATCGTGGTGCTCGCCGATATCACCGATCGCCGCGTGGCCGAGTACGCCCTGCGCACCGCGGAGAAGCTGGCCGCCACCGGCAAGCTGGCCCACGCCATCGCCCATGAGATCAACAATCCCCTGGAAGCGCTGGTCAACCTGGTCTATCTGGCCAAGTCAAGCAATCGCCTGGACGTAATCCGGGAATATCTGGCGCGCGCCGATGATGAATTGAAGCGCATCTCCCGCATCACCAAGCATTCGCTTTCGTTCCATCGCGACACCCAGCACGCAGTCCGCATAGATGTCGGCGCGCTCGTGGGCGACGTTATCGAGCTCTACCGCCGAGCTGTCTCAGGCCGGAAAATCTGCATTGCCTACGATTCCAAACCAACCCTGGCAATTTATGGATTTCCCGGCCAGCTTTCGCAGGTCTTCGGCAACCTGCTGCGCAATGCCACCGAAGCGGCGCCTGCCGACTCCCCCGTTGCCGTGCGCGTGCGTCCCATCCACCGCGCCGGCCGAGACGGTACGCGCGTCACCATCCATGACCGCGGCCCGGGAATTCCCGTCAGCGTGCAGGAGCAAATGTTCGATCCCTTCTTCACTACCAAGGAGTTGAAGGGGTCGGGACTGGGTCTGTGGGTGTCGCGCGCCCTCATCATCAGACACGGCGGCTCCATCCGCTTTCGCTCTTCTACCCGGAAAGGCGCAAGTGGAACCACCTTCGAAGTTTTCCTGCCGGTTGGCGGCGTCGACCCCCAGGCTTCCGAATAGTGCGACGGGGCTTATGTACGCTGATCAGCTATACCCGCAGCACCGAGTTTTCACCTTGGCCAGTTCGTGCTGAATGTTGTTTTCGGATACGGGGCCGGTACAACTTTCGTCGTATACTACTGCGGCGGTAGTACTTTGACCGCAACCCATTGTTTTCTCCAGGGGTAATGATGATGCGCGCGAAAAAGTCCCAGCGTGCCCACCGTCCGGCCCAGGACAGCTGGCTGGATATCGATGAGGTCAGGTTGGTAAGTGACCTGCGCATCATGCATTCCAAGGTCGACGAGCTTTACCAGATTGTGGCAAATCTGAAGCGGCGGCATAGTGGCGCGGACATTCACAAGTATGCGGACCAGCCGGTGCTGAATGAGGACATTGCCCGCGTCGACGAGATCTATCTCTGGTTCATACGCCTGAAAGAGCAGCCGCCCCAACGCAGAGCCATGTAGACGCTGCCCGTCAGGGTGAGATCGTTCGACTCACGCCGCCTGCTTCTTCGAAATCTTGTTCAGACCGGCGCTGTCGCGCGCGAAGCTACAGGACAGTCACCCGCATCTCAACGGCAAGCCGAGATTTACAGGCGAGGACACATTGCCCATGGCTGAACCAAAGTTATCGCTCGATGGACAAGTGGCGCTGATCACCGGAGGTTCGCGCGGCATCGGCGCGGCCGCGGTCCGCTTGTTTGTTGCCGCCGGTGCGCGCGTGGCGTTCAATTATCAGCACGCGAAGCGGGAGGCCGGGCAGCTGGTCGAGGAGTTCGGCGATCATCGCGCCTATGCCGTGCAGGCCGATCTGTCGGAAGCCAACGCCGCCGACGCCCTGGTGCGAGCGGCCGTCGGCCGCTTCGGCGGCCTCGACGTGCTGGTCGTCAATCACGGCGTCTGGCCCCCGCAGGATACCGCTGTCGACGAGATGACCGAGCGGCAGTGGCATAACACCGTAGCTATCAACCTTGACAGCAGCTTCTCCCTCATCAAGCACACGGTGGGACACATGAAACGGCAGGGCCGCGGGGGAAGGATTGTTCTCGTGAGCTCGACCGCAGGCCAACGCGGCGAGGCGGGACACTGCGACTATGCGGCCACCAAAGGCGCGCTGATCAGCATGACCAAAGGCCTGTCGACCGAGCTGGCGCCTCACAACATTCGCATCAATTCGGTCGCGCCCGGCTGGGTGGCCACCGACATGACCGCCGATACCCTGAACGATAGGGACAGCCGCAACAAGGTATTCGCCACCATACCGCTCGGCCGCGTCGGTACTCCCGAAGAGATCGCCGCCCCCATCCTGTTCCTGTGCACCGATCACGCCGGCTTCATCACCGGTGAGATTTTCAACGTCAACGGCGGCGCGGTGCTGGCGGGGTGACACTCGGCGTGGAACTCACCTTCCTCCTACGCCGATGCCGTTGACCGTGACCTGCGCGCTGGCAGTTTTATTGGGATTGGCGTTTGCGACGGCTGTGACCGTCACCTGGACCGTCACATCGCTCGCACCGGGTGCGGTATACAGGCCGGCGGCGGTGATGGTGCCCACCTGCGGATTGCCGCCCGCGACGTTGTTGACTTCCCACTGCACAGAAGTATTGCTGGTGCCGGTGACCGTCGCCTGAAATTGCTGCTGCATGCCGGGATTCAAAGTCGCGCTGATCGGCGCGATGGAGATGGCGATGTTTTCGCTCGCGCCGCCGCACGCGGCCAGCAAGTACACGCTCAGCACGAACGGAATAGCAAGGATGCGAAGCACCTTGGCTGGCATAAGACCCTCGGCTTGAGAAGATTTCTCCTGAGTCGGATGAGGGTCAGCAGAGATGTGTTGCCATCGGAGGGATCGTACGGCTCGAGCCTGGGCTGCGCCGCCTACTCGTCGCTGGGCGACTCGGCGAATCCCATCTCGCCCAAATGGCTTTCCGGCAATTCGACATTGCCCTGCGTAGTGTGGTTGGCCTGGCGCAACTCCGCCAGCATTGCGGCCACATTGTCGCCGGCAATGCCGGAGCTGTGATGCAGAAACTCGTCCAGCCCTTCGGGGGTGAAGACCTGCACCCACGAGTTGGCACCCACGTTGTAGTTGACCTGATATTGCAGCGGATCGGGTTTCAAGCGGAAGATGTGCAGATTGCCTGGCATAGCGGATTCTCAATCACCCCAGCTCACGGCTCTGCATTGTATGATTCCCGCATACTCGGAAGCAAACCGCTTCGGGCAAAAAAAATAGCGGGGTAGAATTCCCCGCCGCTTCCCTCATTGTTCCGTGCGTTGCGATTCACGACTCCATCGGCGACGCTTCCGGGAAACGCAGCTTGCATTTCGCCAACGCCCGGTTGAGCAGGTCCTCCACCTGAGACTCCTCCAGGCTTTTCGCCATTGCCAGCTCGCTCACCAGCAGATAACGGGCGCGCTCCAGCATCTTCTTCTCGCGGAAGCTGAGCGGCTTGTCCTGGCCCAGCAGCAGCAATCCTTTCAGAACCTCGGCGACGTCCAGCAGCGATCCCGTCCGCATCTTGTCGGAGTTCTCTTTGAAGCGGTACTTCCAGTCGGCGTGGTTCTCGCACTTGCCGTCCATGAGGAAGTCCAGGATCTTCTGCACCTCGCCGTTGCGGATGACCCGCCTGAGGCCGACGCTGCCTACATTCTGGAACGGCACCATCACCTTCAGGCTGCTGGCTTTGATTTTGAGGAGGTAGAATCTCTCGATTTGTGAGCCGATGGTCCTGCTGCTGATCTGCTCAATTACGCCTACCCCATGGTTCGGGTAAACGACCTTGTCTCCGATGCTAAAAGACTGGCTGTTCATGAGGGCCGGAGATACTGTTACCCGGAAGTTGCTCCGGTTTGGTTAAGAGGGGAACGGCGCTAAGTATGAAACTATTGTACCTCGATTCGCGAAAATAGGCAATTTATAGGGCTGCGCGAGAGTGGATCAGTTTGGAATCTGAGCTGTGGAAGGGCACGGCTTCAGCCCTGCGGAGAGGACGATGGAAAAGGGCTTTAGCCCCGGTTGCCACGGCTAAAACCGCCGTCAATGGCCTGTGGTTTCGCCGGACTGAAGTCCGGCTCTTCCACCGGTACAAATTCGTGGAGCTCTCGTGTGTGCTCTTGAACGAGGGAGTGGCCCGTGTCCGCTCGCGTATAATACGGAGATAGCTTCGCAAGAGGCCGCTGGCCGCAGAGCATCGACCCTTGAAGTATGCCTGAGCACATCAAGAAAAAGCTTTCCGAGGAAATCGCGCTCCTCGAGCATGAGCTTAACCACGAATTACCGAAAGAACTGAAAAAAGCCGTAGCCATGGGCGATCTAAGCGAGAACGCCGAGTACCACATGGCCAAGCAGCGGCAGGAATTCGTGCGTGCACGCCTGGGCCAGCTGAAGCAGCGCATGGCCGACTTGTCCATGGTCAACATGGCCAACATCCCCCGCGACCGCGCTGCCATCGGATCCACCGTAGTCGTTTACGATTCCACTAAAGACGAGAAGATCGAGTACAAGCTGGTGACCAGCGAAGAGTCCGACGTCACCAAGGGGCTGATCTCCACCAGTTCGCCGATCGGCCGGGCGCTGATGGGCAAGAAGGTTGGCGACGTCAGCGAAGTCGTCACCCCGACCGGCAAACGCGAACTTGAAGTGCTTAAGCTCGTCACCATTCACGATGAGGCGTAGCGAAGCGGCATGACCTGGACGAGCGCAGTCGGGCGGTCCTGCAAGTGGCTGCTCTATAAGATTGTTCACGGTCTGGCGCTCACCCGCATCTCGCCCAATGCGCTTACCTTCGCCGGCCTGCTGATCAACGTTGTCGCCGGCATCCTGTTCGGCTACGCCCACGCCGAGAACCAGCGCCGCATCTTCCTCTATGCCGGGCTGGTCATCATCGGAGCCGGCATCTTCGACATGGTCGATGGCCGCGTCGCCCGTGCCACCAACCAGGTCACGCAATTCGGCGGCTTCTTCGATTCCATCATCGATCGCTACAGCGACGTCGCCCTGTTCTTCGGGCTGCTGGTCTACTACGCCCGCGCCAACCGCTTCTTTTACGTGGTGATGGTGGCGTTTGTGATGGTCAGCTCGGTGATGGTGAGCTACGCGCGCGCCCGTGCCGAGTCGCTCATCCCCAGCTGCAAGGTCGGATTCATGGAACGGCCCGAGCGCATAGTGCTGGTCATTATCGGCGCGCTATTCAACCGTATGGGCCCGGTGCTGTGGGTGATTGCCGTGCTCAGCACCATCACCGTCGTCCACCGCATCCGCCACACCTACCAGGTGCTACGTGAGATCGAGCCCCCGCCGGCGTTTGTCGCTCCCGATCCGATGAAGTTCGAAGAAATCGTGGGCTAGCGGTCCTACTCTTCTCTTGATTGTCCCGGCTTTGATGGGGCACGGCCTTCAGCCGTGCCGTACGGAGGCGCCATATGGGCGCCTTTAGGCGTGGGGAACCTTCCACTCGGCGGCTGAACAGTTTGCTGAAAAACTTCTTTCGCGCCGTCTGTCGCCGGCTGAAGCGGGCTCGGGAGATCCAGAAACCAAGGCCTTACACGCTGGCCTGAAAGGCCAGCTCTAACCGTGCCAGGCTCTTCCTCCATGCGGGGCCGTGTTTCCTACATCTCCCACAGGCACTCGCCGCCGCGATACATCGACATCAACCCATCCTCGCTGATCTTCAGCACCGTCCCATAATGCGAGGCCGCAATGGCAGCGGTTGTCCTGCCGCCTTCGACGGTGCGTTGCAGGCTATCTTGCCCGTAGTGATGGTGCAGGATTGCGCCGAAGGCCAGCAGGTTGCCGTCGCCGCCCAGCACCACCGCCCCGTCGATACGCGCAATGTTCTCCAGCACCGTCGACGGCACGTCGAGAATGCTGCGGTCGCGCAGCAGATAGTGCAACTGGTCCTTGGCAATGCCGGCGACCAGGCTATCATGGTTGAGGTGGTCCAGCAGATCTGATTGCGAGACCAGCTCCGGCGCGGACGCGGAATCTTCCAGTATCACGAACAGCGCGCCACGCCGGCTCTCCGTCAGGTTCAAAGCCAGCGAAAACAGCCGCTCTGCCAGCGCAGCGTTGCACAGCGCGTCCTTCCACATGGCGTAGCGGTGGCGCGCATCTACCAGCCGCCACTTGCCGTCGATGAAACGAAACACCGGCACGCCGTCGGAGTAGATCTTGATCTCGCCGTTGGGCGATAGGATCAGGCAAATGTGCCCGCCGCACAACGTGGCCCGCGCATGCTCGGCATACTTGGCGGCCGGCGGAACCGCCAGCGGCATATCGCGATAGGGTTCGGTCCACTCGTTGATGTCGATCAGCTCGGTCAACATTCCGTTCTGATCGACCAGCGCCAGGGTGCGCAAGCCATCGCACAGCCGATGGAAGCTGCGCACCGTGGTCAACTGATGCGAGTAGTGCAACGCATTGGGCGGCGTCTGCGGAGGGACATGGCAGGGCTCGGGCATCGAGCCGAATAGCAGCACTCCGGTCGAGATGCGGCGATTCTCGTAGGTGCTCATGCTGCTGGTGCGCAGCACTTCGATGGCGTCGGCCACGCGGTCGGGGATCTCCGCGATAGCTTCGGCGCTGCGATGGGGGCGTGGGTCGAGGAAGGCGGAGACGAAGCGGTCCTCGGGCAGGCCGCGAAACAGCGGAAAGCTCTGTGCCGCCAGTATCTGATCGGTGATCAGCTGGTAGCGCGCCGACAGCACCATGCCGATGCTGCGAACCAGCCGCCGCTCGTGCTCCGACAGCCGCGAGCTGGCGCGCAGCGAATAGCCGCTGCCCAGCCACTCGAACTCCAATTCGCCGCCGCTCGGTACCGCTCCCACCAGCTCCGGCATCGTCCCCGCGCCATCGGTATTTCGCTGCAGCGTAGCGCCGGGAAAGAAATAGCGGACTCCATTCTCCAGCAGATCGGTATACAGATTGCTGATGAAGCGGGTGCGCTTTTCGGGCGGGATCGCGGCGATGGGAGAGTTGTCCATGATTTTTCGCAAAGCAACGAAGGCTGGCGCGCAGAGGTTCTGTCGTAACTTGTATGAATGATGCGGCCGCAGCAGGCGAGGATGCGAACTCAATTGCGCGCAGGCAGCGATCTACAAGGCCCCGACCGGCTGCGCGCTCTGCTCCACTTTCGCTTCGCGCAGATATTTTGCCGCTTCCTCCGGCGGCGTCGGATTCTGATAGAAACCGGTGCCCCACTCGAAGCCGGCGATCTTCGTCAGCCGCGGCATGAACTCCACGTGCCAGTGGTAATAGTCCATCGCCGACTCCTGCACCGGCGCGGTATGGATCACCAGGTTGTAGGCGGGATTGTCCAGCACCTGGTCGGCGCGCAGCAGCAGGTTCTTCAGCGCCTTCGCCAACCCTTCATACACCTGCGACGAAGAGTTTTCGAACGATGACTCGTGGCGCTTGGGCAAAATCCAGGTCTCGAACGGGAACCGCGGAGCATAGGGGGCGACGGTAAGAAAGCCGTCGTTTTCGGCGACCACGCGCGTGCCGGCTTCCAGCTCCTGGCGGATGATGTCGCAGAAAACGCAGCGTTCTTTGTAGACGAAGTATTGCTTCGAGCCCTCGAGCTCTTCCACCACATGCTTGGGCACGATGGGCAAGGCGATGAGCTGGCCGTGCGAATGTTCCAGCGTGGCGCCCGCCAGCGGCCCGTGGTTCTTGAAGATGAGGATGTACTTGAAGCGCCGGTCTTTTTTCAGATCGACGATGCGGTCACGAAACGCCCAGAGGACATCCTCGATGCGCTTCTCCGTCAACTCCTCCAGCATCACCCCATGCTCGGGCGTCTCGATGATGACCTCATGCGCGCCGATGCCGCTCATCTTGTCGAACATCCCCTCGGCCTGCCGATTCATGCTGCCCTCGATGCCCAGCGCCGGAAACTTGTTGGGCACCACGCGCACCGTCCAGCCGGCGGCGTTCGCCGAGGCGCCGTTGGGACGATAGGCCAGCACCTCCGGCGGCGTCTTGCTCTCGTTGCCGGCACAGAAGGGGCAGAAGCCGCCCTTCGGCTTCACCGGCTCGCGCGTAAAGTCGGAGGGGCGCTTGGCGCGGTCGGTGGAGATGATGACCCAGCGCCCGACAATGGGATCTTTGCGCAGTTCAGGCACAGAAAATACTTCTCCTGCAAGGTTCTATGGTAACGCTTTCTCTAGCCGCTTTTCGCTGTTCGCCAGAACGCTTCTTCCGGGCTAGCAAACAACCGTCTGGCGATGAGCGAATGGCGAAGAGCGAACAGCGGCTTCACTTCACTTCACCACTTCCGGCGCCGGCGCGCTGCCCACCAGCTTCTCGACATCCCCCATTTCCTTCGGGACACTCGACGACAGCACCTCCGGCCCGTTGGCGGTGATTAGGATCGTGTCTTCCACGCGGAAGTGCCAGTGCTTATCAGGGAATTCGACGATCGGCTCAACCGTCACTACCTGCCCGGCCTGGATTGGCCCCTTCGGCAGCATGACATCGTGCGTCGCCAGCCCGACGAAGTGTCCCGGCCAGCCATACCACTGAGAGGCGATCCCCTCGCGCTCAAAAACCTTCTTGCCCGCCGCCTCGGCCTGCTCGTAGGTGTTGCCCACGCGCAGCATGTCGATCACCGCCTTTTGACATTCCAGGTCGGCGTTGTACCACTTGGCCTGCTCGGGCGTGAACTTGCCGTCGATGTTGAAGGTGCGCGTGATGTCCATGGTCATGTGATCGAGATCGGCGGCGTAGTCGAAGACCACGATGCTGCCCGGCTCAATCTTCCCGCGATTGAAAAAGTAATGCCAGGTGTTCGCGTGCAGGCCGGAACCAACGATGGCCGGGTACGCCACGCCTTGCGCGCCCGAGTTGCGAAACACAAACGCCGCCTCCGCCTCGATCTGGTATTCGTACATGCCGGGATGCGCGTGCGCAATTGCCTCCTTGTCGCCGGTCGCGCTGATGCGGCCATTGCGGCGCAAAACTTCAATCTCGCCCGGCCGCTTGATGTTGCGCATCGCGTCCATTGCGCTCGTCACGTCGTGAAAATTGGCCGCCGGATACCGGTCCCGTAGTTTGACGATGACGCCGCGATCGCCCGGCAGCTCCTGCCCATAGGAATTGTTGTACTCGGCGGCATAGTCGCGGCCAGTCTCAAAACGTGCGCCGTCGGGCTTGTCGGCGAATCCCAGCCGCACCCACAGATCGTGCTCGGTGCCGGCGCCGAAAAGAAAACTCAGATATCCGTCCAGCGCGGACAAGGGTGCGACCGCCTGGAACCCCAGCTCTTTCTGCTCATCATTGGACATCGACAGCAGGTTCGCGCCATACACCTGGATCTCGCGCGGGCTCTGCTGCGGCTCGAAGATGGTCACGCGCTGCGTGCTCGCGTCCAGGAGCATCACTGCGCCGGGATCGCCCAGCCCGGTGTAGTAGTAGAAATCGTTGTCCTCGCGATAGTGATCAGCCGGGGGCTCCTGCGTCTTGGCGAAGAGCAGCACGTATCCGGTCTTCACCTTTCCCGCCAACTCGGTGCGGCGCGCAGCGAACTCCTGCGGGCCGCCCAGGTCCTCTATGGCGGCGCGGTCGGTGTATTGGGCGTAGGCGGAAAGAGACGAGAAAAGGAAGAGAGAAATCGCAATCTGTCGGATCATGCCTTCAGGAGTGTAGCCGCTCGATACAGGCGTCCGCAATCACAGAGGTCCCAAATGCCAACTCCCAAGTGCCAAATGATAGCTGCCAATGCATCACCGCTCGCGACGATAGCGGTTGAACTCGTGGTCGCCGGCCTTGCGGCAGCTCATCCAGCGCCAGCGTGTCACCCGCTCGCGCGTGAATCCCGCCCCACCGAAAACTGTTGGCCGCAGTAGTACGGGGAGAGTCTGCTCCTCGCGAATGCGATCCTGCTCCGCCGGCACAACCTGTCCCACCTCAATCGGTGCGACGGTCATGAACTTCTCGTCCACCAGATCAGCGCGCGCCAAGTTCCCGTATACCGTCGGACCGCCTTCGCACAGCAGATACTCGATGCCGAGCTCCTCGCGCAGCTTGCGAATCGCGCCCGGCAAGTCCAGCCGCTCGCCTTCACCCGCGGCGATGATCTCGACATGCGGATGCTTGCCCTGGGAGCGCAGGCGTTCGGCGCCCGCGGGTGAGGTGAGCACCGCCGCGTCGACCACATCTCCGTCGAACACTTTATGACGGGAAAGATCGAGCTCGGCGGCGCGGCTGATGAAGATATTGCGCTCGCGCCGCTTGCCCAGCTTGCCGCGCAACTCCCGCAATGTGGGATCGGCAACGCGGAAGACAATGCCGCGGCTCTCCGGCCCGCGGGCGCGCTGCTCCTCGCGCAGCGTATTCATGCCCAGCAGGATCGCGTCGGCGTGCGCCCGCAGCAGGTCCATCAGCCAGCGATCTTCGGTGGACTGCGAAATCTCGCCGCCTGAGGCGTGCTCGCCCAGCAGGCTGGTGATGCCGTCCAGCGACTGCACGAAGTTGGAGTAGATCCACGGGCGCCCGGCGGGCGCTGGGGGAAAGCCCAGGTTGCCATAAGGCGCGTAGCCGGGATGCTCGATCGGGCTGGGCTCGGCGCTATCGAACAGCACTTCAAAGCGGCGGGTGAATTCGGGCGGGCTCATTCGCTATCGATTCTATCGAAGCGGACGAAACAACCCGCCCGGCGGTTTGGTAGATGGTCATTTTGAAATCCTGACGTGCGCTTGCGCCGGGTGGAGCACGCCTTCACAACGCGCTGGGGCTGCTTCGTATCAGGGCACGAATTCAGTCGTGCCGAAAATTGCCGGATTCGAAGTTCCGAATCGAAGGCTCAGACGCTGGCCTCGAAGGCCAGCTCTACCCGAACGGCCCGACCCGCGAGTCCCGTACCGACGACAGGGTTCTGACGCTAGCGTTGAAGGCCAGCTCTGCCCGAACCGCTTTTAGCAGTCTCGGTGCTCGTTCAAAATGCAGGTAATGCGTCGGCGCGAAGCCGTTAGCGACTACGCCCCGATCACCGCGACCAACTCCTTCACCGAGTCGGCGCTCTTGCGCAGCGCCGCGTGCTCTTCCGGCGTCAGCTTGATC
>Ga0070741_10013580_pt1 | contig 14332 bp, 15 predicted proteins | sample Coa_R1_4_FD_66440 | JGI IMG/M metagenome (GOLD analysis project Ga0070741, IMG submission 66440) | Surface soil microbial communities from Centralia Pennsylvania, which are recovering from an underground coalmine fire - Coalmine... | ecosystem: Environmental > Terrestrial > Soil > Unclassified ...
CCGACGACCTGCGCGGCGGGCAGGCCGGAAAAAATCATCATCGCTATCGCCCCGAGCATGACGATGCCGGTGCGGTCGAGCTTCAGTCCGGGCACCCGTCCCACCGCGATGCCGAGGTAGGTCAGGGCGAAGACCGCCAGCAAGATCGGTTTTTGCGCAGAAGAAAAATGAACGGCCGCGGTCATGATCGCGCGTCAGCCGTCCTTTTCCAGGTCCCGCCGGACCTCCTTCAGCTCGCGCCGCCGGGCCGCGGTCGGATGGGGATAATGCATCTTGAGCTTGTCCAACGTGTCCACGATCACTTGCGAGATGATCAACCGGGCATTTTCCTTGTCGTCGGCGGGAATGATATGCCACGGCGCGTGGCGCGTGCTCGTGGCGCTGAGGCATGCCTCATAAGCGTCGGTGTACTCGTCCCACAACCGGCGTTCCTCCAGGTCAGACCGGCTGAACTTCCAGTTTTTGTCGGGATCATCGATCCGGGAAAGAAAACGCCGGCGCTGTTCCGCCCGCGAAAGATGAAGAAAGAATTTCACGATCCGCGTGCCGTTGCGGTAAAGATGCCTTTCCAGGTCGTTGATCGAACGGAAGCGGCGCTTCCAGAAGCCGTGGCCGCCCAGTGTCTCCTCCGGCAGATTCTGGCCGGCGAGCATCTCCGGATGAACCCGGACGACCAGCACCTCCTCGTAATAGGAGCGGTTGAAAATCCCGATGCGGCCGCGCTCGGGCAGGCAGCGGTTTGTCCGCCAGAGAAAATCGTGCTGCAGCTCCTGCGGGCTGGGCTGCTTGAAGCTGAAGACCTCGCAGCCCTGCGGGTTCACGCCGGACATGACGTGCTTGATCGCGCCGTCCTTCCCCCCCGCGTCCAGCGCCTGGAAGATTAGAAGCAGGGCGTAATGGCGATCGGCATAGAGCAGGCCCTGACGGGCGCTGAGCGATTCGACATGCTCGGCGAGGAGCTTTTCGTAATGATGTTTGGAGTGATAAAAAGGGTTCACCCGCGTGGGCCAGTCTTTCAATTTGACCTTGGTGCCTTCGCGGACGCGGAAAGGTTTGGGGTGAATTTTCATCAAGTTATATCGGGCGGCGTGACTGCGGCGCACGCCGGCGCCGTTCACCGGCTGCGCTGGTAGGTTCCCATGAGGTGCGCCTCCGCCAGGATGTGGCCCTCCATGGCCCGCAGCAGTTCCTTCTTGGTTGCGCCCGGCTGCAGCGCCACCGCGGCATCGAGGGCGTAGAGCTTGAAAAAATAACGATGCGGCTTTCCCGGCGGGGGGCACGGTCCGCCATAGCCGCTGCGGCCAAAGTCATTGCGGCCCTGCCGGGCCCCGTCAGGCAGGGTCTCCGCGCGGGGCAGGGCCCGGACGGTTTCGTGGGCGGTTGGCGGCAGGTCATAAAGCACCCAGTGGACCCAGGTGCCGGCGGGGGCGTCAGGATCATCGCAGATCAGGGCAAAGCTCCGGGCGGGCGGGGGCGCATCGCTCCATTGCAACGCGGGAGAGGTGTCGCTTCCGTCACAGGTATATTCGCGGGGAATGAGTTTCCCGTCGGCAAAGGCCGGGCTGGTCAGCTGCATGTGGTCCTTTCCAGCCGCCGGCACGGCGCCCAAAGCCATGGCGGGAACGACCAGCCACGCCGCGAGGCGGCTCAATTTAAGGGGTTTCATCTCGTCGAACGGCGCCCGATGCGCCGCTCCGTCATCCGTCATGACACGGGCCAAAAAAGGCGTCAATCACCGGCCGCGGGAAAAATTTTTTCAAACCGGGAAAAAGCCCGGGCAAAAATTGGGAACGCGCCGGATGGCGCGTCCTTCCGAGCCATGAATATCATATGGTTTATGAAACCATCCGCATCTTCTCCTGTTTCCCATCCCAGCGAAATCCAAGGCCGTCCTTCCCCCGAGGAGATCTCCCAGCTCGCCCGCGAACTGTGGGAGCGAAGCGGCCGCCCCTCCGGGCGTGACACGGAAATCTGGCTCGAAGCCGAGCAGCAATTGATTGCCGCAAGCGAGAGACGGCCGGAGCCCACGCCGGTTTCACGGCCCGCCGCCGTCTCATCGAGCTCGATGCCGACGAAACGCGGCGCGGCCCGTTCCAAATCAGGATGAGCCGGTCCGAGGCGCGGCCGGCCGACTTTGTCGTCGTGGGTGCCGGCGCGGCCGGTCTGGCGGCGGCGCGAATTCTTGCCGGAGCGGGCGCGAAGGTTTGCCTGCTCGAGGCGCGCCACCGCATTGGCGGACGCATCTGGACCAAGCGGCCCGCCGGCTGGCCCCGTCCGCTCGAACTGGGTGCGGAGTTCATCCACGGTGGAAATCCGTCCCTCTGGTCGCTGGTCCGACGGGCCGGGCTGGTCCGGCAAAGCGTGCCCGACATCCATTGGGACGTAAGTGACGGCGAGTTTCGTCCGCTGGATGACGCTTGGTCGCGGATAAACGCCGCGCTGCGCGGCATCAATCCCGCCTTCTCCTCCTCTTTTGGCGAATGGTTGAAATTGCACCCCCACGAACTTTCCGAAAATGACCGCGAAGTGGCGAAAAATTTCGTGGAGGGGTTTCACGCTGCCCCGTTGCGGAAAATGAGCGCGCAGACGCTCGCCGCCGCCGCCCGCGCACCGGAGGAAAAACAGTTCCGCTTGAGTGGCGGCTACGATGAAGTGATCGCGGCCCTGCGCAGCGGCGTGCCCCGGGCCCGGCTGGAACTGAGGCTAGGCACGGTGGTGAAAAAAATTGAGTGGAGCCGCCGGATGGTCAGGGTCACGGCCCGCTCGGGCCGCTGGCGGGCGTCCGGCGCGATCATCACCGTGCCGTTGGGGGTGCTGCAGGCACCGTGCGGAGAGCGCGGCGCGATCAGTTTCGTTCCGCCGCTCGCGGAGAAACAGCGCTTGTGGCGGCAGCTGGAGACCGGCCACGCCTGCCGTGTCGTCCTGCATTTGGACGAATCCTTCTGGGAAGACCCGCTGCTTCCGGCCGCACTCCGCTCGCAAAGCGGCCGCGGTTTTGGATTCCTGCACGGCCGGCAGCGGGATTTTCCGGTCTGGTGGTCGCAGGCGCCCGCGCCTCTCCTGGTCGGCTGGATGGGAGGCCCTCGCGCCGCCGACCTCGCCGGGATGAAAAAAAAAGAAGTTTTTCGTCGGGCACTTCAGGCTCTCGGGCGCCTGCTGCAGCGTCCGGAAAAAATCCTGGCGGAAAAAATGGTAAGCGGCGATATGCACGATTGGTCGTCCGATCCATTCAGCCGTGGCGCCTACAGTTTTTCGCAGGCGGGCAACGAGGATTTTCCCCGCCGCTTGGGAGAAGCGGTGGCGGAGACGCTCTTTTTTGCCGGCGAGGCCACCGCCGATCCGCTCGAACTCGGCACGGTTCACGGCGCCTTATCCAGCGGGGAGCGTGCCGCACGCGAAGCGTTGCGCCTCTAATTCGCCGGAAATCTCCGGTGAGGCATGGGGCGGCTGTCCCATTGCCGGGCGAGGGAGACCTCCGGGCTTTCCCGCCCGGTTTGCCTCTATTGTGGCATCCTCCGGCCGCGGTTACATTCAGCCGTCCAGTGGCGTCCGGTAATCCGAGATTAACCCTCCGACCGACCATGAAAATGAAGCTTATTCCCCACGCTTTCATCGCCTCGCTTGCACTCGCGACAGCGGCGACGGTTATTTTTCCCGGTTGCGCTGCCACTTCCACCCGGCAGAGCACCGGCGCCTATCTTGACGATTCCGCCATCACGACCAAGGTGAAGGCCAATTTAGTCAATGACGACACGGTTAAGGCGCGCGAGGTGAAGGTCGACACTTACCAAGGCGTCGTCCAGCTGAGCGGTTTTGTTGACACCGCTGAACAAAAAAATCGCGCAGCCGAGGTGGCTGCGGCTGTTCCCGGCGTCAAAGACGTCAGAAATAACATCGTGGTCAAACCCATGTCCTGACCCGCGGACGGGGATGACCGGAGGAGGCCGAGGAGTGCATCGCGCATGATGGCGCGATGCATTTTTTGCACGAGGGAGGCCTGTTTTGGCCGAGGGGAGGGGACCCGTTTTACCCAAGGGAAAACCTGACTGCCCCCCCGGAAAAAAACTTAAAGATAGTAAAAAAAGTTGAACTTCCTGCCGCACCAATTCTCCGAGCCTCTGTCTGTGCCCTGCGTGGATGCCCGCCGCAAGAATGCAGCTCGGAACCTAGCCATGGCGACGATCACAAAACTCTCCCACACCCAAATCATCCGTCTTTTGGTGGTGGATGAGCGCCCTTCTGATCTCGCGCCCATCATGGATCGCCTGCAAGAGCCGGATCCCGAGCGCTATTGTATCAAGTGGGCCTCCAGCTTCAAGGATGGACTTCTTTCTGCGCGTGGCGGCAACCATGATGTCATTTTACTTGAATATGCCCTGAGTGCGCGGTTTGGCACCGATCTTTTCCGCATTGCCCGCATGTCCGGGACGATCCGCCCCATCATTCTGTTGACGGAGGAGGACGAGCTGGACGTCACGGAAGCGATGGCGATGGCGGGAGTGGTGGATTGTCTTCCTAAAAGCACGCTGGACGCCGTCCGCCTTGAGCACTCGGTCCGCAGTGCGGTGCGCCACGCCCGAACACTCTCCGTGCTTTGGGAAAGCCAGAAAAAATTGCGCTGCGAGGTGGAGGTGGCACGGAAACGCGAGGGCCAGCTGCTGGCCGCGATCACCGACAATCTTCCGGTCACGGTGGGGCGGCTCGACGCCGCCGGGCGGGTGGTGGAAATTTCCGGACGAGGGCTGGCCGCCCAGGGAATTATGCCGGGGCGCTTGATGGGACGCCTTTTTGCCGAGCTTTATCCCGCCGCCGCCGACACCATCGCCAAGGCAGTCGGGGGGACGCCGGCCAATTGCGAGATCCATGGCGGCAGCGCTGACGCGGAATGGCACATTGAATTTTTTGCCTTTCCCGATGCCAGCCGCACCAGTGCCGTGGTTTTTTTCGGGCGCGACGTGACCAACCGGAAAAATTTGGAACGCCGGCTGATCGACATCAGCGACGCCGAGCAGCAGCGGATTGGGGCCGATCTCCACGACGGACTGGGCCAGCATCTCACGGGCACGGCCTGCATGGCGGCGGCCTTGGGCGAAAAATTGCGGGCGGAAAACTCTCCCCATTCCGCCCAGGCGGCAACGGTGGCCAGTTTGATCAACGCCGCCATCGACATGACCCGCGGCTTCGCCCGCGGGCTCTGTCCCGTGCAGATCGAGGTGGGCAGTCTCTGCTCCGCCCTGGAGGATTTCACCTTTCAGGTGCAGCGTCTGCACCGGGTAAAGTGTCGTTTTCATCCCACCGGCCAGCCCTTGCGCCTGCCCCAGCACGTGGCGCTCCATCTTTATCGCATCGCCCAGGAGGCGGTGAACAACGCGCTCCGGCACAGCTCAGCCGACAAAATCGTCATCACACTCGATCGGGCTTATCTCGCCATCGAAGACAACGGCTGCGGTTTCGACCCCGCCGCCTTGTCGGACAATCGCCGCCTCGGCCTGCGCCTGATGGAATATCGCGCCGCCATGATCGGCGGCTCCTTCCGGATTACTCGCCGGCCGGAAGGCGGAATGCGGGCGGAGTGCGTCTTCGCCCAGCCCTTCTCTTGATTATGAAGCAAGCAGTCTCACCGAAAATCGAAAAAAACTCTTCTGATAAAAATCTCCGGGCCAAATTTCGCGTGTTGTTGGTCGATGATCATCCCATCACCCGCGAAGGCATCGCCATGCTCATCAACCAGGAGGGAAACCTGACCGTTTGCGGCGAAGCCGACAGCGCGCCGCAGGCGCTCGAGTTGGTCAACCAGCTTTCTCCCGACTTGGCCGTCATCGACATTTCCCTCAAGGCGATGAGCGGCATTGAACTGATGAAAAACATCAAGGCGTTGAAGCCGGACCTCCCGGTGCTGGTGATGTCGATGCACGACGAAGGCCTCTACGCCGAGCGCGCGCTGCGCGCCGGCGCCCGCGGCTACATCATGAAAAATGAGGCGAGCGACAAGATCCGCACCGCGATTCATCGGGTGCTCGACGGCGAACTTTATCTCAGCGACCGGATGAAGGAGAAAATGCTCCATCGCCTGGTCAGCAGCAAAAAGGACGACGAGGTCATTCTTCCCGTCGAGCTTCTGAGCGACCGGGAAATGGAGGTCTTTCAGCTCATCGGCAACGGTTTCAGCACGAAACAGATCGCCGCCAAGCTCAACCTCAGCGTCAAGACGATCGATTCCTACCGCGAGCACTTGAAGATGAAGCTGCCACTTGAACACGGCTCGGACCTGGTCCGTTACGCCATTCAATGGGTGAAGAGCGAAAACGTGTGAAGCCGGGCCTCACAACTCGTGACGGGTGAGATAATCGGCCAGGGTCAGGACCCCGGCAATGGCGAGCCAGAAAAATCCGGCGGAGGCAAACAGCCGCACCAGGCCGCCCTCCCAGCGCAGCCGCATGAAGTAGGCGAAGATGATGGCCATTTTTGCCACCGCGATGAGCAAGGCGAGCGGCGTGCTCCACGGTCCCGGCGGGAGGGCCGTGGCCAGCGCGGTCAGGACCAGCAGGATGATCAGCGCCAGGTAAACGGCAATCAGGGTCGAAAGTTTGGTTTCTGCATTCATTTCAGCGAATGATCAGATAGAGCAGCGGGTAGAGAAAGACCCAGACGCAGTCGACGAAGTGCCAGTAAAGGCCGACCATTTCCACCGGGGCGGGATGTTCCGGGGAGAGGCGCCCGCGGTGGTTCTGCCAGAGCAGCCAGGCCAGGGCGGTCAGACCGCCGATCATGTGGACGGCATGCAGGCCGGTCATGGTGAAATAGAGAAAAATAAAGAGTTCGATCTGCGGCTTCCACGGGCCGTTGAGCTGAAAATTCGGGCCGGGGATGAGGTGTTCGTGGTATTTCTCCCCGTATTCATAAAATTTGAGCCCGAGAAAGACCGCTCCGAGCAGCCAGGTGGCGAGCAGACACCAGCGCAACGCCGTGCGCCGGTCCCGTTTGACCGCCCGGTCAGCCAGCGCCATGAACAGGCTGCTCGTCAGCAGCACCCCGGTGTTGATCGTTCCGATCCAGAAATTCAGATGATGGCTGCCGGCGACGAACGCCGCCGGATAGGCGATGCGGTAAACGGTGTAGCAAACGAAAAGCCCGCCGAAGAAGAGAATTTCCGTGGCCAAAAACGTCCACAAGCCGAGATGGTTGGCGACGGAGCGCTGCTCGACCGTGCTGAAATGCGAGGGAAGGGAGGGCGCGCGGCTCATGCGAGAGGCGGATAATTGTAAGGCTCGGCCGTCACCACCGGGATTTGGGCAAAATTGTGCTCTGGCGGCGGCGAATCCGTCTGCCATTCCAGACCGGTCGCATCCCACGGATTGGACGAGACCTTGGGTCCGTGAAAAAACGACCAGGTGAGATAAACCAGGGGCAGGATGTAGCCGATGCCAAGGATGCTCGCGCCGGCGGAGGAGAGGACGTTGAGGGTCTGGAATTCGGGCGCATACATATGGACGCGCCGCGGCATACCGAGGTAGCCGAGGATGAATTGCGGGAAAAAAGTCAGGTTGAAGCCGATGAAGACGATCAAGGCCGAGACCCGCGCCGTCCATTCGTGGTAAAGCCGGCCGGAAATCTTCGGCCACCAGTAATGGATGCCGCCGAGGTAGCCCATGACCATGCCGCCGACCATGACGTAGTGAAAATGGGCGATGACGAAGTAGGTGTCATGCATCCGGACGTCCACCGGCAGAGTGGCGAGAAACACGCCGGTCAAGCCGCCGATGGTGAAAAGGCCGATGAAGCCGAGAGCATAAAGCAGCGGGGTGTCGAAGCTGATCGAACCGCGGTGCAGGGTGGCCGTCCAATTGAAAACCTTGATCGCCGAGGGAACCGACACGAGAAAGCTAAGGAGGGAAAAAACCACGCCGGCATAGACCGACTGGCTGCTGACAAACATGTGGTGACCCCAGACCAGGAAGCCCAGCGCAGCAATGGCCAGACTGGCTATGGCCACGACATGGTAGCCGAAGACACGCTTGCGGGAAAAGCAGGCGATCGTCTCGCTGACCACGCCCATCCCCGGCAGGATCATGATGTAGACGGCGGGATGGGAATAGAACCAAAAGAGATGCTGGAAGAGCAACGGATCGCCGCCGAGTTTGGGATCGAACACGCCCACGCCGCACAGTCGCTCGAGCCCGATCAGCAGCAGCGTGATCGCCAGCACCGGTGTGGCCAGGACCAGGATCAGGCTGGTGGCGTAGAGCGACCAGACAAACAGCGGCAACCGGAACCAGGTCAGCCCCGGCGCCCGTAGCTGGTGAATGGTGACAATGAAGTTCAGGCCGGTGAAAATGGAGGAGAAACCGGCGACAAAAACACCCGCCGCCATCATCATGACATAACCATTGGAGTAGGTGCTGCTGTAAGGGGTGTAGAAAGTCCAGCCGGTGTCCACTCCGCCGGCGACGATGGCGTACAGCGCCATCAATCCGCCGGCGACAAAAATGTACCAGCTGGCGAGATTGAGCCGCGGAAAGGCCACGTCGCGCGCCCCGAGCATGAGGGGAAGGATGAAATTTCCCAGTACTGTCGGGATCGAGGGAATGAGAAAAAACCAGACCATGAGCACGCCGTGCAGCGTAAACATCCGGTTGTAGAAGTCGGGCGTGACCAGGTCGGGCTGCGGCGTGAGCAGTTCCCACCGCATCAACGCCGCCGCGACCGCGGCGATGACAAAAAAGAAGGTGATAGTGAAGAGATAAAGCAGGCCGATCCGCTTGTGATCGAGCGTGCACAGCCAGGACCGGAGGGTATGTCCGGCGTTGAGGTAAGTGGGTGCCGGCGCCGGCACGCGCGGAGCGATGATTTCTTCGGTGATCATGGTGCGGAGGAGGGGGCCGGCGGAGGCGGCACCATCGGGGGAGCGGCAGCCGGCGCGGTGGGCATGTTCGCGGGCGGAGGCTGCTTGGCGCCAAGCGATTTGAGATAGTCGATCAGGTCGAGCAGGTCGGTTTCGGAAATGACGCCGCGGAAATCCGGCATGATCGGCGCATAGCCGGCCACGACGTGCTGCTGGGGAAGAACGATGGAATCGCGGAGATATTGCTCGTCGGCCCGCACAAACTGGCCGTTTTCCACCGGCACAAGCCGGCCGTAAAGGCCGACGAGGGACGGCGCGCGCACCGGCGACCCCGGGGTGTGACAGCCGCTGCAACCGTAGCGCACAAACAGCTTCGCACCGTGGCCCGCCTCCTCGTTATTGACGCTGCCCGAAGCCTGCCAGGCCGCGTAGTCCTCCGGCTTCATCACCACGACCTCGCCCGCCATTTCCGCATGCGCCGTACCGCAAAACTGGTCACAATAAAGATGGTACGTGCCCGGCCGCGTGGCCTCGAACCACGCCATGACCTGCTTGCCTGGCACCACGTCCTGCTTGAGGCTGAAGGCGGGCACGGCGAAACTGTGAATCACATCCTCCGAGATCATCCGGAGCCGGACGGGCTGGTCGGCCGGAACGTGCAGGGTGTCGAACTCGCGGCGGCCGTCCGCATGCCGGATGTCCCACATCCACTGCCGGCCGATCACGTCGACGTCGTAGGCGTTCGCCGGGGGACGCTCCATATCGAGGTAGATCCGCGCGCCCCAAAAAAAGAAGCCGAGGAACCCGATGGTGGTGCCGCAGATCCAGCCGGCCTCAAATTTCCAAGTGGCGATGCGCAGGGGCGGGCGGGGCGCGGACGAGCCGCGCCGGTAGCGGATCAAAAAATAGAGGTTTAAAACCAGCAGCACGCCGATGAGCAGGCCGCTCGCGACCAGCAAGGCCAGCAGCAGAGCCTCGACCCGTGGAGTGAAACTGCTCGCATTCATCGGCGAGGAGGGAAAAAGCGAAAAGCCGAGCACCGCGCTCATGACCGTCCCTCCATCAACTTGGGCCGCGCGGAGCGCCGCTCGGCGCGCAGCATCCAACCAATGCCGCCAGCCAGGCCGGCCACCGTCAGCGTCACCGATATCCACAGCGCGCGCCAGATGAGCGGACCGTAGCGGCCGCCGATCCAGTCGCCACGGCAGCAAATCAGCAGCAGTTCGTACACCGTCGCGCCGGTTTCGCCACGGCGGGCCCGCTCCACTGCCGCCGCCAGATCGGTGGCGGGAAAATTGGCGCCGAGAAAATAACGTGAGACGGTGCCGTCGGGCGTGACGACGATGAAGCCGCTCGGATGGGCATAGAGGCGCGTCCGCAGATCGTAGACAAAATGAAATCCTGCCGCGTCTGCCACGGTCCGGATGGCGGTGGCCGCACCGGTGAGATAATGCCAGCCGTCATCCGTGCCCGGCCGGTGGTACCAATCGATAAACTGCCGCCGCCGCGCCGCCGCTTCCGCCCGGCTCTCCGTCGGATCGATGCTGATCGAAACCACCTCCAGGTCCCGACCAACCGAGGGCCGCAGCTGCTGCACGGCCGCCACCGTACCATCCGCCACCACCGAGCAGAGCTGGGGACAGCGCGCGTATCCAAAAAACAATACGACCGGCCGGCCTTGGAAAAAGTCGCCCAGCCGGCAGGACTTCCCCTCCGAGTCGGTAAAAGTCGCCTCAAGCGGCAGCCGCTGCCCGATTTTCTGCTCGAAGCGCACCGCGCCAGGCGGCGGCAATGGCACCGCACCCAACCACGATGCGGTCAACCCCGCCAGACAGAGCATCCAGCCGACCGGCTTCATGGATGCCTTTCCTCCGGTTTCGTTGCCGCCTCCGACGCGATCAGATCGAGGGCGCGGTCGACCGGAATGTGAACGATGCCGGCCGGCCGGTCGACCCAGCCATAACCGTGGAGGTGTTCCTGCACCAGACGGTCCTGTTCCGCCCAGTCGCGGGCGATGCCGGTTTTTTCCGCCGGTCCGTGGCGGAATGACTGTTCAGTGCTGAAAACCCGGCGACCCTGATCACCTTCCCGGTAAAGCAGCGCGGCGACCAGGAGGGAAAGCGCGACGCCGAGCGCGAGCACACCGCCGCCGAGAATAATGTAACGGGGCGAGGCGTCGACCGGCTCGTAGCGCGGCGGGGCCAATGATTCCGTCCGGTTCATACGGCCTCCAGTTGGCGGCGCGCCCCGGCCAGATAACGGTTGAGAAAAAACCCGCCCAGCGCGCCCAAAAGGGTGAGGGAGAGCGCAGCGGTGGCGCCGCCGAATGCGAAGGCCGGCAGGATCAGCCAGCTGAGATAAAGCCACTGGGCGAGGAGAAGCAGGCCGGCGACGAAGCCGAGAAGGCGGCCGGAGCGCTTCACCCGGCGGGACAAGAGCACCAGCAAGGGCAGAAAAAAATGCGCCACTGCGAGGGCCACGATGACCGCCGCCCAGCCGCCGTGGGATCGCCGCACATACCAGGAGATTTCCGATGGCATGTTCCCCGCCCAGATGATGAGGAATTGTCCAAAGGCGACATAGCACCAGAACATCGACGCCGCGAGCATGAGGTTACCCCAGTCGAGCCCGAGCGCGCGGCCGGCGCCTCCTTTATCCGCCGCCGGATGGCGGCCAAAAGCGAGGGCCGCAAGGGTGGCTCCAGCAATGCCGGAAACCGCCTGGCCGATGATCCAGATGATGGGAAACGCGGTGGAAAACCAGTCCGGTTGCAGCGAGGCGATCCAGTCCTGCGCAAGCAGATGAAGCATGAACACCATCACGATCAGTCCGCCGGGACCGAGCCAGGGCGGGGAATGCGGCACGGCGGAACGTTTCACCAGCCCCGCCGCAATGAAAAAGACCACGGCATAGCCGCCGGACCGCGTCGCGACCATCCCCATGCCGAAATAATCCCGCCAGGCGGCTGGCGTCAGGCCGTGCGTTTTTGCCGCGAAAAAAAGTAGCGGCAAAATCAGCAACCAGATCCAGGGCAGAAGGCGCGCCCCGGCGGCGAGAAACGGCCGCAATGCTTCGCCCCACTGCCCGCCGGTGGCGTTGAAGATGAGCAGGAACAACAGCGAGCCGACCGCCGGACCAAGGCAGGAGAAGGCGGCAAACCGGTACGCCGGCTCGAGCGCTTGGGGCGAATGCCAGGCGAGCAGAACCGAAAACAACAGGGCGGCACCGCCGCCGAACAAGGCGATGCGCTCGGCGCGGACGAGGCGGAAAGGGACGGCGGCGTTCATGGCGAGGAAAGAAGATGGTTTCGTTCCACTGCCGGAACGTCACGGAGAGTGGCGTATTGACTGCGTTGCAGGACGCGGATGTAACCGACAATGGCCCAACGGTCGGAGGGGCTGATCCGGTCGCCGTATGAGGGCATTACGCCGTAACCGCGGGTCATGACATCGAAGAAATGGCCGGCTTCGGCCTCGCGCAGGCGCGGCTGATGATAGGAGGGCGGGGCGGGAAAACCGCGGCGGACGACAATGCCGGTTCCATAGCCGTCCTCGCCGTGACAGACCGCACAATAGATGTTGAAGCGCTCGCGACCGCGCTCGAGCACAGCGCGGGTCAGCGGAAGCGGTATCTGCCTCAGCAAGACGCCGTTTTGGTAACCCGTGACGAAGGGATCGTCCGGCGCCGGCTCGCCCCGTGCCACGGTATGCGCCGGGGTCGGACGCGCGGAGGCCCCGTCGCGGAAAAAAGACGAGGGGTCGAGCGGACGGGGATTTTCCTGCCGGCGCATATTGCCGCAGCCGCCCGCCGCCGCGGCCAGCGCCGCCACGCCGATAAATTGCATCCCTAGCTTCATGCCGGCACCTCCTCGATCGTGGCGGGCTGCAGGTCGCGCAAAAATGCACGCGTCGCCGCCGGATCGAATTGGGGGTCGCCGGCGCGGATGCAGAGGAAAAAACGGTCCTGGCTCGCCCGGGAAAAATGCGCAGCGGAAAACATCGGATGGTGCAGCCGCGGAAACCGTGCGATGCAGAAAAAGGCCATCACGCCGACCAGCGCCGCGGTCAGGACCATCAGTTCGAAGGTCACGGGCACAAACGCCGGCCAGCTATGGAGCGGACGGCCGCCGACGTTGATCGGATAGTCATGGGCCGCATACCATTCCATGAAATAGCCGCCGCTCGCTCCGATCACCCCGGCGGCGAACATGATCCATGGAATCGGCGACGGCCGCCCCGGCAACAGCTCCTCCAATTCCTCGAGCGGAAAGGGGGTGTACGCCTCCACCCGGGTATAGCCGGCGCGGCGCACCCGGCGCAACGCCGTCAGCAGTTCCTCCGGGCCGGTAAAGGCCGCCGCCAGGCCATGGATTTCCTCGCTCATGGACGCGCCTCCTCTTCCATCGCCAGCCGGCGCGTCTCCGACATCGAGATCGCCGGCAGAAAGCGTATAAACAAAAACAGCAGGGCAAAGAACAGTCCGATCGTGCCGAGAAAGGTCGCCCAGTCCCAAAAAGTGGGATAGAACATTCCCCAGGACGACGGCAGGAAATCGCGGTGCAGGCTGGTGACCACGATCATGAACCGCTCGAGCCACATCCCGATGTTGACGATGAAGGCGACGATGAACAGCGCCAGCGGAGTGCGACGCACCCGGCGCCACCAGACAAACTGCGGCGCCAGGACATTGCAGAGCATGACCCCCCAGAACACTGCCGCGTAAGGACCGGTGGCCCGGTTCACCGTGACGAACCGCTCAAAAATGTCGTGGGTCCGCCAGGCCACGAAAAACTCGCTGAAGTAACCGTAGGTCACGATCCAGCCGGTCGTGAGCATGACCTTGGCCATGAGATCGAGGTGGCGGGCGGTGATATAACCTTGCAGCCCGTAAACCCGCCGCAACGGAATCACCAGGGTGAGGACCATGGCGAAGCCGGAAAAGATCGCTCCGGCCACAAAGTACGGTGGAAAAATCGTCGAATGCCAGCCCGGCAGGATCGCAATGGTGAAGTCGAAGCTGACCACGCTGTGGACGGAGAGCACGAGCGGCGTGGCCAGGCCGGCGAGCAGAAGATAAAGTTTTTTGTAATGCACCCAATGGCGACCATCACCGCGCCACCCGAGGCAGAGAATGCCGTAAAACCGCCGCCAGCCGGGGGTGGAGGCGCGATCGCGCAAAGTGGCAAGATCGGGCAGCAGCCCCACATACCAAAAAAGGAGCGAAACCGTGGCGTAGGTCGAAACGGCAAAAATGTCCCACACCAGCGGACTGCGGAACTGCGGCCACATGTCCATCGTATCGGGATAGGGGACGAGCCAGTAGAACAGTTGCGGCCGGCCGAGATGGAGCAGCGGGAAAAGTCCCGCGCAGGCCACGGCGAACAGCGTCATGGCCTCGGTGAAGCGATTAATCGACGTCCGCCACCGCTGGTAAAGCAAGAGCAGGATGGCGGAAATGAAGGTACCGGCGTGACCGATGCCGATCCACCAG
>Ga0070741_10013581_pt1 | contig 14331 bp, 11 predicted proteins | sample Coa_R1_4_FD_66440 | JGI IMG/M metagenome (GOLD analysis project Ga0070741, IMG submission 66440) | Surface soil microbial communities from Centralia Pennsylvania, which are recovering from an underground coalmine fire - Coalmine... | ecosystem: Environmental > Terrestrial > Soil > Unclassified ...
CACCAGAAAATTGAGGCTAAATGGGCCAAGCGCTGGGAAGAGTCTAAAATCTTCCAGACCGATCTCCAAGGGGCCAAGAAACCTTTCTATAACCTTTCCATGTTTCCATACCCTTCGGCCGAAGGTCTGCACATCGGACATGTTTACGCCTTTGGGGGACCGGATGTTTACGGACACTATCTCTTAAGGCGTGGTTATGACGTTTTTGAGCCGATGGGTTTCGACTCCTTTGGCATTCATTCTGAGAACTTTGCGATTAAAAAAAATACCCACCCTAAGAAATTAATTGCGGAAACCGTGCGCTATTTTCGTGACGAACAGTTTAAGAAGTTGGGAACTATTTTCGACTGGAGTCATGAGGTTGTCACCTCCGATCCTGAGTATTACCGATGGACCCAGTGGCTGTTCTTGCAGCTTTTCAAAGCGGGGCTGGCTTACCGTAAGGCAGCTCCAGCGCAGTGGTGTCCGAGTTGCCTGACCGTTCTTGCCAATGAGCAAGTCATATCAGGTAAATGCGAGCGTTGTAGCACCGAAGTCACCACCAAAACTCTACCGCAGTGGTTTCTAAAGATCACCAATTACGCCGAAAGATTACTCAAAAACTTGGACTGGGTCGATTGGTCGGAGACGACCAAAACGATGCAGCGCAACTGGATCGGTCGCTCGGAGGGAGCAGAAGTAACGTTCAAGGCTGAAACAGGCGATGAAATCAAAGTCTTTACAACCAGGCCGGATACCCTTTGGGGGGCGACATTTGTTGTTATTTCTCCCGAGCATCCGCTATTGAAAAAGCTGACCAAACCGACTCATTTAGAGTCGGTCCGGGCTTACGTTACCAAAACAGCCTCAAAAACTGAAATTGAACGGGTGGCGGAAGGTTCGGAAAAAAGTGGAGTTTTCACCGGTTCTTACGCTACCAATCCGGTAACAGGTCAGCAGATTCCGATCTGGACTGCTGATTACGTGCTCTTAAGTTATGGCACCGGGGCGATCATGGCGGTTCCTGCTCACGACCAAAGAGACTGGGATTTCGCCAAAAAATATGACTTGCCGACCACCGAGGTTATTAGCGGAGGAGATGTAGAAAAAGAGGCCTACCATGGTGATGGGAAGTTAGTTAACTCAGGAGAGTTTAACGGAACAGATTCAAAATTAGCGATCACCAAAGTTACCCAATGGCTGGAGGAAAAGGGTTTTGGGGCAGCCAAGACGACTTACCACCTTAGGGATTGGTTAATTTCACGCCAGAGATATTGGGGTCCGCCTATCCCGATTATCTATTGCCCGAAATGTGGCACCGTTCCTGTGCCGGAGGAGGATCTGCCGGTGCTTTTGCCTGACATTGAAGACTTCAAGCCAACTGGAACCGGTAAGTCTCCTTTGGCTTCCGATCCTGATTTCGTTAAAGTCAAGTGCCCGCAGTGTGGCGGCCCGGCCGAGCGTGAGACAGACGTCTCGGATACTTTCCTTGATTCATCCTGGTATTTCCTGAGATACCCGTCAACAGAATGGGGTGATCGGGCTTTCGATAAGGACCGCACCAAGAAATGGCTGCCCGTCGATTTTTACTCTGGTGGCAACGAGCACGCGGTACTTCATCTGATGTACACCAGATTTGTAACTATGGCTCTCAGGGATCTCGGTTGGATCGATTTCGAAGAGCCGTTTAAGAAGTTTCGTGCTCGAGGAATGATCATCCTAGGCGGGGCCAAGATGAGTAAATCGCGCGGCAATGTCATTAATCCTAACGACTATATTGAGCGTGTGGGTGCCGACGCTCTCAAGACCGCAATGCTGTTTATGGTTCCGTACGAACAAGGTGGGGAATTTAACGACCGCGGTGTCGGTGGGGTAGTCAGATTTCTAAACCGCGTCGTTAGCTTGGTCGACCAGTCGAAAGACCGTCCCGAAACTGACGGCGAGCTGCGCTTACGCCACCGGACAATTAAAAAGGTGACCGAAGACGTAGAGGCCCTCACTCTCAATACGGCGGTTGCTAGTCTGATGGAGTACGCGAACGAGCTTGCTACGGCCCCACAGCCGCCTAGAGAAGGTGTTAAAACCCTGGTCAGCTTGCTAGCACCGTTTGCCTCGCACCTTAGTGAGGAGCTTTGGGAAAAATTGGGGGAAAAATACAGCGTTCACACCTCACCCTGGCCGGAATATGAAGAAAAATACCTCAAAGCGGAGAAAGAGCTGATCATCGTCCAGGTTAATGGCAAGTTGCGTGACCGCCTGGAGTTACCAACGGGTAGTTCTGAGGAGGAAGTCACCCGCTTGGCTCTTGCGAGTCCCAAAGTCTCGGCCTACACTAAGGATAAGCACCCGTCCAAGACGATTTTCGTTCCGGGAAGACTCATTAACATCGTGCTTTAGAGAGGGCCTATGCGCGATAATCAATGGTTGCTGGGTCGCTTAGAAGCGATCTGGGAACAATACTTTTCTGATACCCCCCAAAAAAACGAGGTTTTCGTCGGTTTCGGACGTAAATCCAAGTACCGGTTCGGTTCAATTAGACTGCGGCTAGCCGATAACTCCACTCACATTCGTATCAACGGATTATTCCGAAATGAACAAATTCCACAAGAGATAGTCGATCACACCATCGCCCACGAGCTGGTTCACTACAGCCACGGTTTCTCGTCTCTGCAGCCGCGTCTGCACCGTTATCCGCACCGCGGTGGCATTATCGATAAAGAACTCCGGGACCGAAACCTCGGTCACTTGGTGAAGTTCTATCACTCTTGGGTTGAAAGTTATGTCCAGGAGATCGCTCGCTACCATCGATAAGCTCCTCGTTCTCCTTCCTAAACATCAAAATTTAGTGATTGGTTTACTAATGGCGGTCGGAGTTAGCTTCGGAGCGGGGTTACTGGTGGGGGAGCTGTGGTCAGAGGGAAAATTTAATCAGGCGGGATCAAACTACCGCCAAGTGCCAACCGCCCTAGCCTCGGTCGCGGCCGAGAAAGCCGGTCCGGTAACCACCCCGCCGTCCTCCGATAAACTGGTTGATATCAATCAAGCAACAATTAAAGAACTCGATGCGCTGCCCGGTATCGGTTTAACTTATGCGCAGCGGATTATTGACGGACGTCCGTACGGGGCAATATCGGAACTCGCTAGCCGAAAAATTATCCCCTTGAGTACCTACAACAAAATTAAAGGCCAGCTCCGTGTCCAGTGACTTAACGTTGTCTTTGACGGATACGGCGCGGCAATATCTATCCGAGCCCCAGGCCAGCCTGCTCGGCGGCATATTATTCGGTGGTCCGTCACATTTGCCAAAGGATCTTGTCGAAGCTCTCCGAACGACCGGCACGCTCCACGTCGTGGCTGTATCAGGGCAGAACATGTCCATTTTGGCTGGAATGGTGGGCAGCGTCGGTCGATTCTTAGGCTGGAGAATATCGCTCGTTTTTCAAGGTCTGGCGCTAGTTGGTTATATTTGGTTGGTCGGGGGTGGCGCCTCAGTCATTAGGTCGGGGTTGATGGCCCTAATCTCCCTGTTAGCTGTATCGACTGGCCGTCAGTACGATGCTGCGCGGGCTTTGGCGATCGTTGGAGTGAGTATGGCCGCCCTCCATCCGGACTATCTTAGCGATGTCGGTTGGCAGTTATCGGTGGCCGCGACGGCCGGCATCATTTGGTTAAGCCCTTTGATTCAGGCTCGACTAGACCGGTATTCGAAACCGCTTAGCTCGATCGTGAGTGTTTCACTAGCGGCTCAGCTCGTGACCTGGCCCATTATTGCGGCCAACTTCGGGATGGTTTCCCTGATTGGAGTTTTGGCCAACGCAGTCGTCGAGTGGGCTGTACCTTGGATTATGGCTTTGGGTGCACTGAGTCTACTGATTGGCCAGCTCGCTTTTGGGTTAGGACAAGTACTGTCGTGGCTGGTTTTGGTGCCGCTGACTTATTTTGTCGGCGTCGTAAAGCTACTGGCCCAATTTCCCTTCGCCAAATTTGATTTGGCAGGATTACCGATGGGGGTAGTGGTCATTTATTACACCCTGGTCGTGGGGTTAAGTTGGAAATGGCAGCCGCGAAAAGCTTCGTAATTGTCGCTTTATTTGCCGGTAGTCTTATTTGGACCGCCGCTTTAGGGCGTCCCGATGGTCGTTATCATATTTGGAATGTCTCCACCAGATCGCAGTTGAGTTTACTGATCAAGTCACCGCTGGGCAATTTCGCGGTTGTGAATCCTGCTTCGTCAAAAGTGCTGCCTGCCCTCAGCGAGAGGTTGCCTTTTTATGATCGAGAAATTGATCTTAAGATAGTGACCGGCTCTAACTCGAGCGACAAATTGTCTCAGTACTTCCGGGTAGGGGAGGTTTGGAATTTGGCTCAAGAAGATATATCAAAAGGTAACTTAAGTAGTCAGAGGGAGTGGGAGGGGGTTTCATTTCAGTCATGGTCAGTCGTTAGGCAGGGGATTTTTATCAGACTCACGGCCGCCGGCCACTCCCTTATTTACCTGAGCCAGAAGGACGGGTCGTTTTGGGAAGCTGTTCCTTACGACAAAAACGCCGATGCGATTATATCTTCTCCGTCAGAGACGGAAATTGTTTGGTAATAAATTTACTGATATAGTGGCAATACGTGAATATCAAGCAAGTTATACAGTCTGATATAGAAAAGTCGATAAAAAAGGCGGGATTAGTTTCGCCCACTCCGGTCCAGGTGTCTTATCCTAGAGATTCGAGCTTGGGAGATTATAGCGTTAACTGGCCCCTTCAGGTGGCAGAGGATATTAATCAGCCGGCGATTGAGATTGCTAAAAAAATCCAGAGAGGCTTGGAAAAAAGCGAGGTTTACGGTACGCCTGAAGTTGCGGAGCCAGGGTTTATTAACTTCCATCTAAGCCCTGAGTTTCTGGGTAAGCACCTGCAGCTAGTTTTAGCCGAGGGTGAGAAGTTCGGGTCGAGCAATCAGGGCAAAGGGCAGGTAGCGGTGATCGAGTACTCGTCGCCCAATATTGCCAAGCCGATGAATATCGGTCATTTGCGCAATACCAATATTGGCCAATCATTGGTCAATATCTTTAACTTCAATTCATATCAAACTATATCAGATAATCACATCGGTGACTGGGGAACTCAGTTCGGTAAGCTCCTCTACGCTTACAAGCAGTGGGGTCGGGACCAGGAAAATATCGATATCAAAACACTCCTCGAGCTCTACGTTCGTTTCCATGACGAAGCGGCCTCGAAGCCGGAGATGGAAGAAGCAGCTCGAGCGGAGTTCAGGCAACTTGAGCAGGGGGATCAGGAGAATAGACAACTCTGGGAAAAGTTTCGCGCAATCAGCCTGGTGGAGTTTGAGCGAACATATCTGGAATTAGGCGCCAAATTCGACTTTAATCTCGGCGAAAGTTCGTATGAGAGAGACCTGACTAGAATTGTTGACGAGGCCATCAAACTCCGCGTGGCAAAAAAAGACCCCGACGGGTCGGTGGTTATTCCACTCGAAGGTATCCCGCCGTTTCTCATTCTCAAGTCAGATGGAGCGACACTCTATGGCACAAGAGACTTAGCTACTGCTAAATACCGGATAGAGAAGTTCCATCCTAACCAAGTTCTGTATGTCATTGCTTCAGAGCAGGCTCTCTATCTCACCCAGCTTTTCAGCGCACTCAAAAAATTAGGCTGGGGAGAAGGGATTAAGTGGGTCCACGTTTCGTATGGCCTGACCAAGCTGCCTCAAGGCAAGATGTCAACCCGGTCAGGCGATCTAGTGACCGCGGAGGAGGTTATTGATGAAGCTAAGAAGCTGGCCGCTGCCGTGATCAAAGATAAGGATCGGTCTAAGGCTCCCGATCAGAAACTGATCGCCGAGGTTGCGGTGGGGGCGATCAAGTGGAATGACCTTAAAATTTCCCGAGAGGCCGAGGTAGTGTTTGATTGGAAACAAATTTTTAGTATTGAAGGCAACACCGGGCCTTACTTACAGTATACTTACGCTCGGACACAGAATATCCTGAGCCGTTCCAGCGAGCTAGCTGTGGCTACAGACAGCTCACTTTTAAAGGAGGAGATAGAACTGGCGATACTGAGAAAGTTAGTGAGGTTCCCGGAGCAAATAGAAGCAGCGGCTCAGAGCTATCACCCACACATGATTGCCCAGTTCGCTTTTGAGTTGTCCCAGGAATTTAGTCGATTTTACGAGCAGTGCCCAGTTCTGACCGCCCCCGAGAGTCTCAAGCAGGCTCGGCTAGCCTTAGTTAAGGCGGTAGGAAACACTCTAAAGACCTCTCTTTCTCTCCTTGGTATATCAGCTCCCAGCCGACTCTGACGTCGCTTCCTGACCTTTACAGAGGCCTACGGGCGTACTAAACTGATCGGCGTGGAAGTAAAGAAATCAGTTTTATCCAACGGTCTCAGGTTAATAACCGTCAACGTACCTGGCCTTGAGTCGGTTGGTTGCGTGGTGATGACCGGCGTCGGCTCACGCTACGAAGTGAAAGAGAAGCTGGGCATTAGTCACGTGCTGGAGCACATGGCTTTCAAAGGGACAACCAAACGTCCGAAAGCTCGGGATATTGCCACTTTAGTCGAGGGGGTGGGCGGGGAATGGAACGCCTTTACCGATAAAGAAGTCACCGCTTATTGGATCAAATTAGGCGGTGAGAACCTTGATCTAGCCTTAGATGTTTTATCAGACATTCTCATTAATCCGATCTTAGATCCCAAAGAGCTAACCAAAGAAAAGGGCGTTGTTTTAGAAGAGATTAAGATGCGCCACGATACTCCACGAATTCATATCGAGGATATTTTTGCTGAGCAGGTTTTAGGCGACCAACCGCTCGGTTGGGATACAGCTGGCGGTAAGAAAAGCCTCGACTCAATTAACCGGGGCGACGTCAAATCTTTCATCGACCAGTATTACCGGTCGGAAAATATGGTGATTGCTTTGGCGGGAAAGATCCCGGCTGATATCGAAGAAAGGGTTGAAGGTTACTTCTCTAAATTGGCTAAGGGTAAAACCCCCGGATATCTCGCTGCGGTGATGGGGCAGTCCGCCCCGTCAGTCAAAATTGATACCAGGTCAACCGAACAAGCTCACCTGGCCTTAGGAATGGAGGGAGTTTCAAGATCAGATCAGGACTATTACCCGCTGCAGCTACTGATCAATATTTTAGGTGAGGGGATGAGCTCGCGACTTTGGGAATCGATCAGAGAAGAGAAGGGCCTGGCTTATACCGTTCGAGCTGGGAGTGAAAGTTACCACGACGCCGGATTTATCATGATTTATGCCGGGGTGGCGACCAATAAAGCCGAAAGCACTGTTGAGGCAATTTTAGAAGAGCTAAGGAAGGTCGCGAGTTCAAAGGTATCTTTGGCCGAGCTCAAAAAAGCCAAGGAGAATTTGAAAGGCCGACTAAAGCTAAGTTTAGAGGAGACTGATCATCTGGCGGTAACATTTGGTTTAAGGGAGCTGCTGGAAAATCGAGTACTAACAGTAGACGATATTATCACTCTGATAGATAGAGTGACAGAGGCGGATGTTCTTCGTGTTTCAACAAGACTTTTTAGAGGAGAGAAGTTGAACTTATCGGTGATCGGACCTTACGACGACCGCGATCGTTTCCTAAAGCTACTCAAACTATAAAAATTATACCAGGGAAAGGTTACTTTTAGAAGATGGTCGGGGTGATCCGATTTGAACGGACGGCCTCACGGTCCCGAACCGTGCGCGCTACCACTGCGCCACACCCCGAGGTGATCTGAGGGGATGAAAGGTGTCAGTAACCTGACATGTTAAATCCGAAAGGATTCAAGGTGTCAGTAACCTGACATGTTACACCCCGACGCACCAGGATCTTACCATCGGGGACTGGTTTTTGCAAAGCCGCTACCCCTGGGATATAATCCTCTCGCAAGCTCGAGTCTTGCATTTTGCTTTGCAAAAAGTAATCTGAGCTGGAGCCGGTTTTAAATATGCCCCCATAGCTCAACGGATAGAGCAGTCCCGTCCTAAGGGAAAGATTGGAGGTTCGATTCCTCTTGGGGGTGCCAAATGAGTACTAAAGAAAAAATTATTAAACACCGCCGCAAACTAAATCTAATTTTCCGTACCGTCGGTAATACCTTCATTATTTTGGCCATCTTTTTCCTGGCGATGGGTTTTTGGCCGTACATCGGGTCGGAGTTTCGCTATAACTGGAATCAACTAGTTGGGCAACGCTACGCCGTGGCCGGCGACCCGATCCAAGCAGCCGGCTCGCCGCTCGGGGCAATTGTGACAGCACCGGCGCCCATTTCTATCACTCCGGTCAATACCGAGTTCTCGATTATTATTCCAAAGATCGATGTTAACTCACCCATTGTCCAGGAGGTTGATGCCGGGAATTACAACGATTATATTGCCGCTCTCAAAAAGGGTGTGGCCCACGCCAGAGGAACTGTTTTTCCGGGCCAGGACGGCAACTCATTTATTTTTGCTCACTCGAGCCTCAATTTTTGGGATCAAGCGCGTTACAACGCCGTTTTTATGCTGCTTCGCAAACTAGAAGTCGGGGATCAGATCGTGACTTATTACCATGGGCAAAGATATGACTACTATGTGACTGATAAGGTGGTTGTTGAGGCCAATGACGTTCGTTACCTTACCCCCAGCGCCGAGGGGCGTCAGCTGACATTGCAGACCTGCGACCCGCCCGGGATTAACTTACGTCGGCTGATTGTGGTGGCCAAAGCCCGTTAACGCAGATTGATGCTGTAGAGATTGGCACCGGCAGCTTTATTGAATGAGGCGAGGATAACCAGCTTGCTGCCGTCCGGCCAGGGGAAAACAAGGTTACTTTCGAAAGACCCCGCGTAAATAGTTGTTTTATTGCTGCCGTCGGTCTCAACAATACTGATAATTCCATCATCCACTAAGATCAGATGGGCACTATCTGGATACCACGAGTAATCTTTCGGGGTTCCAACCGGGCCCCAGGTGTCCTTTTTGAGGTCGTAGACTTGGATCTGATGGTCTTTTTCCAGGGCGACCTTGGCTTCATCGGGTGACCACTTGATCTTAGCCGAATCTGTCGCCAGAGGCTTAACTGATTCAGGCAAGCGGCTGAAGCGGTCTTTCGATTTAAGGTCGAGATCAGTTTGCCAGCCCACCTTAATCTGATCGAGTGAGTTGAGGGTATCAACGGGACTGTCGTTCAGGCGGTCCCCATCCAATAAATAGGCGACTGATTTGGCTGAAGATAGGCCAACTTTATTGGTTGAGCCAGTGACCAAAAGAGTCTTACTGTCAGGCGTCCAACTGAATGTTGCCTTAGAGAAAGTAAAGGTAGCGGAATCTTTAGCAACTTGCTTAGGGTCTCTGCTAAAAGTGAATGGGCGGTTAGTAATGTCAAGGACCCACAGCCCGGCTTTGGTCGGGTCAGTTATGGCATAGGCAATTTTCTGCCCATCCGGACTAAGTTGTGGGCTGCTAACTCCGGTAAAGGTTAGTGGGCGAAGGTCCGGGGCGACCGGGAAAAGAGTCACATCAACGAGTGTTACTTTACTGGCTTCAACTATCACTTGCTTTTGCCAAGTGCTAAAACCGTCCTTTGAGACTTTAAGAACGTAGCTCTTGGGGTCGAGGTCATTAATGGTGTTATTGCTAGCCGAGGTAAGTTCGCCGTCAAGGAAAATTGCGGCCCCAGAAGGAATTGAGGATACCGAGATAATACCTGTGCCGCGGAGAGCACCGGTACGACGATCAAATCGGTACCCTTTTGCCGCCAAAATAGCGACTCCGGTAACCGCTAATATACCCACAGTCACAAAAATAATGGAGAGGGCTCGCTTGTTCATCACCTGGTATATACTATACATCAATGATAGTTTCAGACGAAGCTAGTTTTGAGGGTCTATGTTCTCGAAAAGAATCGGAATTGATCTAGGCACAGCCAACTCGTTAGTTTATCTTGAGGGAAAAGGCATCGTCTTAAACGAGCCAACCGTGGTGGCAATCACCCCTGATAACGGTAAGGTGGTCTCCGTCGGTAATGAGGCGAAGGAAATGATGGGGCGGACTCCCGGTAGTATTACAGCCAGTCGGCCGATGCGTGACGGGGTGATCGCCGACTACGCCATCACCGAGTCGATGCTCAAGTACTTTATAGACCGAGTTTGCGGTCGATCACGACTTTTTAGGCCGGAGGTCATGATTTGTGTTCCAGCGGGAGTAACTCAAGTGGAGCGGCGGGCTGTTTTGGATGCGACCCTGTCAGCAGGTGCCAGGACTGCTTATCTTATTGACGAGCCACTGGCGGCGGCGATCGGCGCCAGGATCCCTATCTCGACCCCTTCCGGACATATGATTGTCGACATCGGCGGAGGCTCGACCGAGGCGGCGGTTATTTCCCTGGGAGGGGTGGTTTCTCATCGGTCCGAACGGACGGGCGGCAACCGTCTCGATGAGGCGATCAGCTCCTACGTCAAACGTAAGTACAATCTTCTCATTTCGGAACGGATGTCCGAAGATGTCAAGATCAAAATTGGCAGTGCGATCCCACTCAAAGAGAGAAAAAAGATGGAAGTCCGGGGGAGTGACAGTATTTCCGGGCTGCCCAGAACGATTGTCCTTACTTCCGATGAGGTGACCGAAGCGATGCGGGCCCCGCTGCTTAACATTATTAGCGCTGTTAAAGCGGTGCTGGAGCAGACCCCTCCAGATTTAGCTTCGGACATTATTGATAAAGGGATCGTCATGAGTGGTGGGACCAGCCTGCTTCGGAACCTCGATAAACTGATGACTCAGCAAACTGGTGTCGTCAGTCACATCGCCGAAGACCCCCTGCTTTGCGTGGCGATGGGGACCGGCTTGGCTATCGAAAACCTAGAAGTCTACCGGCGCAGCTTGGCCAAGGGCAGCCAATGAAAATTGGTTTTGACGCCAGCCGAGTTTCTATCCGGCAGAAAACCGGTACCGAGAATTACTCCTATAACCTCCTAAAGGAACTACTTAAGATCGATCGTAAGAACGATTATCTTCTTTACCTGAGGGAAGACCCGCCCGACTTCGTTAAAAGTTTCAAAAACGTGAGCTTTAAAAAAATTCCGCTGCCCCGTCTCTGGACCCAGGCCGGACTGGCATCGGAGGTAACCTTTAATCCACCCGATATTCTTTTTGTTCCGGCTCACACCATGCCATTAATTCACCGCCCCGGGCTTAAAACAATTGTCACAATTCACGATCTTGGGGCAGAGTTTCTGAAGGAGTACCATCAATTTCCGCAGAAGCTCTACCTGAATCGCTCAACCGAGTACGTCGCTAAATTTGCGACTCATCTCATTGCGGTCTCCCAAGCGACCAAAAAAGATCTTATTAGTAAGCTCAGTGTGCCGGAGGGGAGGATCACTGTTGTTTATGAAGGTTGGGACCGGGATCTTTTTCATCAACCATCGGCGGAAGAAGTCACCGCTATTCGGGGCAAATACCGTCTAGGTAACGATTATTTAATTTTTGTCGGGACGATCCAGCCGCGTAAAAACTTAGAACGCCTGATTGAGTCCTTTGCTCAGGCCAAGATTGGGCTAGATCTGGTACTGGCCGGCAAGCCCGGTTGGTTGTCGGAGTCTATTTACGGAGCACCTAAACGCTTTGGGGTTCAGGACCGGGTTAAATTCCTGGGTCATGTGCCGAATGAGGACCTGGCTGGTCTCTACGGGGGTGCCAAAGCGATGGTTTTCCCTTCACTTTACGAGGGGTTTGGGCTGCCGGTACTCGAAGCAATGGCCTGCGGGACTGTCGTTCTAACGAGTCAGACGACTTCGTTGCCTGAGGTAGGAGGCGAAGCAGTCTTGTATGTCGATCCGAATAAAGTAGACTCCATTACAAATGGGATAGAAGGCATAGTGATAAACAGTAAACTAAGAGATCGATTGTTAGTTAAAGGTATCAAACAGTCTCAAAAATTCTCTTGGGAAAAGGCGGCCGCCGAAACGTTACAGGTTTTTGAGAAAGTCTATGAAAGTTGAGATCTTAGGCCTCAGAGTCGATCAGGTTGACTTTGAGCAGGCGCTGGCGAAGGGGGAAGCCTTTCTTTCTGGTCAGCGTCATACTCTGGTGACTCCTAATCCTGAGTTTGTAGTTTATGCTCAGAAGGATCGAGCGTTTAAAGAGATTATTAATCAGGCCGATCTAGCAATTCCAGATGGAGTTGGTTTAATTTGGGCTAGCCGAGTACTAGGTAGGCCGCTTCCGGGGCGGGTCGCCGGAGCTGATCTCGCCGAAGAGTTGATTGGGCGGGCTGCGCGGGCTGGAAAATCGGTTTTTTTCTTGGGGGGACGTGGGGGTGTCAGTAAGAGGGCCAGCCAAGCGATGAAAAAATCTTATCCCGGTCTCAAGATAGCTGGCAGTTGGTCAGGTGACCCCTCCGAAGCAGGGGACCAAGAGATACGGCGCAAGATTGGCCGGGGGCGAACCGACCTCCTACTTGTTGCCTACGGCCACCCTCGGCAAGAGTATTGGATTAATCGAAATCTGGCCGGTCTTGATGTCGGCGTGGCGATGGGTGTGGGCGGGGCTTTTGACTTTTGGAGCGGGGATATTCCGCGCGCGCCGAAGTTGATTCGACGTTTGGGGCTAGAGTGGGTATTCCGTTTAACTATTCAACCATGGCGAATCCGCCGTCAGCTGCAACTACTCAAGTTTGTCTGGCTGGTCCTCAGGGAAAAGTTCTCTTAAGTAACGAAAAGCCCCCGCTGGAAGCGGGGGCTAACTCACCTTTCAAAAATCAAATTTTTAATAGTCTGGGGCTGGGGCTAGCTCCGCATGGGAGGACACCCAGTTATGCTCAATGAGGCAGGTTATTAAAGAGCCCTGTCCAATTTCCAGACCACCTTACCCCACCCAAGGGGAATAGTCTAAGGCCATACTGTCATAAGCTTCCTTGCTTGTCAAGCCCGCCCACTCCTGGTAGAATGGGCGCGCCGATGAAACAAACTCCCAAGCCTACCCATAAGCCTAAAATTAAGCCTTTAAAAATTCTTTTCGTGGCGGCGGAAGTTGCTCCTTATGCTTCCGTAGGCGGCTTGGGTCAGGTAGTTTACTTTCTTTCCCGAGCTCTCCGAAAACAGGGTCATGATGTCAGGGTTTTCATGCCCAAGTACGGGTACATCGATGAATCCAAATATCGGACCAAGATGGTCTGGCCCGGATTAGCCGTACCGACCGGCGGGTCGGAAAACCCACTTATCTGTAATGTCAAACTTCACTTCCCGGGCAAACCAGATGCGCCGGTCTATTTCCTGGAGAATATGGAGTATTATGAGAAGCGGGCCAATGTTTATGGCTACATTGACGATCACATCCGGTGGGCCCTCCTCACCAAAGGGGCGCTTGAATTCTTGCGTCACTCCGATTGGGTGCCCGACGTAATTAACTGCGCTGACTGGCATACCGGACATATTCCCGACTACTTGCGGACGGTCTATGCCAAAGACCCCAAACTCAGCCGGATCGCCTCGGTCTTTTCGATTCATAACCTCTATCACCAAGGAACTTTTGATCATCGGTTTATTTCCGACCTCGAATTTGATGACGGCAAGAGCCCCGTCGCCCCGCTCTTTTCGGACCGACTCAAGTTCCAGAATTTTATGCGGCGGGGAATCATGCACGCCGATATTGTTAACACTGTTTCCCAAAACTATGCCCGGGAAATTTTGACTACCGAGTATGGCGAGAAGCTCGACCTGCTTCTTAAAGAGGTTCGGACCAAGCTTTACGGCGTCCTTAACGGTCTGGACTACCGGGAATTTAATCCCGCGACTGACAAGATAATTTTTGCTAACTTCTCTAAGTCAAAACTAGAGGACCGGGTTAAAAATAAACTTGCTCTGCAGCGGGAATTTAACTTGCCAGAGGATGAGTCGGTTCCTCTGTTGGGGATGGTGGGCCGGCTGGATGAGCAAAAAGGGATTGATCTTCTGATTCCTACGCTCGAGCCACTCATTAAAGAGTACGGGATTCAGTTTGTTTCCGTGGGCGGCGGAGACTCCCGCTACCGGGTTTTCTTGCAGGAATTGCAGCAAAAATATCCAAAGCAGGTCGGAGTGCATCTTTTCCCGAATTTCACCCTGCCGCGGCATGTTTTTGCCGGCGCGGATATTTTCCTCATTCCTTCTAAATATGAGCCTTTCGGGATCACGGCGATTGAGGCAATGCGCTATGGCGCTATTCCTCTGGTTAGAAAAACCGGGGGATTAGCTGATACGGTCCAAGATTACGATCCGGAAGTCAGCCGGGGAAACGGATTTGTTTTTATTAACTTTGAGCCGCTAGCTCTGTTTGGTTCGATTATTCGAGCGCTCGAGGTTTATAAGCACAGACGCGACTGGC
>Ga0070741_10013582_pt1 | contig 14331 bp, 12 predicted proteins | sample Coa_R1_4_FD_66440 | JGI IMG/M metagenome (GOLD analysis project Ga0070741, IMG submission 66440) | Surface soil microbial communities from Centralia Pennsylvania, which are recovering from an underground coalmine fire - Coalmine... | ecosystem: Environmental > Terrestrial > Soil > Unclassified ...
AAAAAAACTTGACTTTTATTCAACTTTGAACTATATTCAAATAGGAGAGGGGAAAATCATTAGTCTTTTGCTCGGGGTATGGTCAGGATATTTCCCGTCATTTCTCAAGATTCTCAAGAAGAGAGGAGAGCAACGAGCGTGAAAATTTCCAGACAGACCGTTGAAGTAAATGGTTTGCCAATCCACTACGAAGTAACGGGCGCGGGTGAGCCTATCGTACTGGTGCATGGTCTTTCAGAATCGACAAGGCTATGGTACCGCAATCTTCCTGAACTCGCCGAACACTATCGTGTCTACCTGGTCGATCTCCCAGGTTTCGGAGCGATGCGTGCATTTCACCGTCATTTCAATCTGAAGCAGTCCGGTGTTTGGTTAGATGCCTGGATGCAGGTCGTGGGTCTGGAAGCGACAAGCCTGGTTGGGCATTCCCTGGGCGGGTATGTCTGCATGGCCTTAGCAGCATTGCGACCGGAAAAAATTACGCGTCTGGTGCTGGTCGATTCGCTTGGTATCCCCTTTCACCGTCCAGTTCATCGTCTGATTTATCCGGCACTCAAAGCTATCGTGAAAACTCACCCGTCATTCTGGCCCTGCATCCACTACGATTATCTGCGTGCGGGACCACTCATGGTCCATCGGGCAGCGCGGCAAATTGTCGAACTGGATGCAGCACCGGTTATCGCAGCTGTGCGCGTACCAACGTTGCTCATCTGGGGAGAGAACGACGATCTGATTCCCCTCGCCTTTGGTCGCCAGCTTCATGTGCAGTTGGCAGGATCGCGCCTGTTAGTTCTACCGAGAAGCAATCACTTCCCTATGTATGAACGACCGCATGAATTTAACAACATGCTCATCACCTTTTTGCAAGGCCAGGACGTTGGCGCAACAACCCCAGAAGCGCGATTACTTCCTTACGGTCAGATGGGCGAAGCCAGCCGCGAAGGGGGAAACCTACATGCCTTATAATAACACGTCTCAGGCGGGAGCAGCTACCAGCAAAAGCCTCTTCCAGCGTCGCATTCTCGTCGTTGGCGCTGCTGGTGCCATCGGTAGCGGGATTGTACAGGCATTGCGCGAGCGTGGAGCGCGTGTCATGGGCATTGATTGCACCAGCGGACCAGGTATTGTGGTCGCAGATATTACCAATGATGAAGCCGTGCGCAGCGCTACTCAGCAGATCCTGACGGAACTTGGGGGGCTTGATGTGCTGATTAACACAGCTGGCATTGGTCTTCTCCAGGATGCAGGCGCTCCTCCTGATGAGAGTGTCACGCTCACAGTGGAGGTGAATCTGCTCGGCCCCTGGCGTGTAGCAGGCTATGTACTGCCTGCGCTGGTTGAGTCACATGGGCGGCTCATCAATGTCGCCTCTGGCTTAGCGTTCGCCAATGTGCCATTTGCCGCCGCCTATTCAGCCAGTAAGCGCGCACTTTCCGCCTGGTCGGATGTCCTGCGCCTGGAATATGGAAGCCATGTCAGCGTTACCACCATTTATCCTGGCTACATCAAAACGCCCATTCATAAGCATGCCGAGGCAGCTGGCGTCTCGCTTTCAGGACTGGTACGTGAAGAACCACTGAGTGCTATGATACAGACCACCGTGCGAGCCTGTACCGGCAAGCCTCGCCGCGACCTGGCTACGACTCGTAGGGGTCAGTTTGAAATAGCTCTGGCTCGTCACTTTCCCGCGCTCGTTGATCGCGTGATATTGCGACGTGTACACAGACTTGCCGGTCAGAAGCGCTATGAACACGCGCCTCTAGCCTTTGGTATGCTCAAACGTTTGGGGTGGAAACAATAATGGTTGAGGGGAAAGAGAGGATACGCGTGCACATTCCAAGGCGTCAACGACTCATAGCAGTGGGCATGGATTTGTTTTCCCATAGCTCGTATGAAGAGGTCTCTATTGACGATATCGCTGAGGTGGCGGGTATCTCCAAGGGGCTCCTCTATTACTACTATCCGACGAAACACGACTTTTACGTAGCTGTTGTTCAGCATGCAGCACAACAGTTACTCGAGGAGACTGAGCCCGACCCGCAACTTGCTCCTTTCGAACGCTTGCGCACAAGCTTAAATGGGTACTTCTCGTATGTCGAACGTCACGCGAAAGCATACGTTGCCCTGCTGAGAGGTGGAGTTGGAGCCGATGCAGAGATGGCCGCCATTGTGGATGCGGTGCGCCGGACCTACGTCGAGCGTATCATCCAGTACTTTACCACAGAGGCTACACTTTCTCCTATGCAGCATATCGCCATTCACGGCTGGGTCGGTTTCGTTGAAACCATATGTATTGCCTGGCTCGAACATCGAGAGTGTAGTCAAGAAGAGTTGTGTCGTCTTGCGCTCGAAACCTTTAACATCGTGCTGCGTGGTTGAGCCTCACGTAGCGCCGCGTAGCGACATTACTTGCCCCCAGGCATGGTCCCGCTTGCGGTTGTTGCCAGACCCGAAGATGTTCATGATAGGTGCCTTGTCTTACGATGAAGGAGTGAGAACAGCATGAATCAGCCCCCGACTGTCCCTACACGTACCGTTCCTCGTCTCTCGTTGCGAGATCTACCTTCGTTCCTCTTTTTGCGCAATCCAGTACGCGTTCTTCCACATATAGCCCGCAAATATGGTGATGTCGTTCATATAAAGGTTGGAAGGGAAGAAACCTTTATTCTCAGTCATCCTGATGATATTCGCGAAGTGTTGGTTGTACAGCATGAAAACTTCCGCAAAGGCGAAGGCGTCATGATGCTGGACCGTATGCTGGGCAAGGGTTTGATTACAAACGATGGGCCGTCTCATAAGAAGCAGCGTCGGCTGGTACAACCGGCCTTTCACCGCAAGCGTATCGCGGGCTATGCAGCCTCTATGGTGGATGCGGCACAGCACCAGGCGCAGATCTGGCAGGATGGCGCATCCATAGACATGGCGCAGGAAATGTTGAATGTAACGCTCGTCGTTGTGGGGAAGACGCTCTTTAATACAGATGTGGAGAAGGAGGCTGATACCTTCCACCAGGGCCTGGCAACGTCGATGGAAGCCTTCAGGAAATTAGCCTTTTCACCCTGGGGACCACTGATCGAACAACTGCCATTTCCTATTAATGCCCGTTTGAGGCAGGCGCGGGCGAGCCTGGACAAGGTGGTCTATCGCGTGATCGATGAGCATCGTCAGGCAGGAAAGGATCAGGGGGATCTCCTTTCGATGTTATTAATGGCACGGGATGAAGATGGTAGTACGATGGACGAGCTGCAGTTACGCGACGAAGTTATGACGCTCTTTCTGGCGGGTCATGAAACCGTAGCGCATGCCCTTACCTGGACATGGTATCTTCTGGCTCTACATCCTGAGGTACGCGCGAAAGTACAGCAGGAAGTAGATACGGTGCTGGCGGGTCGGCCTGCCACCATAGATGATCTCCCACGGCTCACCTATATCGAACGCGTGATGACGGAGTCTATGCGCATCTGTCCGCCCGTCTGGGGCATCGACCGTCGCGCTATCTGCGATGTAAACATTCGCGGTATTCCTATTCCAAAGGGGGCTAGAGTCGTGATGAGCCAGTACGTGGTGCACCATGATCCGCGTTTTTATCCCGAGCCTGAACGCTTTGACCCGGAACGCTGGACCCCTGAGATGCAGGCCGCTCTCCCCAAATGCGCGTACTTTCCCTTCGGAGGTGGCCCCCGTCTTTGCGTTGGCGAACCATTCGCGTGGACCGAGAGCATCCTGCTTATCGCAACGCTGTCTCAGTACTGGGAGGCGCATCTGGCGGCTGATGCGCGCATCGAGTTTCAACCTGCGGTAACCTTGCGTCCGAAATATGGGGTCAAGATGACGCTCCACAAACGGGTACCGGCAGCAGTCACCGTCTAAGACCAGAAGGAGATCACAATGATCACTCGTGTTCTTGCCAGGAGCTATTCTGATCCAACTGATTTTGGCAACCGCACTCAGTCTGCGATGCGTTCTAATACGCCCTCGCATCGCCAGAAGCATGTCCATATCGCCATTGTCGGAACAGGGTTCTCTGGCCTGGGAATAGCTATCCGGCTGAAGCAGCACGGCTACCAGGACTTCGCAGTTCTTGAGCGGGCTGCTGATATTGGGGGTACCTGGCGCGATAATACCTACCCGGGTTGTGCCTGTGATATCCCCTCAAACCTCTATTCTTTCTCTTTCGCGCCAAATCCGAACTGGAGCCATCTCTACCCGCCTCAGCCAGAGATACAGGACTACTTGCGCTCCTGTGCGAAACGCTTTGGTGTCTTTGAGCACATCCTTTTCAACTGTGAGTTGCGGCAAGCTGTGTGGCGGGAGGACGACCAGTGCTGGCATCTCAAGACGGCGCAGGGAGCGCTGACCACCGATATTCTGATCGCCGGGCAAGGTCCGCTCTCCGAACCATCTCTGCCTGCTCTTCCTGGTCTCGAACGCTTCGAGGGCGCTCTTTTTCATTCGGCGCGCTGGAAACACGACTATGATCTCACTGGGAAGCGCGTAGCGGTGATTGGCACAGGGGCCTCGTCTATTCAGTTTGTGCCTCAGATTCAGCCACAGGTTGAGCAGTTGAAGCTCTTCCAGCGCACACCCGCCTGGATTGTGCCCCGACGAGATCACGAAGTTCCCGGCTGGCAGCGCAGGCTGTTTCGTCTGTTGCCCTTTACGCAGCGCTTTGTGCGTGCTAAGCTCTACTGGCGACACGAGTTGACGGTGCTTGGTTTCGCTTACCGGTCAAGAGTACTCAACGTCGCAACACGCCTCGCACTACGCCACCTGCATCGCCAGGTGCCTGATCCAGTACTGCGTACTAAACTCACTCCACACTATACGATGGGATGTAAGCGCGTCCTGGTCTCCGATGATTTCTACCCGGCTCTCTGTCAGCCCAACGTTGAAGTCATCACCGACTCTCTTCGTGAGGTGCGGGCACGCAGTATTGTCACCGCAGATGGCACAGAGCACGCGATAGACGCAATCATCTGCGGGACAGGTTTTCACGTGACCGATACCCAATTTCCCCGGCAAGTCTATGGCAGCGATGGCCGTTCGCTTGCTGAGCACTGGAGGGAAGGCATCAGCGCCTATCGCGGGACAACGGTGAGTGGTTTTCCCAATCTGTTCCTGCTCATCGGCCCCAATACCGGCCTGGGTCACAATTCGATGGTATTCATGATCGAGTCGCAGGTGACCTATATTCTGGACTGCCTGCGTACAATGAAGCGCAACCATCTGCAAACCTTCGATGTCCGAGCAGAGAGCCAGGAGGCGTTCAATCAGGCATTGCAAGAGCGCATGCAAAAGACTGTCTGGGCCTCCGGGTGTGCCAGTTGGTACATGGATGCCAGGGGGCGCAATACCACGCTCTGGCCGGAATTTACCTTCAATTTTTGGCAGCAGATGCGCCACTTCGATGCAGAACACTATCACCTGTTTTTACGCAAAAAGCCTGCAGACACGGGCGAGACCCCACAAGTTACCAGTGTTAACTGACAAGCTCATAAAAAATACTCCTCTTCTTTTCGTGTAAGGCTTCAGGTCAGATCGCCAGCAAGGGACCGCGCCGGCGCGGTCCCTTGCTGGCGATCTGACCTGAAGCCTTACTCTTTTCGTTGATGCTTCAAGCTTTTGCCTATCTCCTGTCGCAAAAAGAAACGAACAATAATTCACAAATCATACCAGAATATGCTATACTTGCAGCGTATATTCATAGTGATCAGTTGACTGTTGATTCGTTAGTTTGTTGGAAAAGGTTTCTGCAAACGTTCCCTTCCGTTTCAGCGTATCCTCGATTGTTTTGTCTGTTTATTTTTCTTGCTAAGGGGGGAAGGTGCTATGGGCGAAGATCGATGCAAGTTGTGTCAGGCTCCTTTACCTGATCATTTTCGTTTCTGTCCGCAGTGCGGGAGGACACTACAAGACGCATCTGCAAGAACGGTCACAAGGAAAACCACTCCTGCCGATCATGTGAATCTCTCCCCTGAGAATGCCCTGACTGAGATCTCTGAGCACAATGTTGTGACGCGTCTTAACCGGTTGCAGCAAATCCCCGCAATAACCAATCCAGCCGTCTCTACAGCCGGTAATCAGGATGAAGCGACATACGCTCTCAAGGAGTGGCAGACAAGAGCGGATATAGCACGAGACATGGCCGAGCTATTGGAACAAGGGAGCGAGGTGGTGTTCCTTCCTGGTAATATTCGTCTTCCGCAGAGGCCCGCTCCGGTTGTTGAGGGGACACCACAGATTGGAGGTGCTCCATCTGTCCCAGGGATTCCTCACGTATCGTCCGCGCCAGGAGGTGCATCTGGAGAAGGTGCGCAAGGCCCTCATTCTCTGGTCTCGCATGAGCAGCTGTCATCTCCAAATCCACATCTAGAGCACTCTTCCCCTCCATCGGGATCGCATCCTCCCGACCATCAGCAGCCCGGTTTCTATTACCAGCAGCATCAGCAACCAGGATTGCATTTGCGGAACGATCATCAGCAGCCCGGTTTCTATTACCAGCAGCACCAGCAACCAGGATTACAAGCCCATCACCAGCCACAGTATCAGCCGGCATCACATCTTCAACCCCAGGGAGCTGTCCATCATCCAGCTACAGGCGTCATATCACAGAAGGCATCGCTATCGAGATCAACCATGAGGCAGAATGGACCTCTGCGCATCTTGAGCTCACCGAAGGGGTTGGTATCAACCATCGGTACATGCGCGGTTTTGCTCGCTGCTGTTGCCGGACTAATTCTCATGAATCAGCCGCCAGCTCGGGCTGCTCAGGCCGCTCTTACGCCAGGTGGTATTCCGGTTCCCGGTGGATCGATCACTATTCACGGAAGCAATTTCAAACCAGGAGGGACGGTAACCTTTACCGCAGATGGGGCTCCACTGGCTTATGCTGCTGTGGAGCAGGTGGCGTATGTCGAAAGTGCTATGGGCATGGCCAATGGAAGTGCGCAGGCTGGTCAGCAGGTGTATCCAACGGACTCTCCAACGCTGGTCAAAGATGATGGCACCTTTGATAAGACGTTCGCCGTTCCTCAGGATTGGGGGCCGGGAAGCGAGCATGTTATTCAGGCAGTAGAGCAGGGAACGAACGCAACTGCCAACGCGCAATTGAAGCTGAAGGTTGAACTTCCCTCGTCCACGCCAACGCCTTCGCCGACTCCAACCGCGACGCCAACAGCAACGCCGATGCCAACCGCGACACCGACGCCATCGCCGACTCCGGTGCCCCCGAAGCCGAAGCCAACACCGACGCCATCGCCAACCGTGAAGCCGACACCAACGCCGACGCCGGTGCCCCCAACTCCCACACCAAAGGTGCGCCAGATCACATCGCAGCCACAAACCCAATCACAGACGGTGAACACAACCGGACAGGGATCAACACCAGGCACCCACGCAACTGGAACGTTGAGGCTCCATTGTCCTTATACTGACTGCCATGATACGACCTATCCCGCTGGTACGGTCTTTAACGGTGATTCTGGTATGTCTGTACAAATGGTGCTTGATGCCTCAGTGACAGTTCCGGGGTGGTCGGGACAGTCTACTTATGTGTTTGCTCCCGCTCATGTTGTGCAAATTGGGACAATTGGAAATATTAGTCAAGTGACAGGGTGGCATCAATATGGTGATAACAACAATAATCCGCCGCAGAGGCAATTGGATATAAATAATAGTACACCTTTCACGGGCGGAACCGATCCACAAACGTACGCTATTGTTGCGCAAAGCGATGTTGATGCTGCGGCAAAATCACTGCAAGTACCAACCGAGCAAAGCGCTGTAAATAATCTCAAGAGTCAACTACAGCCAAACGAGCACATAGTTGGTAACCCGCAATGTACCTTCGATACCACCTCCAACCCCGCAGTTGGAGAAAAAGCCACAACAGTAACAGTAACGGTAAAGGCAACATGTACTGCTACAGCTTCTACCTGAAAAACCTGAATGATGCTATTACTAAATGTGTAGCAAATTGGGAGGGGTAAAAACGAGGGGCTTATCAATCCCGCCTCGTTTTTGCCTCCCTCCCTTTACGCCAGCGCAATCGCATACGTTGTTATCGCTTTTATGGGCGCATTGTTCGTTGAGGCACGGAACTGGTAGATGTCACAGAAAGCGACCATCTTCCCGTCTTTGGACTTCAGGAATCCATCGGCAGCACCATTGTATCCGTGCGTGACGATCGTATGGATGATCAGTTCCGCAACCTCATCACTTCTCGACCGTTGAAGCTGTGTAAGAACGTCCTGTTTTCCGCTGGTACACTGTCCGCCAACCAGGTCCCAGCGGATATCGTCGGTCGTGTTGCGGGCAACAAAAGCACTGTCGTTGCTGACGGTCGCAACGATAAAATCTTTTAGGAATAATTTCTTAGGCGCATTGCCGCAATCTTCATGAACAGTAATCGTTACCATAGTGATTCGTGTCCTTTGACTGGAAGAATTCTTGGCGTTTTTCCGCATAGCCGTCGAGGAACATCGACATATAGAGCATTGATGTAGACATTTGACCTCCTCTGTTATTCTACTGGCAGAGAAAGAAAAAAACTTCTCGTATCTTACTCTTCTTGCCATGCAGGGCCACCGTTGCCCATTTCAAAATACGCTCTTAGATGAAATGAGCTTTGAGGTCGTAATCACTTCAATCGTCCATGCAACTGTTCACTTTGTTCCGTCCAGAATGATTGGTCGACTTGGATGGATACCCTCGTTTCATCGGGATGGAAGTCGCAGGTGATGGTCTGGCGAAATGGTGTCTCGATGTACTGCCAGATCATCACAAATGTATGATCGTTCGTCCACCCTCCTTGAGCTGCAATGCGTACAGTTCCAGGGGTTTCCCTGGGGAACCAGAGCGAAGTTTCACCAGCAATCCAGTCAGTTAGCCCACAGTGAATGACATGTTGTGTGCCCTTGTCATCTCGTACCGTGAACGTGCATCTGTCCTGCTCGAACGTGAAAAATGCCTCATTCGTGTGCAATGTATTTTCTTCAAATTGCATGCTGCGATTTGAGATGCGCGCAGCTGTTATCGGTTCAACGGCCAATGTCTTGGGAAATGGCATGACCAGATGCGCGAGACGTTCCTTGAGATCCGCAGTCGTCTGCGAACTTTCCGCTAATGGCTCCGCGTCCAAGCCAGGGAGAATATATTCCCATACAGCGTTCAAAATGCCTTGCATATCGCGTGTTCCACTGGTCATCGCAAGAATAGCATTGTATTGAGGCATCACAATACAAAATTGCCCAAAAGCGCCATCTGCACGATACGTATTGTGTCGGCTGCGCCAGAATTGGAAGCCATAGCCCTGATTCCAATCGCTGTCAGGATTATCTCCATTTGAAACCTGAGTGCGGGTCGCCTCTTCGATCCATGCTTCTGGCACGACGCTTCGCCCATTCCATACCCCACGCTGGAGGTAGAGTTGCCCAAATTTCGCCAGATCAGCAGTTCTTAAACTGAGCCCAGTCCCGCCCAGATTGATACCGCTCTTAGTGGACTGCCATGTGGGAAGATCAATACCCAGTGGCTCAAACAAGCGCGGCTGCAGATATTCCAACAACGTCTGGCCCGTAAGAGACTGCAAGATGGCTGACAGCATGAAACTCGCGCCAGTATTATAGAGGAAGTGCGTGCCAGGCGGGTAAGTAATAGGCATCGACAGAAAAATGCGCACCCAATCTCCATCAGGCTCCCTGGTCATTGGAGGGAAGGTATCCTCCGCGTGCCCGGTACTCATCGAAAGCAGGTGACGAAGCTGCAGGGCACCCATATTCTCACGAATCTCAGGCGTAACGTACGATGGGAAGAACGAGAGTATCGGATCATCCAGTGAAAGCCGACCCTCAGAAATAGCAAGACCTATCGCGGTCGAAGTAAAGCTTTTACTGATGGAAAACATACTATGGGGAAGATGAGATGCATAGGGTTTCCACCAGCCCTCAGCGACCAGAATGCCGTTGCGAACCAGCATCAAACTATGGACGCCAAGATTCCTTTGCTCAACTGCATCAACGAACGATTGGATGGCGGAAGAAGCAATTCCCCGATCCATTGATGTCTCCCTCCTCATATATATTCGATCAAGGGCCTTGTAAGGCCCGTTGACCAGTCAACATTCATCAGCATCTTTGCTGCTCTAATGCCAACTTGACGGCAATCTGACAGCAACTCGACTTATGCCTGGAGCATGGTGTCCAGTCCCGCAAGCGCGTCCTCTAGCATCGATGGCAAGACATGCGAGTAGGTATCGAGTGTCATGCCAATCGTGCTGTGCCCTTTTCCATCAGGAAGGGTGACAGAAGCCACCCACCTGCCATCTTTTATACCATATCCAGAGTCTCTCGACCAGTCCTTTTCTGCCCTGGCCCCACTCCTTGCCGGAATTGCCCCGAATTTGGGAGGCATTTACTATTCGGATTTACAACGTCACCTTTCGACCCTCACAAAAAATATTCTCAGAGGCACATGCGCAATGAACGTAACCTCCGCTATCATTCAGACGTACATACAATGTGGCCCTGGAGAAGGACCCCGAGACATTGAGAATCCCAACGGGAGAAAACGAGACATCACTATGATGGACTATCGAGCACAACGCAACGCCCACCGTCGGCAGAGGCGCGGCTACTCTGAAGAGTTTGGCGGTCTGATCGGGTTGATCGTGATCGCGAGCCTGGCGATGATACACCTTTGGCAACTTTCGATCCTGGCCTTCATCGGTCTGCTATTCTTTTTCCTTGTGCTCAGACTGATCCCCTTCGGCCCAGCCCATGCGATGAATCAGCAGCAGTACAGCCAGCCGAAGCAAGAACAACCTCTCTATCAGCAGCCCTATCAACCCTACCAGCAGGAGCAGCCGGACTACCAGCCTTACCCACTGGGCTACGGTGCGCAGCACCCCCCTATGCGGCAAAGCGAGATCTATCAGGAGGGTGAACAGCAATACCAGTACCCGGCCCAGCAGATACAGCAATACGAAGAGCCGATAGCGGTGTACCCCCAGGAATAAAAGGATCCAGATAAAAGGATATTACACATCGGGGTCACCAAAGTCTTGGCGAGGTTTCGTGATGGTTTGGGGGGCTTGCTCACCAAATGAATGGTTCAAATGTGGAACAGTTCGCGCTGTTCTTTCTCGCATGTCCAACCAGGAGAATGTCACATGATCAGTATCAGCAAACTCGCTCCGTCTGACAGGGAACTCTGGGAAGTCCTGTTCCGGGCGTACATGGACTTTTATCAGCGCATTGAGCCACTCGAAATGTACGAGAGGGCGTGGCGCGAATTCCAGGCGGACACCCACTTGCACGCCTTGGGGGCGAAGCTAGATGGCAGGCTTGTCGGGATCACCCACTTCCTCGTCCATCCTAGCACGTCGAGTCCCGACGTCTGTTATCTCCAGGATCTCTTCACCGCGCCGGATGCACGCGGCAAGGGCGTAGCCCGCGCGTTGATCGCCGCTGTGGTGGACTGGGCGCGGGTCCACGGCTGTGCCCGCGTGTACTGGCACACCCAGGCGTCTAACAGCACAGCACGATACCTCTACGATCAGGTGGCCGAAAACCGTGGCTTCATCCAATATCAGATACCCCTGTCTCGCTAGCACAGGTTCAAGAAATCTGCTGTGTCAGTGGCTCAAGTAGTTCCGGGATCCGGCCTCTTGCCTTTCAACGCATTCAGACGTTCTCGGAACAGAGCAGCCTGCTCTTGGTAAACTGTCGCGTCAAATCCTTTCCCCTCAATACCAGCCGGATTGAGACTGATTGAATCGCTTCGTTTGCCAAAATACCTTATCAATTATAGCATCTCCAGAAATTGCCAGCCTCAGCAAAATCCAGTACAATACCTGCGAAGCGCCCCGTATCATTGTAGTGGCGCATCCTTATGGTCGCCCTGGAACTCTAAGTGAATGTCTATGAGGAAGGATACTATGCGCCACCGCCCTCACGCCATCGTTCACATCATCATACTGGTTCTCTTGCTGCTCGCGACGGCGCTGTTGCCTACCGACCAGACAGGCATAATGATACCCACATGCACTGCCGTTCCGTCAGTACAGAGCAGCGGGGCAACGACAACGCTGGCGGCTCAGGTGCCGCCGCTCTATCTTGGCCTCGACGCCTATCGCAATCTGGATAAATTGTCCTACCTGGAACTGGGAGATCGGGTTGAGGGCGCGTCTACCGCCGATCCCGGTGCGAGCAATGCCGACAATACACATTATGTACGCGCATTACCGGATGGTGAGCGTGTGCTCTTTGACCAGATGGGTCCGGGAATTGTGACGTTTATGCGCATGCAGGAAACCTATGGGAGCCCCTGGAACCTTTCGCTCGATGGACATTTCGTCACGACCGTCAACGAGAGCGATCTGGGACAAACCAATCCGCAGAGCATGCCCGCGAGTGCCTTTCCCTATCCGCTTTCTCTAAACCCGCAGGAGAGCCACGGCAGCAGTATCGTGGCGACAACTTTGCCGTTTCTGCAGAGCATGCAGTGGTCATCGCAGCATCCCAACGGCAACTTCTACGCGCTCTATCGTAAACTGCCCTATGGGAGCAAGCTTCCTACCTGGAATAACGCGGCGCAGAGTATTGCGAATCTTTTGCGCTGTGCGGGGAGCAATATTGCACCTCCGTCGCTCTCGCAACGACAGGGCAACCTCACGCTCGCGGCCCACGAAGAAACGACTGTGGTGACGCTCAACGGCCCGGCCCAGATTCGGGCGCTACAGTTTGAGGTACCGGCGAGGGAAATGGTGGCATTTGCTAACGCCCGCCTGCGTATCTACTGGGATGGCGAAACACAGCCGAGCGTCGATGCACCAATCAAATTCCTGGCAGGAGATGGCGCTGGCGTCTACTTTCCCCAGAATCGCCCGCTCGTGCAGGGGTGGATGGCTGGAATAAGCCGCGATCAAAAAACGGGGGCCATGAACGTTCATCTTTACTGGCCGATGCCCTTCTCCTCACATGCACGCATTGCTCTAGTGGCCGATACGGCACCCAATGCCATTCACTGGAGCGTGGGCTACGAGTCGTTTCCCGATCCATCGCAGTGGTGGGGAACGTTCCATGCTACCTATACTAGCGTGCAGCCGCAGGCAGGACAGGATATGACCTTTCTGGATGCACAGGGAAGCGGCAAGCTGGTTGGCACCGTGATCAATTTTTCCGTGCCGGATGGCACGCTTGAAGGCAATCCATATATCTACCTGGATGATAGCCAGACGCCCCAGATCGCGATCACAGGAACCGAAGAGTGGGGCCTGGGCGGAAACTACTGGAACGGAGGGCAGCAGGTCTCGCTTCCCCTGGGCGGCCTGCCGAGCAGTGTTGATAATCCGCCCGGTACGAATGTCGACGGGGCCGCGCTCTATCGTTTCCTGATCGCGGACAGCATCCCGTTTAATCGTCACCTGGTCGTGCACTGGGAACATGGCAGCGTCGATCAAAGCATGCATCCCTATCGCACCACCATGTTGTGGTACGGCACACCAACGCAAACCGCGTTGCCCAGCGATAGTGTATCGCCCGCGACACTCGCCAGTCGCCTCGCCCATCACTACACGGCAACAGGCGAGCAGACCTTCCAGCAAACCGCTGCCTACGAACACACAGTGAAGAGTCCACTGATCACCATGACGCCCACCACAGTGACCGGAGCTGCCAGCTTCACGATGCAGCTCGACTCGCGCAATAGTGGGGCATTTCTGCGCCGTACCTTCGACGATTGCGTCGCGAACCAGCGCGCGCAGATCTACCTTGACGGAAAATTTGCGGGCATATGGTACGATGCTGGTGCATATAATGGAACCGGTGTTGACGGGCACCAGCGCTGCTGGCGCGACGAAGATTTTCCTCTCCCGGCCTCGCTGACCACCGGAAAATCGTCGATCCGGGTGCACATCGTCTTCACGCCCACAACCAATCCGCCGGATAGCGCCTGGACGGCTGTGCGCTATACAATGTACAGTTTTGTCTTGCCATGAATTTGGATGTAGGGCTTGACATTGCCGTTACGTCAAACGTTATACTCACTCTGTCAAGTGCATGAAGCTTCATGCAGTTCCTACAAACGTACCTACATCTCGTTAGAGCGCTTTGCTTTGTTTTCCAGATCAAAAAAGCGTCGCACGAGCATCTCGAAGCTCCCTTGTGACATGCTCCTGCGTAGAAACGCCAGCATGGTCGCCTGAGCACCTACGGTGTAGCGCAAGTGCGGCGCATCCTGCTCAATGATCCGTCTGATCACTCTGGCGACACGAATTGGGGACATTCCCTGACGCATTGCAGCATTGAATCTGTCCGTCAAGCGGCTCCGACT
>Ga0070741_10013583_pt1 | contig 14330 bp, 15 predicted proteins | sample Coa_R1_4_FD_66440 | JGI IMG/M metagenome (GOLD analysis project Ga0070741, IMG submission 66440) | Surface soil microbial communities from Centralia Pennsylvania, which are recovering from an underground coalmine fire - Coalmine... | ecosystem: Environmental > Terrestrial > Soil > Unclassified ...
GGTGTAGCGTTGACTGCCGCTCGGGTTCAATCCATCTTTGACCAGCGTCGCAGTGTGGCAATGTGGACAAGTTGGCATAACCCCAGTTTTATCTCATCCGTTGATGTTTAGTCAATCCCCGAGGTGATGCGTTTAGGGTTGGTCGAGATTATAGGTGAGGGAAGCGATGCGCCAGCCGTCGCTGCCTTTGGTAAAGGTCCAGGCGTTACATGCTTTGCAATTGGTCACGCCGATTTTGACGCTGCTGGTCGCGGATGCCGTATTGCCGTTAATGGTCACGGTGATGTCGGGATGCTCGCAAAAAGTCGGGTTCGACGGGAAGATGATGTTCACGTAGCGGTCACGCAAGGCATCCCAATTTTTCCACGTTACATCGTCGCCTGTATTGCTTTGGGTGTGGTTGGCGTCTGTAACCACGCCGTTGCTTGCCCAAAGTCCTTGCAGGCGGTCAACGTCCTGCTGGACAACGGCTTCGCATTCGGCGTTGATGAGCTGGCGAATGGCTTCTTCGTCGGTGGCAGGCACAGGGGTCGCGGTGCGCTGGCGTGGGGCAGAGTTTCCGCCCGTAGGCGGGGGCGGGGGTGTATTGCCGCCGCAGCCAATGGTCAAGACGAGCAATATGCTAAAGGCGGCGATGAACTTGGTAACTCGTGCGGACATACTTGGTTTCGTTCTCCTTTTCGATTTCAGCCGAGGGGTGTGGATGGGGTGGCGCACCCATTTCTTTGGAAAGGAGGGACTGGCGTCAAGTCCCTCTTTGAAACGGGTCGCTCACATAATAACGCCATCACGTCGGCGTCGGTGAGTTGACGCATGAGGGGTGATGGCTGGAACGCATTTTCTAGTTTTATCCGTCGGACTCGGCGAAGCGTTCGGGGGGCATCATAGCACGGGTTGTACCAAAGGCAAATGCGTCAGACCCTTCGGGTTTCCAAAACCCGAAGGGTCTGACGCATTTTTACTTACAAGCGTCGCAGACGAGCTCGATGGCTTCTTCTAAATCGTCGGTGATTTGCCAGATTTCGAGGTCTTCGGGGGCGACGGTGTGAAAGCTGTCGCGGTGGGATTTTTTGACCCATTCGAGCAGGGGATTCCAAAACTCGCTGCCGATGAGGACGACAGGCACATCGCGGTCGGCTTTGCCTGTTTGGATGAGGGTGCTGACGGTAAATAATTCGTCGAGCGTGCCAAAGCCGCCGGGGAAAAAGACATAGGCGAGGGCGGAATAATCGAGCATGAATTTGCGGGACATGAAATAGTGAAAGCCGATGCCTTGTTTGACAAAGGCGTTGAACTGCTGCTCTAACGGAAGCTCAATGTTCAGTCCGATGCTTTTGCCGCCCGCTTCGTACGCGCCGCGATTGCCCGCTTCCATGATGCCGGGTCCGCCACCTGTTACAATAGTCAAGCCATTTTTTGCTAAGCGATACGCGAGGTCGCGTGCTTTTTTGTAATAGGGGTTGTCTTCGGACAAGCGTGCCGAGCCGAAAAAGGTAACGGTGCGCTCGAGCTTGGAGAGGAATTCAAAGCCATCCACGAACTCGGACATGATGCGAAAGACGCGCCAGGAAAAGCCGCTTTCGCCTTCGGCAAAGGTCATGCGCTTTTGTTGAATGGCGGGAATATTTTCTTTTGCTTTTTTGGAGCGCGGCGGACGGATGTCGCCCATCGTTTCGTAATCGGGCGCAGCGATGGACTTGACCTGCGAGGCGCGCGGGCGTTTGGTGGTCGGGGAGGGAGCTTCAACGAGCTTGGTTTTTTTGTTTTTGGTGGGCATAGGGACTTTTATTCTTCTCACTTGTGTTCGCGTTTCTTTTGTTCTTTGAGGGCGTGGAGCAGTGATGGCTTACCTTTTAATATGCCGTGTGCGGATTCAATTGGCTGTTGCATGGCAGGAACAAGAGCCAGTACTCCGCCATAGTCCACTAACATGACACGGGAGCCTTTTCTCAAGTTGTATTTTTTTCGCAATTTTATCGGAATTACAACCTGACCTTTGAAGGAGATTGTGGATTGCATTGAGACCTCTTTGCTATACTTTTCCGCGCGCATGATGACGCGCAAAGAACGCCATCGGCTAAAAGCCGACGGCTACGTTTAGGAAACCCGCGCGGCGGGTTGGCTGAAATCCCGTTGAATAGAATACAATGGCTGAAGAAAGTAGGGAAAGACAAAGCAAAGGCATACGGAACGTGATGCGGTGAGTTGCATCTACTTTTGTTTGGCTTTGGTAGAAATACGTTTATCGTTGTTCTTGCCGTTTGTTAGTTCATCCTCTTCGTCCTGCACATAGCGCGGCATATCTCCACGGGCGCGGCGGGCTTTTTCTTCGACGTAGTAGGTATAGTTACCGAGATATTCGGTGAACTTGCCGTTTTCGAGCTCAACGATGCGCGTGGCAACATTGTCGAGGAAATAACGGTCGTGGGAAATCATTAGGAGCGTCCCGTCATAGTCTTCCAATGATTCTTCCAGCACTTCGGCGGATTGGATGTCGAGATGGTTGGTCGGCTCATCAAGCATCAATAAGTTTGCGCCCCGCAGCATGAGTTTCGCCATTTGGACGCGCGCTTTTTCGCCGCCCGACAGGTTGCGGATTTTCTTTTTGGAATCGTCGGCGCTAAATAGAAAGCGTCCGAGCAGCCCGAACACTTCCCGGTCAATCATCGGTTTGACGCGGCGCACTTCGTCGGCGATGGTGTTGTCGAAATTGAGCGTCTCGTGTTCTTGGGAATAGTACGCGATGGTGGTGGCGGGACCGACATAGATTTCGCCACGGTCGGGTTCTTCTTGTCCTAGAATGCAGCGGAATAGGACGGTCTTGCCTGCGCCGTTAGGCCCGATGATGCCGACGCGTTCGCCGAGCCACATGGTGAGGTTGACATCACGCAGCACATCATTGGGTTGGCCGTCGAGGGAGTCGGGGAACGTTTTGGCGAGATGTTGAATGTCGAGGACTTTGTTCGAGCCGCGCTTGGACGCGTTGAGGTCAAGCCCAATGGCGCGCCGTTCGAGTTTCGGGCGTTCGATGCGTTCCATTTTGTCGAGGCGCTTTTGCATGGAACGCGCGCGGCGGACGAATTTTTCATTTTGTCCCGCGCCCCAACCCATCAAGCGGCGAATGGAAAACTCAAGGCGCTGGATTTCACGCCCTTGAATTTCATACATCTGCTGTTGGCGCAAAAGTTTTTGGCGTTTCTCGAATTGGTATTCGGAATAATTGCCGATGTATAGGGTAAGTTTGCCGTCTTCGAGCTCGGCGATTTCTTCCGCGACAATATCGAGCAGGTAGCGGTCATGGGAAACGATGACGACAGCACCGGGATAATCGGCGATTAGTTTTTCGAGGAATTCTTTGCCGCGCAGGTCGAGGTGATTGTCGGGTTCGTCGAGCAATAACAGCTCGGGCTGTTCGATGAGCAGCTTGGCCAGGCCGACGAGTTTCTTTTGTCCGCCTGACAGCGCGGAGAGGGGCAGCGCGAAATCCTCATCGCTAAAGCCGAGACCGCGCAGGGTGGCGCGCACGCGATTATCGAAATTCAATCCGCCTTTCTCTTCAAATTCTTCCACAAGGCGCGCGTGGCGTTCCATCACGCGCGTTAATTTTTTCTCGTCGCTGTACACTTCTGGCTCGCCCATCTGCGCTTCGAGCTGGTGCATTTCTTTTTCGAGCGCGGCAAGCGTGGGCGAGGCATCGAGGGCTTCATCCAAGACGCTGCGTTGTAGATCGAAATGGACTTCTTGGGGCAGATAGCCGACGCGGACACCCTTGGTAATTGCAGCAAGTCCTTCGCTGGTGTCCATTTCGCCCGCGAGGAGTTTCAAGATGGAGGATTTGCCCGCACCGTTGGGTCCGACGAGTCCAATACGCGCGTCGTGATAAATCTCCCATGATAAATCACGAAAGACTTCCTGTGCGCCAAAATAGAGAGTGGCTTTGCCGAGACGGGCGACGGTGCCGATGACCATAACAATTTATTACCGCAGAGGTCGCAGTCGCATGTCGTCACTCGCACGCGGTCACGCGGGTGTACCCCAAACAGAGCGCGTGACCGCGTGCGAACCTCTCTGCTCGATGTATTCGTCGTTCCGCACAGCGGAACAACGCTTAATTGAGGGTGACGACAGGCGAGAGGACGCGGAGGAATGAGGGGAACCCACTTATTGTTCTCCGCGCTCTCTGCGCCCTCGGCGGTGAATTCAGGTCGTAAGAGTGTAACATTGAAATTGGTTTTCGCAAGCAGAGGATAGCGGTCAGCGGATAGTGCGCTGGAATACAGCGCGAGAAAGCGGATAAGCGGATGGTGGAACGCGAAGCGCTTGGAACGCGAAATGCGCCAAAAGACGGCGCGACGAAAACCGCGAAAGAAAAACTTGAGGTGCGAACTGCAATGTGATAACGAGAGGTCATTTTGGGATATACTCGGTCAGAACTTTATCGAAGGCGGGAGGCGGAATGGAAGACTGGTTCAAGGACGCGGTGTTTTATCAAATTTTTGTGCGGGCGTTTCGGGATTCGAATGGGGATGGGATTGGGGATTTGCGTGGGGTGGCGGAGAAATTGGATTATGTGCGCGACCTCGGCGTGGATACGATTTGGTTGATGCCGATTACACCCTCGCCGCTGCGCGATCATGGGTATGACGTGAGCGAGCATTTTAACGTGCATCCCGATTATGGGACGCTGGATGATTTTCACACGCTGGTGGAAGCGGCTCACGCGCGCAATTTGCGCGTGGTTGTGGAACTGATTCCGAATCACACGTCCGACCAGCATCCTTGGTTTCAAGCGTCGCGCGACCCGAAGCATCCTGAACATGCCAAGTATCGCGATTGGTACGTGTGGAGTGATACGGACCAAAAGTATAAAGAGGCGCGGATTATTTTTATTGATTATGAAAAATCGAATTGGACGTTTGACGAGCTGCGACAACAATACTACTGGCACCGCTTTTTTTATCATCAGCCCGATTTGAATTATGACAATCCTGAAGTGCAGCGCGCAATGCTGCGCGTGGCGCAGTTTTGGGTAGATCAGGGCGCGGATGGAATACGGGTAGATGCGCCGCCATATCTCATCGAGCGTGAAGGAACGAACTGCGAGAATTTGCCGGAATCGCACGCGTATTACAAACGCTTGCGTGCCTTTTTGGATGCATACGCGCCGGGAACGATGCTGCTGGCGGAAGCGAACCAGTGGCCACGCGATGTTCGTCCGTACTTTGGCGACGGCGACGAGTTTCATATGAATTTTCATTTCCCGTTGATGCCGCGCATTTTTCTCGCGCTGGCGCAGGGCGATCGGACGCCGATTGAATGGATCTTGGAGCAGACGCCCGCGCTGCCAGACAATTGCCAGTGGGCGACATTTCTGCGAAATCACGATGAGCTGACGCTAGAAATGGTGTCGCCCGACGAACGAACATTCCTTTGGGACTTTTATGCGCCCGAAGCGCGGATGCGATTGAATCTTGGGATTCGACGGCGGCTTGCGCCATTGCTCAAGAATGACCGGGCGCGCATCGAGGTGGCTCATTCGCTGCTGTTGACGCTGATTGGTTCGCCCGTGTTGTATTACGGCGATGAGATTGGAATGGGGGACAATATCGCGTTGGAGGACCGCTGGGGGGTGCGAACGCCGATGCAATGGAGTGATGCGCCGAACGCGGGATTCTCGAATGCGCCGCGCGAAAAAATGTATTTGCCAATCATTGACGATGAAATGTACGGGTATCGCCGCATCAATGTGGAAGCCAGTGAACGCGATGAGCATTCGTTTCTGCATTGGCTGCGCCGCGCGCTCGCGCTGCGGAAACAGCATTGGGCGTTTGGGCGCGGGGAGTTGCAATTGCTTGCGCCGTCGAATCGTTCTGTTTTGGCGTACACGCGGACGACGCCCGATGAATCGCTGCTGGTTGTGAATAATCTTTCGACGGACGCGCAGACTGTCGCGTTGGATTTGAATATGTACGCGGGGAAGGCGCTGTGCGATTTGTGGACGAATGAACGGCATCCGATTAAGGAAAGTGAGATGCAATTCGAGTTGCCGCGTTATGGGTATCGGTGGTTTGAAATCTTGTAAATTGAAAGACGCTATATGTAAACCTTCGAGGTCGGCGAGGTAGGCGATGTATTGCATCGCACATCGCATAAGACCCTCGAAGGTTTGAGCGAATTGACGGATAGATTCTCAACCTTTCAATAGGGGCTTCTAACCCTAACCTAATGCCTGTTTAACTTGAAAAACGGAAAATGACGCGACTTGCGATGTAGTGCATCGCCACGAGCGAAATCGTAAGACCCATTAATCTATTCTGTTATATAATAGAGACTGCACGCTCGCTCCGTTTCTTTAAAAGAGAATTGTCGCGTCCGCGCAACAAAACGTTCCAACCCCATCTGGCAACCCCAACCGCTGGCGATCAAGTATTGTGAACCAACCTATCGAGTTGCATCAGACGTGAGTATGCGTGCGTTGATGCGCCGACAAACGACGCGGCATTGAGAGGACTATGCAAGAATCCAAGCCGTCCCCAACGTCGGTTCGGTTACGCATACAAACCCAGCGCCTGCGCGCGCTCGTAACCAAAATCGCGCCCGTCGCCGTGGGTGTGCTGATCACCCTAATTGCCCTCATTGTTTTCAATCTGATCAATCCTGCGCCCAAACCATTATCACCGAAAGAGCTTGACCAACATATTGCTTCGGTTATGGCATCCGCCACGCCGCCGCCTGCGCTTTCTGCGCGTATTTATCAAGCGGTTCAGCCTTCGCTCGTACAGGTCGAAACAAAAATTTTGACGCCGGATGGTAAAGAAGAAGGTGGACGCGGCGCGGGTGTGATTATTGACGAAAACGCGCAAATTTTGACCAGTTTGCATGTGGTACAAAACGCGTTTGAAATCGAAGTGCTGTTCATGGACGGCACGCGTTCGCCCGCGCAAATTGAGACGACGCAGCCAGAGAATGATATTGCGCTCTTGCGCCCGCAACTGCCGCCCGCGCAATTTGTGCCTGCGACGCTTGGTAATCCCAAGGCGTTGCAAACGGGTGATGAAGTATTTGCGTTGGGCAGTCCGTTCGGGCTCACGGCGTCGGAATCGTCTGGGATCGTTTCGGGATTGAATCGGGTGTATCGTCCGAACAAAGATACAAGCATGGAAGGAATGATTCAATTTGATGCGGCGGTGAATCCGGGCAATTCGGGTGGACCGCTGGTGAATCGGTACGGTGAAGTGGTCGGCATCGTGACCGGGCTTTTGAATCCCACCGATCAAAACTTTTTCGTCGGCATCGGTTTCGCGGTGCCTATTGACGCGGCGGCTGCTGCCGCTGGTCCTAATCCATTCTAGTTGTTAGTCATTAGTCGGTAGACATTAGACATTAGTGATTAGACGTTAGAGGACAAAATGAGCGATTATCGGAATCTGAAAGTCTGGAACAGGACTCTGGATTTCGTATCGCAGGTTTATCAACTCACATTGGGTTTTCCAACGTATGAATTGTATGGATTAACAAGCCAGATTCGGCGCGCGGCTACAAGTATTTCTTTGAATATCGCTGAAGGTGCTACAAGTGGATACGATGCTGAATTTGTCCGATTCATTCGTCTCGCAATTCGGTCTGCGAATGAAGTAGCCGCTGGATTTGAAATCGCCAAGCGGCTTGAATACTGCGAAGCATATGCAGCCCAAAAACAGATTCAAGAGGCTGACCAAATCGCTTCGATGCTGCAAGGACTCGCTCGTTCGCTGAAAAGTGCGGGTGAGACTCAAACAGAATATGAGGTAAGCACAAGCAATCTTTTCAAACTCGACTCCCAGTTCTTGGAAGAATTATCAACGAACAGTGACCAAGAACTAATGTCTAACAACTAACGTCTAACAACTTTCGGAGGAGTAATGTCATTAAATCTCAATAAACCCCCTGCGCCGCCTGTACAGGCGATGGACTTGAAAAAGATGGAAGTGAAACACCCGAGCGCCGCCAAGATGGAACAGGTGATGTTCGAGGTGAAGAAAATCATCGTCGGACAGGATCATCTGTTGGAACGCTTGATGGTCGCGCTGTTGGCACGCGGTCATATTTTGGTCGAAGGCGTGCCCGGTCTGGCCAAGACGTTGGCGATTAAATCGTTGGCGGAAGCGGTCAGCGGTGATTTCAAGCGCATTCAATTCACGCCCGACCTCGTGCCTGCCGATTTGGTCGGCACGCGTATTTACAATCAAAAGACCGGTGAGTTTAATACATCGCTTGGTCCTGTATTCACGAATTTGCTGCTCGCCGATGAAATCAATCGCGCGCCCGCCAAAGTGCAAAGCGCGCTGTTGGAAGTGATGCAGGAACGACAGGTGACCATTGGCGGCATGACGTACAAAGTGCCGAACCCGTTTCTGGTCATGGCTACACAGAATCCGATTGAGACGGAAGGGACGTATCCGCTGCCTGAAGCGCAGGTGGACCGTTTTATGATGAAAGTTTTGGTCGGCTATCCGAGCGACCGCGAGGAATTTGTCATCGTCGAGCGCATGACGAACGCGATTATGCCGATTGTCAAAGTGCTGACGCCGGAAGAATTGTTGACGCTGCAAGCGGAAACCGACAAGGTGTATATTGACCCGGCGCTGATCGAATATGCGGTACGGATTGTGACGGCGACGCGCGAACCGAAAAAATATGGATTGCCTGATTTGCAAAAGTATATCGCGTTCGGCGCATCGCCGCGCGCTTCGATTAACTTGATGTTGACCGCACGTGCGCTGGCAATGGTGCGCGGGCGCACATATATTTTGCCGCAGGACGTATTCGATATGGTGCTGGATGTGCTGCGGCATCGTATGGTGTTGACGTACGAAGCGTTGTCAGACGGCGTAACGTCGGACAAGATTATTGTCAAAGTCATGGACAAGATTCCGATTCCGGTGATTCCGCAGCCCGAAAAGATTCCGGTGAATGCGTGAGAAAAGTAGGGCAATTTGCGACGGAATACGTCGCGCTGAATTGCCCCTACGAAATATTGAATTATGTCATTAGCGACACCGGAACGTTTGTTACAGCGCCTTGATTGGACGGTGATTCGGCGGCTCGACGGCTTGTTGCAAGGCGAATATCGTTCGCTGTTTACCGGGTATGGTCTCGACCTCGCCGAGATTCGGGAATATACTACGGAGGACGATATTCGCTATATGGATTGGAATGTGACGGCGCGGATGGGGACGCCGTACGTGCGTCAATATCACGAAGACCGTGAAATTAACGCGTGGTTTTTGTTGGACCTGTCGCCGTCGGTGGATTTTGGCACGGTCAATGCGCTGAAACGGGATTACTTGATAGAGTTTGTCGGCGTGTTGTCGCGGCTGTTGACGCGGCATGGGAATCGCGTGGGCGCGATTTTTTACGGCGCGAAAGTGGATAAGGTGATTCCGGCATCGGGCGGCAAGCTGCAAGTGCTGCGAATCATCAACGATTTGCAAAAGGAACCGAAATTAAAGCGCGCGCCGTTCACGAGTTTGAGCACGCTGCTCGCCGCCGGAAATAATTTGATTCGCCGCCGTTCGCTGGTCTTTATCATTTCCGATTTCATCAGCGCGCCGGGCTGGGAGGTGCCTCTACGACTCTTGACGCAGCGGCATGAAGTCTTGGCGGTGCGCTTGTGGGACCCGCGTGAAGTCGAACTTCCCGATATTGGCATGGTGGTGATTGAAGACGCAGAGACGGGCGAGCAATTGTTTGTGGATACGCACGACAAAAAATTTCGCCAACGTTTTACGCAAGCGGCGCAAAAACGGGAACAGGAGATTCAAGCAGCATTCAAGCGCGCAGGCGTAGATGCTCTTCCGCTTTCCACGGAAGATGATTTGGTCAAAGCGATTTTGCGATTTGCCAATTTGCGGAGAGAACGGAAAGCTCATCCGACAAAAGGAATTTAAAGAATTTCAGAGTTCAGAGTTCAGATTTCAGATTAAAGAATGCAATTCTCGGATTGCAGATTAGAGAGTCCACATTGCGGAGGCTAGGATGACAGCGGACGATCTGAAACAACGCACCAAGCAATTTGCTCTGGAAATCATGAAACTCTGTGATACGCTGCCAAATCATCGTTCCGCGACTGTAATCGCAAATCAACTATTGCGTTCTGGTACATCTATCGGGGCAAATTATCGCGCAGCGTGCCGTGCTCGCTCCGATGCAGAATTTATATCCAAGATTGGTGTGACTCTCGAAGAAGCTGATGAATCGGCATATTGGTTAGAGCTGATACGCGATTCCGGAATGAAACCCGCCCAAGAACTAGCGAAACTTGTCACTGAAAGTAATGAACTGATCTCAATCTTTGTTGCATCGTCTAACACAGCACGGCGGCGCGTCGCATCGAATCAAAAGTCAAGACAGAATCTGCAATCTGCAATCTGCAATCTGCAATCTGAAATCAAGAGGTACGTATGTCATTCATCTGGCCCTTTATGCTGGCGTTGCTGGTGCTGATTCCCGTCCTTATTCTCGTTTATATTCTGTTGCAGCGCCGCCGCCAAAAATATGCGCTACGCTATGCGAGTCTCTCGCTAGTGAAAGAAGCGATGGGACGCGGACCCGGAATTCGGCGTCATATTCCGCCCGCGCTGTTTCTACTGGCGCTGACGTTTATGATTGTGGCGCTGGCGCGTCCGCAGGCGACGACTCTTGTACCTTCGGCGGAAGGTACCATCATTCTGGCAATTGACGTATCGGGGAGTATGACCGCAACCGATTTGCAGCCGAATCGTCTGGAAGCCGCCAAAGCCGCCGCCCGCGCGTTTGTGGACAAGCAGCCCGAAACGGTGCAGGTCGGCGTCGTATCGTTTAGTGATAACGCGTTCGTCGTGCAGCCGCCCACCGATGATAAGGATGCTTTGATTTCGGCCATCAATCGGCTCAACTGGCAACGCGGCACGGCGATTGGACGCGGGCTGGTCGCCTCGCTCGAAGCGATTGCGGAAAAACAGGGACAGCCAGCGGACATTAATCTGAATCAAGACCAGTCGCAGCAAAATAATAACGGCAATAACAATAATAATAATGCCGCGCCGCAGCCGACGCCGATGCCGAAGGGACAATATCAAAACGCGATTGTCGTGCTGTTGACCGATGGCGAAAATAATCAATGGCCCGAGCCGGTGGACATTGCACAAATCGCTTCAGACCGGGGCATTCGTGTCTATACGGTTGGTATCGGCAGTGAAGAGGGTGCGATTGTGCGTATTCAGGGACGCGCGATTCGCACACGGCTCGACGAACAAACTCTGCGGACGATTGCGGAAATGACGGACGGCGTGTATTATAATGCACAGACGGAAACGGATCTCGTCAAGGTGTATGAAAATCTTTCGACGAACCTGGTGTTGAAAACGGACAAGACGGAAATTACTGCATACGTCACTGGCATCGCGGTGCTGTTTTCGCTGCTCGCCGGATTCTTTTCACTGATCTGGTTCAATCGGCTGCCGTAACTGGAACGACACATTCGCTATTGAAAAATCCCCGCATATTTCTGCGGGGATTTTTATTTCTGCATATTGACAAGCGATTGAAATCGCAGCAACTTACTGCAAGTCAACCTGCGTTGACTACGAGGGGCCGAGCTTGCACAAATCCCTACGCGCTCAAGCTGATGTATAATTCTGGGAGAGAACCATGTCGGCGATAGCTGAACCGCTTTTGGAGGTCTCCGGGCTGGGGAAATCGTTTCGCGGGCTGCGTGCGCTGGATGGGTATCACCTCGAATTGCCGCCTCTGCGGATTCACGGCGTCATCGGTCCGAACGGCGCGGGCAAGACCACCCTCTTTAATTTGTTGACGGGCTTGATCAAGCCGACCTCTGGCACAATTCGCTGGCAGGGGCAAAATATCACGCGGATGCCGACGCCGCGCATCGCCCGTCTCGGCATGGTACGGACATTCCAAAACATTCGCCTGTTTAATCAATTGAGCGTAATTGATAATGTCAAGGTCGCGCTCTCGAATAAACTGCCGGGCAGTCTTGTGAATACGCTGCTCTCGACCCCTGCTTTTTTTCAAAATGAACGCGCGTTGGAAGCGGGCGCGTTGGAATATCTTGAATTGGTGGGACTCGCCGCACGCCGCGACCAGATTGCAGGCAGCTTGCCGTACGGCGACCAGCGAAAATTGGAAATTGCGCGTGGGCTGGCGCTCAAGCCGCGCTTGCTCTTGCTTGACGAGCCGACGGCGGGGATGAATCCGCAAGAGACGAATGAAATTTTGTATTTGATTCGCCGCCTGCGCGATGAATTTCAATTGACGATTATTCTCATCGCGCATGATATTCCGCTCGTAATGAATGTATGTGAGCGGATCCAAGTGCTGGATTATGGGCATATTCTCGCGGAGGGCGACCCGCAAACGGTGCGGAACAATCCCGATGTGATTGCGGCGTATTTGGGGCAGGCGCACGCATAGTAATCAGCATTTCGATTTATCGAGGAACACCGTCGCCCCTCATCACCGCGAGGGGCGTTTTGATAATTTTTGCAGCGCAGAGAACGCAGAGAGATTTCTCACTGCGTTCGAAATGACAATTCCTTTCCTCTGCGCCCTCTGCGGTGAGTAAAACCGTGCTGGAACTTGAGAACGTGTCGGTGTACTATGGCAACATTCGCGCGCTGGATGGGGTTTCGCTGCGCGTGAATGAGGGCGAATTGGTCGCGCTGATTGGCTCGAATGGCGCGGGCAAGTCCACGACGCTCAAGACAATTTCTGGATTGTTGCGAGCGAGGCAGGGGACGATTTCGTATCGTGGGAAGGATGTGACGCGCGCCGCGACGGACCAATTGGTGCAGATGGGAATTTCGCATTGTCCCGAAGGGCGGCGCATCTTTGGCGGATTGACGGTGCGTGAGAATTTGCGACTTGGCGCGGTGCAACGGCGCGATGCAGAGGCCATCGCGCAAGATTTGGAATGGGTGTTGACGTTGTTTCCGCGTCTGCGCGAACGGTTGACGCAAGCAGGAGGGACGCTTTCGGGCGGCGAACAGCAAATGCTCGCTATCGGGCGCGCGTTGATGAGTCACCCACAGTTATTGTTGCTCGATGAACCGTCGCTCGGTCTCGCGCCGCTCGTCGTGGAACGTATCTTTGCTGTAATTCGGGAATTGAATTCGCGCGGGATTACGATTCTGCTCGTGGAGCAAACCGTACATCAAGCATTGAATGTAGCGAATCGCGCGTATGTGCTGGAAACGGGGCATATCGCGTTGGAAGGGACACCGGAAGAGCTGAAACATAACGCGTTAGTGGAAGAAAAGTATTTGGGGCGGGGATAAGAGATTTACCGCCGAGGACGCAGAGGACGCGGAGGAGCGCATGGATACGAACCCTCTTAATCAGGTGACCGATCAGATTATCGGAGCGGCGATTGAGGTGCATCGGTTGCTTGGACCGGGGCTGTTGGAATCTGCGTATGAAGCGTGTCTGGCGTACGAGCTCGCGCAACGTAATCTCAAGTTTGAGCAGCAAAAGCCATTGCCTATCACGTATAAGCAAGTGAAGCTTGATTGCGGATACCGTTTGGATTTCCTAATTGAAGAAAATGTGATTGTTGAATTGAAATCGGTTGACCAGATTTTGCCCATTTACGAAGCGCAATTACTCTCTTATCTGAAGATTTCAAACAAACAGGTCGGTCTCCTGATTAATTTTAATACGCCTCTTTTGAAACAAGGTGTTCGCCGGATTGTGAATGGTTTTCAAGAAACTCCGCGCTCTCTGCGTTCTCGGCGGTGAAATATGCCACTGGTCTATTATGGTATCCAGCAAGTGATTAATGCCCTGTCCATCGGGTCGCTGTATGCGCTGATGGCGGTGGGGCTGGCGATGGTGTTTGGGATTTTGCGGCTCATTAATTTCGCGCACGGCGATATGATGATGATTGCTGCCTATATTGCCGCGTTCTCCATTTTTGCAGGGATTCCTATTCCGATTGTGATTGTGATGATGATTGTGGGAACGGTGGTAGTCGGGTTGCTCACTGAACGCGTGGCGTATCGTCCGATTCGCGGCGCGCCGGAAGTGGCGGCGCTGTTGACTTCGTTCGGCGTCGGACAGATTTTGCAAAATGGGACACTGCTGACGACGCGCCTGATTCAGCGCCCAATTCAAATCGCATTTCCTGCGCCAGAGTTTTTGAACGGCGCAATCAATCTGGGACCATTGACCGTATCAAAACTGAATATCGTGAGTCTCGTCGCGGGACTTGTCTTGTTGATTTTGTTGTCGCTGTTTGTGACGCGCACGAATCTTGGGCTTTCGATGCGGGCGGCGGCGGAAGATTTGGATGC
>Ga0070741_10013584_pt1 | contig 14329 bp, 14 predicted proteins | sample Coa_R1_4_FD_66440 | JGI IMG/M metagenome (GOLD analysis project Ga0070741, IMG submission 66440) | Surface soil microbial communities from Centralia Pennsylvania, which are recovering from an underground coalmine fire - Coalmine... | ecosystem: Environmental > Terrestrial > Soil > Unclassified ...
GTGGGCGTCGACCTCGCCACGCTCTCGTCCGAGGCCGGTCACGCTTGACGAGGGGCACGTTCCTCGGCTTCGACTACGGCAAACGACACACCGGGGTAGCTGTGGGCAGCCGGCACTCGGGAGTGGCTCAGCCGCTTACGCAGCTTGCGGCTCAGGGGGGCGAGCCGGACTGGGATTCTATTCATCGACTCATCGAAGAATGGCAGCCGGAAGCCTTGATTGTCGGTCTGCCGCTCAATATGGACGGCAGTGAAAACCCCATAAGCCGCGCCGCTCGGGCTTTTGGTAATAGCCTGCGGTCCCGCTACAATTTGCCCGTGCATATGGTCGATGAACGACTCTCCTCGCGTACCGCCACCGACTCCCTCCTCGAAGCCGGCGTCCCCTTGAAACGTCATAAGCATCAAATCGACAAACGCGCGGCGCAAACGATTTTGCAAGCCTTTCTGAATGACGGCCCCCGGTGACTGCGTCCCTCGACATCGATGCGACGATCCGGCGGATGACGCAATCGCTGCACGGACTGCTGAAGAAACATCCGGTCATGGTGGGTATTCATACCGGCGGGGTTTGGGTCGCCCAGCGCTTACACAAGGAACTCGGCTTGACCGAGCCCCTGGGTACTCTCGACATTTCCTTCTACCGTGACGACTTCACGCGCATCGGCATGAACCCCCAGGTGAAGGCGTCGAACCTTCCCGTGAGCGTCGATGACCGCCATGTGATCCTGGTCGATGACGTCCTGCATACCGGCCGCACTATTCGCGCCGCGCTCAACGAGCTCTTCGACTACGGGCGGCCGGCGTCCGTGACGCTCGCCGCCTTGATCGTGCGTGACGGCCGCGAGCTGCCGATCGAGGCGCAGGTGACCGGCGAACACATGCACCTGACCAAGCGCCAGCATGTTAAGCTCATCGGCGGACCCGACCGGCTACAACTCGAAATTCAGGAGGGCAGCGGGTGACGCAAGACCTTCAACTCGACCATAACGGACGACTCAAGCATTTTCTCACCATTGAAGGCCTTTCCCGCCGTACCATTTTAGAAATTCTCGACACCGCCAAGTCCTTTATTTCGGTCGGCGAGCGCGAGATCAAGAAAGTCCCGCTGTTGCGCGGCAAAACCATCGTCAATCTTTTTTTCGAATCGAGCACGCGCACGCGCACGACCTTCGAGATCGCCGCGAAGCGCCTTTCCGCGGACGTGATCAATCTGAATATCGCGACTTCGAGCACAGCCAAAGGCGAGACGCTGCTCGACACCGTGCGCAATCTCGAGGCGATGCACACCGACCTTTTCGTGGTGCGGCACAAGCGCAGCGGCGCGGCGCACATGATCGCCGCGCACGTGCCTGCGCACGTGCACATCATCAACGCCGGCGACGGTTCGCACGCCCATCCGACGCAAGCGATGCTCGATGTCTTTACCATCCGCGAACACAAGGGGGCGTTTGAGAAGCTCAAAGTCGCGATCGTCGGCGACATCCAGCATTCGCGCGTCGCGCGCTCGCAGATCCACGCTTTGAAGACGCTCGGCGTCGCCGAAATCCGCGCCATCGCCCCGCGCACGCTGATGCCGATCGCCGTGGAGCGCCTCGGTGTCATGCCCTTTACCGACATGCGTGAGGGGCTGGACTCCGTCGACGTCGTCCTGATGCTGCGGCTGCAAACAGAACGCATGACCGGTGCGTTGATTCCGAGCGAGCAGGAGTATTTCAACCTCTACGGGTTGACGCCCGCGAAGCTCGCCTGCGCCAAGAAAGATGCGATCGTGATGCATCCGGGTCCCATGAATCGGGGCCTCGAAATAGATTCCGCGGTGGCCGACGGCCCGCAATCGGTCATCCTCCCACAGGTCACCAACGGTATCGCCGTACGCATGGCGATCATGGCGCTCATTCTCGGCGGTAGCCCGGCGGAGAGTCGCGCGCGGCGCGCGGCGGACGCATGAGTCTCGCGATCAAAGGCGGGCACCTAATCGATCCGGCCAATCGGATCAACGGCAAGCGCGACATTTACATCAACTCCGATGGGTTCGTCGCCGGCATCGGCCGCGCGCCGAGCGGGTTCAAAGCGCGCCGCACGATCGACGCCACGGGCCAAATTGTTTGTCCGGGTCTCGTGGACTTGCGGGCGCGCCTGCGCGAGCCCGGCCTGGAGCACAAGGCGACGCTGGAAAGCGAACTGAAGGCCGCGGTCGCGGGCGGCATCACGACGCTCTGCTGCCCGCCCGACACGCGTCCAGTCATCGACACGCCGGCGATGGCCCAAATGATCCAGTCGCGCGCCTGGCGCTTCGGTTATGCCTTCATTCATCCGCTCGGCGCGCTCACGCGCAACCTCGAAGGGAAGCTGCTGACGGACATGGAGGCGCTGGATGACGCCGGCTGCGTCGCCTTCACCAACGCGCTCGCCCCCGTCATCGATACTTTGGTTCTGCGGCGGGCGATGGAGTACGCCGCGAGCTTCGACCTCACGGTCTTCCTGCATTGCGAAGATCCGTGGCTGAAAGCCGCCGGGTGCTGTCATGAAGGCGAAGTGAGCACGCGGCTCGGGCTGCCTGGAATTCCCGAAGCGGCGGAAACCGTCGCGATCGCGCGCGATCTGGCGCTGATCGATCAAACCCGCGTGCGCGCTCACTTTTGCGGCCTCTCGAGCGGCCGCGCCGTGCAGATGATCGCCGAGGCGCAACGCCGGGGACTACCGGTCACCGCCGATGTAACGGCGCATCACCTGCACTTGAGCGAACAAGACGTCGGGTACTTCGACACGCAATGCCACGTGCAACCGCCGTTACGCAGCCGGCGCGATCGGGAAGCGCTGCGCCGGGGGCTAAAGCAGGGCGTGATCGGCGCGATCTGTTCCGATCATCAGCCGCACGAGCCGGACGCCAAGCTCGCGCCGTTCAGCGAATCCGAGCCGGGGATTTCGGGCCTGGAAACGCTGTTACCGCTCACTCTTCAGCTCGTAGGCGAGCGCGTGCTGACGCTGGTGGAAGCCGTCGCGCGCCTCACCCAGAGACCGGCGGACATTTTGGGCCTGGAGTCCGGCCGCCTGAGCGTCGGCGCGACGGCGGACGTGTGCGTGTTCGATCCCAAAGAGCGCTGGCGGCTCACGCCGGACCGCTTGATTTCGCGGGGCCACAATACGCCGTTTCTGCGGCGGGAGCTTGAGGGACGAGTCATCTGCACGATCGTCGGCGGGCGCGTGGTGTATGAGGCCGACAAAAAAGTCGCGCCCTAGATTCACAATGTCTTTATGTTAACTTTAGAGCGATAACCACCGGGAGGTGCTGCCATGGCGGTCCAAGTTACCGAGAAGCGGAAATTCAATTACGTCGTTCTGGCGTTACTGGCTGCCGCTATAGCGATTTTAGTCCTCAGCTACCTGCTGTCCTAAACGGCGGACCGGCGGCAAGGATGCCGCTACTTGACCGTCAGATTGCGCAGCGTGTCGCCGAGCTCGCGGCCCTTGGAATCTTTGCCTTCGAGCTTGATGCGCAGGCGCACGTCGTTGATCGAGTCGGCGTTGCGCAACGCCTCGTCGTAGGAAATAAGATCGGCTTCGTGCAGATTGAATAGCGACTGGTCGAAGGTTTGCATCCCCGCTTCCGTCGATTTCGCCATCAAGTCCTTGAGACCCGGGATATTGCCTTCCATGATCATGTCGGACACCAGCGGCGTGTTGATGATGACCTCGACCGCCGGCACGCGCCCCTTGCCGGTTTTCATCGGAATGAGGCGTTGCGAAACGATGGCCTTGAGATTCAACGCGAGGTCCATTAACAGCTGATTGCGTTTTTCTTCCGGGAAGAAGTTGATGATGCGATCGAGCGCCTGGTTCGCGTTGTTGGCATGTAGCGTCGATAGGCACAGGTGCCCGGTCTCCGCGAACTGCACGGCCAGATCCATCGTTTCGCGCGAGCGTATTTCGCCGATCAGAATGACGTCCGGCGCCTGGCGCATGGCGTTCTTGAGCGCGACGTCGTATGACTCGGTGTCCACCCCGACTTCGCGCTGATTGACGATGCAGTTCTTATGCTGGTGCACATACTCGATCGGGTCCTCGATCGTAAGAATGTGGCCGTAGCTGTACTCGTTGCGATAGCCGATCATCGCGGCGAGTGAAGTCGACTTACCCGAGCCCGTGCCGCCCACGAAAAGGACCAGCCCGCGCTTGGTGAGCGCGACTTCCGCGAGAACCTTCGGCAAGTTGAGATCGTCGAAGCGTGGAATTTCAGTATTGATCGTACGCAGCACCATGCCGACGCGCTGCTGCTGCAGGAACACATTCACGCGAAAGCGCCCGATCTCCTGCGGCGCAATCGCGAAGTTGCATTCGTTATGCGCCTCGAAGTTGCGCCGCTGCTCCTCGTTCATGATGCCGTAGGCCATCGCGCGCGACTGTTCCGGCGTCAACGCCTGTTTCGTGACCGGTACGATTTTACCGTCCACCTTAACGGAGGGCGGGACCCCGGCGGTGATGAACAAGTCCGAGGCTTTCTTGTGCTTCATCAACTTCAGCAGATCGCTAAAGTTCATGCCGGCTTCGCCCCCACCTTGGCCGCCGCCATGGCGCTCGCGTTGAAGAGATCCTTGTTGTTGGCGTACGTGCGCGCCTCATCGATGTTGACTTGGCGGGCGCGCACCAGGTCGGTCAGGCACTGGTCGATCGTTTGCATACCGACGTTCTGGCCGGTTTGAATCGCCGAGTACATCTGCGCGACCTTGTTCTCGCGGATGAGATTGCGGATCGCCGGGGTGCCGATCATGATCTCGTGCGCGGCGACACGGCCGCCGCCGATTTTCTTCAGCAGCGACTGCGAGATGACGGCGCGCAGCGACTCCGACAGCATCGCGCGCACCATGTCCTTCTCCGCGGCCGGGAACACGTCGATGATGCGGTCGATCGTCTTCGCCGCCGACGAGGTGTGCAGGGTGCCGAACACCAGATGGCCCGTTTCCGCGCCGGTCAGCGCCAGCCGGATCGTCTCGAGATCGCGCATTTCACCGACCAGGATCACGTCCGGGTCTTCGCGCAGCGCCGCGCGCAGGGCGTTATTGAAACCAAGCGTGTCGCGCCCGACTTCGCGCTGGTTAACCAGGCAGTTCTTGCTGGTGTGCACGAACTCGATCGGATCCTCGATGGTGAGAATATGTTCGTGCTGCGTTTCGTTGATGTGGTTCACCATCCCGGCAAGCGTGGTCGATTTGCCCGATCCGGTCGGCCCGGTCACGAGCACGATTCCGCGCGGCTGGTCGCATATCTTCTTGAAAATGTCCGGCGCGTTTAGCTGCTCCAGCGTCAGCACCTTGGAAGGAATGGTGCGGAATACCGCGCCCGGACCGCGCTGCTGGTTAAAGGCGTTCACCCGGAAGCGCGCCACATTCGGCAGGTCGAACGAGAAATCGCATTCCAGAAACTCCTCGAAGTCTTTCTGCTGCTTGTCCGACATGATGTCGTACACCATGTTGTGGACGGTGCGGTCGTCCAGCGGATCCACGTTGATGCGCTTGATGTCGCCGTCCACGCGGATCATGGGCGGCAGGCCGGAGGACAGGTGCAGGTCGGAGGCGTTTTGCTTATAGGCAAATGCCAACAGCTCGGCGATATCCATGAGTATGTACGGCCGCGACGGTGGTGGGATTATCCGTTTCTGGCTTAATTTTTAGTCCATGCCCCGGGGGGATGCAACGCGCGGGGGCCGAGCGGCTTCCGTTGGGCCCGTGGGCGGCTTTACACTGGCAACCCTCATGGCGGCAAGAAAGACTAGAAGCCGGCAACGCGCGTCCACGACGCGCCAATCGCCTCGTAAGACGCGGTCGCGAACCGCTACCTCGCGCCGCCGCCCCCTCGTTGGTTTCATCGGTGCCGGAAACATGGCGCGCAGCCTCGCAGGAGGACTCATCGCCAATGGCTGGCCTGCATCGCGCGTCATTCTTTCGGACCCCGAACCAGCACAGCGTAACGCGGTCGAGGAGCGGCTTAACGTGAGAACGTATGCCGACAACGGGGAGGTCGCCGCCCGCGCGCAAATCCTGGTGCTCGCGGTCAAGCCGCAAACCATGCGAGCGGTAGCCGCCGGCTTGGCCGCCGTGGTGCGCGAGACGCGGCCGTTGATCATCTCCATCGCGGCCGGAATACGCGTGAGCGATCTTACCCGCTGGCTAAACGCCGAAGTCCCCGTGGTACGAGCCATGCCGAACACCGCCGCACTAGTCGGTTCCGGCGCCGCGGGACTCTACGCGAACGCCCTGGTGAACGAGCGCATGCGCGCCTTGGCGGAATCGATCCTGCGCTCCGTGGGCATTACCGTCTGGCTTGAGGAGGAGCCGTTGCTCGACATAGTGACGGCCCTTTCGGGCAGCGGGCCTGCCTACTTTTTCCTCGTAATGGAAGCGCTCGAGCGCGCCGCGATCGCCGAAGGGCTTGATGCCGGCATCGCGCGCCTGCTTACTCTCGAGACCGCCTACGGCGCCGCGAAAATGGCGCTCGAAGGGGCGGAGGAGCCGGCGACCTTGCGCGCGCGGGTGACTTCGCCGGGCGGGACTACCGAGCGGGCTCTCAAAGTGCTCGAAGACGGCGGTTTGACCCGGCTATTCCAGCAGGCAATACATGGCGCGACTCAACGTGCACGGGAGCTCGCCGATATGTTCGGGAAGGGCGCATGAACTATTTCAGCCAGGCGGGTCTTTATTTGGTGCAGGTAGTGTTCGGGTTTTACACCCTGCTGGTCCTGCTGCGCCTGCTGTTTCAGCTGGTTCGGGCCGATTTTTACAACCCCTTCTCGCAGTTCATCGTGACGCTGACTCAGCCCCCGCTCAAGATACTGCGTCGTTTCATTCCAGGTTTCTTCGGGATCGACTTCGCGACGGTCGTGCTATTGCTCGCCATCCAAGTCGTCGAGGTCTTTTTGATCACCTGGCTGCGGGGAATCACGCCGAGCGTCGCCGGCGTCATCGTTCTCGCGTGCGCGGAGCTGATAGGGCTGACCGTTTGGGTTTATATCATCTCCATCCTCGTTCGTGTCATTCTGTCCTGGGTTAATCCGTATGGGACGAGTCATCCGGTCGCTGACCTGCTTTACAGCCTGACCGAACCGATGCTCGCGCCGGCGCGACGCCTCATTCCCCCCATTTCCGGGCTCGACCTGTCGCCGATCGCGGTATTGGTGCTGCTGCAACTCACACTCATCCTGATCGTGCGTCCGCTGACCGATGTCGGCTACGCCTTGATGCTGCAATAAAATAAATAAAAGGAGTGCCTCACCGTTCGTTGCTCTCCGCAACGCCCGGGCATGGGCTCGAAAGTCCCCGCAAGGGCGCGCTGTCGGGTCTCGACTATATTCGTTAAGATGCGGCACGCTCTTAAGCTCTAGCTTTTTCTCAAATTCAACCGTTAAACTTGTGTTTCGATGGCCTTCTCGATGATCGGCGCTCAACCGATACCCAGCCGCGCTACGACCGCCATCAGCGCCTTTGGCAAACGCCTCTCCGACTACAAGAACTGGTGCAACGAACTGGCCGGAATCATCGCGGAGTACCAGGCGTGGATCGAAACACAAGGACTTGGAAGCGGCGAAGATGACCTGCGCGTCTACGAGCTCATCGATGCGCTGAAATCCGACAAGCTCACGCTGGCGCTCGTGGCCGAGTTCTCGCGCGGTAAGACCGAGCTCATCAACGCCATCTTTTTTTCCGACTTCAAGCAGCGCTTGCTCCCCTCCGACGCCGGGCGCACCACCATGTGTCCGACCGAGCTCCTATACGATGAAAAACAACCGCCGTGCGTGCGCTTGCTGCCTATCGATACGCGCAAATCACCGCTCACCATCGCGGAGCACAAGCGCAACGCGTCCCAATGGACAGTGTTGTCGCTCGACCTCAACCAACCGCGCGCGATGGCGGAAACGTTCCTACACATCGTCAAGACGCAGACCGTGAGCGCGCGCGAAGCGGAAGAGCTCGGGCTCTACAACCCGCAAGCGCCCGGCGTCACGCCGGCGGGAGACGGCAAGGTGCAGATTCCGGTGTGGCGCCATGCCATCATCAACTTTCCCCATCCATTGCTGAAGCAAGGTTTAGTCCTGCTCGATACCCCTGGCCTCAATTCCCTCGGGACGGAGCCGGAGCTGACCATGAGCATGCTGCCTTCCGCGCATGCGGTGTTGTTCGTCTTGGCCGCCGACGCGGGCGTCACCAAATCCGACCTCGATGTCTGGAACAACCACGTGTGCGTCGCGAAGCACGGATCGAACGAGGCGCGCATCGTGGTGCTCAACAAAGTCGACGCGCTGTGGGACGAATTGCGCACCGTGGACGCGATCTCCGCTTCGCTCAATCGGCAGATCGAGGAAACCGCGCGCGTCCTCGGCGTAAGCCGCCGCCAGATCTTCCCGGTTTCCGCCCAGAAGGGGCTGCTCGGCAAAATCAAGGGGGATCACGCGCTCATTACCAAGAGCGGTCTGATTCCGCTCGAGCAGAAACTGTCCGCCGACGTCATCGGGGCGAAACAAGATCTGATGCGCGAGAAAATCACGCGCGAGATCGGGTCGATCATCGACCATACCCGCGCCATGATCACGGCGCGCCTCGCCTCCGTGGATACGCAGATCGCCGAGCTCAAGGGCTTGTCGGGTAAGAGCCAGGAGACGATTCAGCAACTGATCAGCCGCATGCGCGAGGAAAAGCGGCTTTACGACCAGACCCTCGCGAGCTTCCAGACCACGCGCGCCATGCTGTCCGAGCAGGCCAAAGTCTTGCTCGATTATCTGAGCGTCGAAAGCTTCGACGGCCTGATGACGCGCTCGCGCACGGCGATGAAGGAGTCATGGACGACGCATGGGTTGCAGATGGGGATGCGCACCTTGTTCGAGGGCGCTACGGAAACCATGGAGAAGGCGCACCTGCAAGCGCAGCAATTCGTCGGTCTGGTGGAGGCGGTCTACAACAAGTTTCACACCGATCATGGATTGGCGAATATCAAACCCGCCGCTTTTTCCCTGACGATTTTCCGCGATCAGTTGCAGCGCCTGCACGATGAAGCGCAAGCGTTCAGCAAAAGCCCGATCATGGTGATGACGGAGCAGCATTTCGTCATCAAGAAGTTCTTCATCAGCTTGGCGAGCCGCGCCCGCCTGCTTTACACGGAGTGCAACGCCGCCGCGCGCAACTGGAGCAAAGCCATCATGGCGCCCATCCTCGCGCAGGTGCGCGAGCACAAAATCATGATGGATCACCGGCTCGAAAACTTGAAACGCGTGCACGAGAATCTGGACAACCTGAGCGGGCGCATCGCCGAGCTCGAGCACACCAAGCAAAACCTCGACAATCAGCTCATGATCATCGGCAACATGCTGCGCAAGATTAATCAGCCGCTCGGCGGGCGCCTCAACTCCTGATCACGGGTCCATCGGCGTTCGTCTGGTTCGGTTTTATCCCCCATCAAACGCACGGCCTTCTGCTAAACTGCGGCCGTGACGCCGCCGGCCGGAGACCGAGCCGGTTCCCGCGCGTACCGTATAACTCGTGCAGAGGCTCCGGACATTGGCCAGACGCCGCCCACTCAGACAGCCGCGCTCCGCGGATAGCCCCGTAAAAAAGGAACCACCGGCCTGGCGCAGCGTATGGCTCGCGCTCAAGAGCTGGCGCACGGCGGCGGTCAGCCTGCTGTCGTTTTCCTCGGGATTGCCGCTCGGCCTGGTGTGGATCGCGATTCCGGTCTGGCTCGCCCGCGAAGGCGTCGATATCAAGATCATCGGGCTCTTCACGCTCGCGCAAGCGCCGTGGAGCTTCAAGTTCCTGTGGTCTCCTCTCATGGACCGCTACGCCCTGCCGCTGCCCGGGCTCGGCCGCAAGCTCGGCTGGACGCTCGCCGCGCAAGTCGGCCTGCTCGTGCTGACGTTGCTCCTGGGCGATGTCGCCACTCGACCCGAGGCGATTTGGATCGTCGGCGCCCTCACTCTTGCCATCGCATTCGCCTCGGCGACGCAGGACATCGCGATCGACGCCTATGCCGTCGAGGTGCTGCAGCCGCACGAGCAGGGGGTCGCCGTCGGAGCGCGCACCGCGATTTACCGCGCCGCGATGTTCGTCGCCGGCGGCCTCGCCATCACCCTGGCCGGCCTCTGGTCGTGGCCGTTCGTATTCGCGCTCCTGGCGCTGCTCTACGTGCCGATGCTTGTCGTGACGCTCTTCGCGCCGCGCCCCGACGTCGATCGCCTGCAAGCGCCGCCGTCGCTGCGCGCCGCCGTGTGGGAGCCCTTCGTCGGCTTTCTCACCAAGGCGCGCGCGCTCGAACTGCTCGCCTTCGTCGTGCTCTACAAGCTCGCGGATAACCTCGCCGGCGCGCTGGTCCGGCCGTTCCTCGTGCAGATGGGATTCAACGACTTCGACGTCGGCGTCGCGACCGCGACGATCGGTCTCGTCGCGACGCTGCTCGGCACCTTCCTCGGCGGCCTGCTCACGACCGCGATGGGCCTCGGCCATGCGTTGTGGGCGTTCGGCGTGCTGCAAATCCTTTCGAACCTCGGATACGTGGGGATCGCCGTGGTGGGCGCCAATCGGCCGCTCATGTACGCCGCCATGGGTTTCGAAAGCCTGACGAGCGGCATGGGCACCGGTGCGTTCGGCGTGCTGCTGCTGCGCATGACGATGAAGCGGTTCTCGGCGACGCAGTACGCGCTCTTCTCGAGCCTCTTCGCCTTGCCGCGGATCCTCGCCGGCCCGGTCACCGGCGTCATGGTCGATGCGATGGGCTGGCTCGATTTTTTTCTCTCCACCATCGCCATTGGCATTCCCGGCTTGATCATGCTGCACCGCTTCTCGCCGCTCGGCGTGCGCGACCCGGACCTCGACGTCATCGCGGAGCTCGCGCCGCGCCCGTTCACGAAGGCGCAGATCATGGCGCGCGCAATCGCGGGCGGCGCCATGGGTTTCGCGCTCGCGATCGGCTGCGTGGCGCTGCTCGACGCTTTCCGCCGCCACCACGCGATCCCGCAAGAAGGATTCGATTTCATCGCCCCGCTGGGTGCGATTCTCGCGCCTACGCACGTGTCCGATTGGGTCGTCCTCTTCGGCGCGGGTCTGTTCAGCCTCATCGTCGCGCTCGCGACCGCCGCGACGATCGTCGCGCGTTCTCGCCAACCGAAGCTGCGTTAGCGCGCTCGGTATCTCTCCGGATAGGAACGCGTCCCACAAACCGTAGAATGCCACTCGCCCATCTCGGGCCAGCCGAAACACGCAAATTATTCGCAAGGAGGCAGGGAACATGCCACGCACCAAGCACGTCCGGGAAAGTACGCGCATTCCGAGCACGATTCTTCATTCCGAGAAACACGCGCAACATCTCTGGAAGAAGGCACACGACAGCGCCGTCAAGACCTACGGCGACGGCGAGCGCGCGCATCGAGTGGCCTACGCGGCGCTCAAGCACGAGTACAAGAAGGCGGGCGACAAGTGGGTGCTCAAGGGCTGGAACGGGCCCTCCGATTCGCAGGCGGCCCAGGGCGCGCACGACAAACCGAAACCGACCGCGGGCGGTAAAATAGCGCGCACCGAGAAGGACGCGCGGCGCAAACGCAAGGAAGCGCGGCAGGAGTACGCCCGCAGTCGCCGGCGGCGCAAGAGCAGTACCCGGGCCCGGGCGGGATCGCGCAAACGCGCGTAGTCCGTAGCCAATGGGCGCAGTAGCGGTCTACTCCGCCCATTTCTCAAGCAGCAGCAACTCGCGCTCGCTGAATCCCGCCAGCCGCCGCGCCGCCAGGTCGAACGGCGGCCGCGGGCGCGCGTCATGCTCTTTCACCAACCGTTGGAACGTCGCGACGGCATCGACCCCGCGCTGCTCGCACAAATAGCCGTACCAGCGGTTGCCGATGCGCACGTGCTCGATCTCGTCGCGCTGGATGATCCGCATGATCTCGACCGCACGCCGGTCGCCGCAGGATTTGAGCTTGGTAATCAGCATGGGGGATGCGTCGAGCCCGCGCGCTTCGAGCAGACGCGGCACCAGCGCCATCCGTACCAGCGGATCGTGCGCGGTTTTCACGGCCATGTCCCACAAGCCGTTATGCGCGGTGAAACTTCCGTAGTCGTAGCCGAGCGTACGTAGATGCTCGCGCAACAACGCGAAGTGAAACGCCTCCTCGGCCGCCACCCGGATCCAATCGCCGTAATAGTCGCGCGGCAGCCCGCGAAAACGGTACACCGCGTCGAGCGCGAGATTGACGGCATTGAACTCGATGTGCGCGAGCGAATGAATCAGCGCCGCGCGGCCTGCGAGCGTCGACACCTTGCGGCGCTCCACCACGCGGGGCGAGACGAGTAGCGGGCGCTCCGGACGGCCCGGCGCGGTCACCGGCTCGACCGGCGTTTCTTCCGCTTCGCGGCTTAAACGACCCGTGTCCCAATCGGACCGCAGCGCTTGCGCCGCCGCGCACTTTTGGGCGGCATCGCGTTCGAGGAGCGCGGCGTAAGCACGAGCATGAAGAGGGAACATGGGGCGAATGATAGCGGCTGGGCGACCGCTCCGCTAAACCCCGGTGGCAGCGAACACCCTTTTCCGCCGACCGAGCGCGAGACTAAAACCCGTAGATCAATGACACCGCCGTGGTGGTATCGGTTTTCTCGACATCGATCGGGACGTCGCTGTTGTGCTTCACGGTATAGGACAGCGAAAGCGCGAGATCGCCCATGAGATTCGAGGTGACGGCGGTCACGCTTTCGCTATACGTGTTATCCGGGCCTTTCTCGGCGCGTAGCTGTTGCGAAAATTTCGCGTTATCGCTTAGCTTGAAGATATATCCGGCCGCTACCTGCACGATCTTTTCGTTCTGTCCCGTAGCGTCGGTGAGTTGCGTTTGCCGCGCGCCGGCGCCGGCCTGCAGATCCAGGGTATGCCTGTCGGTGTCGAGCAAACGGCGGCCGTAGCCGATCACCTCCGATACCCGCCGATCGTAACCGCTGAAGCGGTTCCTGGCGTAATTGAGCGCGCCGAAGACGTAGTTGTTGTCGCCGTAGACGTAATCCGTCTGCTCCGCCGCCTCGTATTCCTCGGCCGTCGTCGTTTGGTTGGTGGAACCCTTGACCGCTCGCAACATCGCGGCGTGCCGCCAGGGCGCGGCGATGTAGGCGAGCGAAGTCTTGGCATTGAGACTGGCGCTGTCCGTGTTCCCGGTATTGGCGAGATAGCCCGTCGAAACCGTACCGAAGAAACCGTCGCGCTTCTTGTTGCCGTTTGCCGCGTCCGCCAACAGGGTCGAGTTGGGGTTCACGCTCATCCACTCCGTCGCTGCTTGCACGGTCATCACCGGAAGTAACGCGACGGATGCGACCACCATCTTGGGAAAAGACAAGAGCACCTCCACTGTGCAAAGCGATTGGCCGTCGGGCGCGGCGGCTCGGGCGAATCTTATCGCAGCAACCGTCGGCGGGCAGGCATTAACCGCACGGAAAGGGCGGCAACTAGGCGTCGCGCAACACCGCCAGCGGGCTTTGTTCAACGACTCGCCTCGTCCCGATGAAGCCGGCGGCTCCGATGAGTGCGCCGCCTGCGAGCGGCGCGATGATCCATACCGGCCACTTCACGGTGTAGGCAATATCGAACACACGCGTGTACAACACATACGCGATCGCTTCGGTGCCGATCGCGGCAAGAAAGCCGGCGAGTACGCCGAGCGTCACGAACTCGGCCAGATGACCGCGCCGCAGTTGCCAGCGGCTCGCGCCGAAAGTCCGCAGCAACGCGCCCTCGTAGAAGCGCTCATCGAGGCTGGACGCGAGCGCGGCATAGAGCACGGCGAAGCCGGCGGCCAGGACGAACAGGAGCACCAGTTCCACCGCGAGCGACGCCTGTTGCACGATGGAACGAATCTGATCGAGGAACTGGTCGAGCTCCAGCACCGTCGCCGCCGGGAATTGCCGCACCAATGCCGCCAGCAACGGCTTCTGTTGCGGCGTGACGTAAAAGCTCGTCATGTACGTCGCGGGATAACTATCGAGCGTGCCCGGTGTGAAGATCATGAAAAAATTGGGATGAAAAGACTCCCACTTCACGCGCCGGATATTGGTTACCCGCGCATCGAGCATGGCGCCGGCGATGGCGAAGCCGAGCGCATCGCCCGGACGGATACCGAGTCGCTCGGCGAGCTTCTCTTCCACCGAGACCGAACCGGGCGCCGCCGGCGCACCCCACCAGGCGCCCTGCACCACCGCGTTGTCGGACGGGAGCGTCGCGGCCCAGGTGAGATTGAGATCGCGCCGCAACGCGGCGTTTGCCTCCTCGGATCCGTCCTCTTTGGTCACCGCCTGCGTCACCGGTTTACCGTTGACTTC
>Ga0070741_10013585_pt1 | contig 14328 bp, 15 predicted proteins | sample Coa_R1_4_FD_66440 | JGI IMG/M metagenome (GOLD analysis project Ga0070741, IMG submission 66440) | Surface soil microbial communities from Centralia Pennsylvania, which are recovering from an underground coalmine fire - Coalmine... | ecosystem: Environmental > Terrestrial > Soil > Unclassified ...
CGGCGTCCGTCGACGCGAACTTCGTCGCGGCGATGCCGTCGTAGGACTTGTCGATGGTGTCGGTGAGCACGAGCGTGCCCGCCATGAACGCGACGCCGAGGACGACGGCCATCGCGGTGAGGAGGAAGCGGGCCTTGCGAGCCCGGATCGTCTGCAGGGTGAGACGGAACATCGTGATCAGCCCCCCAGGACGCGCATGGCGTCGAGCACGGAGTCGGACGTGGGGTCGTCGAGCTCGCCGACGACGCGGCCGTCGGCGAGGAAGACGGCCCGGTCGGCGTAGGCCGCGGCAACCGGGTCGTGCGTGACCATCACGACGGTCTGGCCGAGCTCGCGCACGGCCTGGCGCACGAACGAGAGGATCTCGGCTCCCGCGCGCGAATCGAGGTTGCCGGTCGGCTCGTCGGCGAACACGATCTCGGGCCGGCTCGCGAGCGCCCGCGCCACGGCGACGCGCTGCTGCTGGCCGCCGGAGAGCTCCGACGGCCGGTGGCCGAGTCGCCCGCCGAGGCCGACGGTGGCGACGACCTCGTCGACCCAGGCGCGGTCCGGTCGGCGGTGACCCAGGCGCATCGGCAGCACGATGTTCTCGGCCGCGGTCAGGGTCGGGATCAGGTTGAACTGCTGGAAGACGAAGCCGATGCGGTCGCGCCGCAGCTTCGTCAGCTTGCGGTCCCCCAGCGTCGCGAGGTCGGTGTCGCCGAGCAGGACCCGGCCCGAGGTCAGTGAGTCGAGACCCGCGAGCGCGTGCAACAGCGTCGACTTCCCCGACCCCGACGGGCCCATGATGGCGGTGAAGCGCCCGGTCTCGAAGGCGAGGGTGACGCCGTCGAGGGCGCGCACCTCGGCCTCGCCCCGGCCATAGATCTTCACCGCCTCGATGGCGCGTGCGGCCGGGGCGGCGCGACGGGCGGCCGCCCGCTCCCCGACCGGGTTGGCTTCGATCGTCGTGCTCATCGGACTGCTCCTGGTTCGCGGACAACGGACCTCCGGAGGATGCGGGACGGGTCGCCGCAGATCGTCGGCCCCGGGTCGTTGCGCGCGCGTCCGGAGATGGATTCGCCCGGCCCACGACCCGGGCGCGCGTACATCCCGGGATGTACGCGCCGGTCGGTCGCCAGACCGATGCGCGAACCGCCGACGGTCGGTACGGTGAGACGGTGACGGCGACCCTCGGATCCCGCGTGCACCGCCTGCGGGCGCGCTTCGAGCGGTCGAACCCCTGGGTCGTCGACGCTGCGTTGGCGGCCCTGTTCGTCGTGGCCGGGCTGGTCAGCACGACCGGTCGCGGCGACGTGCCCCGGGCCGACTACCGGACGGGCGACGCGTGGTCGGTGCTCCTGGTGCTCGCGGCGTCGGCGCCGTTCGTCCTCCGGCGGCGGGCGCCGTTGGCGGTGCTGCTGCTCGGGAGCGCGGCGGTGTCGCTGCTCGTGTCGCTCGGATACAACCAGGGCGTCACCCCGTTCTTCCTCCTGGTCGCGGCGGTGACCGTCGGCGCGAGCTGCCCGCCGCGGTGGACCGCCCTCGGCGCGACGGCGGTCGCGGTCGCGCTCCTGCTGCTCGTCGCCGTCGACGCGCCGGGCTTCGACGCGTCGACGTTCGTCACACAAGCGGCCGCGTTCGCAGTCATGTTCATGGTCGGGATCACGTTGCGGGCACGGAAGGCTCGGGTCGCGGCGCTGGAGGAGCGGGCCACGGCCGTCGAACGTGAGAAGGAAGAGGAGGCGCGCCGGGCGATCGCGGACGAACGCCTGCACATCGCGCGGGAGCTCCACGACGTGGTCGCGCACTCGATGGGCGTGATCGCCGTGCAGGCATCCGTCGGCGAGCACGTGATGGACACGAACGCGGAGGAGGCGAAACGCGCCCTCCACGCGATCTCCGAGGTCAGCCGCTCGACGCTCGCGGAGATCCGCCGCATGCTCGGTGTCCTCCGCGAGCCTTCGGACGTCGGCGTCGCCGCCGGGGCGGGTTACACCCCGGCGCCCGGCCTGGGCGAGCTCGACCGGCTCGTACGCGAGGTCCGCAACGCCGGCCTGTCGGTGGACGTCTCGTACGAGGGCGCGCGTGCCGCCGTCCCGCGGGGCGTCGACCTCACCGCGTACCGCATCGTGCAGGAGGCCCTGACCAACACGTTGAAGCACGCGGGGCGTGCACGCGCCACCGTCGTCGTGCGGTTCGAGCCCGGCGCGCTCGGCCTCGAGATCGTGGACGACGGGCGTGGCGTCAACGGGCGATCCGAAACGTCGGGTCGCGGCGGTCACGGGCTCGTCGGCATGCGGGAGCGGGTCGCGGTGTACGGCGGCACCCTCGAAGTCGGCCCACGGCGGGGCGGCGGGTTCCGCGTCGCAGTGCGGTTGCCCTACGAGGATCCGTCGTGATCCGCGTCGCGGTCGCCGACGACCAGGCTCTCGTCCGCAGCGGCTTCGTCGTCCTCCTCGACTCCGCCGACGACATCGAGGTGGTCGGCGAGGCTGCCGACGGCGCCGAGGCGGTGGCGCTCGTGCGACGCGAGCACCCGGACGTCGTCCTCATGGACGTCCGCATGCCGGAGCTCGACGGGATCGAGGCGACTCGCCGCATCGTCGGTGCCGCGGAGACCTCCGCCACCAAGGTGCTCATCCTCACGACCTTCGACCTCGACGAGTACGTGTTCGACGCACTGCACGCGGGCGCGAGCGGTTTCATGTTGAAGGACACCCTCCCCGTCGACCTGCTCGCCGCGATCCGTGTCGTCGCCGCCGGCGACGCACTGTTGGCACCCAAGGTCACGAGGCGCCTGATCGAAGAGTTCACCGCCGCCGGCGCCCGCACGGGTGACGGCGGGCGTCCCGTCACGACCGCGCCGCCTCATCCCGGTATCGCCGAGCTCACCGAGCGCGAGCGCGAGATCCTGCTCGCGGTCGCGTCCGGCCTCTCGAACGCGGAGATCGCCGCGACGATGTTCATCTCGCACGCGACCGCCAAGACGCACGTCAGCCGGCTGCTCACGAAGCTCGACGCGCGCGACCGCGCCCAGCTCGTGATGATCGCCTACGAGTCCGGCCTCGTGACCCCGGGCTCAACCGCGAGCTGACGGCGGCCGACGGCGGCTGACGGGGGCTGACGGGTGTTCTTGTCGGGTCGGGTCAGGTCGGGGCCGGTCAGGGGGTGACGGGGACGGGGCGGGGCGCCGTGAGCTGGTCGAGGACCCAGGGCGAGATCCAGGCCGCGCCCGCGGGCGAGAAGTGGCGGCCGTCGGCATTGCGGACGTCGATACCGCCGATCTGCTGCGGGCAGTCCTTCAGGCCCGGGCAGTACTGGTCGGCGAGGGGGACGGCGAAGCTCGTCGCCGGGTGGTCGGCCGCGTACTGCGTGAGGAGCCGGTCGAGGAGCAGGACCCGCCGCGTCGCCTCGGCGGTCGGCGCGCCGTACTCGAGCGTCGGCAAGGTGGGCGCGATCGTGAGGAACGCGACGCGCGCACCGGTCGACGTGAGTCGGTGCACGGCCTCGTCGACGAGCTGCAGGGTCATCCGGATCCCGTCGATCGAGTCCATGTCGTATTGGGTGCCGTCGACGATCCGGTCCGCGGTCTCCCAGCTGCTCATCCAGAGCACCACGTCGGGGCGCAGCTTCTGGACGGCGGTGAGCTGCAGGCGCGCCATGTCCTTCCCGCAGCCCGCCGCCCAGCTCAGGTGCGAGTCGTCGGGGGCGAGCGGTTCGCCGGTCACGACGCCGCACCCCGGGATCGCGATCGACTGCAGATCGAGCCCGCGTGACCGAGCCGCCGGCATCAGGCCGGGCAGCAGGCTGGCGAGCAGCGAGTCGCCGACCGCGAGGATCCGGTGCGGCGGCGCCGTCATCACGGTCGCGGGCGGGGTTGCGGGCGCGGGTGGACCCGGGGCGGCGGGGGCCGTCGTCGGCGGCGCGGTGGTCGTGGACGGCGGCGGGCTCTTCCGGGCCGCCTTCGAGACGCGGGCGAGGGCCTGCTCGATGCCCTGGCGTCCCCCGCCCTGCAGGTACGCGGGCGGCGCCGTCGCGCCGGCAGTGGTCGCGAGCAGGACCGCGGCGACGCCCCCGGCCGCCACCGGCGTGAGCACACGCCGCACACGCCGGCCGAACACACCGCGCCGGATGGGCATCTCGACCGCGTAGAACGAGAGCGTCGCGATCGCGAGCGTGGCGCCGATGCGGACGAGGTCGAGCTCGACGCCGTCGAGCCCGACCCGCTCCGACGTCAGCGCGAGCTGCACGGGCCAGTGCCAGAGATAGAGCCCGTACGAGATGCGCCCGATCCAGACGAGCGGCGCCCACGACAGCACGCGGCGGACGGGTGACGGGCCGGGCGCCACCGCGGCGGTGATCACGAGCGCGATCGTCACCGCGAACAGGGCGAAGCCGCCGCCGTACATCCACGAGCTGCGTTCGGAGACGAGGCCGAACGCCGCCAGGCACGCGCCGGCGGCCAGCACGCCGACCGCGGCGAGCAGGTTGCCGGCCCGCCCGGCGGTGCGCGCGCTCCGGGCACGCCCCTCACCCGGTCGCAGGGTCGCCCACCGCCGGAGCACGATCGCGAGCAGCGCGCCGATGAGCAGCGCGTGGGCACGGGCATCGGTGCCGTAGTACGCGCGTGACGGGTCGGCCGGATCGTAGAGCGCCGCCATCGCCACGATGGACGCGATCGATCCGAGGACGCACGTCCATCCCAGGACCCGGGCTCGACCTCGGCCGATCGCGAGGCACGCGAACACGACGAGCGGCCACACCAGATAGAACTGCTCCTCGATCGCGAGCGACCAGGCGTGGCGGAAGGGCGACGGGAGCGCGACGAGGGCGAAGTACGACTGCCCGGTCGCGACGAACCGCCAGTTCGCGCCGTAGAAGAGGGTGGCGAGCCCGTCGCCGCGGACGACGCCGAGCTGGTCGCCCGGCCAGGCCCAGGCCGCCCAGACCGAGACCACGGTGAGCACCAGGAACAGGGCGGGCAGCAGCCGACGCGCCCGCCGGGCCCAGAACGCCCGGAGTCGGATGCGCCCCCGCCCCCCGTACTCGATCAGCAGCAGCGACGTGATCAGGTAGCCCGACAGCACGAAGAACGCGTCGACCCCGAGGAACCCGCCCCGCGCCCACCCGTACCCCAGGTGGTACGCGATGACGGCGCCGACCGCGAGGGCGCGCAGCCCGTCGAGCGCGGGTCGGTACGCGAACGACTCCTGGCGTTCCCCCATCCGGACCGATGATGCCCGACCCGGACCCGGCCCGCCCGGTCGGGGCGACCGTCACGGGGTGCGGCGCGACGCCTGCGGATGGTCCTTCGCGTACCGGCCGGCGACACGCGGGCGGATGACCGTGAAGTAGAGCAGCGGCCCGATCGCCGGAACGAAGGCGACGATGCCGATCCATCCCACCTTCGTGCTGTGCGCCGCCCACCAGTCCTCCTGCGGGATCACGGACGCGTCGAGGATCGCGACCAGCGGGAGGACGGCGAAGACCGTCCACCACGCGATCGTCATCCACACGTGGTTGTCGAGGCCGAGGAGCGCGCCGTCGGGATCCGTGACCGCACGGTTGAGGACGAAGCCGACCGCGGCTGCAGTCCCCCAGGCGACGAGCGCCCCGGCGACGGCGTGCACCTGCCTCATCCCGGCTCCACCTCCGAGAGCGGGCGCAGCTCGTCGGGCGCGCGGTGCGTGCGGACGGCGCGGGGCTCGACCACGGTGACGTCGTGCCACGGGAGGAAGCGCGTGTGGCGACCGAGCCATGCGAACAGCCCCCGGAGACCGACGGGCCCGACCGGCCCGCGGGCGCGCTCGAAGCCGAGCCGGTCGCCGACCGCGCCGCCGCCCACGATCAGTCCGTGGAGTCGCAGGTCGGCCAGGGACCCGGCCGGCCCGGCGAGCCAGAGGTCGGCGACCCGCCCGCACGGACGGTCGCCGGCGCCGATCAGCTCGGCGCCGACCAGGTCGGACAGGCAGAGCTCGCCCGGGCGGTCCGCCCGGCCGCGGTACCGACCGAGCGCCTCGCGTTCCGCGCCGACGCGGAGGTCGCTGGCGCGCCGCTCCACGAGCGTGACGGGGAGGTCCAGCGGCTCGCCGTGCTCGCCCAACCGGCGGCTGAGGAAGTCGAAGGCGCGCGTCCACGCCCCTCCGAAGCGCTTCGCGTACGCGACCCCGCCGACCAGGATGCTCGTCAGGACGGGATCACCGTCGGTGCGGGCCACGAACAGGAGATCGTCGACCTTGCCGATCATGTGCGAGTCGGCGTCCATCACCTGCCAGTCGGCGAGGTCGCGCAACGCGTGGACGGCGTCGGGCTCGTGGATCATCCGTTCCCCCGGGTCGCGACGAGGAGTGGCACCGTCGCCAGGCTGACGATCACCATGAGGACGAGCAGGATCACGGCGAGCACGTTCGTGACCGGTCCGTTCGTCTTCTCACCCACGTACGCGGGGTCGTTCGCGACGACCAGGATCGGGAAGAACGTCAACGGGACGGCCGCGGCGGAGAACACGATCGAGAACAGCGCGACCTTGATCGGGTCGAAGATCAAGGCCACCGTCGTGACGATGAAGAGCAGGAAGACGAGCAACGACCAGAAGCGCGGAGCCTCGGGCCGGCGCACGAACTTGCCCCACTGCCAGCCGAAGTACTGGCAGATGCTGTAGGCGGTCGAGAGGGTCGCCTCCGCGGCGGCGCCGAACACGGCCGCGAACATGCCGACGAGGACCAGCCACAGCCCGGAGCGTCCCAACGCGAGCGTGACCGGGAGCCCGACCTGCGACAGATGCGACACCGTGATGCCGCGCGGCTGCAGCACGACGGCGCCGAGCACCATCAGCGCCATCGCGAGCATCGCACCGACCGGGAACCCGATGAAGACGTTGACGCGCTCGACCGCGAGATCGCGCGCGGTCCACCCCTCCTCGACCGCACCCGACGAGAAGAACAGCACCTGGTACGGGGTCACCATGGCACCGAACTGGGCGATCGCGAGGTAGAAGTACGACTTGAGGTCCTCGCCGTGCGGGATGGCCGGGTGCACCGAGCGGTGGAGAAGGTCACCGCTGTCGGGGTGGAGTGCCCACACGGCGGCGAGGAGCACGAGGAGCGTGAGGCCAACCAACGCGTACGAGCGCTCCATGGTCTCGAACTTCGACCACCACAGGATCGCCCACAGCGCCAGCGCGACGATCGGGATCCAGAGGCGGTAGTTCAGGCCGGTCGCGAGCTGCAGGACGAGGCCGACGCCGGCAACCTCGGCGACGAGCGTCAGCAGCGTCAAGGCCGCGGATGCACCGAGGTTCACCATCGCGACGCGCGGGCCGAGACGTTCACGGATGACGTCGAACGCGGCCCGGTGCGAGATCGCCGCGACGCGGCCGGCCATGTTCGCGTAGAGGACGATCGCCACGAGCCCGACCGCGATCACCCACGCCAGGCCCATGCCGAACCGGGCGCCGGCCTCGGTGTTGCCCGCCAGGTTGCCGATGTCGATCATGCCCCCGATGGCGGTGAGGATCCCGAGCGTGAACTGGAGCGCCTTCTTCACGAGTGGGCCTGTTGGAACTGCTCGAGGCGCTTCGCGATCGTCTGCAGGGCGCGCGCCCGGTGTTCGAGCTGAGCGAGGTGCCCGCGGCGGGCGTCGATCCGCAACCGGGCGAGCGCGGAGACCGCCTTCGACAGGATCGAGTCGAGCCGGTCACGCAGCCGGTCGGAACGGTGGTCCGGCGGTTGGATCGAGTCGAACGAGCTCTGGGCGTCGTTCGCGTCCTTCTCGGCGTCGGCCATCGTCACCGACGCGAAGGCGGCCGTGAGCTTCCCCGAGGACGCCTGACGCGCGCAGAGCCGAGCCGTCGCGACCGCGCCGGCCGCGGTCTTCGCCGACTCGACCGCCTTGCCCTCGAAGGCGGCCGACGACCGCGCCGGCAGCACGCAGCCCGAGCACAACAGCACGAGCGACACGGTCACCAGTCCGGCACGAGCCGCGAACCGGCGCCGCCCGAGCCATCGCGTCGGCAGCAGCTCCATAGGTCTGCGGCACCGCTACCCGCACGCGAACTCCGCGAAACGGCGCCCGAGCGGCAAACCGGGTCTCACACCTCCGGCTCGCGTACGGTATGCCGGCGGGCGCGGAGGGAGGATTCGGGTGGTCAGTCGGGTCGCAGTGGTGGTGCTCGTCGTCGTGCTCGGCGTGGGATTGTCGGTCGTCCCCGCGGCTGCCTCCGACGCGTCGGTCGCGAAGACGCTCGTCATCACGCAGAAGGACGCCGGCAGCGGGTACCAGGCGTCGAAGGCATCCGCGAGCGACGACCTGTTCCCGGAGCTCTCCGCGTGCGTCGGGACGTCCGTCGCCAAACGAAAGGTGACCGCGCGCGCCCAGGGACCCGACCTGACGAACAAGCAGGACGGGAGCCAGATCTCGTCGTCCGTGACCGTCGTGAAGACGGCTGCGATGGCGAAGGCCGACCGCGTCCTGGTGAGCGACCCGAAGTTCCCGGACTGCCTCGCCCAGATCGCGAAGTCTCACCTCGCGAGCGCAGGGATCACGGACGTGAGCGCGCAAGCGGTCGACGTGAAGAAGTACGGGACGTTCTCGACCGCGATCGCCACGAGCTACTCGGGCACGTCCAACGGGCAGGCGTTGCAGCTCACGGCCGTCCAGGTCGCGATCTTCAAGGGACGGGCCGAGCTGCTGGACCCGTTCCTCACCGAGGGCTCGCAGCCGTTCAGCCAGGCCGAGGGTCAGGCCGTGCTCGACAGGATGAATCAGCGCCTGAAGAAGGCCAGGATCTGACGCCGGCGCCGGCCGAGCTGCCGGCGGGCACGGAGCGTGAGGCGGGGTCGATGCGAGCGCGGCGGGATCGCGTGGGATCCACCGCGGTTCACGCCGACGAGCACGACCGGGACCTCGGCCGCGTTGGCGGACGCGTCGAGCGCGCGGAGCTCGCGTCCGAGCTCCGGCAGGCCCACGCGCTCGGCCAACGACACGAGCGCGTCGAGCGAGCTCTGCATGTTCGTCGCGGCGGCGGGCGCGTACCGGTGACCGCCGTCGACCCACTCGTCGACCTCGTTGGCGAGCCGCATGACCACGACGTCACGAGCCTCGGCATCGAGATCCGTGGCACGTTCGAGCAGCCCCGACACGACCTCGGGTGCCCAACGGAGCCGCGTGTACCTGGACACGAGCCACTCGGCCTCCGGCCCGACGGCGGCGGTCACGACGCGCCGCTTCGGCTCGCTCTCGCCGCGCGTGCCGTCGCCGAACTCGCCCAGCGTGTACGCGGCGTGCAACAGACCCGCGAGGACGACGGCCGGCCGCTCGCCGATCCTCACCAGGGCACTGGCCGTGCCGACCAGGTGCGCGACGAACGTCTTGCCCGTCGGGCGCACCATGCCGCTGAACAGCTCGCAGACGAGGTCGTACCCGTCGCGCAGGCGGACCAGGTCGGTCTCGCTCCAGCCGAGCGGGGCGACCTCGTCGTAGAGCTGGAGGTTCGTCTGCGCGAGCTCGCGCGGCACGCCGCGAGCCTACGCGGGTGCCGCGCGCACGCTCACGTCGTGGCCGGCTCGAGCTCCCAACGGTGCCGGGCGGCGTACCTCGGGCGCAGCACGCGCCGGTAGACGAGCCGTCCCGGCGGCGGGAGCTCGGCGAGCACGGCGGCCGCGTCGCGCTCGCTGGCGTCGTCGAGCACCCACGTCAGGAACGCCGGCCGCTGACGCAGCGGCGTGCGGCGGCGTTCGGTGAGCAGGAACCGTCGCCACTCGCGGCGCGACAGGTGACGTTCGAGGAGCGGGAAGATCGTGCGTTCCTCGTGGTCGAGGTGGCGGTGCAGGATCTCGCCCAACCGTTCGGCCGCGGCGGTCACCTGGTGCCGATCGGCGAGCGCGTCGTCGACGGCGGCCACGGCAGGGAGCAGCTGCTGGTGCTCCTCGACCATGAGGTCGACCTCGTGCAGGTCGCCGGCCGCGTCGAGGTGGTTGCGCAGCACGGGCCAGAGGTCGCGGTCCTCGGCGTCGTGGTGCCGGACGAGCTCGTCGCGGAACTCGTCCCACCCCTCGTCGACCGTGCGGGGCACGTTCTCGGCCCGGTCGAGGCGTGGTGCCACGGCTTGCATGCGCGTCATGTCGCGCCGCAACGCGGCGTGCATCGCGCGCATGAAGCCCACGTCCGCGTGCACCGCGTTCTCGTGCGCGATCGTACGGCGGCGGCGGACGGCGGCGACCGTGACGGCAAGCGCGGATCCGGCTCCGGCGGTGATCAGTGCGATGCGTCGCCGTTGACGACGACGTGCTTGCTTCTTCTTGCGACCCATCGGGCGCCTCCTCTCGGCCGGGGACGAGGCGCCCGTTGTCCTACCCGGGGTCGGGCCGCCGCATTCGGCGGGCCCGTCAGGCCAGGGGGTTCGCCAGACCGATCGGCCCGGCGTCGGGGCCGTCCGGGTAGCGGGTCTCGTAGAGCTCGCGGAACGCGTCGGGGAAGCGCTTCGTGCAGGGGCCGGTGATCGAGAGCCGCTTGGTGTTGTCGAGCGAGTTGCCGATCTGGCTGCCGGGAACGGCTTGGACCCGGATGTCCGGTTCCCGCCCCGACAGCTCGCCGAACAGCGCGCACCACTCGTGCGGGGTGACGGCGTCGTCGCCGCCCCAGTTGACGACCGTCGCCGGAACGGACGCGGCCGCGAGCAACGGCTCGACCTGTGCGTTGATGTCGTCCTGGTGGATCGGGCTGTAGGGGCACGGGTCGTTGCGCACGACCACGGGCGTACGCGCGACGACGGCATCGAGGTGGTACGCGGGAAGGCCGCCGCGCGCGCTGTAGGCGGCGTTCATCCGGGCGATCGTCACCGGGAGGTCGTAGGCACGGGCGCAGAACCGCGCGACGGCCTCCTCGGCGATCTTGCTGATGGCGTACGTCGGCGCCCCCGGGAGGACGGCCTCGCCCAGCGGATCGGTCTCGACGTAGGCGTGGCGCGGGTCGGCGCTCGGCTTGTAGACGCTCGCGGTCGACATGACGAGCGCGGCGTTCGCCTTCCGGCAGTGCGCGAGCAGGAGGCCGGTCGCCTCGGCGTTGACGCGCAGTGCCCGGTCGTAGTCGGCCTCGCCCGCGATGGTGGCGGCGAGGTGCAGTACGTAGGTGAAGTCGTCGGGGAGCTCGCCGAAGTCACCCTCGCCGAGGTCGACCACGCGGGTGGTGACGCCGAGTGCCTCGACCTCGTCACGCGAGCCCGCGACGCTGAAGCGGGCGATCCCCCACACGTCGTTGTGGGGCGCGAGGTACGCGCAGAGCGGCGCCGCGATCTGGCCGGCCGGGCCCGTGATCAGGATCTTCTCGTCGGTCAACACGGGTGAACCTCGGGATCTGGGCTAGAAACGGTCGCCGTGGAGCCTACGGGGATCATCTTCGCCGCGCTCGACTGCGACGCCGACGCCGTCGAGGCGTGGAATCGGTGGTACGACCTCGAGCACACGCCGATGAACGTGTGTCTCGACGGCGTGATGCTGAGCCGCCGCTACGTCGCGACGCCGGCACTGCACGAGGTCCGCATCGCCGCGGAGGGGTCGCCGTTCGCGGGCGGGCGTGCCACCTTCCTCACCACCTATGTCCTCTCCGGTGATCCGCAACGGGCCTTCGACGCGATGAGCGTCGAGCTGCCGCGCCTCTACGAGGAGGGCCGGATGACCTTCCCGGCCGACAAGAAGGCGGTCCGCGAGGGCGACGTCTTCGAGGCCGAAGGCGCGGCGGGCCGGCCGGCGCTCCAGCTCCGGGCGCGGGACGTGCCGTTCGTCGGCCACACCGGGGTCGTCGTCGTGCAACGCCACGGAGCCGACGACCGCGCCCGGCGCGTCGCCGAGCTCGACGGTGTCACGGGCGTGTGGACGCTGCGGTCCCGCACCCGCCCCGATCTCCACCTCGACCTCGTCTTCGTCGACGACGACCCGGGCGGCTGCGCCGTCGCCATCCGGGAGGCCGTCCCGCACACGGCCGAGGTCGTGCTCGACGCGCCGTACCTCCTGATCGACCCGATGCGTTACCCGTGGGCCGACGCCATCCGGTCGTCGTCGCTCCCGAAGACGGTCAGCTGAGGTCCATCTTCAGCAGGACGATGTTCTGCTTGTTGCAGTCGAACGTGCCGGGCTTGGCGGGAGAGACCCGCACCCATTGCCCGTTCTTCACCTGCGTCATCACGATGCAGCCGGGGGGCTGGTGGTCGCCGACGTCGGTCGGCCCGATGATCCCCTTCGCGTCGAAGCGGTGCTCGGTCTTCACCGCGTCGAGGAGCGACTTGCGCGTCAGCGTTCCGCCGTTGGCGACGGCCTTCTCGGCGGCGTCCTGGAAGAGCAGCGCGCCGGTCAACGCTCCGACCGCGTTGGCGTTGAGGTTCGCCGGCCCGCCGAGCTCCTTCACGAGCGCCTTCAGGGTCGGGTTCGACTTGTACTCGGTGAGGAACGGCAGTGTGGTGAGGATCGAGTACGTCCCCTCGACGTCCGCGCCACCCTGCTTCAGGAACGCGGAGTCGTAGCAGCCCTGGTTGCAGGCCCAGATCCTCACCGTGTTGACGCCCTGGAGCGTCGCCTCGCGGCGCAGCAGCACCATGATGCCGAAGCTCGATCCGTTGTAGACGAACGTCGAGTTGTTGCTCTTGATCACCTGCACGATCGGCGTCAGCGCGCTCTGCTGTGACGAGGCCGAGACGTCGTAGAAGCCCTGCCCGTCCTTCTTGATCCCGAGGTTCACCGCGGCCTGGAACGGAACGATCTCGGAGTTCCGCGTCGCCTTCAGGTCGGACGGCAGGGTGAAGATGCCGTGGAGATCCTTGTCCTTCTTGAGGTAGAAGCGCGCGTCGCCCTGTTGCGCGTGGTACGTCTGGGGATGGTCGTTCCTCGTCGGGCAGAACGCGGTGTCGCCGCTCGCGATGTAGGTGACGGGCGAGCAGCGCTGGTTCACGTCGAGCGCGAGACCCGCCATGTCGGGCAGCCCGGTCGGATTGCCCTGCGCGTCCTTGCAGCCGACCATGTCGTCGACATTGGTCAGGAACAGCGCCTCGCTGCCGACCATCGCGAAGTCCTGCGAGCAAGCGGTGATCGTCGCGTTGCGCGACTCGTTGGGGTTCAGCTTCGAGTCGATGAAGTCGATGACGACCCTCCGCCGGGCGATCCCGCCCTGGCGGTTGACGATCTTCGCCCAGGCCCGCATCGCGTCGACGCCCGACTTGAACAGCCCGGGCACGATCGAGTTCTCGACGTCCGCGATCACGGCCAGGTGGATCTCGGTGTCGCTGATCCCGACGTCGGCCGCCTTGGGGACCGGGGCCCGGGGCGCGGCGGTTGCGGTGGTCGCGGCCGTGGCCGCCAGCGGTGCGAGGAGGGCCACGACGAGCGCCACCGCCGCGGCCGCCTGTGAGCGACGCATTCTCCCCCCTTGAAATTCACGTTCTCACCCGTACATTACGCCGTTGCCGGGGCGGCCGCCATCACCGGGCCGGGCCCGGGCCCGGTCGCCAGGCGCGGGCACGAGCGCGCGGGTGCGCTCCGCGGCCAGACTCTCGAACGGACGTAGCACCATGCCCACCACCCTCGAGCTCGACACACCGCAGCCCGGCACGATCGTGTTGCGCCTCGCCCGACCCGAGCGGCTCAACGCGATCGACGAGGTGATGGTGCGCGAGCTCCGCCAGTCGCTCGCCGCCGTCGAGGCCGACCCCGAGGTCCGGGCCGTCGTCCTCACCGGCGCCGGTCGCGGGTTCTGCTCCGGGATCGACCTGCGCGGCTTCGGGCCCGGCATTCCCGACGTGACCGCTCCCGCGCTCGAGCGTCTGCGCTTCCAGGAGATGATGGCCGCGCTCCCGCAGGCGCTCCGCGCGCTGCCCCAACCGGTCGTCGCGGCCGTCAACGGGCCTGCGGTCGGCGGCGGGCTGGCACTGTGCCTCGCCGCCGACATCCGGATCTGCTCGCACGCCGCGTCGTTCGGGAACGCGGCGATCCGCATCGGCCTCTCGGGCGCGGAGATGGGCATGAGCTACCACCTGCCGCGCATCGTCGGGACGAGCATCGCGGCCGACTGGATGCTCACCGGCCGCACGGTCTCGGCGGAGGAGGCCCACCGCAGCGGGCTCGTGAGCGACCTGCTCGACGACGACCGGCTCATGGACCACGCACTCGACCTCGCCGCGCAGATCGCCGCGCTCTCACCGGTCGCGGTCCGCATGACGAAGCGCGCGCTGCAGGTGAACACCGACGCGCCCGACCTGAGCTCGGCGCTGGAGCTGGAGAACCGCAACCAGGTCCTCACCTCGGCGACGGACGAGGCCGCCGCCGCGCGTACCGCCTGGTCGGCCCGATGAGCGCCGCACTC
>Ga0070741_10013586_pt1 | contig 14326 bp, 8 predicted proteins | sample Coa_R1_4_FD_66440 | JGI IMG/M metagenome (GOLD analysis project Ga0070741, IMG submission 66440) | Surface soil microbial communities from Centralia Pennsylvania, which are recovering from an underground coalmine fire - Coalmine... | ecosystem: Environmental > Terrestrial > Soil > Unclassified ...
GCAGGTAATCGTAGATACCAAAAACCTGCTCGACGGCGCCAAACTGCGCGGCATGGGATTTCGCTACGTCGGCGTCGGCCGCTGAGGGCCGCTTTACCTCGGTTCGAATGCCTGTGGCCGGATACTATCGGGACCACTGCCCACAAGATCAAGAATTGCTTGCATGTTTTCAGGCGCGATTGTGAACGCCCTTTTTGAAGTTGTCGAGCATGTGATCGCAATTGCGCATAGTGAAGGCGACGATTGGCATAGTGGTGGTTTTGTCAGTGCAGCTTGGAAAAATACTTGCGTCGCAGATATAAAGGTTCGGAACGTCGTGGGTCTGTGCCCATTTGTTCGTGACCGCGGTTTTTGGATCATTTCCAAACCTGCAGACTCCGGTTTCGTGCAAACTGGTTCCGGGCCGGTTCGGCTGCTCGTCAGCGCCCCACATCTCTGCGCCCATCGCTTTAAAGAGATCGAGCATTAGCTGCTTTGAGTGTTCCCACATGAGGAGTTCGTTCTGACCCCATTGAAAATGAAACCGAAGCTGGGGAATGCCGAATATGTCTTTCTTCTCCGGATCAATGTCAACATAGTTCGTCGGGCTCGGAAGGGTAGGCGCCTGAATAAGAGAGCCGATCCCAGTAGGGTAGTAACGTTTAATGTCGCGCTTGAATGACGAGCCAAAGCCTTCGATCTGCCCGTAATATCCCGGGAACTCTCCGCAACCGCCTCCGATGTAAACCGAGTAGCCGCGGATAAATTTCTCTTCCCGCGGATTTTTCAAATTCTGCCAACGCGGCATCCAGGCCACGGTGGAATCGGCGATGTTGTCGGGAGTGGCCGGTTGGCCCAACAGGCGCGGCAGGTAGCCATATCCCGGGCTACCGTACAAGTGTTCGCAGAGATTGCGGCCAAGTTGTCCGCTGGAATTTGCAAGTCCTGTGGGCCAATGGCGAGACTTCGAATTTAACATGATGTGTGCCGTCTCAACGCACGAAGCCGCCAGCACGACTACTTTGGCATAGACCTCAACTTCTTTTCGGCTGAGACGATCAATATAGGCGACACCTTTTGCCATGCCGTTCTGGTCTACGATGACTTCGCGCACCAGGGCATGAGTCAGGAGCGTGAGGTTCTTTGTAGCTTCCGCCTCGGGGATTGTGAACCATGTGGGCGAAAAGAAAGCTCCGACGTCGCATCCACGACTGCAGTTCCCGCAGTAATGGCAGGGAGGATGATCATTGTGGGCGACGGTCAATTGGGCGCAGCGATCGGGCAGATAAGGTAACCCGAGTTTTTCAGCGCCCTTCTGAATAATGTAATCAATACAGCGCCAGGGCATCGGCGGCAGATACTCGCCATCAGGATTGCTTGGCCGATTCTGGATGGTGCTGGCCACGCCCATGTATCGTTCGGCTTTTGTGAACCAGGGTGCAATCTCTGCGTAATCCACCGGCCAGTTTTCACCGAATCCATCGAGTTCCGCGGCCTTGAAATCAATGTCACCAAAGCGGGCCGACGAGCGGCCCCAAAAATTGGCCTTGCCGCCGGTTGCCTTGCAGCGCTTCCAGTACCAATCCGTGCCTGGGGCATTGGAATACGCTACATCATGTTCAAACAGGTCTCTGCCATCGCTGTATTCTGACTCCTCCACCGAATAGGGCTCCTGGTGCGCTTTTCCCTTCAGGCGCAAGGGATCGCCGTATCCCCGATACTTCAAGTCGTAAACCTGCCGGTGGTTGCGATAGTCCACTTGTGGGTCGGTGCGCCGACCCGAGTTAACAGCACAGACCTTGAGTCCTGCTTCGCATAGGATCTTCATGGCGGTGCCGCCGCCAGCGCCGGTTCCCACCACAATCACGTCATACATATTGGCGGCCAATAGAAAATCCTCTCAGTGCTTGTTGGTTTGACCGGACGCGGCAGGGATGGAAGGTGGCGGAAGATGTGCATGTTCCGGATCGTCGGGATGGGAACAACCCGGCATCTTACCCCATACTGTCCGAAGCCCCGGATAGCCGAGACTTTGCAATCCAATTTTGGTGGTGTAGTAGCCGACAACCGTGTAGTCGCGCATCATCTGGAAAAAAGCGCGTCCCGCCTCTGTAGTGGGTTTGAATTTCGCTTTGTAAGCAAGCTCCTCCATCAGGCTGTTCTGCTGCTGCGGGGTAATGTCCATGAACTGTCCCCCGAACTCGGATTGGCTTCGGGCGTTTATCCAATCGAGACCAGCAATGAATTTGCTCTGCGCCTCATTGCCTATTTGAATCGCATCATCCGTGGAGCGAATGTCGCGTGAAGCACTCACGGGGACGCGATTGGCCACCATGAAATCAATGAACTCGGCAACCCCCGCTTTTTTGGCGCCGGGATGATCGTCTTCCGGAATAATCATCTCCGCGATATGGTCGATCATCCGGTAGTACTGCGGTGAAAAAAACAGCAGCCGGTACGGAGCTGGAGGCGGCGGTGAAGTTTGCGTGTGAGTATGACCCTCAGGGCAAGCGAATACCCACTTATTAAAGCCAGGGAATGTGGCCGCGACCGCGGCGATCCCGATGTACCGGAGAATCTCCCGGCGTTCCACTCCTTGGCCGCCCAAATTTCCTCACCCGTGAAAACCGTCTTCTGATCGCGGTTTCGTAGGCGGCTTTTTTACATCGCTCCGAATACAGTGTCAAGGCGTAAAATGCGGGCGGCGTTGCTAACCCACACGCATCCAATTTGATGCGGACCGCGAAACATTTCTAAGTACATGAACCTCTACCTCGGCACTTTCGGCCTCGAGCGACGGCCAAGATTCTTCCCGGCGATGATATCCGTAATGGTGCTGGCGTTCGTCGGCACAGCACCTGCGCAGACTTCAAGACGTCTCCTATTCAACGCAAAGAATCTTGACGGGTGGCAACAAGTTGGTCCCGGCTCTTTCATAGTAAAGGACGGCATCATGAAGACCGAGGGTGGAATGGGTATGCTGTGGTACACAAGAGAGAAGATTGCAAATGCCACCCTCCGCGTGGTTTTCAAACTCACCGCTAAGGAATCGGACTCCGGAGTCTTTATCAGGATACCGGAGAAGCCCACTGAGCCATGGATGGCAATCAACCGAGGGTACGAGGTTGAAATTGGCGACTGGCCGGACGACTACTCCTGTACCGGAGTTCTCTACACATTTACAAAAGCACTGGCGCGCTCCATCAACTCTATCGGCAAGTGGAACACGATGGACATAACGCTCGATGGACCGCGTACCGTCGTATATCTCAACGGCGCCAAAGTCACGGATTTCGCTGAGGGACAACCTGTGCCAGCGAAAGCTGCTGGCTCTCATGATCCTGATCGAGGACCGCGACCCGACTCGGGCTTTATCGGAGTACAGAATCATCCCGGACCCGAGGTTTACTTCAAGGAGATTTCGCTCACACCACTGTCGCAGTAATCTACTGAGGCCAGGTTCACTTACTCACTGTTCTAGGTGCGTCCCACCACCATCTCCTTGTCTTTCAGGTTCTACCAGCTTAAGGTAGCGTCGGCTTTGAGTGGACAAGTTGGCGCCGTTCTCCCGATAATCGATAATCGCTCGCAGAAGGAAATCACCGGTGGTGTCCGGGAATTTGAAATCGTTATAAATCGTTTCCTGCCCCAGCGCCGCGATTTTGAACTTTGCCGTTTGACTTGCTACGCGACTGCCACCCTTCGTCTCGAGGTCCAGAGTGAGTGTGCCCTCAATCTGCCGGTCCTTGTCGTTGACCAGCATCACGGGTAGCGTGCGTTGGCTTCGAGCCTCAATTTTTGGTTGCCAAAAGCTTAGGTACACCCCCAAGGGTGCAAATGCATTGCTCATGTAATCGCGGAACTCCGGATGAAGTTCCAGATTTTTTATATCGCGAAAATGGTCTGAAGTGTAACCGGCGGGATCGCTACTGGTGAGATACACAAAATGGAGGACTCCGGCGTATTGGCGGTAGGCGCGCCAGTACTCGGTAAGGCCGGCCAGCAGGTAGGCATTCAGAGCGAGCCTTTGTTCCGCAGACGAGTCCCTTCCGAGAAGGGCCGGGTAAAGATTTTTTGTAAGCTCGGTGGGCGCACCGTCGCGGTTCAACCAAAGCCAGCCGTATTCATTCAGTATGAGAGCATGTCCCGTCTGTGCGCCAGGAGAGATCCCACCCGGACTTTCAAGCGCTGTCATGCTGAACTCAGGACCGCCGCTTGCCATCGTCTGAAATTCGTATGGATGGTCCTCAACCGGATCGTCAGCGCCCTGCGGAGGGTTGTAACTGTTTTCCCAAGGCCGGCTTGAAAGGTCGAGGCCACGAACCGCCGGAATGATCTTCTCTCCGAAGTCCGGGTCCCAGGTTTCATTGTTTGCATCCCAAACCACAACGCTGGGATGATTCCAGTTATCGCGCAGCCATTCGCTGTACTCTGGGATCATCTCTTCAGTGTTGAAATGCACTTGGTTCTCGGGGCCATGCCAATCATGCCCAGTCCACACGAAGTATTCGTTCTGGATGAGTAGTCCTGCTTCGTCAGCGATGTCGAGCCATTGATCGGGGACGGGGCCAATGCAGAACCGAAAACTGTTCCAGTGCATCTGGCGCGGAATTTCGACAAGCAGTTTCCGCACCCAGGCCTCGTCCCACGGCAGCGTGCCTGATAGAGGGTCTTCGAAGAATCGGTGAAGAGTAATGTTTGATCCGCGCATGAAATAGGGGCGGCCGTTGAGATATGCCCTTTTAGTGGCTGTGTCGAAGCGAAACTCACGCATGCCGAAACGGGTGGTTGCACTATCGCCTCCGGTACCCGTTTCAAGCACATACAAGTTGGGCGATTCCGGGGACCACAGGCGTGCTCCGGGTAACCGCATGGTCTGAAGAACTATTTTGCTTTCGCCAGGAGCGAGAGTAATGTGCTTCGGGCTGGAACTCGCCACCGTGGTGCTTATCTTCCAGGCATGCACGCGCTGTGTCAGATCAAACGACGTCGGATGCTTTGCCAAGTTGTGCAGAGATGTCTGTACAACGATTGAGCTGTCTGCAACCTTCGGCGCCACCTGGACGTTTTCAATGGATGGATTGTCGTTAAGCGCTAGAAAAACGATGTCGTAGATGCCCGGAGTCCAGCGGATCTTTTCAAAGTCAGTGCCGGCGGAAACTGTGGGGGGCAGGACCCCAGGATGTGCTCCAACGCGAACTATTAATTCGTTACTACCGCGACGGATCGCCCTGCTGACGTCCAACGTTGCCCTCGTGAAGCAAGGTAGGTGATCGCCAATCTTGATGCCATTGAGCCAAATCGCAGTTCCGAACTGCGCCTTGTTAATGTGGAGAATGGCCACGCTTCGGATTGCGGAGAGTTCAAAGGTGCGGCGATACCAAAACCAGTTGCGTTCCTGTCGGGATACGCCGGCATTAGTGACGATGGCGCTCTCAGGAAGTTTGCCATTGCTGACCCGGTTCTGAATCAGCAACCGGCTGTCGAACTGGTCCACCTTTGGGAAGCCAGGCTGCGCAGAATGTGCGAGTCCCGGCACCGGCGCCTGGTGATTCCATAGGGACGGAATCGCATCAGCTTCTTTCGAATCCGCAATATCCCAAGTGCCGTCGAGTGAAATTGTAGTTCTCTCGGCGGCGCTCAAGCAGACTGGCATCGCGGCCGAGACCGCCAGCACAACCATCCACTTGAGAACGCGACCGGGGTGCATCCCTCGAGCCACAGGGTTTGAACCTGGAGAATCAGGCGTTGGCATTGCCGGGGGAGCACGAGGGGCGCGGCCTGGGCGCCCCTCGAAATTTATTCGCATTTCCACAACCGCATTTTGATTCTGCCACTATCGTCCGACTTCGCCTCCAAGAAAGAACAATGGCCCTCACTGCAAAGTGACAAGCACTCGAATGACTCCGGTTCCTGAGCGCAACGGGTCGAGGGCCTTTCCGACCGTCGCACCGGTCATGTGTTTCCGGTTGCTTCCTCTCATGGCGTAGCCGGGAAGAGGAGAGGTCACTAATAGATCCCCAACTAAGATCGAGCCATTCTGGGCTGTCACCTTGGTGGGCACGATGCCCGTAATCGCAACCGGCACATCGTCTGGATCTACGCGAGTTACACCTCCCTTTTCGGCGCCTAACACCGCGGGTCGGGTGGAGTAGACACCGATGATGCGGCGCGAATACTTCTCGTTGGTCTTCTCCACGCCCGTGCCGTCATTGGTCATGACGAGCACATCGCCCGGCTCGTACAATTTACGGGCGCCACGCGCGGGCAGTGCCTCCGCGAAGTCCGAACCGCTATGGAAGGTCCCGTTACTGTCGATGTGACACTTTTGCGTCAAGTCGGGACGGTGGCATTTCAAGAAGTCCGCCGTTGATGTGCTTGGTAGTACAAGCTTCACCACAGGATTAGTGTTGGTGTTGACAGTGTGTCCCAACCAAGCGACTTCGCCGTTAGCCCCGGAATTATGGACCTCGAGCGCGGCTAGCGTTGATGAAGACGCCGGTAAGGCATCTTTGATGAAAACGGCGGCGTTGTTGGCGCCGGTGGTGTTGGTCTGGAGCTTGCCGTTGGCTGCGACGCTGAAGGTTTCAACCGGAGTATTTAGGGAATCGTGAGTTCTCCCGCTTAAGAGCTTGCCTGCCAGGACGCCGTTGTTTTCGAATACTCCCGCCACAGCACCGCCACTCCCGCTACTTCGCGCATACATCCCGATGCCGTTCGGACTGTGGGTCGAGTCCGCCAGTACTGCAGTTGGGGCAGCTGGAAAGCTTGGGCCGAAGAAGCCTATCATTCCGAGAACGCCGATGCCGCCACTGGTGAGGTTGGAGCAGCAGCCCCCAAGGCCTACGACACCGATGCCAGTGGTGTTCGTGTCCGTTCCTTGGACACCCACACCGCCGCTCGCAGCGTTATTTGATCCATAGACTCCAAATCCACCCGGAACCGATGCCAACCCTTGTACCCCAAAAGTGCTACCGTTTGACGTGGTGCTGGTCGCTTGCCCGAATACTCCGCTGCCAGAGTCAGTCATGCCTGATACTCCGGTAGAAGCCCCGGTGCCCTGCAAGGTTCCACCGGTGAGATTCCCACCGCCGTCCACGGTAAGCTTCTCGACACCGTTGTTCCGCAGGCTAAGAATTTTGCCACCCGCCAGATTGTCGAATCGCCCGGCCGTGCCGTTTGCGCTGAAAACCGTCCCGTACACCCCAGTCGGCGTGCCCGTGGTCGAACGGCCTTCTCCTAAGAGCGCAACCCCGCTGGCACCAAAGGCGCTCCCATGGATACCCACCCCTGCGCTTCCCGTCGCCACTCCCCGAATGCCGCGGCCGTTCGGCCCCACGGCGTCCCCCCTGAGCCCGTAGCTCAGCCCAGCGCTGGTGGAGGTGGCTTTCCCATATACTCCGATCCCGGTGGCGCTGCCGGTCTGGCTGACGATGCCATTGTTCGCAGGAGCGCTGGCGCTGATCGCCACCCCGGTGCCCAGTTGTGTGACAGAAACGACTTGGTCGGCCGTAGTCGCCGAGAAGTCGGTCGCGCCCGCTGGGGTTGCGGCGGTTGGAGAAGAAGACTTTGTGGGTGATTTCGTGCCACTGGCCTGCTTCATCTGGGCACGCACCTGAGTCCGCACCTGCTCGTTGAGCTGTTTGGACAACACAAATTCGGAGACCGACTTCCCAGCCAGCTTCTCGGCTTCATGGGCTTTCAATGCATAGGGCACGCTGACCAGCAATACTCTGGGCTGCTCCGGCTGCCCTTCCACCTGCACCCCCAACCAGCGAGCTTCACCCGAGGTAAACAGATCCAGCGGGAGTCCCTCCAGCTTGCTGGCGCCCAGCATCACGCTGTAGTGGCCGCCAGGACCTAAACGTGCATTCTGCGTTTCCATCCACAGTGCTGCTCCGCCCTGCTGCTGCTTGTATAGAGAAAAAGTAATTCCGACAACTCCTTTGTCAGCGCTATCAATCACCGCCCCGGAATACCTCATTAGCCGAGGAACGCTGACCACGATTGCTTTTGGTGGTTGCTGAGCGAGGACTGATGTGGTGCAGCACAGAAGTAGGGACAGGCAGATGGTGATACGCGTCACGTGACACCTCCTCAGGTGCTGTGAAAAATGAATCTCAGGTCTACAAGACGAAACTGGCAGGATCTTCAACCAGCGCGAACCAGCGCGGGCCTCAGGACCCCGATAGTGCGCGGCATTCTGCGTAGTTCGGAACGCCTTGTCAAGATGCAAGTTTTTGCAACTTCAATGAAGGAATATCGCCTGCGGAAACTTGAGCGGAATTAACGTGCGAGCATCCTCGTGGGGAGGGGAAGAAAATATGGCAACAATGCTAAGGCCTGATCGTCCGGTGTCTAATAGGGTAGTCTCAACAATATGCTTCGATACGCAGCATTGATTCTTGCAGTTATCGTTGCTGTTTCTGGTCCAGCATTTCCCAGCGATTCTGGCATCCGTCAGATTGAAATCAAATCTTCTTGGGGCGGCTTGGGCAGACCGCAGAATACAGAGTTGGTGGTCCGTCACGACAACGGCGAGTACCGCCTCGGGAGTAGGAGAATTGACCGGGCTAACGTGGAATCGTTGTTAGCCTCGGTCCGGCAGCCACCGCAGATGAAGCCTGCGCTCCAAAATCTCGGAATGACTGACGAATGGTTGACGAACGCCGCAGACAAGCTGGAAAAAGATGCCGAGCGTAACGATGGCGGCGACTCAGCGCTTTACAAGTTGGGTCACGGGAGCGCTGACCAAAAAGGATTGTTTCGACGCTCCTATACCGATCCGAATTTCATGGCCAAGGTTCTGCCGCAGATATTCCGCTGTTGTCACACTGACGATTACCCGGGTGTGAGGGTCACCATCCTCTATGACGATGGGAGCCGGACGGTCATTTCCTCGCACTCTCAGAGCGAGTTCATGTTGCCTTGGAAAGTGGAAGACGGAGACGCGACTGTAGAAACATTCAACAAGAACATCTCGGTGGCTCTAGCCGCAATCATGCCCAAGAAAGCGACCAATCGTGTGCGTATCTCCGGCCAAGGGTTGGACCTCGCGCTCGCGTGGGTCGTCATGGATGCCATTGAGGGTGATTGGAACCTTTCTAACGTCAAAGCGCACGCGAACAAAGCACTTGTGAAGATCGGTAATGTCTACAAAATCCTCAGCGCAGACATCAACCCATACCACGATGTGACGTTTGGCATTTACGTTAAGGACGGTAAAGGCGAAGGAGAGGAAGACCTCCACCTCGAACTGAGGCGATCTGACTTTCCACAGGAGTTTGCAGTTACAGCGCTACTCCTCTACAGAGACGGGACAGTATTGGGGGTTGATGAGTTCTTGCAGGATGCATCCCGGTATGAGGACCTAGCATTGTCGGTTCCGTGGCTTTCAAAGTTGCGGGAAAAATATCCGAAGTGGGGAACGTCGCTGCTTTGGGTTCACGACAAATCTCTCAGCGATAAGGCACTTCAAAACTTTGCTGCTGACATGCACTCACTTGGGAAGGATGCGCTGGTAAACGAAGTACGGCAGGTGCAATCGCAGGTGGCAGTTCTGAATGTCAGTTACGGCGATTGGTGGTTGGTCCTGCCAGATCGGCGCATGATTCTGTGGCGCTACGAGTCAGTCATGGGCCTCCTAGGATGGAAGAAGTCCGATTTCTCTGCTCACGAGTGCACCGACTACCAAGCCAACAACGGCGGATGCGTGGGGGCGCTCATCTCACCCGATGGTGACCTTGTTAAGTGAGGCGAACTGATCCACTCACGCGATAGTTAGTGAAAAACCACGATTAAAATCGGGGAATCAAGGCCTAGCGCATTGCAGGGAACTCATTTCACCTAGGTAGCCTTCTTTATCTGGGGTTCCAAAGTAGCGATAAACGAAACCCTTATTGAAGACGCCAACGACACGCGACGGGCTTTGACCAAGCATCACGCGCCAAACTATAGCTCGCACTTTCGGTCCTGTTCTCTGACGGTTTGCTCTACTCCAAAAACTCCGGTTTTTTGAACACCACTAAACCATCACTATTCACCGTCTTACAGGAACTCGGCACTGAAAATGGATTTTGTTGGCGTCCCCGACGGGATTTGAACCCGTGTTACCGCCGTGAAAGGGCGATGTCCTAGGCCGGGCTAGACGACGGGGACGAGCAGGGCGGGACCGTTCTACTGGAACCTTCCGATGGTAACAGCGCCCCAAATGGAGTGTCAAAACTGTCTCCTAAAGCGCACGGCATGATCATCTCTCGACTGCGGCCCGCAACCGCCCAGAAGAGTTTAGAATTGGAGAGTTGTTCGGCTTTTTTGCGCCGTGAAAGTGCAGTGGCACAAAAGAGAATGGCCGTGGCAGACACCCTCAATCTCAATCTCTGGTACCCGAGCTTCTCGCTCGAGGAGATGATGCCGCGCGCTCTCTCCGTTATGCGGCAATTCCATTTCTCGGCCGAGCGTCCCGGAATCACTTACTTGTCTGTTCATCCTTTCTCCTGGAACGAGCCGACGATTCTCGAGCAACGGTTTTCGCCCGGTGTAGATCCGCAAGCGGCAGTTGAGCTTGCATCCGATCTGCTGCATGACGATTACGCCTACATGTTTGAGGCGTTTTGGGATTTGTGGTTGCTCGACGAAACCACGCAGGATTGGACAGTGAAACCGCAGCAAGTGAAATTCATCGTGCACGGCTCCGAGTTTGAAGAGGGGACGTACAAAGATGACGGGCACATACAAGTAGATTTCGGGATTGATTCGCCCTTTTTACAAGAAGACGTCAAGCTGACGCCGTTCAACGAAGCTCGCGTCCGCGCCAACGTTCAGAAGCTGGTGGAATTCACCAACAAAATCGAGAAGAACGCCGGGATCAGCGGTCGCGTGCTTTGGTCAGAGTCAGAAGAGAATTTGGCGCAGAAGCTGGTCGCTCGCCTGCAGAAAGTGCAATAACCAACTGCAATCAACCACAGAGAGCACAGAGGAACACAGAGATCTTCAAATTACTTAGTGGAGCTCTCATTCTCAGACTAGAAAGTCCTTCACCGTGACCTCTGTCCTCTGTGGACAGAAAGGCTCACGAAGTTCTTGTGCCCTTTGCGGTGCGTTCTTAAACCACAGAGAGCACAGAGGAACACAGAGATTTTTACATTGCTTAGTGGAGCTCTCATTCTCAGAGTAGAAAGTCCTTCTCCGTGACCTCTGTGTCCTCTGTGGTTAAAATGAGCTATTTAGTCCTTCCCGCTTCCCCCTTCAACTGCTCACCCGCAGCCGCTTGCGCCGCCGCCAAACGCGCCGTCAGCACGCGAAAAGGTGAACACGAAACATAGTTGAGCCCCACCTGATGACAGAACTCCACCGAAGAAGGGTCCCCGCCATGTTCGCCGCAGATGCCGACTTTCAGGTTGGGACGCCCCTTGCGCCCGCGCTCCGTTCCCATGCGGACCAGCTGTCCCACGCCTTCGCGGTCGAGTGCGGCAAACGGATCCTGCTTGAGAATCCCCTCCGCCAGATACGCAGGCAGGAATTTGTTGATGTCATCACGTGAGAAGCCGAAGGTTGTCTGCGTGAGATCGTTGGTGCCGAACGAGAAAAACTGCGCTTCTTTCGCGATCTCTTCCGCAACCAGCGCCGCGCGCGGCAGTTCGATCATAGTGCCGACCAGGTATTCGACCCGCCTTTCTTTTTCCGCGAACACCTCTTCGGCCACCCGCACCACGATCTCCTTTTGGTTTGCCATTTCTTTGAGCGTGCCAACTAGCGGAATCATGACCTCTGGATAAACCTTCACGCCCTCCTTCGATACAGCGACTGCGGCCTCGAAGATGGCGCGGGCCTGCATCTCCGTGATTTCCGGATAAGTAATTCCCAATCTGCATCCCCGATGCCCTAGCATGGGATTGAACTCGTGCAACTCCTCCACCCGGCGCAGCATAGTGCGAAGTTCGCGCAGCTTGGAGGAACGAGGCTTGGTCGCCTCCAGCACCGCAATTTCCACCATCAGGTCTTCGCGCCGCGGCAGAAACTCGTGGAGCGGCGGATCGAGCGTACGGATGGTCACCGGAAATCCATCCATGGCGCGAAAGACGCCGATAAAGTCAGAACGCTGCATGGGCAGCAGCTTTCGCAAGGCCATGCGGCGGTCTTTTTCGTTGTTCGCCATGATCATGGCCCGGATGTGGGGAATGCGGTCCTCGGCGAAGAACATGTGCTCGGTGCGGCACAGCCCAATTCCTTCAGCGCCGAAGGCCCGCGCCTGGATGGCGTCGCGCGGAATGTCCGCGTTCGCGCGTACGCCCAGCTTGCGGAACGGTTCCGCCCAGCCCATCAGCTTCATCAGCTCGGGATCATCGGGCTTGGCCTCCACCGTATTCAGCTTGCCCTTGATAACCCGTCCGGTAGTGCCGTCGAGAGAGATCCAGTCGCCATCTTTCAGCACTTGGCCTTTCACCCGCATCTCGTGCGCTTTCTCGTCCACTTCGATATCGCCCGCGCCAGCCACGCAGCACTTGCCCATGCCTCGAGTGACCACCGCAGCGTGGCTAGTCATGCCACCGCGCGAGGTTAGAATCCCGGCGGCCACTTCCATGCCGTGAATATCTTCCGGAGTGGTTTCAGCGCGCACCAGGATCACCGGCGTCTTCTTGTCCTTGCTGGTTTTTTCTACGGCTTCATCGGCCGTGAACACAATCTGACCTACAGCCGCACCCGGCGACGCCGGCAGGCCCGTAGCCAATACTTCGATCTTTACATTCTTCTCATCCAAACGCGGTACCAGAAAATCGTAAAGTTGGTTGGGCTCCACGCGGAAAATCGCTTCTTCCTTGCTGATCAACCCCTCTTCCACCATCTGTATGGCCACGCGGACCGCTGCCCGTCCGGTGCGCTTTCCGTTGCGGGTTTGCAGCATGTACAGGCGGCCTTCCTGGATCGTAAACTCGAAATCCTGCAGGTCGCGATAGTGCTTCTCCAGCCGTGTAGTGATGTCGCGGAGTTGGCTGTACACATTCGGCATGACCTTGTTCAGTTCGGAAATGGGGACGGGTGTGCGTATGCCAGCCACTACGTCCTCACCCTGCGCATTCATCAGGAACTCACCGTAGAATTCCTTGACTCCGGTTGCCGGATTGCGGGTGAAGCCCACGCCCGTACCGCTGGTCTCGCCCAGGTTGCCGAACACCATCGCCTGAACGTTTACCGCCGTCCCCAGATCATCGGAAATATTGTTAATGCGACGGTAGTGCTTGGCGCGATCGTTGTTCCAGGAGCGGAATACGGCATCGCGCGCCGCCACTAGCTGCTCATGTGGGTCCTGCGGAAAGTCGCGCTTGGCGTGTTTCTTCACCACATTCTTGTAGTCTTCAATCACTTCCTGCAATGCGCGCGCATCCAGATCGGTATCGAGCTTGGCTTTCTTTTGCTTCTTTTTTGCGTCGAAAACCTCATCGAATGCGGGCTTGGGAATCTCCAGTACCACGTTGCCGAACATCTGAATCAGCCGGCGATACGAATCGTACGCAAAACGGGGATTATTGCTGCGCCGCGCCAAGGCTTCCACACTCTCATCGTTCAGGCCGAGGTTCAGGATGGTATCCATCATCCCTGGCATGGAAAACTTTGCGCCCGAGCGAACGCTTACCAGCAGCGGGTTTTCACCCGTTCCCAGCTTCTGGCCCTGTAGCTTCTCCAGACGCGCAAGGGCCTCTTGCATCTGTCTCTCGATTTCGGCAGACACTTTCGCTGTTCGCATGTATTCCCGGCAAGCTTCAGTCTGGATAGTGAAACCCGGGGGGACCGGCAGCCCGGCATTGGTCATCTCCGCTAATCCGGCGCCCTTGCCGCCGAGGTCGTCCTTCATTTTCCCATTGCCGTCAGCTTTGCCACCTCCAAAGAAATACACGTACTTGGTGGCTGGTGCCTTCATCTCCATTACGCCCTTATCTAATTCGGTAATTGTCTGAGTGCTCATATTTTCCTTTTCTCAAGTTAAGAACTTTTGCTCTCGGTCACGATCTCTGAAAAATCAGCGATTGTTGAAAATTCCTTTAGAAGGGTCTGCAGTAGCGCGAGACGATTGGCGCGGAGGCGCTCGTCTTCTACCATCACCATGACCTTATCGAAAAACGTATCTACCGCGGGCCTGAGTCGGGAAATCTCGATCAGCGCCTGCGCATAGTTCCCCTCGGCACGCAATTTGCGGACCGATTCGGCCGTTCGCGGCAGCAACTCGGCCAGATTGACCTCTGCCGGTTCCTGTAGTGACCCGGCGTGGAAACTCCCAGCCGGTGCGCTGCCGGCCTCGTGGGCCTGCCGAAGAATATTCTTCATTCGCTTAAAGGCCACGGAAATGGAC
>Ga0070741_10013587_pt1 | contig 14326 bp, 11 predicted proteins | sample Coa_R1_4_FD_66440 | JGI IMG/M metagenome (GOLD analysis project Ga0070741, IMG submission 66440) | Surface soil microbial communities from Centralia Pennsylvania, which are recovering from an underground coalmine fire - Coalmine... | ecosystem: Environmental > Terrestrial > Soil > Unclassified ...
GGGATTTCGAGCAGAAAATAGCCGATGAAAAAGATGCCCGCCCCGAAGCCGATGATTGATTCGCTGAAGCCCAGCTCCTTCTGCATCTGCAGCTTCGCGATGCTGACGTTCGTGCGGTCAACGTAGGCGAAGAAATAGAGCAGCAGCAGGAACGGCATCAGCCGCCAGGTGATGCGCCGGCGCGCGCGGTCGGCGACTGAAGGCGCGGCGGAAGTCTCGGCAGACAGCGACTCAGTCAGTGGGGCTGGTTGCTCCATTCTGTTTTCTCCGGGTTGTGGGCCGCAGTGAATTGAAATTGAAGACGACAGGACGCGGCTATGCTACTCTGACCGGAGACCGGCTGACAAGGCTGGCAACGTCCACGACCCCCCGGGCCCCGCCGCAATATTGAAAGGACTCTCCCCCATGCGAAGCTCCATCCACAGAGTTTTCCTGACCGCTTTGCTTTTATCCGCCGTGTGGCTGCCTGTGATTCGCGCGCAGTCGCAGGGCCCGGACGCCTGGAACCAGCAGGGGAAGGCGGCTTTTGAGCAGAAAGATTTTGCGAGGGCCGTCGAATGCTTCCGCAAAGCCGTGGAACTCGATCCCGCGAAAGCCGTCTACGTGACCAACCTCGCGGCGGCATATCAGGAGACCGCGCGGTTTGACGAAGCGCAGAGGCTGCTCGAAGCAAAGCTCAAAGCCTTCTCCGACGCGGAATCGCGCCGTGCGCTCTCCGTCGCGCTCGCCGACATGCACTTCGCGTGGGCGGAGGTTCTGAGGCAGCAGGGTGGCTATGCCGAAGCGATTGCTCATTACCAGGCGGCTTATGAGATTGACCGGGTACACCGGCAGAAAGAAGCAGGGATTGATCTGAACAATCAGGGCATGTCACACCACGCGCTCGGACAGTACGAAAAGGCGATTGACAGCTATGAGCGGGCGTTGCCGATCCTTCGCAGGGAGAAGGATCGGGTGGATGAGGGCACGCTCCTCAACAACCTCGGCGAGGCGTATCGCGAACTCAGCCAGCCGGCGAAGGCCATCGGGTATTTCACTGAATCACTCAAAATCGCCCGCGAAGTGAAAGACCGGCAGGGCGAAGGGCTGACGCTCAACAACCTGGCGCTCTCACACCAGGCGCTCAGCCAGTCAGAAAAGGCGGTTGATTATTTCGATCAGGCACTCGGGATTTTCCGCGAACTGAAGGATCAGCGGAATGAAGCGATGGCGCTCAGCAACCGTGGCCTGTCTTACATGGCGCTCAGCCGCTACGACAAGGCGCTCGAAACTTTCGAGCAGGCGCTGCCGGTCCTCCGCACGGTCGGTGAGCGTCAGGGCGAGGGTGTGGCGCTCAACAATATCGGGCAGGCGCTCAACGCGATGGGACTGCCGAAGAAGGCTATCCCTTACCTCGATCAGGCGCTGCCGATCGCCCGCGAAACGAAGGATCGTCTCAATGAGGGCGCGGTACTCAACAACCTTGGCGATTCAGCCCGCCGGCTCAGCCGTTACGAGCAGGCGGCAGGCCACTTCACGCAGGCGCAGCAGATTTTCCATGAAATCAGGAATGCGAACTACGAGGCGCTGGCGCTCAACAACCTGGGCGAGTCTTACCGGGCGGTCGGCCTGTACGAGCAGGCGATCGGTTTTTACGAGCAGGCGCGACTCTCGCTGCGCCAGATGGGCGACCGGCGCGGCGAAGCGCTGACGCTCGGCAATCAGGGCATGTCCCTGCTGCTGCTCAGCCAGCACCAGAAGGCGATTGATTATTTGGAGGCGGCGCTTGAGTTGCTGCGCGAAGTGAAGGACCGCCAGGGCGAAGGCCTCATGCTCAACAACCTGGGCGGGGTGTACCGGACGCTCGATCAGCACAAAAAGGCGATTGCCTATTTTGAGCGGGCGCTCGGGATTTTCCGCGAGATCAATGACCGGCAGGATGAAGGGCTGACGCTCAACAACCTCGGCGCGGCGTGTGAGGATCTCGATGATCTCCTTAAGTCCGCCGGTTTTTATGCACAGGCGCTCGAGATTTTTCGCGCCATCGGGAGTCGCCAGTCGGAAGGCACCTCGCTCAACAATCTGGGCGGGGTGTCGCGGTCGCTCGGCCGGACGGACAAGGCGATTGAGTATTACGAGCGGGCGCTCGCGATCTACCGCGAGGTGAAGGATCGGCACGGCGAGGGAGTCGCGCTCAATAATCTGGCGACCGTGTACCGTTCGCTCAAACAGTATGACAAGGCCGTCGCAGGATTCGAGCAGTCGCTGAAGATCAGGCGCGAGTTGAAGGATCGTGACGGGGAAGCAGGCACGCTCGGCAATCTGGCCTGGCTTGAATATAAGCGCGGTAACTTCGCCGCCGCGCTCACCGGCATCCGGGCCGCGCTCGCTATCGTCGAATCAATCCGCGGCAAGCTCGTCGGTCAGGAGTTGCGGGCCTCTTACTTCTCCTCGCAGCAGGACTATTACGAACTGCTGATTGACGTGCAGATGCAGTTGCACAAACAGCGCCCGGCTGAGAACCGGCACGTCGCGGCCTTCGAGGCGAGCGAGCGCGCCCGCGCCCGCACGCTGCTCGAAGCCCTGCGCGAATCGGGCGCCGACATCCGCCGGGGCGCTGACCCGCAACTGCTCAAACGCGAACGCGAGTTGCAGAAACAGCTCAACGCGAAAGCCGACCTGCGGATGAAACTGCTCGGCGGCGGCCAGCGTCCTGAAGAAGCGCTCGCCATCAGCAAAGAGCTTGAAAACCTGACCTCGCAGTACGAGGACGTCGAGCGCCAGATTCGCTCGACGAGCCCCCGGTACGCCGCGCTGACGCAGCCCGAGCCGCTCACGCTGGCGCAGATTCAGCGGCAGGTGCTCGATAAAGACACCATGCTGCTCGAATATTCGCTCGGCGAGGAGCGGAGCTGGATGTGGGCGGTGACGCAGAACGGGATCAACAGCTATGAGCTGCCGGAACGAGAAAAGATCGAGACGGCCGCGCGCGAAGTCCGCAGGCTGCTGACCGCGCGCAACCGGCGGAAGAAGGAGGAGACGCCTGAGCAGAGGCAGGCGCGGGTGGCCGAGGCGGAAGCGAAGTTGCCGGATGCGGCGGCGCAACTGAGCCGGATGATCCTCGCGCCAGTCTCTGCGCAACTCGGCGCGAATCGGCGCCTGCTCGTGGTCAGCGACGGCGCGCTCGAGTACGTGCCATTCGCCATGCTGCCGATTCCGCAGGACGCGGGCGGGAAGATGAAAGTAGAGCAGGGCGGCGCGCGCCTGATCCCGCTCGTCGTCGAACACGAGATCGCCAGTCTGCCGTCGGCTTCGACGCTCGCCGTGCAGCGGCAGGAACTGGCCGGGCGCAAGCCCCCGGTGAAAGCTCTGATGGTGCTGGCCGACCCGGTCTTTGAAGAGAGTGATGAACGGCTCAAAACCGGGAAAGCCGCCGGGAAAACAAAGCCGACCCGGCGGGTGGTCAGCGAGCGTTTATTGCACCAGCTTACGGGCGAGGGCGGGGAAGCGCAGGACGAGATGGTGATTCCGCGCCTGCCTTACACCCGCAGGGAGGCGGAAAAAATTCTGGCGCTCGCGCCCGCGGCGGAAAGTCAGAAGGCGCTCGATTTCGCGGCCAGCCGCGCCACCGCGAGCGGCGAGGAGCCGGGTCAGTATCGCTACGTGCATTTCGCCACCCACGGTTATTTCGACAGCGAGCATCCGGAGTTGTCGGCAATAGTACTCGCGATGGTGGATGAGCAGGGCAGGCCGCAGGACGGCTTTCTGCGGATGCACGAGGTCTTCAATCTGAACCTGCCGGTGGAGATGGTGGTGCTGAGTGCCTGCGAGACGGGACTTGGCAAGGAGGTCAAAGGCGAAGGGCTCGTTGGTCTGACGCGCGGGTTTATGTACGCCGGTGCCGCGCGCGTCGTCGTCAGCCTGTGGTCAGTCAACGACGAGGGGACGGCGGAACTGATGGTCCGCTTTTACAGAAAACTGCTCGTGGAGAAGATGCGGCCGGCGGCCGCGCTCGCCGCCGCGCAGGCCGAGATGTGGAAGGAGCCGAAGTGGGCGGCGCCTTATTACTGGGCGCCTTTCGTGCTGCAGGGCGAGTGGCGGTGAGGCGCCGGATAAAGAAGGACCGGGAGCAGAAACGACCAGGGTGAATGCGGCCGGATGACTCAGGCCGGATTCACGCGGACGTTACTGCTCCCGGTGTGGGATTGGATCAGCGATTGATCTTACTCGACGATGTCGGCCTTCATCGGGCCGAGCGCGCCGAGCAGCTCACCCTTCTCCTTGGCGCCGACGTTGAATTTGTCGAGCGCCTTGACGAGGTCTTCAACCAGCGCGTTGAAGTGTTCTTCCTTCACCCCCATGCCCTTGTGGGCATCCTTCATATTCTTGCCCTTGTATTTGCAGGGGCCGCCGGAAGCTTCGCAGATCTGATCCACCAGTTTGCCCTTGAAGGCTTTCAGGCGCTTGGGATCCTTGGCCGTGTCGGCGAAGAACTTGTTGATCCGCGTGTCGGTCGCGCAGTTGGTCACGAACTGATCAACGACGGCCTTGATCGCGGGCTTTTTGCCGAGGCGTTCGTAAAGTGATTTCTCCTTCATCGCGCCTTTGTGCTTGTCTTTATCCTTCGCGCTGACGCCGACGGTCAGCAGAAAGCTGAGGGCGATGATCGAGAGAGAGCAGGTTTTGAGCAGATTACGCATAGTTGTTCCTTTCATCAGGTAATCGTTGTGGACAATTAAATTTTCGAGTCATAGCAAGGTGAATTGGCTGCTGCTGCTGATCATGCCGTCACTCGGCACGAACCGGGCAGGGCGAATACCAGAAATGCCGACCTGCCGCTTGTCAAATTCAACTACGACTCAGTTGATGCTTCCGGATGTGCAGTGCCGTGAAATTTAGCCGCCGCCACGCGCCAGGTCAAGCCAGAATCTGATTAAGATGCGAATTTAAGGTGCGGGTCCGGATTAGAGGCCTGATCCTGCGCGCTCCTGCGCGCCGCTTCCGCGCGCAACCGGCCGAGACCCGTCCTCATCGCCCAGCGGTGATTCCATTTGAAGATCGGTTTGAAAATCGGCGAGAGCAGCCTGAGCAGCGGCTTGTCGGCCCGCAGCCGCCAGTCGAAAGTGATGCGTGTCCCGGCGCCCGCGGGTTCCAGCCGCCAGACGCCGCGCCCGACGAAATCGCCCGTCGCGGCGATCTCGATTTCGCGTGGGCGGTCTCGCCGCACGGCCTCGGCCGTCCAGCGCAGCTTGTAAGGCAGCCAGCCTTTCGTCAGCAGGTGGACGCGGTCGCCGATCCCGTCCGGGCGGCCCGACGGCTCGGAACGCGCGTCGAGGTAAACGTCCGGCCACCACTCGGGATAATCCTTCCCCTCCTTGAGAATGTCGAAGAGGAGTTCCGCCGGCGCCTCCACGCGCCATTCGGTCAGAAACTGATATTCATTCGCAGGCATGTGGTTCTCCTGAAATTCACTCGTGCCAGTCATTACGCAGGCAATCGCCGGATGGATTGGCGGGGCGGCCTCCGGTACCGTACCGCTGCGTCATGGCGCGTCACATACTTTGAAGCTTTTGCTGCTGCATCGGGCCGTTTTCTATGATAGCCTGACGCCACAACCCTGAATTGAAGCTGCCGAGTCTGCCTTACCCTGCGGCGATTATTAACACAGATTGCTGTGATCATACATACCTCGCGGAGAACAACACCATGACCCCTGCAAAAGGCCATCAGAGAATTATTGCGCTCAGTCTGGCCCTGAGCGTGTGTGCCGGATTGCTGCTGGCCGGCGGCCTGAAGCTTTTCACTCACCATTCGCTTTCCGCCTTTGAAGCCGAGGCCGAGGAAGCGAATGAGCGTGATGCCAAGCCGCTGGCCGACGCGTGGTTTTATGAGCAGCGCGCCTACCCGCTCAAAGACATCCCGCAGGGCGCGCGGTCGCGTGCGGTCGAACAGCTCGAATTTGAAGAGCGCCGGCTCAGGGGGCGCCATGCTTTGTCCGCCGAATCGGCTGACGGCGTCAATGCGGACCCGGCCTGGCAACTGGTCGGCCCGATGCCGATTGCCAACGGCAACACCGGCCCGGTCAGCAAACCGGTGACGGGGCGCGTCTCGGCGATTGCGCTCGACCCCGGTTACAACGGCACGAGCAACCAGACGGTTTATCTGGGCGCGGCGCAGGGCGGCGTCTGGCGGACACGTGACAACGGCGCGACGTGGGCCCCGCTGATTGACGATCAGCCCTCGCTCGCCGTCGGTTCGCTCGCGATTGACCCGGCTAACGCGGACGTCATTTACGTCGGGACGGGGGAAGGGAACGGCTCTGCCGATTCCTACTACGGCGCGGGGTTGCTCAAATCAGTCAACGGCGGCACGAGCTGGTCGGTGATCACCGGGCCGAACTCGACAAGTAACCCCCAGGTCCCGGCCTTTATCAACGCGGCCATCACGCGCATTGCGATTGACCCGACCAACACGCAGACGATCTACCTTTGCACGAGGACGGGGCAGACTTACGGCGCATCGGGCGGGCAGGGTTCCGCGCCGCTCGGCCAGCGCGGCGTCTGGAAATCAACCGACGGGGGCGCGACGTGGGCGAACCTCGACCCGACGAGTTCCGGCGGCGGGACCAGCGCCAACGATCTGATCATTGACCCGCAGAATTCCAGCCGCGTCTATGCCGGGATGCTGGCGCAGGGCATCTATCGCTCGACTTCGGGCGGCACGCCGGGGTCGTGGGAGAAGCTGACGAGCAACCTGCCGGCCACTGACATCGGGCGCATCACGCTGGCCGTCGGCCCGCCGCTCGCGCCCTCGACCAGTGCGACGTTGTATGCCGCTATTGCCAACAACGCCGGCAGCAGCCTCCGCGGGATTTACAGGTCAACCGACAACGGCACGACCTGGAACGTCACGAACTCGACCCCCAGCGCCGGCAGCACGTTTTACAACCTGACCCTCGCGGTTGACCCGACGGACGCGAACATTGTCTATTTCGGCGAAGTCAGCTTCACCCGCACCACCGACGGCGGGAATACGTGGGTCAATCAGGCGAGCGGCAACGGCAACGGGAATGGCGGGCTGCACGTGGATCAACATGCCATGGCCATCAGCCCGGCCAATCGCAACATCCTCTTCAGCGGCAACGACGGCGGCATCTGGCGCACAGACAATGCGACTGACACGACCATCGGCTGGAACAATCTGAATCAGGTGCTGAGCATCACGCAGTTCCAGTCCGTCGCGCTGCACCCGCTCGATATCAATTACCTGATCGGCGGGACGCAGGACAACGGGACGAACCGTTTTACCGGCAGCGCCTCGTGGACGCGCGTGGCCGGCGGCGACGGCGGCTTCGCGCTGGTTGACCAGTCGAATCCGACGACCGTCTATCATTCGTTTCAGAATACCAATACCGGCGGCACGAACCCGGATTACGGCCCGCGCGTGTCATCCAACAGCGGCACGAGCTGGACCGACCGGGGCTGTCGTGGCTGCACGGCGACGCAGGGCAATCTGAATCCGACCGACCGCGTCGGGTTTTACTCGCCGATGGCTTTGCACACGGGCTTCACGCAGGCCCCGGGCAACGTGATCTACTGGGGCACGCAGCGCCTGTATCGTTCGGCCGACACCGGCCAGACGTGGACGGGCCTGGGGCCAAGTACGGACGGATTCGGCGCTGACCTGTCGAAGGGCAGCGGGCGGCTCTCGGCGATTGCCGCATACCCGAAGCTCGACACGAGCGTCAACCCGCCGGGCGAGATCGTCTGGGTCGGCACTTCGGACGGCAACGTGCAGGTGACGACCAACGCCGGGGCGCTCAGTGGCGCGACATTCACCAACGTGACCAAAGCGCCGCTGCCGAATCGCTTCGTGACCGAAATCGTCCCCGACCCGAACAACGCCCAGCGCGTTTACGTGACCTATTCGGGTTTCAATTTCAGCACGCAGAGTACGCCGGGACACGTCTTTGTGACGAATGATCAGGGGGCGACCTGGACGAACATGAGCGGCAACCTGCCGGACATCCCGGTGACTTCGCTCGCGATTGACCCGTTCAAGTCGAACACGTTTTACGTCGGCACCGACATCGGAGTCTTTCAGACCACAGACGGCGGCACGACGTGGGCGCGGCTCGGCAACGGCATGCCGAAAGTCGCGGTTTTCATGGTGCGCTACCACGAGGCCACGCGCAGCCTGATCGCCGCCACTCACGGCCGCGGCATCTTCCGGCTGGCGATGGCTAACGCAGTCACGACCGTTTCCGCCGCGAACTACAGCCGCACGGCGCTTGCCCCCGAGGGGATCGCCGCCGCATTCGGGGTCGGACTGGCGACTACGACAGCGGTTGCGCCTTCGATCCCATTACCGACCAACCTGGCCGGAACGACCGTGAAGGTCAGAGACCTGAGCGGCACTGAACGCCTGGCCGGCCTCTTCTTCGTTTCATTGAATCAGGTGAATTACCAGATTCCGCCGGGGACGCTGCCGGGGCCTGTGGCGGTCACGATCACGAGCGGTGACGGCACGATTTCGACCGGCAGCGAGCAGGTGGCCGCGACCGCGCCGTCATTGTTCGCGGCCAACGCGAGCGGCAACGGACTGCCGGCGGGCTTCGTCATCCGCGTGCGCAGCGGGGTTCAGACGCTTGAGCCGGTCGCACAGTTCGACGGCACACTCGTCCCGCCACAATTCGTCCCGGTGCCGGTTGACCTCGGCCCGCAGGGCGACATCGTGGTGCTGGTTTTATACGGCACGGGGATTCGCGGGCGCAGCGCCCTGCCGGCGGTCAAAGCCACGGTCGGCGGCACTGATATTCAGCCGGATTACGCTTCGGTCGCCCCCGGCTTCGTCGGTCTGGATCAGGTCAACGCCACCCTGCCGCGCAGCCTGATCGGTCGTGGCGATGTGAGCGTGGTGCTGACCGCGGACGGGAAGAGTTCCAACACCCTGACGATCAGGATCAAATAGGAAAAGGTGGCGCGGCCTGACTGGTCGCGCCATCTTAAAAACCGGAGCAGTTACGTCCCGCTCTTCAACGGCGGGGTCAGTCACAGGAAATCCGCCGCGTTGCAGTCGAAGACCGGAGTCAGCCTGTTCGGGAAAGCGTCAGTGCCCATGCTCCTTCGGCAGCACTCTGAGGAGGGCATCGAACAGTTCGTCAGGCTCAAACGGCTTGGCAAGGGTCTCATTGGCCCCTGCCTCACACGCCTGGGACAGGTTCTCATCGCCAAAAGCGCTCATCGCCACGACCGGAAGGTCAGTGAATTGATCATCGCCTCTCACCTGCCGGATCAGCTCCACGCCATCCATATTAGGCATAAAAATATCGGTTAATAATGCATCCGGCCGCTCCTTCTGCATCACGGCATATGCTTCCTCACCGTCCACCGCGCCTCTGACCTTGAAACCTTTGGTCGCCAGCACGAACGTATAAAGCTGGCGCAGGTCAGCGTTATCTTCCGCTACTAAAATACATGGTCTCCGCATACACTTCTCCTTATTCTCAGGGGCATTAAAAAAACCAGTGGCGCAAGTGTGGGGGAGAACAGGAGGAATATCAGTCTGTCACGTGCATGACACTACTACCTCTGACAGAGATTGGCAACCGCGGAGCTTGTTTTCCCTGTTATCCGCAATCGCCTGAATTCACCTTACGCGCGAGGCACCGTCTCGCCGTGAGGCATGCCGGCCAGACGGCGGGAAGAAATTCTCCGGGCAGGACTCAGTGCCTGTGGCCGTCGGGCTGGTGGCCGAGTTGCTGTGAAATCTTTCTGGCCGCGCCCTTCACCAGTTCCGCGACCTTCGGCAGGTGGGCGAGGTCATCCTGAGTGGTCGTGCCGCCGACGCCGACGCTGGCGACGACCTGACCGGGGTCGTTGAAGACCGACGCGGCCACACACCGCACGTCCATACCGTTCTGTCATCCACCCCGCACCCGCCTCAGTTCCTGCGCAAAAGCCGGGCGATTCGTCATTAGTCCGGGCGTTCGCTTCTTCAGACCGTGCCCGCCCGGCGATTGCTCGAGCCTCGGCGAGCGGCAGCCGCGCGACCGGCCGATGATCGCACAACGCATGCCGCCTGGCGGCGCCGTGCTGATCGGCCGCACGCCGGAATTCATCGGCGAAATCTTCGATGAAGAGTTGAATCGCATTCTCAGAGAATTGCCGGAGGGGACGGACGCTGCGGTGTCTGAGAAATACCGTGAGGCGCGCCGCGCGAGCGAACAGATGATTACGCGCGGCTGGTTCGATCCGGTCTGAACAGACATCGTCTGGAGAGATCATTCAAGTGGGGGTGAAGTTTATGTCTTCGATCATCGTCATTCTGGGGGCGCCCGAAATGGGCAATGAGATCCATGCCGTGATGCTGGCCGAAACGAGCGGCCTGCCGCAACTCCCGGTGGGCAGGCTGCTGCGTGAGACGGCCCGGTCAAAGACGCTGCTCGGGCGCGAGCTGCGTCTTTTACAGGCGGCGGGCCGTCCGGTCAGTGATGAGTTGATCGCGCAGGTCCTCTGGTCACGCACTATTCAACCGGACTGCGCCGACGGTTATGTCCTGACCGATTACCCGCGCACGCTCGAACAGGCGCGGAGGCTCGATGAGATGGCGGAGCTTCAGGGCCGTGAAATCCGGGTTTACGAACTGACCGTACTCCGCCCCGGCGAGCGCCGTCAGTCAGTCGGACGGTTGACGGATTATTACCTTGACAGTGGCCGGTTGATGATGATCAACGCGGGCCGCGCGATGGAGGACGTGTTTTTCGACCTTTGCCAGTCCGCCACCGGCTGGACATCCGGCGCCTGAATAAGCTGATTCGTCCATTATTCAGGCGGCCATCTTCAGGTTATCAGCGAATCGGCAGCGCGATGTGCAGCAAACTGGAAAGTTTGCTGATGTTCCATTCGGGCGCGAGCGCGAATGGTATCGCGGCGTGAAGCATCAGGCATTCGTCGGCACGGGGTATTTCGATGGGGTCGCAAAGATGATTTCGGGCGGCCTGCTTTCCACCGCGGCGCTCGCCGGGTCAACCGAGGAAGAGCAGTTCGACTGCGAACCCGCGTATCAATAACCGGCCGATTCGGTCAGCCACCAGACGTTTCTCGCACCAGTGGCCGGCAGCCTTCACAGGGCTGCCGGTTTTTTTGTGGGCGGAATCGGCAACCGCGGCGCTGCTCCTGTACAAAAGGCGGCGAGATTTATACCATTTACTCTGGCGCCGACAGAATCCGAAGGCTTTGCTATCCCCGATGGTATAACATTCACGCACTGTTTCGGCCGACCTGCTGACGGGCGGGCGGCCTCTTCCATAAACTCTGCATGGCAGCGACATTCAGGCACTGGTGAACAATGAGCAAAAATACTCTGACCATCACTGACAACCGGACTGGGAAACAGTACGAGCTTCCCATCGAAGACGACGCCATCCGCGCGATGGACCTGCGACAGATCAAGGTCGCCGACGACGATTACGGGTTGAAGAGTTACGACCCGGCGTTTATGAACACGGCCTCGTGCCGGAGCCGGATCACCTTCATTGACGGCGACCGCGGGATTCTGGAATACCGCGGCTACCCGATCGAACAGCTCGCCGAGAAGAGTACTTTTCTGGAAGTCGCGTGGCTGCTGCTGCACGGCGAGTTGCCGACCCGGGAGCAGCTCGACGGCTGGACGAAGCAGGTCACGCACCACACCTTCATCCACGAGCAGATCAAAAAATTCATGGACGGGTTCCATTACGACGCCCACCCGATGGGCATGCTGATTGCCACGGTCGGCGCGCTCTCGACCTTTTACCCGGAGGCGAAACAGGTCTTTGATGCGGACGCGCGGCACAAACAGATCAGCCGCCTGATCGCCAAGGTCCCGACCATCGCCGCCTTCGCCCACCGCCACAGCATCGGCCTCCCGTTCATTTACCCTGACAACGAACTGACCTACCCCGGCAACTTCCTCCAGATGATGTTCCGCATGACGGAGCGGCAGTACCAGCCGAACCCGGCGCTCGAACGCGCGCTCGACGTGCTCTTCATCCTGCATGCCGACCACGAGCAGAATTGCAGCACCAACGCCATGCGCAGCATCGGCAGCGCGCAATCCGACCCGTATTCGGCTGTCGCCGGGGCCGCCGCTGCCCTCTACGGCCCGCTGCACGGCGGCGCGAACGAGGCGGTATTGAAGATGCTCAACCAGATCGGTTCGAGCGAACACATCCCCGAATACATCAAGCGGGTGAAGGAGGGCGAGGTCAAGCTGATGGGCTTCGGCCACCGCGTCTACAAGAACTTCGACCCGCGCGCGAAGATCATCAAGCAGATCGCGTATGAAGTCTTCGAGGTGACGGGCCGCAACCCGCTGCTCGACATCGCGCTCGAACTCGAACGGATCGCGCTCGAAGACGATTACTTCGTCAAGCGCAAACTCTACCCGAACGTGGATTTTTATTCGGGGATCATTTACCAGGCGATGGGCTTCCCGGTGGATATGTTCCCGGTACTCTTTGCGATCCCGCGCACTTCGGGCTGGCTGGCGCAGTGGGTCGAGATGCTGCTCGACCCTGAGCAGAAGATCGCGCGACCGCAGCAGATTTACCTCGGCGAGGCGAGGCGCAACTACGTGCCGCTCGCCGAGCGCGCCGCGGGCTGATGCGCATTCTATCGCAGTCTGTCCTGGCGGGGCGGCGCGAGTGCCGCCCCGTTTTTATTTGACCAGAGATGACCTTCCTGCCAGCCCGTGATGGTTTTCATCGCAGGCTGAGCAACACCGGGATCTCACCCTGGCCTTTGGCTGGCGGCTCCAATGCCTTCCCGATAATCGTGCCGGGCAGGTGAATCAATGTGCCGGCCACTCCGGCCGGCCGCGATTTCATCGCCATAGAAGCCAATGTCTATAGTTCAAAATTGAATCTGCACTCCCGGCCTGCATAGGCGCAGCATCTTACCCGGCTGGAGCCGCTCCTATGCAGGTTGTCTGTGCTGCCTACCGCCTGTTTTATGGGTTGGGCGGACGGGCCTGCTCCTTTTGTTCCCGCTCGCGTCGCTCCTTCAGCCCCTGCGCCATCCCGGGATATCGCGCCCGCATCAGGCCTTTCTCTTCAGGCTGGCCGAAAGCTCCCGGGTTGAGGTAGGTGCCGCGCTCGCGTTCAGGTTTGTCCTCTTCCACCTTGAAGGAGTGTTTCAGCGTCGCGGCGTCTGAGCGCACGCCGGTCACCTGCCATGAGACCTTCACGCCCGGGGCGCTGGTCCTGATCGTGAAACGATTGTCTTTGACCTCGCCGGCCACAATGGCCTGCGCGAAGGCGCCGATGACCGTGCGCTGATAACGGAAGTCATGGCTGAGCGCTTCGGCGTAATCCAGCAGGTTGACGTTCGCCTCGCCGTTCTGGTCGGTCGTGACCGTGCCGTCGTAGACGGTCTTCGCCTCGGGCGAATCAAGGAAGGCGTGATTCAGGTACTTGTTTTCAGGGTCGAGCGGGTGATCCGTCCGGAGGCGACTGGCGTAATTAACAAATGTGCCGGAGACGAATACGTCCCCTTTGAACCAGGCCGCCAGCCCGATACCCTCGCCGTACACGCCAATGCCCTCGCTGCCGTAGCCGTAACCGAGTACGCCGGCGCCATTACTGCCGTTACTTATGCCAATCACCCCGTGCCCCACATTGGCGTTTGTGTTTATCCCATAGACGCTGGCATGGTCAAGGCTGTTGCTCACCCCATACACGCCGTAGCCGCTGGCGCTGTTGCCGGACACGCCGGTGCCGATGCCGGTACTCACGCCCGAGATGCCGGCACCGTTGGTGGTGCCGCCGTACACGCCGATGCCGGGGCTGGAGCCGAACACGGCGATGCCGGGGCTGCCGTCCACAAACAGCTTCGCGAGTCCAGTCACGGTCGAACCGATGCTGATGTTGCCGTCCGTCCCGATGGTCATAATCGCCCCGCCGTTGTTGGTGAAGAACCGCAGCGGGTGATTCGATTTCGTCCCGAACCAGCCGCCGTTGGCCCCGGTGCCGCCAGCCCCGACCCACGTGCCCACTACTGCCGTCCCGTCGGTGTGGATCAGTCCGTAACTGCTCGTCGGCGTCTGAGCTACCAGCTTCTCCGTTGGGTTGGTAGTCCCAATCCCGATGTTCCCATTCCTGGCAATGGTCATTCTCACACCCGACGCCAGTCCCGCTTCCGAGTTCGGGTCATTCGCCTTCCGCACCCGGAACTGCATCCCCATTGTGTTAAGCACCCAAGCATAAATTTTGAGATAAAATGAGCGGGCTATGAAAAGACCCACGAAGTTCGTCGAGCCGCTCACCAAAGCACAACGTCAGCAACTCAAGGAGGTCATGAAGTCTGAT
>Ga0070741_10013588_pt1 | contig 14326 bp, 12 predicted proteins | sample Coa_R1_4_FD_66440 | JGI IMG/M metagenome (GOLD analysis project Ga0070741, IMG submission 66440) | Surface soil microbial communities from Centralia Pennsylvania, which are recovering from an underground coalmine fire - Coalmine... | ecosystem: Environmental > Terrestrial > Soil > Unclassified ...
ATCTTTATCGTGATCGGCCTGATGAAGCTCGTCTACGACGGCGGCCGGTTCACGGGAGCTGTGCTGATAGGTGTCGGCATACTGCTTCAGTTGAGCCAGGTCGGTCTGTTACGCGTCCAGTTCTGGCAGCTATGGCCTGTCCTCATCATCATTGCCGGCATTGGAATGCTCTGGCAGGCTTTCGGCCGCGAAGCTTTCCCGGCTACCTCAGACCCTCAGTTTGACGCTTTCTATATCTTCGGCGGCGGCGATCGCCAAGTGAATACCAAGAATTTCAAAGGCGCGCGGCTGATGGCCATGTTCGGAGGCTACAAGCTGGACCTCACACGCGCGGATATGGAGGGCAACGAGGTCGTGGTGGAGGCGAATGCCGTTTTCGGGGGCGGCGAGATCCGCGTTCCCGAAAGCTGGCTGGTAGTGATGAAGGGCATGGGCGTGTTCGGGGCGTACGAGGACAAGACGCGGCATTTTCAGCCTGATCCCGCGAAACCAACCAAGACGCTGATTGTGAAGGGCACGGTCATGTTCGGGGGGATTGAGGTCAAGAACTAGCGAAGGGAACGCGCCAGCATCTGCAAATGGAGCGACGGGCCGGAAACGCCCGGCCCGTGCTCAAGCTCATAAAGTCGCTCATGCATCCCATTCTCAGCAGCTTCCGGCGGCTTCTGCTCTACCTTTCGGGCTGGGGCCCGCTCTCGGCCATTCTGCTGTACCTGTTTGCCTCGATCGGCGGGTTGAGCTGGGGCCGTGCCGCGGCCCTGGCTCTCCCTCTCTGCCTGGTGTATGCCTTTGTGTGCCTCTCGGCATGGTATTCGTGCCGCAGTATTCCATTGGAGAACTCCGGATCGTGGTTGGCGCATTTGACGGCTGCGATCGTCGCCAGTCTTCTATGGATTCTCGCTGCGCGAGGACTGGCGGCAACGCTGTCCAGCTTCGCAAGTCTTGCTGGACTCGACCGTCAGATTGCGCGGGTCTATCCGCTGCTCTTTGGCAGCGGAGTGCTCCTCTACCTTCTCGCCGTGGCGCTGCACTACGTCCTGCTATCCAATGAGGCAGCGCATGAAGCGGAGAAGCGCGAGGTGGAAGCCCGCGGTCTGGCGCGCGAGTCGGAACTGAAGGCCCTCAAGACCCAGGTCAATCCGCATTTCATCTTCAATTGTCTGAACTCGATCAGCGCGCTGACCTCGAGCGATCCGGCCACCGCGCGCGAAATGTGCATCCGCCTGGCAGAGTTTTTGCGCAAGACGCTGGGGTTGGGCGAGCGGGCGCAGATTCCCTTGGGTGAAGAACTCGATTTGATTCACGCCTATCTTTCCGTCGAGCAGATTCGCTTCGGGGCGCGGCTGCGCCTTGAGGAAAACACGGAGCCCGGGGTGCTGGGTTTTGTGGTGCCTCCCTTGTTATTGCAGCCGCTGGTCGAAAATGCGATTCGCCACGGCATCGCCAGCCTGGCCGAAGGGGGGTGGGTGCGATTGGAAATCAAGAACGGTACGCCTCAACGCCTGTCCATTACGGTCGAGAACAATTTCGATCCTGAAGCCCCGCGGCGGCGAGGCGCAGGGATCGGACTGAAGAACGTGCGCCAGCGCATTGACGCTACCTATCGCAACCGCGCCCGCTTCGACGTACGCGCCGAAGCCGGACGGTTCCGGGTCCAACTGGAGCTTCCAGCGGAAAAGGCGGGCGAGGCGCCGGTCCCATACAGCGCATGAAGCAGGACGCAAAAATCCGGACGGTGATCGTGGACGACGAAGATCTCGCGCGACAGATCATCCGCGAGATGCTGAAGTCTCACGCCGAGATTGAGATCGTCGCCGAGTGCGCCAACGGCTTCGAGGCGGTGCGCCTGGTCTCTGAGCTGAAGCCGGACTTGCTCTTTCTCGACATTCAGATGCCGAAGCTCGACGGGTTCGAGGTGCTCGAACTGATCGGCAACGACATCGCCGTGATCTTCGCCACCGCCTATGACGAGCACGCGCTGCGGGCCTTTGAAGTCCACGCAGTGGATTACCTGCTGAAGCCGTTTCGCGCCGAGCGTTTCGATGCGGCTCTGGCACGTGCCAAAGAGAGAATCGGCAAGAAGCTTCCCGCCAGCCCTGAACAGCTCTCAGCAGCCACTCGCGAGCCGGGGCAATACGCCGAGCGTGTTGTAGTGAAAGACGGGACTCGCGTGCACATTATTCCCGTTACGAAACTCGATTACGCCGAAGCGCAGGACGACTACGTCGCGCTGGCAAGCCAGGGCAGGAAGCACCTCAGGCAGCAGACGATCTCAAGTTTGGAAGCTGCGCTCGATCCCAGAAACTTCGTGCGCATTCACCGCTCGTATCTGGTGAACCTGGAGCGGGTGGCGCGGCTGGAGCCGTATGGCAAGGACACGCACATTGCCATCCTGGGCGACGGGACGCGTTTGCCTGTCAGCCGGGCGGGGTTGGGACGGCTGAAGCAGTTTCTGGGCGAGAAGGCATAAGTCTCAGTTCCTTGTCATTCCGAACCCGCCATCTGCGTGTAAGGAATGACAGTTGTTGAGTGTGCGAGGAGTCGGGCTTAAGAGTTCTTCCCTGTCCGTTCGGCCCGCTTCTGCTTCGCCCAGCCTTCCTTTACGATCTGGCGCGATCGCCCCAGAGCGAGAGAATCCGCGGGCACGTCGTCGGTGATGCACGACGCCGCGCCTACATATGATCCTTTGCCCAGCTTCACCGGCGCGACCAGGGTGGAATCACTGCCTACAAAGACGCCATCTTCGATGACGGTCTTATGCTTGTGCAGGCCGTCGTAGTTGCAGGTGATGGTTCCCGCGCCGATATTCACGTCTTCGCCGATCTCGGCGTCTCCCAGGTAGGTGAGGTGGTTCGCCTTGGATCCTTTGCCCAGGCGGGCTTTCTTGGTCTCGACGAAGTTCCCCACGTGCGCGCCTTCGCCGATCTCGCTTCCCGGCCGCAGGTGAGAATAGGGCCCGAGAAACGCGCCCCTGGCGACGTGGGATTCGTCCAGCACGCACCCGGGACGGACAAGCACGCCGTCTCCGATTTCGGAATTCTGGATCACGCAATACGAGCGGATCCGGCAATCGGCTCCAATTCGCGTGCGCCCGAGAAGCTGCACGAAAGGTTCGATCGTCGTATCCGGCGCAACTTCAACGTCCGCGTCAATCACGCAGGTTTCCGGATAAAAAATCGTCACGCCGGCCGCCATCAAGTCCATACATTTCTGCCGGCGAAGCTTGCGGTCGAGTTCGACCAGTTCCGCGCGGGTATTGCTTCCTAGAATCTCGGAGGGATTCTCAGTTCTCATCGCCAGCACCCTCTGCCTCGCTCTTCTGAGGACGGCAGCCATATCGGTGAGGTAGAACTCGCCGTGGGGGTTGTCAGTCTTAAGCCGCTCGATGTGCGACAAGAGCGTTTTCACCGCGAATGCATAAAAACCGGAATTGATCTCGCGAAGCTTCCGTTGCGCGGGTGTACAGGAATTCTCCTCGACTACCGCAAGCACAGCGTCGCCCTTACGGAGGATGCGTCCATACCCGGTTGGATCCTCAAGCTGCGCGGCCAGAATGGTCATAGCCGCCTTCTTCTGAAGATGGAAGTCGAGCAGGCGGCGAATGGTTTCAGGAGTGATCAGCGGGGCGTCTCCGGAAAGCACCACGACGTGGTCATAGGGAGCCAGGCTGGGAGCGGCACACATGAGTGCGTGCCCGGTGCCGCGCTGTGGCTCCTGCAGCACAAACTGCACCCCGGTGCTGCGGACGGCCATGCGCACACGGTCCGCTTCATGGCCCACGATAGCGAAGATGTTTTCCGGCGGAACCACCTGCCGGGCGGCGGCAATCACGTGCGCCAGCAGCGGCCTGCCGCCGGCTTCATGCAGGACCTTGGGGTGTTTGGACTTGAGCCTCGTGCCTTTGCCGGCGGCCAGGATGGCCACGGCAATAGTGGACCTGGGCGAATCAACTCGCTTTCTTGCCGATTTTGGCATGGGCTTCACTATAACCCGTCGCGCATTCCCGATTGGCGCCAGTGCTAATTCGGGACGCGATATTCACAACCGGTTGATGCTCCTAAATTATTGAATTGTATGCTGGTTTTATGCTGGTATGGCGGCAATAGAATCCGCGTTATCAACAGATTATTTTTGTGCAAACTTTTTCCTACTCTGCTAGCATCCCCTCGGGCAGAAGATTCGAAATCTGCATAGATTCGAGCCACTTATCGGCCTGCGGCATAGGGCGGCTTGGCACGGCACCTGCAACGAAAGTTGTAGGCACTCCCCTCCCACCTGACTGGGGTTGTCGTGTGCGTTGGAGGGTGTTTGAAGCATTCGCGTAATGGGGCAGGGGGGCGGCGTCATCGCAGGACGCCGGGTATCGGCGGAACCGTGGCCCGTGGTCTGGGGTTCCTTCTCCTGCTGAGCGCCGGCATCGCCGGCCTGCGCTGGCTTTCCGGATCTTCCGCAACCGGCGCTGTCCAACTCGAGCGCGCGGAGGCAGGAACGCGATCCGAGGTTCTGGCCCTGGGTGCCCTGCGGCCCGGCGCCATTCAGGCCCGAAATCCCGGGTTGGTTTACCCCTATTCCGTCATTCCCGGAGGAGCCCGGTCCTCAGACGAACTGCAGCAGGCCGCAGAGCACGATCCTGTAGTTGCCGCGCATTACTCCGGCTTCAACTACCATGAAGCGCGAGTTGTGGAAGTAAAGGCGCCGCGACTGGTCTATGTCTCTTACCGGCAGAAGGGCAAGATTTTCTGGAGCCGCAGACAGGCTTCGCTCCACCCCGGGGAGACGCTGCTGACCGATGGCAAGATCACGGCGCGCACCCGCTGTGGTAACCAGGTTTCCGTGCTGCCCAGAAACGAGACCTCTCCAGAAGAACCGTCCATGGCGGAGCTGGATCGTCCCGACGCCGTCGCCAGCGGAATGGAGCAGTTCCCTCCCAACTTCAATTCGAGCTTGTTCGAAATTGACCCGCTGATGCCGCTGGCTCCGGGAGCTCCGAGCGGCGGATTGGCGTATGGCCCGCCGCCATTAGGATTCATGCCTATGCCGGGAGGGGGAGGCGTGGTCACTCCTTCGACTCCGGGATGCACCGGAAGCAGCTGCAACCCGCCGCCACCTCCGCCGCCACCACCGCCGCCCGCAGTACCCGAACCCGGCACTGCTCTGCTTGTGCTTTCCGGAGCGGGGGCCCTGATTGCGCGGTCCCGCTACAGCCGGAGGCCTTTCCGTTTGCCGGGGAATGATTAGTTCACGTATTTGGTACTAGAACTTTAGTGCGAGTTCCCACACCCGCCACGCTGCTAGAATTCGCTCAGATTCATGCCCTTCCCGAGATATCTGTGTGCGGGCGTGCTGTTGATGACTCTCCCTGCCGCGGCGCAGAGTGGTCGGCCCTCTTCTGTTCGCAGGATTTCCGTCGTTGGCCAGGACCCGTTTCAACTGAGAATTGAAACCAGCCGGCCGGTAACGCCTCAGACCCAAATGGTCTCCAGCCCGGAGCGGCTTGTCATAGACATGCCGAACGCAACGCCTGGTGAAGGATTGCACGGACTCAAAATTCAACGGGAAGAAGTGCGCGGGGTGCGCACCAGCCTCTTCTCTACCGCGCCGCCGGTCACGCGAGTGGTCATAGACCTGAACGCTCCACAGTGGTACCGGGTCGCTCCTGATGCAACCGGGGTGCTGGTCACGCTCGGCAACAACTACGACAGCGCTGACAACGGACAGCCCACCATTGGATGGCTGGCGACCACCGCGCCTGCGAGCTCGGTTGCGGTGCGTACTAAGCCGGCAGCCATAAAGAAGAATCTTGCGCCGGCATCGCGTCCGGCAACCGTGAACGGTGTCAGCATACAGTTTGCGGATGGAATGATGGCAGTACACGCGCGGAATGCCACGCTCTCCGAAGTGCTCTTCCAGATTCAGAAGGCGACCGGGGCGGAGATGGCGATTCCTTCCGGCACCGAACAGGACCGGGTATCGGAGGATCTCGGACCGGGTCCGCCGAGTGAGGTTCTGGCTCAGCTCCTGAACGGGTCAGGCCTGAATTTCGTGGTGGTGGGTTCGGAGGCCGATCCGAATCTGTTACGCAGCGTGATTCTGACGCGCAAATCCGGCGCGCCGGACGACGCCGCTCCCGCCTACGCTTCGCAGCCCGTGGTAGAGAACTCTGAGCCGGCACCGCAAGAAGTTGTGCCTCCACCGGCCGAGGAAAATGCCCCGCCGCCCCAGCCCTTGCCCGCCGGCGGACCGCCGGCAGATCCTCCACCCACTGACTAAAGCCGGATCAGAACGGTCCCCAGCTCTGGCTTCCCACATACAGCAGCACCGCAATCGCCGCAGCCACGCCGAACGGCACTTTTACCGCTTCCGGATTCTCCAGGGTCAAGTCGGCGCCCGGCAGATGGAAGCGAAAGAACGCGGCGCCCATGCGGCCAATATTACGCAGCGTCTGCCCGAAGCGCCTCTTGCGGAGCACCAGCGCCAGCGCCATCACGCCGTTAATCAGCAGGGTGAGCATTAGAACCAGGACGAGCCGCTGCGGACCGAAGAACGCACCCAGCGCCCCTACGAGTTTCCAGTCGCCGCCTCCAAGACTTTTCAAAAGCACAAACGGAAGCAGAATGCCCAGGCCGAGCGCCGTCCCGAGCAGCGCGAGCTTGGCCCCCGGCCAGCCTGCAGCCAGCGTGTGCAGCAGGATGGCGATGAAAGCGGCCGGGTAGGTCAACCAGTTGGGGATGCGGCGTGCGCGGATGTCGGTGAATCCCGCGGTCACCGCGAAAATTACGGAGAGTACCCAGATGGTTGCGTTCAACGTTAAGGCGCCTTCAGGCTGACAGTTTCCTTCAGTGGCAGGCTCTGCGAAGAACCGCCCACCAGGATGGTGTACTCACCGCCCGGCCGCTGCCAGGCGTGCCGCTGGACATCGAACACGGACAAAAACAGCGGCTCAATCTCTACCCTCGCATCCTTGCTCTCGCCTGGATTCAGTTTCACCCGCGCCCATCCCACCAGGCGCTTGGGAGGCTCCCCGGCGCTCGCAGGCAGGGCGGCGTAGACTTCAGCAATCTCCGTGCCTGCGCGATTGCCGGCGTTCTTCACCGTAAAGCTGACGCCCACCTTTTCGCCCGGCGTTACCTTCAGGCTCGAGTATTCAAATGTCGTATACGACAGCCCATATCCAAAGGGAAACAGCACCGGCTTGTGTTCTGCGTCGTACCACTTGTACCCGACTTTCAGGCCTTCATCGTAGGAAATCTGAAACGCCGGCAGACCCTCCAGCCTCTTCTTCCACGCGTCCGGCCCCGGAGGAGGTTCCGTTCCCGGCGGCGGCTTGACGATACTTTTGTGCGGCAAGTCGTCTTCGCTTCTGGGGAAAGTGAGGGGCAGCTTGGCGCTTGGATTCACCTCGCCGAACAGAATACTGGCCAGTGCGTCGGCGCCGCGGCTTCCCGCGAACCAGGCCTCGACGACTGCGTTCACCTTGTCAATCCACGGCATGGCCACCGGATTTCCGGTCTCAAGCACCACAATGGTGTTGGGGTTGGCCGCGGCCACGGCGGCGATGAGCTCATCCTGATTGTCCGGCAATGAAAGGCTGCCGGAGTCGCGGCCTTCCGTCTCCCAGCGCGACGCGAACACGATGGCTACATCCGCGTTCTTTGCTGCCGCCGCCGCGGAACTGAGGTCTGATCCCGGGTCGTACTGAAGCTTGGCTGACGTCGCCTTCGCCTGGATCGCCTTCATCGGCGAAGTGGGGAACCAGACAGGAACGCCCCATACCGTCGCGCGTTTGTCTGGAGGCATGATCACGTTTCCGCCCGGGGGATCCACCTGCGCCGAGCCGCCTCCGGACAGCATGCCGACATCGGCATGGGAGCCGATCAGCGCGATGGATTTCAGTTTGGAAGCGTCCAGCGGCAACTGCCGGCGATCATTTTTCAAAAGCACCATGCTTTGTTCGGCAATGCGCTGAGAAGTCTCAAAGCCGGCCATCACGTCCACTACGCTCTTCTGCGGAGGGTCGTCCATCACGCCAGTCGCGAACAGTGAGCGCAGGATGCGGCGAACGTGATCGTCCACTTCCGAGACCGGGACCTTGCCCGCTTCCACCGCTTTCTTGAGCGCCTCCCCGTAGAAATATTCGTTCGGCTGCTCGTGATCCATGCCGGCCGCAGATGCTTTCGCAATGCTGTGCGCCGCTCCCCAGTCGGACAGCACAAAACCGGGAAACTTCCAGGCCTTCTTGAGAACGTCCGTGAGCAGATACTTGTTGTCGCAGGCATACTCGCCGTTGACGCGGTTGTAGGAGCACATCACGCCGGCGGGGTCGCCGTCGCGAATGCCGATCTCAAAAGCGAGCAGATCGGTTTCGCGCATGGAGCGCTCATCAATGTTCACGTTGACGGCATTGCGGCCGCTCTCCTGGTCATTGAGCGCATAGTGCTTGATGTCGCCAAGGACCCGCTGGTCCTGGGTGCCTTTGATGATCTGTCCCACCAGCTTGCCGGCAAGAATGGGATCCTCGCCGAGATATTCGAAGTTACGGCCGTTGCGGGGCTCGCGGGTCAGGTTGACGCCACCGCCGAGGGACATATTGTAGCCCTGGGCCCGAAGCTCGCGGCCAATCAGCGCGCCATATTCATACGCGGCTTCCAGGTCCCAGCTGGCAGCGGCTCCCAGGTTGCAGGGCAACGCGGTGGAGTAGCGGCCGTTCTTTCCGCTGGCCCGCACGCCGTAGGCGGCGTCCGACATCTGAATGCCGGGAATCCCGAGACGCGGAATCCCTACGACGTATCCCGCCCCACCATTCGAGCCGGACGAGAGTGGGCTCATCGGCCCCAAACCCTCGTGGCCGGTGCCGTGCAGCAGAGTGATTTTTTCGTCGAGCGTCATCTGCTTGAGCGCCAGCGTCGCGCGCTCGTCAGGAGAAAGGCTGCGATCCATCCAGGGCTGAGAAGTCTTCGGCGAATCAGACTGTGCCTGCACCGGGCAGGCAAGAAACAGAAGAAGAATTAGCACCAGCGGCAAGCGGCGAGCACCAGGGGAAAGAGGCATGATTTGTCCTTTGAAAATTCTGAAGATGTAGCGCGGACAACCCTCGTCCGCACACCACTGTGCGGGCACAGCTCACAAACTGCGTTCCGTCTCGGCAAGCAGGTCCTGGCGCGCAGAAAAACGATTCTATACTACCCCCAGACACAAGCAACAGCAGCGGATCGAATCGCTGTCTCCCTGGTTCTATGTTTCTGCGTGCTGGACTCTGAAACTGCTTTTGGTACGATTTTCAGCATGAAGGTACTGGCGGTCGTTGTCTTGCTCTTCGTTCCGGGCTGGGCGCAACAGAAACGCAGCCCTGCCAATCCCCTCGATCATCTGCCGCCGAATATTGAAGTTCTTACCCACTTCGGCGAGCGGGCCGACATCTCACCGGACAACCAGCGGGTGGCTTTTATGGCCAAGAGTTTTGGCGACGCCATGCTGATTGACCTGAAGACGCGCATCATCACCTGCCTGACCTGCAACGTTCCGGGCGCGGCTTTTCTCCGTGTAATGCACCTGATTACGGGAGACTACATCCTGATCGGCCCCGACCACTTTGAGGACATCCATACCAGCCGCACTCGCGACAACGAACTCTGGTTCCTGAGCAAGCAGCGCGGATCGAAGCCGGTAAAGCTCGGTCAGAAGATGAGCGAAGGCGCCGCTATCTCCAAGAAGTCCCTGAAGATCGCGTTCTCGGTCCTGCCCGCGCAGGACCCGGAACTTGCGCCGGAAACTTCACAGCTGTTCGTCGCTGATCTGGATCTATCCGGCGGACAGCCGAAGCTCGTTAATAAGAAGATGGTTTATGAAAGCAAAGATCGCAGCTGCGTGCTTGAGGCGCAGGATTTCTATGACAACGATACCAAGCTGGTTTTCACCTGTTACGAGCCGCACGATATGGCCTCAGTCATGGGAATGGATCTGCAGACGATGCAGGTGACCAACTTCTCGAAAGCGCCTGGGACCTACAACGAGCCGGAAGGCATCTTCCCGGACGGTCAGTACACAACCGTCGAAGCCGACCGGCAGTGCGAGCAGTTTGGCGGCGAGCGCGGTCACGGCAACATTGATATCTGGAAGCTCAAGCTCGACGGCACCGGCAAAGATTTCACCCGCCTGACGCACTTCAACGACTACGAGGGCGGGAAGGCCTCAAACCCGGTGGTCTCGACCGACGGCCGGTTCATGGCATTTCAAGTTGGCAGGACCGGCGATCCCGCAGGCGTGGGGTACGGAATCCTGATCTACTGGTTCAGGAAGTGACCGCGACGTCTACTCCGCCGGCTGGTCTGCCGTGACCGGCTGTTTTTTGGGTTCGGTGATCGGAACCGTAGCGGAACTCATGGGTGGCCGCATTTCTCCCCTCGGGCTGGAGCGGTCATCCCACTTGCCGAAGATCATCTTCCCAGCCGTCGTCTGCAGAACCGACGTAACGGCGATGTCTATAGTTTTGCCGATCATCTTGCGGGCATTGTCGACCACTACCATCGTGCCGTCGTCGAGATACGCGACTCCCTGGTTGTACTCTTTGCCTTCCTTCAGGATGAAGACCCGCATGCTCTCGCCGGGCAGCACGATCGGTTTGAGCGCATTGGCCAATTCGTTTATGTTCAGGACTTCGACGCCCTGCAGCTGGGCAACCTTGTTGAGGTTGAAATCGTTGGTGATGATCTTCCCCTCATAGAGCTTGGCCAGTTCAATCAGCTTGAGGTCCACTTCGCGGATGGTGGGAAAGTCGTCTTCGATGATCTGCACCTGCAGGGACGCTACTTTCTGCAGGCGCTGCAGGATGTCCAGACCGCGGCGGCCGCGATTCCGCTTGAGCGAGTCGGCGGAGTCAGCCACCAGCTGCAGCTCCCGCAACACAAACTGCGGGATCACCAGCGCGCCGTCGAGAAAGCCCGTCTCGGCAATATCGGCGATGCGGCCGTCAATGATCACGCTGGTATCGAGAATCTTATAACTCCTTTTGAGCTGCTTTTCGCCGCCGAAGATGCCGCCCAGAGCCGCCAGGTTGAGCAGGTCTCCTTTGTTGGCGCCCACGATCAGCCCGACATAAGCCATCAGCAGCATGATGATGATCTGGAGAAAGCTGCGCAGGGGGCTTTCCGCGAGGCTGTTACGAATGACCAGAGCGAACAGGTAGGCGCCGACTATTCCCAGGATGCTTCCGATCGCCGCGCCAATCAGGCGTTTGAGGCTGATGCGGCGCAGCCGCCACTCGAAGATGACAATGGCAATGCCCAGGGCCGCTCCCGCCAGAGCGTCAATCCGCGCATTCGGGGTAAACGGGCGAAGGAGAAAACAGGTAAGAGCAACAAAGAGAATAAAGAGAACACGGATAAGAATGATATCCACAGCAGTGCCTCCCCAGAAGGGCCACCTGACGTCGCAGCCTTCTGTGCCGGCTTGCGCCAACCCGAGTTCCACCGCCGGCTCTATGCGGGGTGATATGAAATGAACGAACCCCGCTTCCCTCGGCACCTTACGAGGGCAGGTTCAATACGGAAAAAGTATATACCTTTCGGGACGGGTGGACGCGAGCGTGGCGGCGGACTTCGCCTGCCCAGCCCGGAATGGCAGAGACCGCGGAGAAATTTCTTCTCGTATCCCGTAATCTAGAAATCCTATGAAAGCCGTCGTCATCCCGCGCTATGGCGGACCGGAGGTGTTGGAGGTCCGCGAACTGCCGGCTCCCGTTCCGGCTGCAGGAGAGGAACTTGTGAGCGTCGAGGCCGCAGGCCTGAACTTCGCCGACACCATTACGGCCACCGGCGGATACCCGGGCACACCCAAGCCTCCGCTGGTTGCCGGGCGGGAATTCTGCGGCACTCGAGACCGCGGCGGACGCGTCATGGGCTATGCCCAATGGGGCGCCTTCGCGGAGAAGATTGCTGCGCGGACTTCCCTGCTCTGGCCGGTGCCTGACAAATGGACTGCCGAGGAGGGCGCGGCCTTTCCGGTCAACTTCTTCACAGCGTATTTCGCCTACTGGAAAGCCGGTCTGCTCGAGAACAGTGCAGGCGCTCGGGTGCTGATACACGCGGTTGCGGGGGGAGTTGGCACCGCCGCGGTGCAGATCGGTAAGCTTCTCGGCGTTGAAATGTACGGGACTTCCTCCGAAGACGAGAAGCTGCAACGGGTAAGACAGATGGGCCTGCAGCATGCCATCAACTACAAAGTCCGGAACTACGAAGAGGCGATCAAAGAGCTCACGCACGGCGAAGGCGTGGACGCGGTCTTCGAGATGCTGGGCGGCGAGCATACCGCCCGCAGCGTGCGCTGCCTGCGCGACTTCGGCCGAGTGATTGTCTACGGCGCCGCGACCGGACAGAGTGCTCAGCTTGACCCCAGGATCCTCTATGCAAAGGGCGCCAGTGTGCACGGACTGTGGCTGACTTACCTGTCCGCCAAGCCGCAGCTGATGGAGCAGGCGTGGCAGTGGCTCTCCCGACGCGCAGCACAAGGCCACTTGCGTCCGGTGGTGGGAAGTGTGCTGCCCATGGAGAAGACAGCGGAGGCCTACAGGCTGCTGCTCGACCGGAAAAATTTCGGGAAGGTGGTGCTCAAAGTGAGGTAGCTGGTGGGCGCCGCACGGGGACGCATGCGAATCTCTCTAGGTGCTGGCTTCGAATTCTCCCACCAGGTGCGCATGCTTCTCGCGGGCCGCGTGGATCAAAGCTTCGAAGATTGCCCGTGAGCGCGCGTCCTCATCAAACGAGCGCTCCGGATGCCACTGCACTGCCAGCACGAAGTGATCGGGCAAAGTCCCCTCCAGCCCCTCGACAATCCCGTCATCAGGACAACGCGCGACAACCTTCAATCCGTCCCCGACGAGATCGGCCGACTGATGATGGCTGGAGTTTACCGGGATGGCGAAAGAACGGGCCTCGCTCGAGCCGGCAGCCGTGAACCGTGGCCGCACCGGCGACAGGGAAACGGCCTGCGCCAGCTTCGATCCCGGCTCGACCTCAACCTGGTGGGCGACCGGCACGGTGCGGCCGGCTTCGTGATTGATTTGCGACTCGATGTGCTGCAAAAGCGTCCCCGAGCGATACACATTCAGGATCTGCAATCCATAGCAAATTCCGAGGACCGGCTTACGCATGTTATAGGCATCCTGCAGCAGTAACTCGTCCACGGTATCGCGCAGCGGATCAGCGGCTTCGGTCTTCGGGTGCTTGCCGGCGCCGTACTTTGCGGGATCCACGTCCGCCTTGCTTCCGGGCAACAGCACCGCGTCGCAGCGCTCGATGAGCTTCATCACTTCCGCCGGAGTGCAGTCCAGGGGAATGCGGACTGATTCGCCACCGGAAAGTTCTATCGCGCGCTCGTACTGTGGGATGGCGCGCTGTGCGTATTCAGGATCCCCGCCGTGGGGCAGAGGAATGGCGATGCGGGGCCTCATGGGATCAGCTCGCGCGCTCCATCTGATTTTCAATTCTCTTGAGCGCCTTTGTTTGGCGGTAATGCCGGATCTCCATCACCAGGGCAGAGATCAGCACGACACCAGCCGCGATCGCTGCAGCCGGCGCGGCAACGTGACGATAAGCAATTGCCATATTGGGATGCGCGCCGCGCAGCCGGGCAGCCAACACCACGCCGCCGATTGCCAAAAACAGGCTTACCGCAAACGATATCAGCGTGATCACAAATGTAGCGATCAGCACCCGCAAGGGAATGAGATACCAGCGAAGCTTCGGAGTTGCGGGAACAAGCATAGAAATAGGCTAACACCGGCTTCACGCTTCAGGCGTCCGGCAACGACTTTCTCCTCCGCAACGCCTATCCTGCTGCACACCGGCAGCCGGCGACCGGCAACTGCTCAGCCCTTCAGCAGCGGCTGTCCGGGAGAGTTACGCGAGAGGCGCGTTAGTTTGGCGGTAATCCGCGCGCGGTCGGACTCTGACGCGGTCTTCAGTTCCCGGCGCAGCTTCTCGACCTTCTCTTTGCGGGTGCGGCGGCGGCGGATTTCAGGACGACGGCTGGGTGCGGACATGAATTGCTCCAGATGCGATTTATTGTAAACGGGAGCACTGATTTTACCGCAAGCTGAGTCTGTAAGGTGTGTAGGGGCGGCCCTCCGGCCCGCCCCGAGCGACCTGAGTGTGTAGGAGCGTGTAAGGGCGGCCCTCCGGCCCGCCCCGAGCGACCTGAGCGTGTAGGGGGCGGCCCTCCGGCCCGCCCCGAGCGACCTGAGCGTGTAGGGGCGGCCCTCCGGCCCGCCCCGAGCGACCTGAGTGTGTAGGAGCGTGTAAGGGCGGCCCTCCGGCCCGCCCCGAGCGACGCG
>Ga0070741_10013589_pt1 | contig 14323 bp, 10 predicted proteins | sample Coa_R1_4_FD_66440 | JGI IMG/M metagenome (GOLD analysis project Ga0070741, IMG submission 66440) | Surface soil microbial communities from Centralia Pennsylvania, which are recovering from an underground coalmine fire - Coalmine... | ecosystem: Environmental > Terrestrial > Soil > Unclassified ...
CAGGTTGACCTCGGGCAGCTTGGGGTCCTGCGGGTAGATGTCCAGGACCTTCTTGTACCAGCCCGCCGCCGCCGCGAAATCCTTCTTCTTCGCCTCCGGATCGGTCGCCGGCTCTTTCTGCGCCTTGGCCTGGTAGTGACGGCCGAGGTCCTCCAGGTCGCCGCGCAGCGCCGTCATCACCTCCGGCGTCGGGGTCTTGCCGCCCCAATATGGCGCGCTCGGCTCGTAGGCGAGGGCGTAGCGCTCCTTCTCGGCCAGCACCTGGTCGCTGAAACCGCCCTGCTGGTAGGCGGCGATGACCTTGGTCTGGAACTGCGGCGCGCGCGGATGAGTCGGGTGGCTCTCGACGAACGCGGCGTAGGCCTTTGCCGCGTCGGTGTAGCGCTGCTTCTCCAGCATGTGCTCGCCGAGCGCGTTGTAGACCAGCGGGTAATAGCGCGGCTGGCCGTGCTGGGCGAAGTAATCGTTGATCGCCTTGCCGCCGCCGAGGGCGGCGAAGGACAGGCTGGTGACGCGCAGGCTGTCGCGCGCCAGGTCGGCCTTGCCCACCGGCACGGCCTTGAGCGCGGCCTCCGGGTCTTCCAGCTCGCCCGGCGGCAGCTCGCGGTCGAGGATGGTGAAGAACACGCCGATGCCGTCGGCGTACTTCTGCTGCTGGAACAGCGACCAGCCGTACTTGTGCTGGGCCGGCACGAAGAACGGGGTGTTCTCGCCCAGGTCCATCACCTTGCGGTACTCGACCTCGGACTCGCTGTAGCGCTCGCGCAGGTAGAGCAGCTCGGCGTCGCGGAAGCGGGCGTCGGCGATCAGCGGCGAGGCCGGGTAGTCGTGCTCCAGCTTCTGCAGCGTCTCGATCGCCTTGTCGGGCTCGCCGCTGTTCACGTAGGCGCGCGCGAGCTGGTACAGCACGCGGTCGTTGGCCTTGGAGTCGGGGTCCTGCAGCAGCTTCTGGTAGATGTTGATCGAGTCCCGCAGCGCGGCGCCCCTGGTGGCGTTGCCGGCCATGTCCTCTTCCTGCACCTGCAGGTCGGCCACGCGCTTCTCGGCTTCCAGGCGCGTGTCGACGTCGGCCTTCAGCTCGAGCAGCTTGCGGTAGTTCTCCAGGGCCTTCTGCGGATCCGGCGCCACCGGCTCGGACTCGACGATCGGCAGCTTGTCCGGGGACGGCTGCTTCTGGCTCTGCAGGGTCTTGATCGGCGGGGCGGCGTTCTTCACCGCGGCCGGAGTGCAGGCGGCCAGGGTGAGGCAGGCCGCGGCGAGCGCTGCTGCTTGCTTCATTTCCGGTTCTCGTTGGTCGGGCCGGTGTCGGCGCCCCTCAGCTGGCTGTCATAGATGCGGGCAAGCGCAAAGCGCGACTCGACCAGGAACTTCTCGTTCATGTCCTTCATTTTCAGCAGGTCGTTCAGCGCGATGTCCTGCAGGATCTTGCCCTGCGCCACTTCGGCGGCGGCCAGCTCGGGCAGCATCGCGTCGATGCGCTTGCCCAGCGCCAGCATGCGCTCGTAGGGACCGACGAACTTCTCCGCGCCGGGCGACTGCGCCAGCTGCAGCGCGACCGGCGTTTCGGCGTCCGGCGCGTCCGGCGCGCCCTGGCTGGTGTAGACGTTCAGGTGCTCGGCCATCTGCAGCTGCGGCGCGGCGGAGGCGTCGGGAACATAGCCCGGCGAGGCGGCGCGGAAGCTCGGCGCCGCCGGCCGCGCTGCAGCGCCGGGGGCCGGCTGCGCGCCGCTGCGGCCCTGGTAGGTCTGCTGCAGCTCGCCCAGGCGCGCCTTCCAGGTCAGGAGATCGCTGCGCAGCAGGCGCGTGTCGCGGTAGTTCTTCAGCGCCTCCTGGAAGTTGTTCTCGGCGATCAGCTGCTGCAGGTAGAAGGTTTCCGGCGCATCGGGCAGGGAACGCAGCTTCCAGCGCCAGCCGGTCTCCGCGCCCGGGTCGTAGTTGTCGACCATGGTCAGGATCATGCGGCCGCTGCGGATGTGCTGTTCCGCCTCGGCCAGGCGCTTGCGCGTATCTTCCAGCGCGCCGATGGCGCGCTCGTAGTACTGCTGCGCCTGGATGTGCGCGCCGAGGCGGTCGAGCACGTAGGGAATGGCGAGCAGGCCTTCCTGCACCGCCGGGTCGATCTGGTCGCGGCTGACCAACTCCACCCACGGCACCAGGGCCTGCTTGAGCTGGGCTTCCTCGTCCTTGTTCTTGCCGCTGAGGTGGAACGGCGCCAGCTTGGCGCGCTTGTAGATGCCCTCGGAATCGATGTAGCCCGGGCGCAGCAGCACGCCGATGGTGGCGAAGGAGGTGAAGGCGGTCTGGTCCGGCGCCTCGTCGCCCAGCTCGGCCTTGCTCTGGCGGTTGCCCCGCGGCGCCAGGTAGGCCCAGCCCAGGCCGAGCAGGGCGCGGTTGGAATAGGGACCGACGGTGCGGATGCGGCCGAAGATCGGGATCGCGGTGCCGCCCTGCTGGGTGCGCAGGAAGTGATAGCCGAGGGTCAGGTTGGCCTTGTCGCGCAGGGCCAGGCCGTCGGAGTCGAACGGGGTCAGGCGGCCGACGCGGTCGAGCACGTTGACGCCCTGGCCGACCCGGCCGTCGTTGATCAGCGCCACGCCCAGGTTGTAGCGCATGTAATTGGACATGTCGCCGCTGTCGGCCTGGGTCAGGATGTCGGCGGCCTCGCCGTAGCGTCCCTGTGCCAGCAGCACGCGCGACTGCAGGTCCTGCCAGTCCAGCAGCAGGCTCGACGGCAGCTGCGAGCGCATCGCGGCGAGCTCGGTGGTGGCCTGCTGGTAGTAGCCGCGCTGGTAATAGAAGCCGGCCAGGTCGAGGCGCGCCTTGTTCAGGCTCAGCGCGTCCTTGGCATTGGCCACCTGCTCGCGGTAGATCACCTCGGCGCGCTGCGGCAGGCCGAAGGAGAGCGTGTCGCTGGCCAGTTCGCGGTAGTATGCCGGCGCCAGGCGCTGCTGCGGCGCATCGGTCTGCATCCGCGCCAGCAGCGCCGCCGCGCTCAGGTAGCGGCCGTTGCCGGCGAGAAACTCGGAAGTACGCACGCGGGGGTCGTTCTCGCCGCCCGGCACGTAGGTATCGGCGGCGGCCACGCCGCCGGCCAGGGCCAGCGCGGCGCCCAGCAGCAAGCCATGGCGGCGCATCATCGGGCGGCACTCCACTGGTAAAACTTCAGCTCCGGACGGGTCAGGTAGCCCTGCCGCTGCAGCGACAGTTCGATGTCGGCCGGGTGGTCGGTCTTGTCGAAATAGCCGTCATAGCTGCCGGTGAACGGCGGATCGGTCGGCCGGGCTTCGGCGTACTGGGCGGTGAACTGGGCGTGGATGCGGTGGCGGCCGACGGGCGCGTTCATCACGATCAGGCGATGCAGGCTGTTGCCGAGCAGCTGCAGCTCCACCGCCTCGCTGCGCGGGTATTCGTAGGTCACCGGCTTGCCGTCATCGATGGAGACGCTGATGTCGCGCAGGATCATCGCGGTGATGCGCACCCCGACGTAGACCGCCAGCCGGTTGTAGCCCGGATACAGGAAGTCCTGCTCGACACCCTGCGCTTCCTGGATCAGCTGCAGCGACTGCTCCTTCAGCTTCTGGATCGCCTGGTCCTCGTTCAAGGCGGCCTGGTTGATTTCCTGGGGTGTCGCGGCCAGGGCGGCGAGCGGCAGCAGGGCTGCGGCAATCGCGCCACACCAGGCTCGAAGCGGTTTAGGTCTGATCATGGAGGAAGGCTGACGCGTCGATCCGTGGAGTCTAACAAATGCTTCGCGGCTTGCGAGAAGCGATCAAAAAATCATCGTAAGTCACGCTATCGTAAGCTGCTCTTGTACCCATCTTTCCAGCGCCGCAGTTCGGCAAACACCTCAACGGCGTCCGGCAGCGGCTTACCGGCATGGGCCGCGGCCGACCGGGCCAGTACCGGCAGGCCCGCCCGCAGGAACGGGTTGATACTGCGCTCCCGCGCCACCGTGCTCGGTACGCTCGGCAGCTGACGCGCGCGCAGCGCCCGCACCCGCTCGATCTCGGCCGCCACCGCGGCGCTGTCCGGCTCCACCGCGCGCGCGAAGTCCAGGTTGGAGAGGGTGTACTCATGGGCGCAATAGACCCGCGTGTCACCCTCCAGCCCGGCCAGGCGTTCCAGGGAGGCGTACATCTGCTGCGGCGTGCCCTCGAACAGCCGGCCGCAGCCCCCCGCGAACAGTGTGTCGCCGCAAAATAGCAGCTTCTGCGCCGGGGCGTGATAGGCGATGTGGCCGAGGGTATGGCCGGGCACCGCCAAAACCTCGAAGCTGACGCCCAGTTCAGGCAGGTCGACCCGGTCGCCGTCCTCCAGCAGACGGCTCAGCCCCGGGATCTTCGCGGCCTCGGCGCGCGGACCGTAGACCGGCACGTTCCAGTGGCGCAGCAGCAGCGGCAGGCCGCCGACGTGGTCCGCGTGGTGGTGGGTGATGAGGATCGCCGCCAGTTCCAGCCCGCGTTCGTCCAGCGCGGCCCGCACCACTTCGCCGTCCCCCGGGTCGACCACGGCGGCGGCCCGGCCGCGGTGCAGCAGCCACAGGTAGTTGTCCTGGAACGCGGGGAGGGGCGTCACGGTTATCATGTAGCGACTTTGTCGCCTGAGGTACCGGTCGTCAACATGCCTAACCGGCTTGCCATCCGCGGCGGACAGCCGTTCAGCCGCTACACCCTGACCCTGTGGCTGCGCAGCCCGCGCGGCCGCCGGCTGGTCGCGCTGGAGGAGCGCGAGCTGCGCCGGGTGTTGCCGGACATCTTCGGCCGTCACATCCTGCAGATCGGCAACTGGGGCCGCGGCCAGCGCCTGCTCGGCACCGCCGATACCCTGCACCGGGCGGTGCTGGGCACCGTGAGCGAGCTCGACGCCCAGTCCCTGGTCAAGCCGGAGCAGCTGCCGGTGATGAGCCACAGCGTCGACGCGGTGCTGCTGCCGCATACCCTGGAGTTCACCCAGCTGCCGCACAACGTGCTGCGCGAGACCAGCCGCATCCTCAACGACCGCGGCCGCCTGCTGATCCTGGGCTTCAACCCCTGGAGCCTGTGGGGCCTGCGCCAGCGCCTGGGCCTGCGCTACCGCGCCTTTCCGCCGGGCGCGCGCTTCGTCAGCCCGGAACGGCTGTGCGACTGGCTGGAACTGCTGGATTTCGAGGTGATGCTGGTGCGCCGCTTCGGCACCGGCTTTCCCTGGGCGGCGCCGCGCACCGTCGGCGAGGTGTTCGGGCTGCACAGCCTGGCCAACCCGCTGATGGAGGGCTACCTGATCATGGCCAAGAAGCGGGTGATCCCGATGACCCTGGTCGGGCGGGTGCAGCGGGCCCAGGTGCGCCCGCTGGTCGGCGGCGCCCTAGGCGGGGCCGCTTCGCGCCTGCCGGGGCCGCAGGCGCAGCGCGAACAGTGGCCGCAACCCGCGGAATGAACCCTTCCAACCACCACGCCATCATTCTCGACCGATCTTGAAGACTGTCACCATCTATACCGACGGCGCCTGCCGCGGCAATCCGGGCCCCGGCGGCTGGGGCGCCCTGCTGCAATGGAACGGCCACGAGAAAAAACTCAGTGGCGGCGAAACGCTCACCACCAACAACCGCATGGAGATGATGGCGGCGATCTCCGCCCTGGAGTCGCTGCGCGAGTCCTGCGCGGTGACGCTCTACACCGACTCGGTCTACGTCAAGCAGGGCCTCAACGAATGGCTGCCGGGCTGGAAGGCCCGCGGCTGGCGCACCGCCGACAAGAAACCGGTGAAGAACCAGGACCTGTGGCAGCGGCTGGACGCGGCGGCCGCGCGCCACCAGGTCGACTGGCGCTGGGTCAAGGGCCATGCCGGCGACCCCGGCAACGAGGCGGCGGACCGCCTGGCCAACGAAGGCCTCGAGGCGCATCAGCGCAGCGGGGCCGCGGCGTGAAGCGTAAGGACTTCTCGCCGGTAAGCGCCGGCGCCATGCCATGACCGCCGAACGCCAGATCATTCTCGACACCGAGACCACCGGCCTGGAGGTCGGCGAGGGCCATCGCGTCATCGAGATCGGCTGCGTCGAGCTGGTGAACCGCCGCGTCACTTCGCGCAACTTCCACCACTACCTCAACCCGGAGCGCGCCATCGACGCCGGGGCCCAGGAAGTGCACGGCATCAGCAACGCCTTCCTCGCCGACAAGCCGCGCTTCGCCGACATCGCGCGGGAACTCGTCGAATACCTGCGCGGCGCCGAGCTGGTGATCCACAACGCCGCGTTCGACGTCGGCTTCCTCGACCGCGAGCTGGAGCTCGCCGGCTACGCCGAGCGCCTGGGCCAGATCTGCAGCATCGTCGACACGGTGTCGATGGCGCGGCGCATGTTCCCCGGGCAGAAGGCCAATCTCGACGCGCTGTGCAAGCGCTACGGGGTGGACAACTCCAACCGCGACCTGCACGGCGCCCTGCTCGACGCGCGCCTGCTGGCCGACGTCTACCTGGCGATGACCGGCGGCCAGTCGGCCCTGCTGCTGGACCGCGAGCCCGGCGGCGGCGCTGCCGCCGCACCGGCGCTGGAGGGGCTGCGCGAGCTGTTCGAAACCGAAGGCGCGCCGCTCCGCATCATCCGCGCCAGCGGCGCGGAGCTGGAGGCGCACCTGGAGCGCCTGGCCGGCATCGACAAGAAGAGCGGCGGCAAGCTGCTGTGGAGGAGCGAGCTGCCGCAGGCCCGGGCCGCCTGACCGGGCAGCCCGCCCGCCTCAGGCCCGGGCCAGCGCCGTCACCACCTCGAAATACGGCGGCCGCGATTCGCGCGAGGTGACGCGGCACAGTTCCACCTCCAGGCCGCAACCCTTCAGCGCCTTGGCCAGGGCGTCCACACCGATGCCCAGGTTGACGTGGTCGTAAGCCTGCTTGGCCGCCTCGTGGCGATGGGCGTTGAGCGTGGCGACGATCATCCGGCCGCCGGGGCGCAGCAGGCGGGCGCAGCCCGCCAGCACGGCTTTCGGCTCGCGCGCGTAGCTCAGGGCATGCATCAGGAACACCTGGTCGAAGCGCCGCGCCGCGAACGGCGGGGCGTTCATGTCGCCCTGACAGAACTCGACGTTGGACACCTTGCCCAGGCGCTTGCGCGCCGCGGCCAGCACCTTGGCGCTGATGTCCATGCAGGTGACGGAGCGGGCCCGTTCGGCGATCAGCTCGGCCAGCACGCCGTCGCCCGAAGCCACGTCCAGCACTTCCCCCAGCTGCAGCAGGCCGATCAGGGCATGGGCCGTGGCTTCCCAGGTGCGGCCGGGCGAGTAGTGCAGCTCCATGCGTCCGGCCACCGATTCGGCCCAGGTCTGCCCGGATTTGCGCGCTCGCACCACTTCATCGGCGCGCTCGCGGTCCAGCCGCGCCTGGCGGTCGTCCAGCTCCTGGCGCATCAGCCCCCAGAGTTCGGCGGCGCTGCTGTCCTCGGCGGCCAGCGTGTACAGGGCGGCGCCGCCGGTGCGCTGGTCCTGCACCAGGCCGGCGCGCTTGAGCCGGGCGAGGTGCGTCGAAACGCGGCTCTGCGCCAGGCCGGTGATTTCGGTCAGCTCGGCCACCGACAGGGCATGCGCCTCCAGCAACAGCAGCAGGCGAAGGCGGCTGGAGTCGGCCAGCAGGCGGCACAGCTCGGTGCTCTGGGCGATGCTGAGTTTCACGGCTTTGCGGGTATGGATGGCCCGGGCACGGATGCCCGGTTGCCTGGGCGGGGGCTTCTAGGGCGCAAAAAACCCGCCGTCGGCGCGACGGCGGGTTTGCGGCGCGAGGCCGGCGTTTTCAACCCTGCGACTTGACCGCATCGGTCACCTTGTTGACGGCGCTGGCGACCGCGCCGGTGACGTTGGACACCACGTTGCCGACCGATTCCACCGCACTGGTGGCGGCCTGCTTGGCCTTGGAGGTGGCGCGGCTGGCGCGCGAGGTCGGCGAGGGGGCGGGAAAGGCGTATTCGACCTTCTTCACCACGGCCGCCGCGGTGGCCTTGCCTTCCGCCACGGCCTTGCGGGTGGCGGCCTTGGCCTTGCCGCCGGTCTTCTTCACGGTCTTTTCGGCGTCCTTGGTGGCTTTCTGCGCGGCGGCCTTGGCCTTGGCCACGGCTTTCCGGGCCGGGGCCACGGCCTTGTTCAACTTGGCCACGGTGACTTTTTCGCCGTCCACCCCTTTCTGCACCAGCCGGGCCAGCTCGGCGCGGGTGTCGGCGACGATGCTCATGGATTCGCGTGCGTGGGAGATGACCTGGTTCACGGTGTCCTGCAGCAGGTCCAGCTGCTGCTGGGCCAGGCCGCGCAGATCGTTCTTGTTGGCGTTCTTGATCGAGGCCAGGGCGGAGCGGTAATAGTCGTTCAGCGCCTTCAGCTCGCGGTCGGCGAGCTTCTGCACGCCGTTGTAGACGATCTTATTGGCGTTGGCGACGACGCTGATCGAATCGCCGCGCAGTTTTTCGATTTGCTTCCTGAGCTGGTCCAGGTGCTGTTTTGCGGCCATTTTCGCAACTCCCCGTTGATTGCCAGTGGCTTGCGGGGATTCTAGGACCGGCTGTAAGTCACTGTCAAAAAGAGGATTTTGCCCGCTGGGGCGCTCCCGGCGGCGCTCCGGGGGCAGAGTGGGTTTGTGGGACCGTACGCAGGCGTATATCATCCGTCGGCTGTACCCTAAGCGCAGGCCTTCAGCGGTTGCGCATATCCATGTTTCGCCCGCCGAGGCATCGATCTGCGCTCGCCGACTGCCGCATTGCACCATGCGGACGCGCCCAAGCCTTTGGATTCATAACAATTTCGTCTATCCAAGCCCGAGGAAACAAAGCCCATGTATCAAGGCCAATCCATCCAGGTCAGCAAGCTCGACGGCGGCATCGCCGAGCTGGTGTTCGACAACAAGACCGATTCGGTCAACAAGTTCGACGCCCGGACCATCAACGAACTGCGTGAAGCCGTGGCCGCGATCCAGGCCGACGGCGGCATCAAGGGCCTGGTGGTGAGCAGCGCCAAGGACGTGTTCATCGTCGGCGCCGACATCACCGAGTTCGGCAAGAACTTCCAGCAGCCGGAAGAGGAAATCGCCAAGTGGGGCTTCGAGGCGAACAAGGTGTTCAGCTCGGTCGAAGACCTGCCGTTCCCGACGGTCACCGCGATCAACGGCATCGCCCTGGGCGGCGGCTTCGAGATGGCCCTGTCCACCGACTACCGCGTGATGTCGACCAAGGCCCAGGTCGGCCTGCCGGAAACCAAGCTCGGCATTTTCCCGGGCTTCGGCGGCACCGTGCGCCTGCCGCGCCTGATCGGCGCCGACAATGCCATCGAGTGGATCGCCGGCGGCGGCCAGAACAAGCCCGACGCCGCGCTGAAGGTGCACGCGGTGGACGCCGTCGTCGCCCCCGACAAGCTCAAGGACGCGGCGCTGCGCATCCTGGCGCTCGCCCAATCCGGCGCCTATGACTGGAAGAAGCGCCGCGCCCAGAAGACCGGCCCGCTGCAGCTGCCGCCGGTCGAGGCGATGATGGTGTTCGAGACCGCCAAGGGCTTCGTCGCCGGCAAGGCCGGCAAGCACTTCCCGGCCCCGGTCGCCGCCATCGCCGCGATCCAGAAGGCCGCCGGCAAGAAGCGCGACGACGCGCTGCTGATCGAGGCCCAGGCCTTCGCCAAGATCGCCAAGACCCAGGCCGCCGACTCGCTGATCGGCCTGTTCCTCAACGACCAGCTGATCAAGAAGAAGGGCAAGGCCTACGCCAAGATCGCCCGTCCGGTGAAGCAGGCCGCGGTGCTCGGCGCCGGCATCATGGGCGGCGGCATCGCCTACCAGTCCGCCTCCAAGGGCACCCCGATCATCATGAAGGACATCGCCGACAAGGCGCTGGACCTGGGCATGTCGGAAGCCAACAAGCTGCTTGCCGCGCAGGTCAAGCGCGGCAAGCTCAGCGCCGAGAAGGCCGGCGCGACGCTGTCCGAGATCCGCCCGACGCTGAACTACGGCGACTTCGGCCACGTCGACGTGGTGGTCGAGGCGGTGGTCGAGAACCCCAAGGTGAAGAAGGCAGTGCTGGCCGAGGTCGAGAACGTGGCCCGTCCGGACGCGGTGATCGCCTCCAACACCTCGTCCATCTCCATCGACGAGCTGGCCTCCGGCCTGAAGCGGCCCGAGAACTTCCTCGGCATGCACTTCTTCAACCCGGTGCACAAGATGCCGCTGGTGGAAGTGATCCGCGGCGCCAAGACCAGCCAGGAGGCGGTGGCGACGATCGTCGGCTACGCCTCGGCCATGGGCAAGACCCCGATCGTGGTCAACAACTGCCCGGGCTTCCTGGTCAACCGCATCCTGTTCCCGTATTTCGGCGGCTGGTCCGCGCTGTTGCGCGACGGCGCCGACTTCGTCAAGATCGACAAGGTCGCCGAGTCCTTCGGCTGGCCGATGGGTCCGGCCTACCTGCAGGACGTGGTCGGCATCGACACCTCGCACCATGTCGGCGACGTGCTGGCCGAGGGCTACCCGGACCGCATGAACAAGGCTTTCAAGACCGCGCTCGACGTGATGTACGAGAACAAGCGCTTCGGCCAGAAGAACGGCATCGGCTTCTACAAGTACGAGACCGATCCGAAGGGCAAGCCGAAGAAGCTGCCGGCGGAGGACACCCCCAAGCTGATCGCCACGGTGCAGCCCAACGGCACCAAGGACTTCAGCGAGGAGGAGATCATCGACCGCCTGATGATCCCGATGGTCATCGAGACCGCGCGCTGCCTCGAGGAGAAGATCGTCGAGACCGCCAACGAGGCCGACATGGGCCTGATCCTGGGCATCGGCTTCCCGCCGCACCTGGGCGGCGCGCTCAAGTACGCCGACATCATCGGCCTGAAGAACTTCGTCGAGAAGTGCAAGAAGTACGAGGGCCTCGGCAAGCTCTACGAGCCGACCGCGCGCATGAAGGAAATGGCCGCCAAGGGCGAGACGTACTACCAGAAATAACCATGTCCCACGCCAACACGCCCAGGACGCAAGCAGAGCCCTCACGCAGGGCTTTCACCACCGTTCCCGGCGCCTTTGCGTCCTGGCGTCAAACCGCTTTTGCTTTCGAGTTTGGAGAATCCAGATGACTGATGTCGTGATTGTCGATGCCGTCCGCACCCCGATGGGCCGCTCCAAGGGCGGCGTGTTCCGCAACGTGCGCGCCGAGAACCTCTCGGCCGAGCTGATCAAGGCCCTGCTGGCGCGCAACCCGGCGGTCAAGCCCAAGGAGATCGAGGACGTGATCTGGGGCTGCGTGCAGCAGACGCTGGAGCAGGGCTTCAACATCGCCCGCCAGGCCTCGCTGCTCGCCGGCCTGCCGCACGAGGTGTCCGGCCAGACCGTCAACCGCCTGTGCGGCTCGTCGATGACCGCGATCCACGCCGCGGTCGGCTCGATCAGCGCCGGTGTCGGCGACCTGTACATCTGCGGCGGCGTCGAGCACATGGGCCACGTGCCGATGGACTACAACTTCGACGGCAACCCGGAGCTGAGCCTCAACACCGCCAAGGCGGCGGCGATGATGGGCCTCACCGCCGAGATGCTCGCCACCACCTTCCAGATCAGCCGCCAGAAGCAGGACGAGTTCGCGCTCGCCTCGCACCAGCGCGCCGTGAAGGCCCGCAACGACGGCGCCTACAAGGGCGAGCTGGTGCCGGTCGCCGGCCATGACGCCGACGGCCTGCCGCTGCTGGTGGACTACGACGAAGTGGCCCGCGCCGACGCCAGCCTCGAAGGCCTGGCCAAGCTCAAGCCGGCCTTCAATCCGAAGGGCTCGGTCACCGCCGGCAACAGCTCCGCGCTGTCCGACGGCGCCGCCGCCGTGCTGGTGATGAGCGCCGACAAGGCCAAGGCCCTCGGCCTGAAGCCGCTGGCCAAGATCCGCAGCATGGCCTCCGCCGGCTGCGATCCGAGCACCATGGGCCGCGGCCCGGTGCCGGCGAGCAAGAAGGCGCTGGAGCGCGCCGGCCTGTCGCTGAAGGACATCAACTACTTCGAGCTGAACGAGGCCTTCGCCGCGCAGTCGCTGGCGGTGCTGACCGAGATGAAGCTGCTCGACCGGCTGGACCACATCAATATCAAGGGCGGCGCCATCGCGCTCGGCCACCCGCTGGGCTGCTCCGGCGCGCGCATCACCGGCGCGCTGGCGCACATCCTCAACCAGAAGGACGCCCAGTTCGGCCTGGCTACGATGTGCATCGGCATGGGCCAGGGCGTGGCAACCGTGCTGGAGCGGGTGCACTAAAGCTTCACGCGGCAAACAAAAAGGCCGGGCGATTGCCCGGCCTTTTTGTTGTGGCTCAAAGCCCGGAAGCCCGTTACGGCAAGGGCACGACCAGGATCGAGTCGGTGCCGGAGATGAATAGGGTCTTGCCGTCGCTGGAAACCGCCAGCTGGACCCCGTAGACATAGGCGCTGCCGGGGTCGTTGGCCAGGGGGACCGACTTGAGCAGGGGATAGTTCGCCCCGCTGCCCAGGGGCGCCGTCAGGTCGTAGACCTCCAGTGTCGGCCCATTGGCGTTGGAGTAGGCATAGGCGCGCGTCGCGTCCGGCGACACCACCGACACGCCGCCAGTCGGGATGTTTCCGAGCTGGGTCAGGTTGGTGTCGTATACGGCGGTTTGCCCCAGGATCACTCGCGAGGCGTCGCGGCTGACCGAAATCGTGTACACCTCGTTGTCGGTGGAGCTCTGGCTCAGGTAATCGCCGAGGGAGTTGTAGATCCACATCGGCTGCGTCGGCGAAAGCCCGGTCTCGCTGATGTAGACGCGGCTGCCGTCGGCGGCCCCGCCGAGGTAGGGCTCGTAGAAGTCGCCGTTGGGGTAGGTTGCCGCCTGGGTCAGCGTCTGCGATTGCGAGTCGTAGATATACGCCTCGGCCGAGCCCGAGCATTCCTTGTAGCTCGGCACGACCAGATATCTTCCGTCGTTGCCCATCGCCAGGTGGTCGAGGTATTCGGCGCAGAAGCTGTCGGGATTGGCGGCCGTGTGCACCGCCTGCAAGGGCGTTTTGGTCAGGTCGATCTCGAGCATCGAGGCGTCGGAAGTCGCCACCAGCTTCTTGCCGTCCGGCGACAGCGCCGCGTCCTCGAGGTTGAGCGCCACAAGGGGGCTGTCGGCGGACCAGCTGCCGCCGGAGTAGCGGTAGACCTCGAGTTCCTGGCTCTGCTGATTGACCGCGTACAGCGCCGCGCGCTCGGCGTCGTAGATCAGGTGTGAGCGCGAGCCCGCCACGTTGATCACCTGATAGCTCATCGTCTGCGGCGCCAGCACCAGCAGTTGAGCGGTACCGCGCGGGATTCCCGCCGCGTTCTGGAACTGCACGGTGTACTTGCCGGCCGCCAGCTTGCCGTAGGAGACCGTTGCCTGGGTGGAGTCATCGATCACGGTCGTGGTTGCCGCGTTCGAGCCGAACAGGACCGGATTGTTGCCTGCTAGGTCGAAATTCTGCCCGCGCAGCTTGACGTTGCCGGCGGTGCTTGCCGTGGCCACGTAGTAGCTCACGGTCTGCACCAGCGGCAACTGGAGATTGAGCCCGACAGGAAACTTGAGGGTGCCGGTGGTGGAATCCGCGCTGGTGTAGTTCAAGGTCACGGTGCCGCCGTAGGTGCCCGCGGCCATCGAGGCCAGCTGTGTCGGGTCCACGCTCACCGTCGCCTGCACCGACGGCGAGGACGTGCCCGAAGCCGGCGACCACTTCAACCAGGGAACGTCGATGGACGCCACCGACCAATGCACGGCCTGAGCCGGCACGGCGCCGTTCAGCTCGTCCGACAAGGTCACGCTGGCCTTGAGACCGGACGCCGGCGTGGTCGAGCCGATGCTGATCGAGGGAGTCGACGGGCTTGCCGTCAACCTGGCGGCGTGCATCACCAGGCTGACCGGGAGCGATTGCGTCTTTGCCGATGCCGAATCGGTGATTTTCAGGCTCGCGCTGTAGGTTCCGCTGCCCAGGCCGCCTGCATTCGCGGTCACCATGATCGCGCCGGGGCCGGAGCCGCTGGCCGCGCTGAGCTTCACCCAGGACTGGTCGGCGCTTGCGCTCCACTGCGCGTGATCTCCGACGATGTTGACCACGTAACCGGCGGACGGCTGGGTGGCGGCCTGGCTGTCGACGCCGGTGAAATTCATCGTCGGCGCAGTGGCGCCGAAACCCTGGTACAGCGTGTAGCTGACCGGGACCGCCACCGACTGGGTGTAGGAGTGTCCGGTTGCCGTGGTGATGAAATTGATCGTGGCGGAAAGCTGCGTGCCGGCGCTGAAGCTGGTCGTGTTCGGCACCACCGAGTAGGCCTGGGGGCTGCTCGAGGAGCTGGCCGGCGTCACCGTCAGCCACGAGGGTAGCGTCG